>Ga0209755_10005030_pt1 | contig 15276 bp, 10 predicted proteins | sample TergutCo191P1_FD_187301 | JGI IMG/M metagenome (GOLD analysis project Ga0209755, IMG submission 187301) | Cornitermes sp. P1 segment gut microbial communities from Petit-Saut dam, French Guiana - Co191P1 (SPAdes) (version 2) | ecosystem: Host-associated > Arthropoda: Insects > Digestive system... | reverse complement strand
CGATAATTTCTCTGAAAGAAACAATGTTTCTTTTCGCATTGGGACCCTCGATGCCGACTGCGTGTTTCCCGGGAATCGGCGCGACAATACGCACAGAAGACGCCGCAAGACGCAGAGCGATGTTATCTGCTAATCCAACAATTTTTGACAATTTCACGCCGGGAGCGGGAAGAATTTCAAACATTGTGATGACAGGACCTTTCCTTATACCGGTAACCTCAGCCTGAATTTTAAATTCTTCCAGCGTTTCCTTTAACGCAATCGCAGAATCGCGCGTAGCCTGATCGATGACCCAATATTCGCCGTCAGGATATTCATTCAATATATCCACGGGAACCTTATACTTTTTATAACGGCTATTGGACTGCGTTGTTTTTTTTCGTATTTGACGCACAGCCGCCGCTTCTTCGGCTTCTTTAAGAGCTTTTATAACGCCTGTATCACTTTCAGTAATACTAGAAGCTGCACTATAAGTATATTCTGTATCATCTTCCACTTCGGGTTCTTCATCATTTTCTTCATTTTCATCTTCGAGAGTTTCATCTTCAATATCTTCCTCAGTATTGATGCCATTGCCATCATTTTCAATTTCGATGTTGATTGCAAAACCATCATTATCATCACAAGCGCTGCTGGCTTCGTTATTAACATCGTTGACAACTTCAATAACATCATCAATCAAAGTTTCTATTTCGCTTTCCTGCTCCGCGTTTTGTATGCCATAAAGAAAATCGGTTACAGGTTTCTCTCTGTTTACTTCCGCGAGGGGAACTATGTTGAAAGAAACAGCAGGTTCATTCACGCCTGCCGTCTGCTCTTCATTAACATAATTTACAGGCGGAGGAAGCAGATGAACGCGGCGAATGATATTGTTTTGATTAAAGAAAAGCTTGTTTATAAAAACCTGCAAAAGGAGAACTTCGATTACAGCGGCGGAAATTATTATCAAACTGAATCCGGTCTTTCCGGTAAAATGCAAAAATGAATATTGCAAAGAATAACTGTCAAAATCACGGATAAAATTAAATCCTATTGCAAGCGTCAGGAACGGCAGAAGAAAACCGTTTAACGCGAAAATCCTGTCAGGCCGCCAGCGCTTATCAGCCAAAATAAAAGCCGCGTAAACAAAATATACCGGAATAAGAAAGGAAAGAATCCCAAAGGCGCGTACAAAAAATATGCCGGGAACAACCGGAAACAGCCTTATCCCGAACAAAGCGGAAAACAAAGAAAGCAGCAGCATAACGCTTATAAGCCCAAGGAAAACAACAACAAAAATGGCAATTGTCCTGAACTTAAAATACCCGTCAGTGGAAAATCTATGTTTAAAATTATCGATAATCTTCAAAGCGAATTCCTCTATTCCATGATCGGCGAATTTATAGAATGACTTTAAAGATTGATAAGCAGGATTGCGGCAGATCGGCTTGTTGTCATTAATTTCATTTTGTATATTCTTAACTGTATGGTAGATATTATCGTTGGCGGCGCAAAAAAAACTCCGTCTAGGCCGCCAAATTGCCTGAAATGTGAATATTTTAAAGTCACCTGGGATCCAATATTCCCTCGATCGTGCGAAATATTTTCTATAAAGTGCGTCAATTTACCGTCTGCGGAGATATTCCGGGCTACAGGCTCAAACTGCCCTTCTTTTAAATTAAATAAAAAGATAACTTAATTATTGGTCGCCAATGCATGTCCCGACAGCCCTCGCGGAATCGATCATATAGTGATCTGTGGGGACGCTTTTTACTTTTCCTTCTGGAACGCTGAGATCGACAGAACCGATGTCATTACCGATAAGAGCAACCATGCGCCCGTATTGGCCTTTGGCGAGGAGTTCGACGGCGGCGGTTCCAAGGCTGGTCGCAAGCACGCGATCTGAGGCGCTGGGAATGCCGCCGCGCTGCACGTAACCTAAAACTGTGGAGCGGGTTTCCATTCCGGTCGCCTCATGAATTTCGTTGGCGATGCGGTAGGCGGCAGAAGGACCTGTTTCGATGCGGTATTTTTTTCTGTCCTTCTTATCCATTTCAGCCTCTTTGACCGACATTGCGCCTTCGGCGGCAACTACTATCGAAAAGGTTTTGCCGGATTCGGCGCGTTTTTCAAGGTGGCGGGCAATTGTTTTTATATCATAAGGAATCTCAGGTAAAAGGATGATATCACCGCCGCCGGCGACACCGGAATAAAGCGCGAGCCATCCTGCTTTATGCCCCATCAGCTCAATGACGATTACGCGGCTGTGGCTTTGCGCCGTGGAGTGCAGCCTGTCAATCGCTTCTGTACCGATAGAAAGCGCGGAATGAAAACCGAACGTCCTGTCAGTGCCGGCAATATCGTTATCAATTGTTTTTGGAAGCCCGATTATATTAAGGCCTTCGCGCGAAAGTTTTGATCCTGTTGTGTTGGTTCCGTTTCCGCCGAGCAATACAAGGCAGTCAAGTTTTAACTTGTGATACGTTTCCATAATCGCTGAAACTTTTTCGCTTGCGACTTCATCCTTGTCGGAGATAGTTGGACCGAACGGCTTTTCTCTACTGGAGCCGAAAATTGTTCCGCCGCGAGTGAGGATGCCGGAAAAATCACTGGGCTGTAAAACTTTTGTATCTTCATATATAAGACCGCGAAAACCATTAGCGATGCCAATGATTTCCATACCGTACCGATCATGCGCCGCCCGGCATACCGCGCGAATGGCGGCATTCAAGCCGGGGCAATCGCCGCCTGCTGTCAAAATACCGAAGCGCTTTGTAACACAATGAGCAAATGCCATAATTATATTAGATTATGAAACTGGGAAATTATCAAGTAAAATAATAATGTATAATTTATTATTTTGATGTACTTACAGCGCAGTTTCCAGTACTCATATTGATATTTTTCGCTTCTTCCCAAAATTTATCCATTATTTCCAAATTTTCTTTTTTCATTTCATTGCCTTGCTCTTTCATTTTCTTTTCCACATATTTAAAGCGATTAACAAATTTACTGTTTGTGCGGCGAAGCGCAGCCGATGGTTCCACTTTTAAAAAGCGGCAAAGGTTGATCGCGGAAAAAAGCAGATCGCCGAGTTCTTCTTCGATTTTGCCTGCGGCAGCGCCGCTGTCTATAACGCTATCGCCTGCAATGCCGTTACTCGCCATGCAAACAGAGCCGCTTACTGCCGCAGCGCGCGCTTCATCAAGCTCTTCCTTGATTTTTGAAATTACTCCGTCCATGTCAGGCCAATCGAAACCAGCCTTTGCCGCTTTTTTCTGAAGCGCGTACGCGCGTTCTGTCGGCGGAAGACTTGATTTAACTTCATCAAGCAGCGAATCCTTCGGCCTGCGGCCTTCCTGTTCAATTTTAATCACATTCCAATTATCTAAAATTTCCGCAGTATCCTTAACTTTTACATCGCCGAATACATGCGGATGACGCCGTATTAATTTTTCGTTTACTTTAGATAACACATCCGCGACAGAAAATTTTCCTTCCTGTTCGTGCATATAACTGATCATTGTCGCAAGCAAAAATAAATCGCCAAGTTCTTCGGCGATGTGGCCGGGATCATTTTCATCAATAGCTTCAAGACACTCGTATGTTTCTTCGATTAACGCTCCCCTCAGCGTAGACGGATTCTGTTCCCTGTCCCATTTACAGCCTTCGGGACTGCGTAGTTTTATAATGGTTTCGTATAACGCTTGAAAAGTTTTATCAACATTCATTTTTTATTCCTCAGCTTCAGGTAATTTGGGAAGAGTTATTTTCTTTTTAGCCCATTCCTTTAGATAAGTTTCTGGTTCATTAGAAAATATTTGCATTAAGAGATTCGCGCCCGCGTCAAACACAGAGTAAAGAACCGTTTTTTCATCATTGGAAAAGTCAGATAACACCCAGTCGTAGACGCCTTCGCCGCTGCCGGCAGGTCCGCCTTCACCCGGCAGCCTGCTATCTGGGCGGCCGATTCCGATTCGCAGCCGCCAAAAGTCTGCGCTGTCAAAACATTTTTTCATTGAGCGAAGTCCGTTATGCCCGCCAAGGCCGCCTGAAAATTTGAGCGATATTGTAGCGGGAGGCAGCTCCAATTCATCGTGTACAATGATAATTTCTTCTATTTTGATTTTATAAAATGATGCCGCAGCATGAACCGATTCTCCTGAAAGATTCATAAATGTTTCAGGCATAAGAAAATGACAGCCTTCATGACAGGCATATAAACCTTTAAATTTTTTTTGCCAGCAAAGATCAGAATAAAAAGGGAACGCCTGCGCGAGCATACGAGCGGCATTATGCCTATTTTGCGAGTATTTTTTACCGGGGTTGCCAAGAAATGCCGCGAGTTTGATCAAATATAACATCTCCTTTCACTTTGATAGTAGCGAAAACTGCGTTGAAAATACTGGAAACTGCGTTGTAAGTACAATTTTACTCCGGTTTAAAATTATTAAGTGAGGCTTTTCCAAAATTTCAACTTTTGGAAAAGCTACCTAAGATTTAAATGAAAAAGCAGTTGCGAACCGCGAACCGCGAACCGCGAACCTACGGTTCGATGGTTCGATTAGACTGCTTTTTCTAGAGCATTTTACAAAACTAACCAAGTTTTGAAAAATGCTCAAGTATATTATTATAACTTGCAATCATATAAAGCGGAATGGAAAATAACCCACCGGAAATTCCGAAATTGTTAAGTGTGGCGCGGACAGCATGCGCCGGTTTGTATATCCCGCTGAAAATTTCAAGACTTTTTGATCTTTTGTGAATACCGGATTTTACTTCGATTGGTACAACTTCGTTTTGCCATTGAATTAAAAAATCAACTTCGCTTTTTCCTTCTTCCCTGCCCCAATAATAAACAGGCATACTGCTCAATGACTGATTTTGAAGTGTTTTTAATTCCTGCAAAACAAATTGTTCCGTAATCGCTCCTTTAAATTCGCTGAACACCAATGGATTAGGATCAAAAAATGTTTTTATATCAAGCTCGGACGCGGCTGATAAAAGCCCTGTATCCAGCATAAATATTTTAAAAGCGTTACGATCAGCATACGCGATCAATGGTAACTTTGCGCTGTTAACCCTGTCAACCTTATGAACAAGGCCGGTATTAACGAGCCAGTCAAGAGCGTTTTCATAAGCTGCCGCCCGCGCTCCTTCCTTAATTTCCCTGTACATAAATTTCTTTTTTTCTTTAGCAAGATGCAAGGGAATACTATCCCAAAGCATGCGGACTTTCGGTATATCAGTCTCCTTAATATGTTTCGTAAAATCATTTTTATAGTTGTTCAGAATTTGTAATTGCACATAACGGGTATCAAGAAAACTGCCTGATTCAATAAAAGCGTTTACAGCTTCGGGCATACCGCCTATATACATATACTCTTTTAATTTAGATTTTGCCGATATTGCTAAACTTTGAAATTTGGATTTTTCTAGCCCATTAATTCTTTCCAATAATAAAGAACTGCCTGTTGCATCCAAAAATTCATAAAAAGACAAAGGGCGCATAGTAAGTTCATCAACCTGTCCAACAGGAAATTTACCATAAGCGATTCCTAAAAAACTTCCAGCTGCAGCTATATGATATTGCGGGGCTTCTTCGTTAAAATATTTTAGAGCGTCTTTAGCGCGCTGACATTCCTGAATCTCGTCAAAAATTATCAATGTGTCCTTAGGATCAATTTTTATTTTAAAATGAGTTTCCAGCCCCGCGATTATATAACCGGGAGAAATGTTGTCATTGAAATATTTATGAACTTCCCTGTTTTTATCAAAATCGATATATACGGTTTCTTTGAATTCGTTTTTCCCGAATTCCTTTAAAATCCATGTTTTTCCGACTTGACGGGCGCCGTATAGAATTAAAGGTTTTCGCCGGGCAGAGGCTTTCCATTTTAAAAGATTATTAACTATATCTCGTCTCATAAGTAAATTATAATCAAAATTGACACTTTTAGCAAGCTAATATTGTAGTTATTAACATTTTTAGCAAGCTAATATTGTCAAATATGACACTTTTAGAAGGCAAATAATGATATTATTAACACTTTTAGAAGGTAAATAGTAATATATTATAATTTTTATAAGATTTATAAGAATAATAGGAACATTTTTTATAACATTACATCAAAATTGACATTCCCGATAGTTAGAAGTAATCTTTCTTAACAGGAGCATATAATGATATACCGTCCCATCGGCAATACCGGGATGTCCGCGAGTATAATCGGTCTTGGCGCGGAACACCTTGATAATAAACCTTATGAAACAGTAGACAGTGTAATCGGAACGTCCCTTGAACAGGGAATAAATATTATGGATGTTTTTATGCCGGGAGAGCAGGTGCGCCGGAATATCGGTAAAGCCTTAAAAGGCAAACGAGACAAGATGCTTATTCAAGGGCACATCGGCTCAACGGACATTAATCAGCAATACGACATAAGCAGAGATCCAAAAACAGTAAGAAAATATTTTGAGGAACTCATGCGTTTTCTTGAAACCGATTATATTGATTTTGGAATGTTATTCTTTATTGATAGCGAAAAAGATTTTAACGATGTTTTTAACGGCGAAAGTCTTTCATACGCGCTGGAATTGAAAAAACAGGGACGCATCCGCGCGTTAGGCGCAAGTTCTCACGATCCGAAAACAGCCCGCAGGGTCGTGGAAACAGGGCTTATCGATCTTTTGATGTTCAGCATTAATCCCGCTTTTGACATGATCGCCGCTGATACCAATGCTCTTACTTACCTTGATAATATGTCTATTGATATTGAGAAGAAACTTGATCCTGACAGGGCCGCTCTTTATCGTCTTTGTGAACAAAAAGGCATCGCGATTACGGTGATGAAATCTCTTGGAGCCGGAAAGCTTATATCAAGCGGGCATACTCCTTTTAATAAACCCCTTTCGGTGCATCAATGTATTCATTACGCGTTGACGCGTCCTGCTGTCGTAAGCGTGCTGCTTGGCTGCTCTACGCCGGAACAGATATGGGAAGCCGCCGGTTATCTTAACGCAAAAGAGGAAGAGCTTGATTACAGTTTCATATTAAAAGATTATCAGGGAAATATGAAAGGAAGCTGCGTTTATTGCAACCATTGCCTGCCCTGTCCGTCAGAAATCAACATTGCCAATGTCAACAAATATCTTGATATCGCGTTGTTAGACGAAAACAATATACCGCCTTCAATAATAAGCCATTATAAGTCACTTGAGCACAAAGCTTCAGAATGTATTGACTGCAAAAGCTGCGAAGAGCGTTGTCCCTTCTTTGTGAAGGTTATAAAAAACATGAAGAAAGCGGCATCATTATTCGGCGAATGAAACAACAGCTTGTCCGAAATATTTATTAATGTTGAATCATATAGTTTTCACTTTTTATTTGCGCGAATGATCAAAAGCGCGATATCTCCCTGTCTGACGCCCGGTATCCGCGCCGCCTGTCCCACATTCAAAGGTTTTACCGCGGTCAGTTTTTCCTTTGCCTCGGATGAAAGTCCCGTGACAGACGCGTAATCCATGTTTGGATCGAGTTTGATAGCGTCCATTTTAGCGGCTTTTGCGGCAAAGCGAATCTCTTTTTCGATATAGCCAGCGTACTTTATATCAAGTAAAACCCTTTCAATATATTCTGCGGGATAATTCGCAGTCAAAGCAGCGGGCGAAGAATCAATATCATCCGCGTTAGCTGCATTTCCTTTTCGCTGCGCGAGAAGTTCCTTAATTTCATCTAACGCTTTTGTTTTTTCAAGGAAGCGCTCCCAGCGGCTGTCGTCAATGAGACCGGCTTCGCGCCCTTTGGGAGTAAGCCGCGTATCTGATGTATCGTGGCGAAGCATCAGTCTGTGTTCGGCGCGGCTTGTGAACATGCGGTACGGCTCTTTTGTGCCTAAGGTTGTAAGGTCATCGACAAGTACGCCGATGTACGCTTCGGCGCGTCCAAACACAAGCGGTGGCTTTCCGAGCATTTTCATAGCGGCGTTGATGCCGGCTATCAGTCCCTGCGCGGCGGCTTCTTCATAACCTGAGCTGCCGTTTGTCTGTCCTGCCGCGAAAAAACCTGACAGCAGTTTTGATTCCAGCGACGGATATAAATCCAGCGGATTAATGTAATCGTACTCAACGGCATAGGCAGGACGGACAATGTGCGCCTGTTCAAGACCTGGAATGCTGTGAATAAAATCGCGCTGCACGTCTTCGGGGAGCGAGCTTGACGCGCCGTTCATATACATTTCGTTAGTTGAAAGACCTTCCGGCTCGATAAAGATATGATGACGTTCGCGCTGAGGAAAACGCACAACCTTGTCTTCGATTGACGGGCAGTAACGCGCTCCGGCTCCGGTAATTTTTCCGCCGTATAACGGCGAGCGGTGAATACTCGCTTTTATAATTTCGTGCGTTTTTGCGGTAGTGAAAGTAACCCAGCAGGGAAGGGACGGCCTTTCGATAACGCTTCCGGTTTCACCTAACGCTGTCCCGCCGCGCTGTGCTGAAGGCCGCGCTGTAAGTACGTCAAAAGAAAAAGGACGCATTTCCTCGCCGTCTTGTTTTTCCATTTTGGAAAAATCAATTGAATAATCCGCAAGACGCGCCGGCGTTCCTGTCTTTAATCTTCCGATAGAAAAACCAAGCCGCCGCAATGATTTACCAAGCCCTATCGCCGCTTCTTCACCTAACCGCCCCTGCGGAGCGTCAAACTCGCCGATAAATATTCTTCCTTCCATAAAAGTTCCTGCGGCGAGAATCACAGTCTTCGCTGTTATGTGATGACCGCGGCCGGTGACAACTCCGCTAATTTTCTTGCAAGAAGCGCATGCAGCGAAACTTTCGGAACCAGCGGAATGAGCGTCAGCGTTATTATCATCAATTAAGAAATCCGTTACAGTATCCATAAAAATTGTCAGGTTTTTTTGCTTTTCAAGGACAGAACGCGCCGCGCTCTGGTATGCCTGTTTATCAGCCTGAGCCCTCGGCGCCTGTACGGCAGGCCCGCGCGAGCGGTTAAGCACACGGTATTGGATCATTGTCGCGTCAATCAGTTTAGCCATTTCGCCGCCAAGAGCGTCTACTTCGCGCACAAGGTTGCCTTTAGAAAGCCCGCCAACCGCGGGATTGCAGGAAAGAGCGCCGATTCTATCGGGATTTTGCGTGATAAGAAGAGCGGAAAAACCAATGCGCGCGACAGCGAGAGACGCTTCAATGCCCGCGTGCCCTCCGCCGATTATGATGCAGTCGTAATCCAAATCTAATCTCCTAATAATTATTAGCATACTGCTCAGGTACGCTGTTCATACGTATGCTATACTTTAAAACATATATGCACCTGAAACAAGTCAAAGGCATTTTAAGTGCATCGGGCGGGATGAATATAAGCCGCGGCTGTACGCACGGATGCATTTACTGCGATTCGCGAAGCAAATGTTACCGCATTGAGCATGACTTTGAAGATGTTCAGATAAAATCCAACGCGCCGCAGCTGCTTGATGACGCGCTTAAACGTAAGCGAAAAAAATGTATGATAGGAACAGGCGCAATGAGCGACCCGTATATTCCGTTAAAAGAAAATCTTTTAAATATCCGCGCCTGTCTTGAGGTAATCGAAAAACACGGATGCGGTCTTGCGATACAGACAAAATCGGATTTAATTCTGCGTGATTTGGATCTGCTTATAAGCATTAATAAAAAAGCCAAATGCATTGCGGAAATGACACTAACAACCTTTGATGAAAAGCTTTGTAAAATTATCGAGCCGAATGTCTGCGGCACAAAACGCCGTTTTGAAACGTTAAAAATTATGCGCGATAACGGCATACAGACAATTGTGTGGTTGTCTCCATTTCTGCCTTTTATTAATGATACCGAAGAAAATCTTCGCGGACTTTTGGATTACTGCATCGAATCAGGCGTGTACGGAATTTTGTGCTGGGGAATCGGGCTTACGCTGCGCGAAGGAGATCGGGAGTATTTTTATTCAAAACTTGACGAACATTTTCCGGGTTTGAAAACGATTTATCAGAAAAAGTACGGAAATAATTATATAGTAACAAGCGATAATAACGACAAGTTAATGCCTCTATTTTATGAAACCTGTAAAAAAAATAAAATAATCTGCGATAACGATGAATTATTTAAATATATGCGCGCATTTGAACAGAAAAAAATTGATCAGCTTGATTTGTTTTAAGGTAGCTTTAGCTTTGCCGCTGTTTTAATTGTGAACATTACCATATCAGTTTTATTTTCCAACGCAAAATTTACTGAACATTTCCTCTAAAATGTCCGCTGTTGATACTTCGCCTGTAATTTCACCAAGCGCATTTACGGCTTCTCTTAACAGCGGCGCGATTAAATCAAGGGGTTCATTTTTTTCTTGCTCTGTCATAGCTAGCGCGTCTTCAAGCGCACGGCAGGCGGCATCGACAAGTTTTTTTTGACGGGCAGTGCCAAGCGCAGCGCAGCCGTTATCAAATAATTGGAAATCTGAACCGCCTGCCGCTAGTTTTTTGATAGTCTCAATAATCGCAGCGTAAAGTTCATCAAGACCTGCGCCCGTTTTTGCGCTGACGCAAATTGGAGCACAATCCAAAGAAGTAAATTTATCAGGCGGAGGATTCAAATCACATTTACTCCATAAAATTAATACAGATTTAATATCCCTGACATTTCTAATTCCGGCAATCTCACTATTTATTTCCTCTTCCCAATTCCCCGCTTCCCGCTCTCCACTCCCCATACCATCAATCAAATACAAAACAATATCCGCTTCCTTTAAAAGATTGAGGCTTCGATCTACGCCGATTTTTTCAACAGAGTCGGAAGTTTCGCGTAACCCGGCTGTATCAATAAGACGCACAGGAATCCCATCAATGGAAACCCATGCTTCTATCCAATCGCGGGTTGTGCCGGGAATTTCCGTTACAATAGATCGGTCTTCTTTTAAAAGTAAATTAAATAAACTGGATTTTCCGGCATTTGGGCGGCCTGCGATTACAAGCGTAACCCCTTCCTGATAAACGCGTTCCATCCGCCATGTAGCGGATAATTTTTCAAGACGCGATAACGCGTTAATCGCAATGCCGCGGTTTGGAAGCGTTCCGTTAATCTCTTCTTTGTTATCAGCGCTGACTTCATCATCGGAATAATCAAGATAAATTTCCGCGGAAGCAAGAACCTGCACAAGCTGATTTTTAATTTCGCGGATTTCTTTTTCAAGGGAGCCGCTTAAACGCGAAACGGCGCGTTTTCGTCCTGTTTCGGTTTTGGCGGAAACAAGCTCCATTACAGACTCACTTCTTGTAAGATCGATTTTCCCGTTCATAAAAGCGCGGAAGGTGAATTCACCCGGAAGAGCGCCCCGGAAACCTGTTTCGTTTAACACAGTCATAACGGCTTTTCCCACGGAAAGGCCGCCGTGGCAGCAAATGTCAAGGCTGTCTTCGCCTGTATAACTTTTCGGAGCGCGGAAAACAGATACCAAAACTTCATCAATAGTTTCACCTAACTTTACAATCCGGCCGTGAACAACGGTGCTGCCTAAAGCGTTTAATAATTTATTTGATGAAAATAACGATGAGACTAATTCGATGGAGCCGTTCCCGGAGCAGCGGATTAAAGTAAGAGCGCTGTTACCAGGAGATGTCGCAAACGCGGCAATCGGCGAATCGTCGCCGTAACCTGCGCAGCGGCTTTCAGCGAAGATATCCGGGTTTTTTATAACATCGTCTGTCATTTTAAAAACCTGTAAAAAAATTCTGCTTTAGGCGGTTAATAGCCGCGGTCTGCGCTCTTGTTGGAGTCACTTCTGTCATTGTCTGCGTCATCATATCATTAATAATATTCTGCAATGCCGATCTGTCAATGCTTAATAAAACAAACGCCATATATGTCTGCGAAGAAGCGTTATCTGTCAATATTTTTATCCAATATGAATCTTCCTTATTTACGCCGGGATATTCCCAGCAAAACGCGTTCTTAACAAGCTTTTCAAAAAATAAACCGTATTCATAATCAGGATATTGTGTTGTCGAGGAAATCATTTTTTTTTCGATTCTTTCTGCGGCATACACGGGGAAATCCTGACCCGGAGAAAATCTTTCCATCCAGATATTTAAGGCAGCTAAATTTACTCCCTGACTGACAGCGATAAAAATATATTTATTATTATAAGACCTTAACATTTCAACTATGCCGGCTCCGCCGTACAAAAACACCCGCAGCCATTCAGGCATTATTATATCCGGCCCTGCAGCCTCTGAATGTATGCCGTCTTGAGTATCAATAATATTATTAATATTAATGTTAGCTGTTTTTTCAAAATTAAAAACACTGCTGTCAACATCAGGAATATAAGCGGGTCTTTGATTTGTACAGGAAATAATTATAAATATTAATAAAAAAAAGACAGCTGTAAACAGATATTTTTTCATTTACAGATAATTATTTACGGCTTTTCGCCGTCTTCCAATTCAGTTGATTTCACGGAAAAGAAGTCCGGCGGCGGCATGTAGTATAACGCAAATTCATCCCAGATTACGGCAGAATCCGCTTTTGTTTGAATTTCATCCGCATCAGAATCATTATCCGCAAATCCAAGCATTATTTGAAATTCATCTACAATTTTGACATCAATGACCGCCGGATTTTCGGTTAATTCGCTGTCAGAAAAATTACTTAAAATATTTATACGCGCCGATATAGATTGAGGGAGAATTGTAAAACTAACACCGGCGACAAGAAAAGAAATATCCTGATAATACTCTATTATTTTTTCCGCCGGAAGATTCAGAATCCCTAAATCATCATTAAAAAAACTTTCATCTAACGAACCTTCTGTTTCGCTGTCCGGCGCCGGAAGCTGCGCTATAGGTTCTTCAAAAGAAATTTCCTGCGGAAGATTGAAATCTTCTACGATCATACCCGGCTCTTCCAGCATGCGAAGCTCCGGCTGTGAAAGATCGGGAAAACTATAAACCTGCGAAACTGTTTTAGTTGAAGATGTCAATGTTAAAATTATATCAAGATCATCTTTAAATAATTGTAAATGCACTCCGCCTTCAGGAAGAGAATCATCAGAGGATTCCCCGAAAAACACGGAAAAAATCTCACCATCATTTAAGGGATTAAAACGGAACAAAGTCTGCCATGTGTTATTAGCGTTTTTAATGCTTTCCGAAACAATAATCTTCGGAAGATATATAATATTATCTTTACCAGAAACAAGCCCGTAGGTTCCTTTAAAACCCATCCATTTTGGCGTATTATTCTCCGCGGGCATTAAAGCGCGTTCAGCGGATGTCATCATTTTTGAATCATTTAAACCGCCTTCAAACGTATACCAGTGAATGAGCTGTGGAATGTTATTTGAAATAAGATGAACATCAATCGCCGCTATGGATGAGACAAGCAGGGAAATGTCTTTTTTATAGCCAACCAGCCTGTCTTCGGTTTTTTTCGGAAAAACCTCTGCGCACAGATAAAAGAAACCGCTTTGTTCGGGCGCTTTCCAAAACAACTGCGCCGCACCGTCAGAATAGTTTCCTTCACTGATTTTATTTTTTCCTTCGTACCAGATAATATACGGATCAAGACTGTCAATAAAATCCAGATTTGCTTCCAGCATTATCACGGTTCCTTTTGGAATAAGCTGAGCGCTTTCAGTAATACCGGGAAGGTACGCGTCAATGCTGTTATATGAAAAATCCGTTGAGTTCAGGTAATAAAAAGATTTTTCTATCCTCTGCAGCACATTTTTTCCGCTCATAACCTGTGAAACCATGGTATACATTCCCTGCGGAAGGTTTTCAGGAACCGGAAAAGGCGGTAAAAGGGCATCAAGGCTTATTACAGTGATAATAATATCAGATCCGTAATCATTATCATTCTGCGGTATGTCCTCATGCTCAAGCACGTATAAAATCTTTTTCCCTTCGATTACTCCGTTAGAATTTCTTAAAAAAACCATTAAACCGGTTACATCCTGATCCTTTGAAACCGCATTTTCAAAAAACGGCCGGATTTTATCGCTGGACAGGACATAGGAACAGTCATTCAATGTTAAATTATTAATATGTATGTTAATTTTATAATTGCTGGCCGATGGGAAAAAAGCGTCCATATCCTCGCAGCTTGAAAGGAAAATTCCAATAAAGAAGCAGGAAATTACAAAAATTAAGGGGAAACCAAACTTTTTGAGATTTTGGAAACACATACCCGATATTAATATAACATAAAAACAAGCAAATATTCAACTATTTATGTTTCAATAAACCTGTTATTATGGAAATATGCGTGTAAAAGCAATCATTAAATTAGATAATTTTAAAGAAAATATCAAATCTGTCAGGATGAGAATCGGGGATAACAGGCTGATTTGCGTGCCGGTAAAAGCTGACGCTTACGGTCACGGCGCGTTAAAAATAGCCGAAGCAAGCCTAAGCGCGGGAGCGGACTACCTTGGGGTTGCGGCGGTAGCGGAAGGCGTGGAACTTAGAAGGGGAGGGATAAAAACGCCGATTTTGATATTTTCTCAGCCCAATCCCGATGAAATTCCGCAAATAATAAAAGAAAACCTTATCCCTTTTATCTCGGACATCGAATTCGCGTCTATTTTGAATGAACAGGTTACAGCGACAAACAAGCGGTTTGCGGAAGTTCTTGGAAGCATGGCGCAAAACGTACAATTGCCGGTTCATATAAAAATCGATACAGGCATGGGACGAATGGGGTGTTCTGTAGAGGAATCGCTCGATCTTGCCCGCCATATAACCTCATGCCAGGGACTTAAACTTGCCGGAATTGCCACACATCTTGCCGTATCTGATTCAACGGAAGAGCGGGACATTAATTACACATACGAACAGTTGTCGCGTTTTAAAAACGCGATCGACGCAATTCGCGCGGAAGGCATCGATCCGGGTATTGTTCACGCCGCGAACTCAGGCGCCGTCATTCTGCATCCCGGCGCATGGCTTGATATGGTACGTCCCGGCATCCTGCTTTACGGATATAAAGCCGCGGAGGAAAATGATATACACACAAAGGGAACTTTATTGCAAAAAGCGGAACATATAAAAGAGCTTTCAAATCATAAACCTGTAATTGTAAAACCTGTTATGGAATTTAGAACATCAGTTATGTTGATAAAAAAAATCAAAAAAGGCGATTCTGTTTCCTACGGGCGGACATGGACAGCGGATAAAGACACATTTATCGCAGTTCTTTCCGCCGGATACGCCGATGGCATTCCCCGCCTTGCAAGCAACAAGTGGCAGGCTGTCATCAACGGAGAAACAT
>Ga0209755_10005029_pt1 | contig 15279 bp, 7 predicted proteins | sample TergutCo191P1_FD_187301 | JGI IMG/M metagenome (GOLD analysis project Ga0209755, IMG submission 187301) | Cornitermes sp. P1 segment gut microbial communities from Petit-Saut dam, French Guiana - Co191P1 (SPAdes) (version 2) | ecosystem: Host-associated > Arthropoda: Insects > Digestive system >... | reverse complement strand
GTTACCGTGTCGTATGGCATCTGACCGTCTTCATCCGCAACAAGATAATTCTTGTTTAGCTCGTGGCGGATGATGCGCTCGGGCATTGGTATCATGGGCATTCCGCGCATGAACATGATTTCATACAGGTACATGTCGTAAAGCCCGTGTCCGCCGTGTCCGATTTGACCTTCAGGTACCGTTATACCTGCTCCTGCGGCTCTCGTGGTGGACGCCATGTCGCCTTCATATTTCCACATGAAGTCCCAGCCCCATGCTACTGCGCCGGATGCCTCAAATGACTGTCTGTATACGTTTCCGGAGTTGTCGAGATATACTACCGACGCTTGGAATGTGTTTATTTGGGTAATATACGGCATTTCCTGAAGCTGTCCGCCGGTATAGCAGAAGCTACCGTCGTCATCGAGCTGTACGGAAGTTCCGATCCAGCCTCTTTCGCGCGCTCTTACTACAGGTGTGCTTGTTTCCGGGGTGATTCCCGCGGGAAGTTGGGTTAGCGAGAAAGCTGCCGCTGCCGGCATTAATGGGTGCCCGCCGCTCTCTATCCCGCGAAACCATGTTCCGGTGTATGAATCGTCCGCCACATAGAAGTTACCGCTCCATGTTGTTCCCGCGCCGCCTGTGCCGTTGCGCAAGATAACGTATACAAGGCGTCTGCCTTGTCCGTCAAGCGGGAAGTCGTTTTCATGTCTTTGCGCCAAATTAGCGCGGGATGTTATACGGCTTGTCGGCTCAGTAAACGGAGGCGGTCCCCACGGAAACTCCATTTGCGTTGTCACCATATATCTTTTATCATAAATGGACGGATGGAGTCCCGTACCCAGTTGATGCCACATGCCGCGATCGCGGAACGAAGCTGCCTGTTGTCCGAATTGTGATGTGCTTGTGGCTCCGGAGAATACGGGAGCTTTTGTATGAGGAAGTCCCGATACCACTCTGTCTGTTTGAGTATCACCGTCGCCCATTGTCCTGAGCAGAGTTGCCCGGTTTGCGTATGCGCTGTGTTTACCGCCGTTACTTTGCGTGAACATTGGTCCGTCGGTGGCAAAGCCATAGTTTATATTATCGCCGAAATACCATGCCCTGCCATATATGTCGATTACATAGTTTACATAGTATCCCGCGCGGACGCGGGCTATCGGTGGGTCAACGCTGTTATATGGCGATGAGCTGAGTTCAAACTCAACTCTTCGAGGGGTATTCAATGAACGTATTGCTGCGGCATTTGAGCCGGCAAGATATTCTATTCTGCCTCCTGGACTGTCATAAAATGTTCTTGTCGTACCGATTGCTTCGCGCTTTATTCCCCAAACCCATGCAACTCCGTCATCGGTCGCCGCCATGCTGGTATTGTGTTCGGCAGATATATCCACAACTCTCAGGTTGTTCTCTTCAAAGAAGGGTATCCGTGTAGGGGTTGAATTTGCCCCGCCTGTTCCGCGACCTAACTGCCCGTTTATATTTGAGCCCCATGACCACACTTGTCCGGCAGAGTCGAGCGCAAGCCCGTGCTCGCCGCCCAAGTCGAATCTGACAACGTCAATATTATTAAAGTTTGTCATCAGCAGCGGGGTGTTTACCGCTCCGGTTCGTCCTGCAATCATGCCGCCTGCGGAAGAGCCGCCTGCGCCGCCCCATGCGTATACATCTCCGTTTTCGGCAATGGCGTAAACGGTTGTATTTGCCGGTGTTGTATCGGTAGTTATGGCTATATGTCTAATCCGGATCCCGCTCAAAGCGGCTACAGGCACAGGTATGGTTGCATCTGAAGTCGAACCGTTACCGATGGCTCCTGACGATCCGCGTCCCCATACATATACTATCCCATTTTCGCATAATGCCATTGCGGTATGGTATCCCGCGGCTATTTGCACTACACGGATATTATTATCCACGAAGTAAGGAATTCTCACCATGCCGCCGTGGTAATGCACACCTCCGAAAAATGCGCCTACAGGACATGTGTTTCGCGCCGTGGCTTCTGTCATCGTGCCGACACAGCCTGTGCCGAGCTGACCGTGTATCGCATATCCCCATGTCCACACCTTACCGGCGGAGTCAAGTCCCATGCCGCCCAATGCAAGGACTTGGGTATCCTCAACACGGATCGCGGATATCTGTCCGCGCGTTGGTGCGTTCGGAACTATATCTGCATTCATTGGCGTCACGGTCATCAGCGCCTGTGCATGACAACATTCGGAAGTATCTTCTTCCGAATCATCAAGCTCAACATAAACCGGAGCCGATATACCCTCACCAAGCGCAAAGCCCTCGATGAACTCAGACTCACTGATAGTAGGCACTGTCTGCATGGGAGCATTGCTCTCCACTCGCTCATCCGCTGTGAACTCCGGTGCGCTTTCAGTGGTATCCGATACCGAAGCAAATGCTCCGATCCAGCCATTTGTTGAGAAAAGTAACATCGCAAATAAAACTGCCAGTACCCTCTTTAGTTTGCTACTACCATTTACACGGCCGCTATTGATCCATTTCATAGTGTAATCATCTCCTCATATCACATCAAAGCAGTATTTCTTATCTCCTGCGAATAAAGCAAAAAATTGCTTCAAACTATTTCAACGCATCGGGTTTCCTGTGTTAGTGGTCTGAGTGACGACAGAAAAATCAAAAAGAGTTTTACTGTGTACCGTCGCCATTGCAAAAAGAGTTTTTCCCGTGCTGAAACAGGGTTCATTCTAAAAAAATGACCCTGATTTCTTCTCTTCCGTATGTCTATTTGTCTTGCACAAGTTGGATGGCACTTTCTGCCAGCCAGCGCGAGAACCCTTGCCATTGTTAAGATCCCTTTACTTTCTTTGACCGAAAACTCATGCTGTGTGCGGTGAGTCTTTCCTGAGTGTTGGCGTACCTTTCTCTTCCCCATCCCCTTTTTTGACGTAATGCTTTTGTGCATATCCACTCTGTAAATATTTTGTTTTATCACTGACAGTGCCGCCTCTTGGTTTTGCATGTCGGTACTGAAATGCTTGTTATGCTAATCGGGCGCTTGTTAGGTTAAATAATTGGGCGTTTTATCTCCACTAATTTTTTTCTCTATCTTTTATGCAGACGATTATACTACTTTTTTACTTGTTTGTCAAGTGTATGCTTCTTAGAAATCATTTCATTTTCTTATAATTAACACTATTTTCTTAAAATCGCATAAATTCTATGAAGAGAAAGATTAAAAAATGCATTACTTACCATATCGGAGAGCAATGCACACCGCGCATTCCTTACATTCATTGTAAAAATGCGCTCTTTTTCCATTTTTCGACATGCCAATAAAGGAACATCATGAACTTACACTTTCTATTTTCTCACGAATCAATTATTTCCTTACCCTATTTCTGCTCCGATGTGAATAGCAGCTATGGTGAGATTGGTGTGATTGTGAATTTCCTTGTATAATTTTCTGCCGGCGGAAGATGGATTGTTCCGGTTTTTCCCCGGAAGTTTCCACTGTAAAACGACGAGTCGCAAATTCCTTGCCAAGGTTCAAGGCAGATAAATGGCGCTGCGCGTTTTGTCCAGACGGCAAAATATTCAAATCCCGTGAAATCCATTATTATCCCGAATTCGCTTTTTTTTGAGCGCAATATTGCTTGTGTCGAATTGAGGTTTTTAAAAACAAGTGTTCCCAACTTGTGATAGTGTTCGTAGTCAAGCGGGATTGTTCTGCTTTGATTAAAGAATGTCATTGTTTTGTTTGTGACAAGCCCATCAGGGTCGAGAAGTCGCGTTCCGGCAGTTTCATTTTTGTTTAAGATGATTTCGTAGTCTTTGAATTCTTCGTCAGTCAGTAATGGGCAATTAAACGCCGGGTGTCCGCCTATTGAGAAGAACATGTCCGAAGATGACTCATTGTTTACATCCAACTTGGTCTCTAATGTGCTTGCGGTTATGGTGTACGTTACATTGAGCGTAAAGTCGAATGGGTAGGCTTTTACTATTTCCTCATTACTTTTTAGAGTAAATGTCAGCGAGCATGCCGACTGTTCTGTTAATGAAAATGCGGCGTCGCGGCATATTCCATGATTCTTCATTATATATTTATTCCCATCATATAACATTGCGCCGCCTTTTAGTTTGCCGACTATGGGAAATAGTATCGGCGCCCTGTATGACCAGTATTCAGGATTCCCTTGCCATAAGTATTCTACACCATTATATTTCAGTGATTGCAGCTCCGCGCCCGTGTCGCTTGCAGCAATTGTTAGAAAATCATTGCTAATTGTATAGTTCATTGCTTTCCTCCATTAATAGTGTATTACGGACTGCCGCCTTTTTCTTTTTGTTCAGCGGGCGCCCTTTTGAGACAGCGGAACTTACTGATTTGCTAAATAATCTCCCGAATGGTTCCGGGATTTTTGGTTGTGTATCCGCCGAGTGCGTCCAGTCTTTTTACAAACTTATCCGAGCGTAGTATTTCTATGAGTTTCTGTACCATCGGAAGCTCCCACGCATGGTTTGCTACCAGTAAATCATATTGTTCTTCGCAAATTTCAATAAAATCAAGGTCATACAGTTTTGACGCCGAATAAACGCCAAGACCGGCGTCCGCTGAATCTGCATATATGAGCGCCGCAACGGAAGTGTGTGTGTATTCTTCTCTGTCGTAACCATATATATTATATGTATCTATATTTCCTTGCTCGCAGAGATAATCAATCAGAATCCTCGTCCCTGAACCTTTTTGCCTGTTTATGTATCGCAGTCCGCTCTGTGTAAGGTCTGCAATGCTTTTTATATTTTTTGGATTTCCTTTTTGTACTATAATGCCCTGTGTCCTGCTGACACATTCAACTAGTTTGGCACTGTTTCTCGGCAGCATCTTTCGTACAAAGGCAGTATTATACCGCCCTGTCTCCACATCGAGTAAATGTGTTCCTGCCACATGCGCTTCGCCCCGGCGTATTGCTAAAATTCCGCCCATACTTCCCACATGCGCGGAGCCCATTGAGATATCTCCATACTCGATACGCAATAATTCCGCCAGTTCGTCTAAAAGCGGATCGTGGCTGCCGATAACAACAAGGCTGTTGCGTAGCTGTTCTTCCGACCTCAGCAAGCGAACTCTTACATTTTCTCCGCTTTGATATCCTTCCACGCCTTGCGGCACTTCAACTATTCCATCAGCTTTCATAAATGAGGTCACTATTCCGCTGCCCCTGCTGAGCGGGGATGCTATTAGCCTTTCCCCAACATACCCCATACGAACTCTTACAAATTCCTGGTATTTGAGTGTTGATACAACTGCCTTGGATAAAGAGGCATTTGTGTATCTATTCTCGTCTCCTGCCGCTTTGCATAGATATCCGATAATCGGTCTTAAAACCTGCTCTATTACTATTATTCCTGAGACCGGATATCCCGGCACACCGAGTATCGGTTTTGATCCGCTATATCCTAAAATCGCCGGTTTCCCCGGCTTTATTGCCAGCCCGTGATAAAGTACCGTTCCTACCTTTGCTATTGCCTGAGCGGAATAGTCTTCGCTTCCTGCCGATGACCCGGCGTTTAATATAATGATATCGCATTCAAGCATCGCTAGTTCAAGCGCCTTGCATATTTGCTCAAGATTATCTTTGACTATTGGGTAGGTCTTTGTTTCGGCGCCCCATTCTTGCAACATTGCGGAGAAAATTGCTGAGTTAAATTCCAGTATATCGCCTTCTTTTGGCTCCGCTTCCGGCGGCACTATTTCATCACCTGTCGGTATTATACCTACTTTCGGACGCTTTATCACAGATATATGGGTTACTCCCCCCGCAATCATAGCTCCGAGCGCGGAAGGGGTGATTTTAGAAAATGATTGTAATATCATCTCTCCCGCGCATATGTCTTCACCTATTTGGCGAATGTGCTGCCACGGTACGGACGCTTCATATATCTTTACCGCTCCGTTTTCCATTTCTATAACATCTTCAATCATTATTACGCAATCGCAGTTTTCGGGCAGCGGGTCTCCGGTGTTCAGTCTTTTGAATTGGTCGGATGTAAGTATTACAGGGGTTGTTTCGCTTGCTCCGAATGTAAGTCTTGCGTTTAAGGCAATACCATCCATTGCGCTTGCGTTGTAGTGCGGTGCGTTGATTCTGGCATACACCGGTCCGGCGGTCGTTCTTCCGGCAGACATTGCAACCGCGATTTTTTCACTCTTTGACTCCATTGCATTTTTTATAAGAGTGTTAGTATACTCGCGGCAGGCTTGGTCTAAGGGGATGTTATCCAGATAAGAAAAGGGCATATCTTTTTCTCCGTTTCATGGGTAGCTTAGCCTATGGTGTGGTTTTCTTTCTTTGAGGAGACCTGTTTTTGACTACGGCTTACTAATAGTGATAACTGTACAAGTATGGATTAGGAAATTAGTGCTATAAGCCTATTCGTTGGTAAGTTTTGTTTTAGTTATTTATATATTAGTTTTTCTCGATTGTCGGTTATCTATGATCCTGCTAAACATATGAAAACGCTGGAAGCAGGCGGAAAAAGCTTCGTAAAGTCGAGGAGTGCGATTTAGGCAGTTGCTGCTTATGGCTTTGTTTACCAAAATGTGATCATCATTTGTGTTTTTGCGGAAATGCCTTCGGTGTTCCGCGGGATGCAGATGTAACCGTCCGTATTTGCCAGCGTAGCTATCAGTCCGGATTTCCCTCTTATAGGGGTAGCCGTGCCGCTATTGTTTATTTTTACAGCTATATACTCTTCCCTGCCGTGGTTTGAAGATATGGCCTCTGTAATTTCTGCGTCAGTGGTTCGCCTTGCACTCACCGAACCCATCATGCCCGAAACGAGCGGACGGACAAATAGCTGAGCGACGAAATACGCTGCTACCGGATGTCCGGGCAGCCCAAAAACGGGTTTTGAATTTATTAGTCCCAGAATTGTCGGTTTGCCAGGCTTCATTGCTATGCCGTGAAAGAGGATTTCCCCTTGCGACTGTATTACATTTGCTGTCATATCCCGAAGCCCTGCCGACGCCCCCCCGGAAATGAGGACTGCATCACATTCATTTGACGCACGGCATACCGCTTCGCTCAGTTCTTCCGACTGATCGCGAATAATGCCATAGTTAAATGCTTGTGCTCCAAAATGTTGCATTGCCGCTATGAGCATTGGGGTATTGACGTCGCGGATTTGCCCGCGTTTTGGCTTTTCCATAGGCATAATGAGCTCATCACCCGTTGAAATAATTCCAATAATTGGCTTTTTGCACACTTTCACCTCGGTGTATCCCAAGGCTGACAGTATTCCTATCTCGTGTGCTGTCAGAATAGTTCCGGCTTTCAGCGCTCTTTCTCCGACCGAGATATCATCGCCTTTGAATATAATGTTGTTTCCCGGCGCTGCAGGTCTTAATACTCCAACCATGTCTTCACCGTAGGATTCTGTATGTTCAACCATCACAACGGCGTCGCTGCCCTCCGGCAGGTCTCCGCCTGTCGAAATGCCGACGCTTGTTCCCGGCATAAGCCTGTGCCGCGCTGTCTGTCCCATCAGGATTTCACCGGTAATGGTGAGAACCGCAGGGATCGACTCGCTGCATCCAAACGTGTCTGAGGCTATGACTGCATATCCATCGACAGTAGAGCGGTTAAACCCCGGTATGCTTTCTTCCGCTATTATCTCTTCATATAATACGCGCCCAAGAGCATCGACTACTTTTATTAATTGTTTTTTCGTGCCTTTCTTATTGTAAATTTCTGCAATAATTTTTAAGACTTCGTCGGGTGTTCTAACTTTTAACACATAAATACCTCCCGATTGCTCTACTTCGCTTTTTGCCTCAAATAATCCCGCATACTTCTTTATTACCCCTATCATATTACATGCAATGCTCTTTCTTTTACAATTTTACCTATTTTAACTCCGAAATTCAACGTTTATTTGAAATACTGTGTTGACAACAACATATAGACATTATAAACTATTTGAAGAATACGGATTGGGGGTGCTTTATATCCCGCGCTATGGATTCAATACATTTTGAGCAATATACGAAGGAGGATGTCTAATGACCAAGCACAAATTTAATTCTAAAAGAGTCGCCGCATTTATCTTATGCCTAATGATGGTGTTCACAATTGTCAATTTCAATCCTATTGAAGCTAAGGCAATGCTTCAAGCTCCGACCAATTTCACTTATGATTCCGCAGGGAATTTCACATGGCTGCATCCGGGCGCGTGGGATCCGGACATGAGGTATGTGATTCGCAATGAAGTCGGCGCCGAACTTTGGAGCGGCGTCATGCAAACCGTACCCATCAGTTCGCTCACACTTGCCAATTTGAATTTAGACTGGAATCAGCAGAGTCTACCCTCGTTTACCGCAAATGTCATCGCCCGCAGAACCACTGCCGCCGGTACGGATATTTCCGGCAGCAGTAATGCTTTTGCTGTCAGTCCGAGAACGGACGCGTCGCTCAACCAAATTCTTTCCCTTACCGATGGAACCAGATTGAGCTGGACGCCGCTTATTTCCGGCATCAGACCATCCGGGATGATTTACAGAATCTACGTAAACGATCAGTTTAGAATTGCGCTTACCGACAGAAACGAATATAATTTAGCAGAGCAAAATCTGGCGCCGGGGCAATCATATAATGTTAGAATCAGGGCTATAAATCCAACTAACTTCACTGTCTCCGAGTACAGCAACCCGGTTTCATATTCGCCTCCCGGTCAGGCTTTCCCGCTGATAATAAATGTTGTCGGAGCCGGCTCGGTCAATGTAAATCCGTCTGTCTCCACGGCCTCAGCCGGAACTACAATCACTTTGACAGCAACTCCTTCCCTCGGCGCAAGCTTTACCCGATGGGAAGTTGTTTCCGGCGGCATTCCAATCCATAACAGCACAGCGACCTCGGTTGCCTTTGTCATGCCGGCAAACGATGTTTCTGTCAGGGCTATTTTCGACCAGGGAAATCTCATAACTATTCAAAGAAATAACAATGCCCTGGGAGAGGTATCCTCGAACGTTTCCAGAGCAATGCAAGGCGCTATTGTTGAGATTAGCGCTACCCCGACCGTCGGCAGCAGATTTGTGCGATGGGATGTTATCTCGGGCAACATTGTAATAGAAAATCCCGAGCTTCCCAATACCCGTTTTATGATGCAATCTTCGGATGTTACTATCAGAGCAAATTTTGAGCCGGGACACGGCGTCGTTGCGGGTAACAACGGTCAGGTTGCTGTGCATCATACTCAGCAGGGCGGCGAAGTCACGCTTGATCTGCCTGCCACAAAGGTGACAGAAATCATTACATTTACCTCCGCCGGCGCCGCGGCTATCATTGATCTTATTCGTCTTGAAAATGTTACGACCGTTACTATGCCCAGAGTTGCGCTCAATCAGCTTGTCACCTCAAATATGGGAGTCGAGCTCCGCATGGCTCATGGTACTGTGTCAATCAACAGGGACGCCTTGTCTTCACTGGTAACTACCGCAACAGGCGCTAATATTTCGATTTCTATGCATTCTTTCGCACGCGCAAGTCTTAATGCCGCGCAGCAACAAGCGGTATCTACCCAGGACGCTGTATACAATTTCAGAATCAATTCAGCACAGCAAGCTATTTCCAGTTATCAAGGAGTAATCCAGATTGTTGTGCCATATACCGGACAGCTTCCGGTTATCGTGAGACGCTTGTTTGATAACGGTACTTTCGGGGATCAAGCCAGCACATATAATGCCAATGCCAGAACTGTCACTTTTTCTCCGGTATCTCCGATGCTCTACGTAGTCGGACCAACAGGAACAGTAACGCCGCCTCCGCCTACGCAGCCTCCGCCTGTCGATCCGGATCCTCCGTTAAGACCGAATCCATTTACGGATATAAACACGCGCCAATGGTTTTATACTGACGTCATGTTCGTATATAGCCGCGACTTGATGGGACCTACCGCAACTAATCCTATGGTCTTTAGCCCCAACGCGAATCTGAGCCGCGCTATGATTGTCACGATTCTGCACCGCCGGGAGGGCACGCCCACAACCACTGCTTCAAATCCGTTTAGCGACGTCCCGTCAAATGCATGGTTTAATGATGCTGTCGTCTGGGCAGCCGCCAGCGGAATCGTATCCGGCAGATCGGCGACTATATTTGATCCAAATGCCAATATTACACGCCAGGAGCTTGCCGTCATTCTCATGCGTTACGCGGACTATATAAATGTAAGCTTTCCTACTGTCACAACTTATCGTAATTTTGCCGATCAAAACAGTATAGGAACGTTTGCAAGAGATGCGGTACGCAGCGCCGTAGAGGCAGGTATCATAACCGGCAGAGAAGGTAACATCTTTGCTCCGCTCGCAAACTCAACAAGAGCCGAGACCGCAGCGATGCTACGCAGATTTATAACCGCAGCCGGAGGTTAGTTCCATTTAACGCAATCTTTTAGTCCGCCGACACTGCAACAGCAAAAATGCAAGTTGTCCGCGGACTAAAAGCCGCCTCACACCAAAGGAGTGTAAATGATTATCAAAGGAAAACTTATTCTCGCATTGCCGCTCAGTGTTTTACTTATTATGGTTTTTGTATTTGTGCTTATTAGTCCCGATGCGGCGGCATTAAGCAGTACTTCTATCAAACAGACAACAGATTTGCATGACGGCGGTTATTATCAAATTACGTTTAGCGAAGTAAACAGCGCCCTTGGCGCTGTACGGTCGAGTTATTCTGAGGCTGCTGCCGGAACGGAAATTATACTGGTCGCATCAGCGGTACCGGGAAACAGGTTCTTGCGCTGGGAGTCAGCGTCCGATAATGTGGTTTTTAACAATCCTGAATCCCCAAATACTTCTTTTACTATGCCTTCAAGCGATGTGGAGATTGCCGCGATTTTCGTATCAGGCGCGGGAGTTATTGCGGAGAACAATGTCTTTGTTCATTACACACAAGATGATTTTGCCATCAGATTAGATTTACCGCGCGGCAAAATAGCTGAAATCATTGCTGCTGCAGCAACTGAGGTCTTAGTCATTGATTTGACGCTGCTAAGTGATGTGAGGACTATCCACATACCCAGAGACGCGCTCATTATGATTTCCAATCAGAATTTCGGTGTGGAATTCCGGACGACCTCAGGCTCAATCACTTTTAATCGAGCTGCTACCGCTTCTTTTGCGGCGCAGGGTTTTGGCGCGACTGTTACAGTTAATATGAATACAATCAGTCATAGTGACCTTTCCGATAATCAGAAACAGCAAATTCTCAGTGCCGATGACCTTGTGTATTATATAAGTGTTTTTGGCGGACAGCAGCAGATTATGAGTTTTGACGGTAGAGTGACTGTTGTTGTGCCCTATGTGGGGCGGTTTCCCGCTGCGGTTTGGCGGATGTTCGATGATGGGCGGCTTGAAGATGTGCCCGCAGCTTATGATGACACCAAATTTACCGTGACGTTCATGCCGAGCTCTTTGTCGCTCTTTGTTGTGGGATATGATGCTCACGCCGTCGGCGCAGGTCTGCCGCCGGATTTGCCTGAAATACCGTTCCCGATTATACCGGTACCTTTCCCGGCGGAAAATCCTTTCGAGGATGTGCGCCCTGAGGATTGGTTTTACGGCAGTGTCCGTTTTGTCAACTCGCGTAATTTGATGGGTGGAACAAGTTACGAGCCTATGCTCTTTAGCCCTAATGAGAATCTGACCCGCGCGATGCTTGTTACTATTTTATATAGACGCGAGGGTATGCCCGCATCTTCTTTATCCGAAAATCCGTTCTCTGATGTTTCCGAGAGAGCTTGGTATGCTCCCGCTGTTTTTTGGGCTGTTGAAAACGGAGTTGTTTCAGGCTACGGTGGTTATTTCAGCCCTAACTCGTATATATCAAGGCAGGATCTTGCTGTTGTACTCATGCGATACGCCGATTATTTAGGTATACGTTTTCCTGTGGTTACTTTCTACCATGCTTTTGCGGACGAGAACAGGATTTCTGTCTATGCCAGACGGTCTGTGCGCTGGGCTGTAGAGGCAGGAATTATGGGGGGCACAGACGTGAATCGGTTTGCCCCTTTAGATAATGCCACCAGAGCCCAGACAGCAGTTATGCTGCACCGCTTTATCGATACGCTTTGGTAATAATTATTAATCTGCCTTATTGACGCATCTATTCCGGACCGGGCGATTGTGTTATTACTATCGTTCTTGTGTTTTCATCCCAATGAACCTGCGCTCCGAAGCTTTCCGCAATAGCTCTTGCGGGTACAAATACCCTGCCATGCGCCGTAAATGCCGATACATCAAGTGTTATGCTTTGTCCGTTTCTTAATAATATATCGCTTCCTACTGTGAGTTTGATTTCTACGCCACCTCTGCTCGCAGTAATTTCGCGTGTTTCGGGATTCCATAAAACCTCCGCACCCATTGCCGTGAATATTGCTCTGAGCGGCACGAGCGTTCTGCCGCCAATTGTCATAGGAGGAACATCCATGCTCAATGTTCTGCCGTCAATAATCACCCTGATATTTTCTGCCGGCGGAATCACGGGTACAGTCGGCGCTATAGGTCTTTCCGGAGCCTCTATCAATGCGTTATCTACCATGATATGAATCGGAGAAAAGCTGTTTACCGCAGATTGATTTCCGAGCTGTCCCCGGTTATTAAGCCCCCAACCCCACAGGCTGCCGTCTTCTCTGATTGCCATAGTGTGCTTATCTCCGGCGGCAACATATACAACGCCTTCCATTATTCTGGTTGGTCTGTCGCTGTTTATTGTTGTTCCGTTTCCGAACTGCCCTCTGTCATTTTGACCCCATGCCCAGAGGCTTCCATCCGTCATTATTGCCATTGTGTGGTTCCCGCTTGCAGCGATTGTTGAGACTCCATCCATGAGCATGAGCGGAGTGCGGCTGCTGACTCTGTTGCCATTTCCGAACTGCCCTCTGTCGTTTTGTCCCATTGCCCAGAGCGAGCCGTCATTTCGTATTATCATTGTGTAGGCGTCTCCGGCATATACGGCTTGTATGTCATCCATTATCCTTACCGGTATGCGGCTGCCGATTGTAGTGCCGTTTCCGAATTGTCCTCTATCGTTGCGACCCCACGCCCATAGGCTGCCATCGTTTCTGATTGCCATTGTAAACATATTGCCCGCTGAGACATACGCTACATTGTCCATCACTCTAATCGGTGAATGTCTGCTGACATTTGTTCCGTCACCCAACTGCCCCGCATTATTATCTCCCCATGCCCATAAAGTTCCGTCACCGGTTATTGCCAGAGAGTGCTGCCATATAAGGACTTGCGGACTCTCTACCGGAGCATCCTGCGGCGGGATAGGTCTTGGCGGGTCATACAGTCCCTCCGGCTCCCCGGACAGTCCGCCGTCTGTATGTTTCCATCCCGCAGTGGTGTAGATGACATTTTGCATGATTTCTACGGGATCCCGCCGATTTATGCGCGTACCATCACCCAGTTGCCCTCTGTCGTTTTGTCCCCATGCCCAAAGACTGCCATCCGTCCTTATCGCAAAATTATATCTGTCGCCGGAGGAAATCATTGTTACGCTTTCCATTATCTCAACGGGGATGCGGCGGCTGATCATGGTGCCGTCGCCAAGTTGCCCTTGACTGTTATCGCCCCATGCCCATAATTTGTTGCTTTGGTCAATAAATAATGTGTGGGCACTGCCTGCGCTGACCGGTGAACGCGGGTCTGACAGCGCTTGCGCGTCAGGTGCCTGGAAAGCTATCGGCGCCAGTACCGACATGACTAATGCAAATACTACGGCATGTTTGAATGCTCTTTTTATCATATTTTTCATTGCATTTTCTCCTTGTATTATATGTTTTACGAGGGGTATTTTAGTGTCCTCGTAGCCACATGAACTCTTAATCTCTTCTTTTTTCTGTGCGCCGCAGGCACAATGCTATTTCCATATCAGTAGGGAGCTTTCATAGCGACCGTCCCTGCGCCGTGTTGCACAGCGGCGAATCAAATTGTTTGAAAATTTGCTTTATCAATCAGCTTGGCGATACCCATGATAGAATTGACACATGTCAATCAGGTAAAAGTTCTTTTGTCTCCTGTTGAGCCTAATGGTTGCTTCAGTTTGAGTCTGTTCCCCTGAGCTGTAAGTTAGCTTCAAACCGCCGGCTGTTTATCGGGCGACAGGCAGCCCATTTAGCAGTGTGGGTTCGCAACAGTCTGTTCCCGGGTGTATTCTAATACGCAAGGGTGTCGATGCTCCGGTGTCATGGGTATTGCCAAGCCGATTGACTAAAAATCCAAAATAGAAAGGTAGGTGATAATGTAGATAAACTTTTCGTTGGCATTGATGTGGGTAGCCGCGACAATTGCGTTAACTGCCAGAAAATTAGTCAGGTTGGTCTTTAGACTGCTGAAGAACAATCGGCTATATATCCCGGCGTAGTTTCTCTGCGCCCTCTTCTTCGCCCTGATTTTCAAAAATTCTTTCGGGCAGGGTTTGCTTAGGCGCGACTTCTTTTGCGTATATTTCTTCATCTTATATCAAGGTACTATACTATTTTCTTAATTAATGGGTTGACATCTCACCGCCGGTCTCTTTATTCCTGGCTTTATTTATTTAGCTTTCTTATTTTTCCCTGCTCTCACTCTGGCTCTTTGTGCTTGCGGTTTCTGGCACGGCATTACTGCTCCGGAACTATAAACTCTATTTGCACAAAATCAAGTCCGTATCGCTCAACTGTATATATCCTTGCCCTTCCTTCGGCTAGATATCTATTCTGTATGCTCGTTAAGTCCATTACGTAATCTTCGTCTTCCACCCTGCGAAGAAGCTCGTCCAGCATCTCTATCGGCAATAAAGAGAGGTCTCCTAATGGAAATGATTCATTTTCTTGCACATAATTAAAGTATATACTGTCTAATATCGATAAATGTTGAATAACTAAGTCCCAGTTGTCCAATTCTCCGTTGTGTCTATCCATTTTACAAATTCGGCAATCTCAGGGTGGAGTCCATTCGTAATATCACTCTCCTCATGTAACTGGATCTCTTATGGCTGGATCTGCCCACACCGTTGCCATTGCCTACTGCGTTACCACAGCTACTACACTTTCCGTTAACGCTCTCATATTTTTCTTTTTCTCGTAATACTCGCCTGACCCGCTACTATCTGCAGTTACCTGCGGTCGTCGTATACTGAGCCTCTAACCGTCACCCTTATACTGTCCAGTGTTCCGCTTGTCGGAATCAGCAGTCCCTCATATTCGTATGGCGCCGTCGTTACTCTTATCAGGTATTCTCCGTTGGGCATGTTTACATGTGTGTACATGTTGCGTCCTGTGGGCGCT
>Ga0209755_10005028_pt1 | contig 15281 bp, 15 predicted proteins | sample TergutCo191P1_FD_187301 | JGI IMG/M metagenome (GOLD analysis project Ga0209755, IMG submission 187301) | Cornitermes sp. P1 segment gut microbial communities from Petit-Saut dam, French Guiana - Co191P1 (SPAdes) (version 2) | ecosystem: Host-associated > Arthropoda: Insects > Digestive system... | reverse complement strand
ATTTCAGTTGGTCCACAAATTGAAACAAACACATTATACTTTACAGTGTAATAGCCAGAATACCATCATTTGAGAAGTTTTCTGAAGCTAAATGTCATCGTAATTTGTAGTGTGTGCTTGCAGGTTTCATTGGTGGGGAATTCATTAAACGTGTACAAATACCAAAACCAGGGCAACAAGTTTACACTTCCGAACCACCTGAATATTTTGGGCCACAGGACTTCTATGTCGGCAACATAATTGTCCTATATGGCTTTGAATTTATACTAGTTGATGCAGACGAATATTCGTTGCGATACATGGAAATTAATTGCCAAGAAGTAAGCATATCATGGATAAGATTTTTTTTTGTAATAGGAACACCTAAACTATTTTTATTAAATCATTTATATTATTTTCCAAAGTAGAAGAATTCTTGAAAAACAACAGAATCTGATTTTAACATCTGTTAGTAGCAATAAAAACATTGACTTTAAAGGTAAATAATTAGTAAAATGAGCATGCTACATAATAAAGAACAGGAATGCAATTTAAGGATATAAGAAACTGATTGGGTCTCTGGACCTAAGAAATGACCTTGTTGTTTTTATGTTGTTGTTGTTGTGGTGATGATGATGACGACAACAGTGATGATGATGATAATTAAATAGGCCCAGTTTTAAGAAGGGTGTGGAAAACCAAGGGCAAGACAGACAAGAAACGAATAAAGAATCATTTTTTTACAGGCTCAAAGACTGAGTTGAGAATTCCTGGTCTTTTGTTAAAAGAACTCATAACAGCATGGAGCAATCCTCCTTAAGTAGCAAATAGTTGCTGACTTATAAATCCCTTGCTTTTATGGCATATTCACATGATCTTTCTTAGTAAAACGAGCTTAAAACCATCTTTTTTTTTTTTGTGCTGAAATTACAATATACTGTCTGTAGTCATAAACTGAGGTTTTGTGGTAATCCTGAAGAAATGATAGAATGGCACCTTAAAAACAGGCCATGTACACCTACTTATACATCACTTCCACTTTACAATCCTCCCATTAAACGCTAGTAAATAAAAGTGGAACGAAAAGAAATAAAAATATCAGATCCCTGTCATGACATATAATTGTGGTTGGATAATATTTATTTCAGTTCCCAAAGAGTAATATCATACTGATAATGAACAAGATCCGTGAAGCCCTGAAGCCCCTATATAAACAGTTTGTATGTGAATTCCTGAAGACAGATCCAAATCAAATGGACAAAATTTGCTACTCTAAAATGAGGTATGTTTCCTAGGTAAATTTTGTGTATTATTTTTATGATGATCTGACAAGCAATGCATCCATTTATACATATATATATATATGTGTGTGTGTGTGTGTGTGTGTGTGATGCCACAATTTAAATATTCATCTCATATACTCATATAGTACTGTCTTGCAGCTTGCCCCAGTTTTCATTAATTTATTCAAATAAACGTTCAACTGAGCAATGTATAATTTGTGAACGCACGTAACTATTCATAGATGTTCATTTTCCTTAAATCACGTCACTATAACTCATCAGAAGTATAATGCTTGCCTGACTAACTTTATGTACAGTCAGTGTCCTCAAAAATATGTCTTATATTTCAGTTATAATTTAATTAAATGTGTACATACCCTTCTGAGCTATGCACATTCTTATGTTGTAGCAAGATTTTGAAAGATATTATGGGTGACAACATCACACTGCATGAACTGCTCACTCTGTTTCGTCACTACAATGCTCATTGTATCAAGGAACGATATACAAAAGAATCACTCAGGTAATTTGTGTATAATTACTGCGTATGTTATATTTTTATAACATACTGACTAGTTTAAGTTTCAGAAAATTCTGAAAACGGTGTTATTAGCATCTGCAGATTTGAAATTATCAATCATATGATTGCATGACACTGCATCAGTATCTGATACTTCAGCATAGGATACATAGCATATTCATGTTCCTTCCATTCCCTCTGACATGTGGTTTCTGATTATTACCTTATACTTCGCTGTCTTGTATTTTTTGCGTGCAGCACATAAAATAAGCCGTAATAAGTAGGCTGTGTCCATTAATTTGTCTATGTGAATATTTTATCTCTGAGAATATGGCACTTCCATGGATTTCAATGAAATTTAGTATATTTGTGGTCTATGTTGAATTTAAACTGCGTTTCTCAGTTCACTATAATCTGTTGTAAATACATTCTTACTTTTTCATGTGGTTCCTTACTTACATTTGTGTCAAATAACAGGGAGCAGTATTTTACAAATTCTGAAATACACAACATAAACACCAGGCACACTTCCAACCTACACCTACCTAGGGCACATTTGAACATTTACCAAAAAGGAGTTTATTATTCAGGTATTAAGATTATCAATAGTCTTCCACGGGACATCAAAACATACATTGATAATCCAAGAGCATTTAAAAAGGCAGTAAAAAAATTTAAACTCCTTCTACTCATTAAATGAATATTACAATAACAATAATATCAGAATTAACTTCTAAATACATCTCATCACATAGTATTTTAATAATTGTATTAATATCCAATAATTTTCGGTATCATGCACTTATATGGTATTACTGTTTTACTGTGATTTATCATATACTATTCTAAATATTAGATTATACACCATAGCTAATGTAACTCTCTGTAGCTACATTACAATCAGAATGTTGCCTATTTAGATATATCCTGAGATTAATTGTATTGTATCTTACATCATGTATGATATTTGTAACCTTATTTCTGTATTGACAAGTTCCATATCTGACGGGTCACAACCCCTGTGGATCAAATGAATGAAAAATAAATTGAATTGAATTAAATTAAATTATTCTTATTACCAAGACTGTTTTCAGTAATATTCATGTAAGTTGATTGCTGTATGTGAATCTCTGGGTTTGGTTTCTTGGGTCTTACACAGTTTGCAGCATATATATAGTACAACTTTTCTTATTGTCTTTTGGTTGTCTGTAGATCCATTGTCCATAAAGAAATGAAGCGCTTCCTTTTCAATCAATTGGAACGCTTACATGAAAGCTTCCTTCAGCAGGACACTGACCACAGTGGATATGTCTCCAGAAATACGGCCTATGCTATATGTCGAGGTGCCAAGCTGCCTGTCAATAAAGACCTACTGATTGCAGTTTTGGACAAGTAAGTCACTTCAGAACATTTCAAGTACTGACTGCAGAATATTAAAAAGAAAAATCAATATATTTGCTGTTATGTTATTGTTTAATGAATCTGTTACAGAATATGTAAGAATGAAGCTGGAGAAATTAATTACAGGGACTTACTGGAGTTTCTAGATCTCAAGAAGATCACTGCAACTCCTTCTGAACCTACAGATATTCAGGTATGTTGCACAAATATCAGCTTTAATTTGTTAGAATTCTGTTATGAATAAGAAATTGGTATAAGTCTCCAACATGTCAGAGTATCAGAAAACTGTCTTTCTATTCAGGAACTTTTAGAAGCCATTGGAAATTTGGTAATAATATCTTTTGAGCTCCCACATGTCATCTTAAAATTGTTTTCCATTTCTGCCGATCGTAGCACAGTCAGCAGGTATTGGAATTTAAAATTCCTCTGTGATTGTGGTTATTACAGTTGTGTCTTTGTGCCTATTACGCAGTGGTGCTTATAGAAGTCTGAGTGTTCTGAGTCATCATTTTAACCTGAATTCAGTACTCATGATAAAGGCAGAGTTATGGTATTATGTGTCATAATGTTTACATGCTAACAGTAGCTTTGATTCAGCCAGTTTTCCTGAAACTGTATTTAAAAATCTTGGTTATTGCAGCTCTGTTAATCATTATGATTTTTATTTTCTTGGTTTTGATTATGCGGCTGTGGGAGATGGGAACATCATAAGTGCCATTAATATGAAGCTCTAATGTTTACTTATTTTACAGATCTTTGGAAAATGAATAGTGTAAGCCTATATTCATATCAGATGGGTGTCATAGCGACCATGTGATACCTCTGTATGAGTCAGTTTCCTGACAATAAATGGTGTATCCTTGTAGCCTGTCATGTAAATTTCAGTATTGTGCTGGATTAAGGGATTGTTACTTTTAAGTAACAATATTTGCTTTTTAAAACTTTGTGAATACACCTATAAAGAAATGTTTTATGATGTACAGAAAGTTATACCATAATAAAAACTGTTACTGACCATATGCTAGATGACAGGTTCAAATCGAGACATGGATAGTTGTTTTACCATTTTCCGTTATCTACATGTATGCCCATCCCACTTCTTATGCAATGGGTGGCAGGGGGGATCCTTCAGTGGGTAAATATGAATGTAATTTGCCATATGTAACATAATCACTCAAGTATTGTGTAATGTGTACAGACATAGAATGTCAGTCACTTGTATCAGAGTGCATTTACTTTTTCCATTTTCTTGTACAGTGTAAACTTCTCAGAGATTCAGGTAATGTTTACTGAGTGTGCTTCATTCAAATCTGTTATCATCATATCCAGCAGTTTTGCAATTTGATTGTAATTCAGCTACTATTTATTTAAATTTGATTGCTGCAGAAAGCTTACCGAATTCAAAAGAAATATGAAAAAAGCAGATACAGCAGCAAGTACGAAGAAATAATTTTTTCAAGTTTATCAAATGCAGCTTCATGAGGCATTATTAGGAAATTTTATTATTAACTTTAATTCAGTACTTGAATAATTCATTCTTACTAAAACTCTATTATTGTTTATGGACAGTGGTTTCAAAGATGCTAGTACATAAATGTAGCACTATTTGAACAGCATTTACAGTGTTTTATTAGTCTTTCATCTGAGGGTTTTACTACCCCAACCCATTCTTGTGACAAATATGGCTGGAACTTTCAGTAGCTAACATAAGTTGAAATCAGGACTGTGAAAGTATCATGTATGTATCTTACTTTATTGCAGTACAACTTTACATTTCTTGGTAACAAAGAAGACAGTAAGATTGGTCCAATAGACTGTCGAACTCTTCTCAAGGATCTTGATTTGGAGAGGCAGGTTGTTGAAGAAAGTGGATAGTATATTCTGTGAAGTCATTTATCTTTATGTGAGTCATATTATCCATATTCAGACTGATCATTTTTGCACATATGGTTATGTCTCAATTAAGAGTTATCTTTTCTGAGACAAAGTGATTTGATTTCTGAAGTGTATTACATTATTATTAATAACAAACTAATCCCTTTAACATGCTAGATCTACACATCTCTGTACTGCACATCATCAAAGAAGTTTTAAAATTAATAAATACATTTATAAGTTGTTATGTATAACTCTAAGCCTCACATTTTCTAGAATTTTATTTGCATATTTACTAAAATGTTTTAAATTATTATATTACTACACACATCTCATATAAGTTCATTTGAGACATTACATGACAAACAGTATTTTGAAGCAATCATTGGAAACTTTGCATACCAGATTCTGGAGGGAGTGGTCTTGAATTTGCCTAATAAAGAAACAAGAAGATTAATAATGTATTTAGATTGGCAATACCATTATTTATTAAGAGGTATTATTAAAGAAGGATGTGTATTGCCCTTCATTTTAATGATCATTCAAAATAAAAATCAAATCTGCCATTTCATTAATATTATTGGGAGATTAAATCCATGTATCTGTAACAAGAACATTTAAATTAAAAATACTTAAATAAGTAAACAGATAAATGAATTAAAAATAAATGAGTTCAAACAAGAACACTGAATTGTTCAGTAGTTATGAAACAAGAAACATTATCAGTTTCTGCATAAGCAAAATGAAATGTCAGCAGATTACAGTTAGCATAAGAATTATGTTATTGCACAATGTTATGCCCTTGCTTCAGTTCTTGTATATCTGCTTCAAGGACAGTTAGCACTCTAGACAAATTCTTCAACTCTTCCTGAAGTGTTTGTTCTTTGGAATTATATAGTTTGTTTTCTTCAGCCAACTCTGATCTGCAGAAAGTAACATAACAAATTATGGTTTATGCAATTGGAGGATTACTGTCACGCCTCTCCTACATTAATACTTTCAAGGTCTTCTAGTCCTAGTACAATGTTGTAAATATGAAACGACCTACAGTGTATTTTCTACAGTATATAAATCAACACTACTTCAAAATTCATGGGATTTAATGACCACTTAACATAAAGTTACACAAAAAAAAATTTTAAACAGTACCAAATTACAAAAAAGCCTAAGCTATAATGGGTACATGTCTATCTCACATTCATGCAGTACATCTTGCTTTTGTTGTGATGGTGGTATAACCTTTACATGTAGTTGGAGGAAGTGTATCTAATTCAAAAAAGATGACGTGAGCAATCCAACTGGTGTGGGTGGAAATGGTACTTCCTATTTCAAGGAACTGAATCATGGTGGTATATTGTTACATCCGGTTTGAAGTTAAATTCATTTACCAAAGTTTGGAATGTTAATTTCTTACTTTAACAACACATTTTTGTGCATTTTTGAACAGAGTGAAAAATGTGTAAAGTCCAAAAGCCAAATATCCTTAATGTAATACAGTACACTAACACTTGTAATACAGTACACTAACACTGAAACCCTATAGAATTGACATTACTTTGAATTTAAATTGAAATAAACTTATAACCTTCAAATATGACTATGTTATATTATTAATACATAATAACTACAGTTCTGCATCAGATTTGAATTTTTTACAGCGAGTAAAGTTACAAAATTTTCACTGGCAACCAGGGTCAAACAAGATGACGGAAACAGAAAAGGTCACCACAGTAATGGTACTTTGCCAAAATTTGACATGGTTATTGCATGATCATATGTACATTTCTATTAGAATTTTGGCTGTATGTGTGTATCTCACTTTGCATTCAACTTTGTATTGTTCCAGTACTTGTCATTAATTTACCTTTTTTTGCTAACTTCTGTAACACAGATTAATAAGAAAATTATGTCAACTTACATGATACTTTTTATTGCTGACAGCTCAAGAATGTCTTCTTCAGTTGTGTCTGGATTATCCAGTGATTCATTAAACATTGACTGATACTTCATATGACATGAATTAAGCTCTTCTTCAACTGTTGTCAGTTCTTTAGAAATGGCGCATGTTTCCTCCTGCAAGCTGGCGATATCAACTGCCGTATTCTTGCTATCCTAAGATTATTAAACATAGTTTCATTTTTGAAGGTGCATGACAATGTTTCCTTTCATATTTTATGTGAGTTACATGCCAGGAGCTTGTAAAGTGCCCATGATACTTACATAAAATTTTGGTCCATTCTGCAACTTCGCAGCAATTAAAGCCATTTTATTTTCATAGAATTTTCTGCAAAAGTAAACCATTGTTGTGTTCTTAGTGCTGACAGAGGAATCATTATAAAATATGATCATATAAGTCGTAGCTGAACATTAAATATGTAAGGCCATTTGTGTTTGATCAGGGACATGCCACACAATTAGATTGGATAGGCCTCACAATGAGAACAGGCAGGCCTCATAATTAGAATTCAGTACTCCAACAGTTATTAATCAATCATAAATTATTTGTACCACTAGATGTAATTTATGAATGTGTCACGGCCCACAGACAATCTATCCTGACTGAGGTTTTGTGTTTTTTCTTAGTTATTGTAGCCAAATTCTGAGACACAGTCTCAAATTTGTCCCTGTTTTCTTCCTTCAATATTATTTCCAATTCATTATTCAGTTATTATCCTTTCATTTGATGCTGTGTACAAGGACATTTCCAGAAGTCTGCAGACTTTGGTTACTGATCATATTTGTCAGCTTTGATGTAGTTACCTTCGAGTTTATGCCATGAGTCCAGCATTTATGCCACTGCTGACAGCATGACTGCAAATGACTTTTTGGAATCGCATGTAGGACAGTCAGCTACTGTTCCTGATTTTCATGGACATTTTGACAATTATGCCACCATAGATGTGATTTTATTCTCAGAAACAATAAGAAATCACAAAGAACCAAAACAGGAAAGTCAGGACTCTGCAGGGCCATGGCCACATTTGTAATGGCCAGCAGTTTTTGCTGTCTGTGTTTGTCAGGGAGGAACCGAGACACAGACTATGCAGAGGGTAGCTGCATGTTACAAGACATGCTTTAGGACGTACAGACATGTTTCATATAAGATATGTAACTTGCCAGCGACATCAAAATGGTACTTCATGGGTCTTTATTGATGATTTTACTAATTTTCTGCATGTTACTACTTGTCGAGGGATGACCTGAATGGTCACATTCATTAACCGAAGTTTCCAAACGTTTGAATCAAGAACAACCGCTCAAAATTCTATGTTATTTCCATGGCATTGTCATCAGCAGCTGATTTGAATATTTTGTGCATTCCCAGTGCAGTGTTCCTTAGCTGTAAGCAAACATTCATGCAACTGCATTATTCAGCCATTAGAAAATCTTGAATTTCTTTCAACATGAACAAAAGTAAACACCCACCAAAAAGCAATGCAGAGGATTATGGCTGCAAAACCCACTGAACTGACTCAGAAGGTAGTGATACTATTGTACATAGTGGCTGAAAGCTGTAGAACTTGCCATTCTCGGTCTAGCAGTGAGTTCAGAAACTTTTGGACATGACTTCATATTCTGAGATAATGATAAAATCATTAAATAAAAATAAAAATATAAATAAATAAGTAAATAAAAATATAAATAAATAAGTAAATAAAAATATAGATATGCCTATGTAAAAAGACAGGAATTTACACCTAACAGGCAAGTTTGACAGAATTACAAATAATTGCTGGCATCTGTGCTTTTCATCTTCTTGTCATACCCCAATAGCCTGTGTGCCATAGACAGGTGCAGTACATAGTTTGTGTTTTCTTTGTATCCTAGCAAAATTGCAAATTAGAGTGTTTTTCAGATTTGACTGGAATTGCCTGTAAAGGTGTTCCTGATGGTTGGGTTAATTATCTCGAAAACCATAAGGTTTATATAAAAAAAAGTATTTCAAATAAAATGTGTGTTCTTTTCTCCTCCACAACTTCTGAAAAAAACTTTTTTTTTTCATAGATATTGAGTACTTATGCTCAATATGTGTGCAGAAGTGCATGTAGGTCTTTATGTACAGTGCGTGTTCAAAATGTCTGACAATTAGTGAAATGTTAATTGGCTAACACTTTTCTGTAAATTCTCTACTATAAAATTTCATGGAAACCATTTCAGCAGTTCTGAAGGTTTGCATGTGTATAGATGTACAGTGATTTTAATGGGCAATCCATAAGGTGCAAACATCCCTAAAATAACATCATGAGCAATGAATTTGTATATGATAATGAGAACTTAGACCTAACCTAATCCTCAGTGAACCCTACTCAACCATCTTATCGTGTCACGGGTACCATATTCTAACAAGAGTAGTACGTTTTCTGCACTGTGTGTGAGGAAGTAAAAATTAATGAACACTTGCATTATTAATAATTTTCAGACAGTGCCACAGGACAGACTAAACTTCTTCACTGGGATGAAAAATAAAATAGCATCACCCTTAGATTTTTTTTTTATTATATCAGTAAGAGGGATTAAGTAATAGTCACATTTTTTGGTTTATCATCCCATTATGTGACAGCTTTTTCTTCTTTTATTTCATAGTGACATGTGTGCAAGATTAATTTGGGGTGTCCAGTGAGCATGACATCAGATGTTACATACATAATGGTACAGGAAGAGAGCTAATACTTTCTGTACATAATCACAAATAGTAGAATGGTTTATAATCATATGGTGAGCAGAGAAAGCCAGGGTTCACTGATTACCATGTAGTGGAACTATGCTGTGTGTTTGGTGTGTAACAGGCTATAGAGTTGGTTACTGACAGAAAATAAGTTTATGAGATAATGTACTTTCTGTATGAGATTTGAAGTTCTTACAGCAGTGACTATAAAATTACTGACTTTGAAATGTGACACCATGTATTTGGTAAATTGGTACTGCCTCAATCTGTGAGGCAGATACCGTTACCCTGAGGATGGAAGCTGCATGTCTCCTCTGAAACTTTACTACATTACATTCTAGAAGACAGTAATTTTCAAATTTAGATCTGTATAATATTTTCAGTAAACTAGCTATGACTAATGTAGGAAAACAATTGACCGTAACACAATTCTTAAATATGAATGTGGACATCCACTGGGAAGTGTATGACTGACCACCATATCAAATTATCTAGTATTTTATTTTATTTTGGTTTTGAAGTCTTTGTTGGCATGATATTTAATCACATTGTGATTTCCCCCACTTTAAATTTGACTTTAATTGAGGACTTTGAGAAATTAACCCACAATAATTACCAATACTAATAAGAGGGTATATTAAGCAAGGAATGAAGTGACACACTCAGCCTAATGTACGCATGGACACATGTTTATTTAACACTTACATGTCCTCAATCTGTTGCTGCCTTTCTTTCTTAATTTGTTTCCGTATTTCCTCTGTTTCTTCTTGTAATATGTGTAAAGTAGCTTCTACCTTGGCCAATGCTTCCTCCTTTTTCAGTATTCGTATACTATGAGTCTCTATGTCATCTACAAATACATACAAAAAACATTATTTTTCTTGTTGTAATAATATATTTTAGTTTTGGGTTTAATAATGTACAACATTAGTGTCCAAACTGGAGTATTTAAGAGCCTTGCAGCTTAGACGCATATTTATGCTAAAATATTCTTTGTAAGGAATGTGCACCTATATATACGCATACATCTCCCTGTACATGTATACGTAATCACAACAGTCTTTTGTGTATATGAAATCCAAAAACATTCATCTATCTGACTACATGGAACCGAACCCTTTTGAAAAGTTAAGTAGTCAAAACAGTAGAGAAATTTCTGACCTTGTAAGGTACAAGAGAGTTTATTACTGTGTTCACAAGAGATTCCTCACTCTGCCTTATCCTGAGTAAGTTGAATACAATGTACAACCTCATACCCTGTTTCTTTGAGGTAGGGACTAAATTGACAAATATTTTGTGCTTCAAAAAGTTAAAAGGAAATTGTGGTTCTAGTATGGGCGATTCTCCTTATAAAAGGGGCCGGTAAATGGATTACTTGTACAAATTACATTTATTATGCTGAAATTATATTTCTGTAGATATAGTTTATGCTACTTCCATACTTTTATGGTGTTGGATTCTCCTTGTATTCATATTTTACATTTGTATTCATGATCTGTTTTTGGATATTACATAGCCATAAACTTCATGATATATTGACCTTGTACGCAGTATTGTTAGCACAGTTAAATCAGGAAGGTTCTAATGGGCTGATAATGTGGCTAAGATAGAGGAGACATGGCAAAACTTCTTGGAAACATCTGCTTGGACTACCGAGAAGAAAATGGGAGATTAACACTAAGATGCATCTAAGGGAGAATGATTGTGAGGAAGGGAGATGAATGAACCAGCAAATATCATGTCCAGTGGTAGGCTCTGGTGTGAATTGTATTGGAAGTTCAAGTTTGTTTTTACAAGCTTAGTTAACAAGAAACAGGTACCATGGTATCATGGCAGTGGGCCCTATATTGTAAACTTTTTTTATGAATTTTAACCTTGAAGATGAATTAAAAAGTAAACAGAATTATTTTATGAATTCTAGATAAGAAACATCCAATTAAATCTGCAAAAAAGAAGAATATAGTACTAAAAAATTAGTGGTGTGAAATGAAAGAGAGATGCACTGGATTAAACAAGCCACCGGCTTACATGAAGAGAAGAGAAGAGAAGAGAGAGAGAAATGAAAGAAATAGAATTATTCATGTACATTTTGTGTGTCACTGGAACCTATTCTGAGCCAGTTCATTTCAGCTGAAATCTGTTTTTTTAAGAGTAATTTTGATTTTATATCTAAGTCTCTCTAGTGGCCTTCTTCAGTGAAGTATAAATGTAGCCCTATATGTGCCATGACTTCAGTTTTGAAATAATCTTACCCCTGCATATGTAAATGTGAATGTCCATGTAGGACCTGTATCTACTAAGGTACATAAGGGATTAATACAGTACAAATTTTAATGCAGTTTTTTAAGATAAAATTTCGCTTCATCTTCATGCATTGATGGTCTCACCTTTCAAAGTAATACTCTTTTGTTGAGCTGCATTCAGGTCTACAATTTTCTGTTCTATTTCCTGGTCAATTTCTGCATGTTGCTGCTTCAAGCTCACTAATGCCTTATGCTGTAAATAAACGAAATTTTGTAAGAAGGCACATTGCAGACACCTTCTGTAGTGGAATCCAGCATAAAGTTCTGCTTGTTGATTTGGGGAAGGGGGCATATGATTGATCATTTTGTTTCAGGGACCTGACTGTCATGAAGACAGTTTGATAAACTATCAAACACGGTCAAAGTAAGTCTCAAATGCTGAAAATAGCAAAGGCATGCACTAAATGAACACAAACAATACATTTTAATGTTATTCATACCGTGCAATGAGATATAATTTGCTTTATAAGACCAACAATTTACACATACAAAGGCATATACATGATATCAGTCCACTCCTACATGTTTTGGTGGCCAACTGCCATCTTCACGGAGCCACACCAATATTAAAAAACCTAGTGCATTATGATACAGTTTTTGGTTTTATTGTGATACTATGCATTTTACCACTACAAATTGTATCATAATTCATTAGGTTTTAAACATTTGTGGGAATCCCAGAGGATGGCAGTTGGCCGTCAAAACATGCAGGAGTGGACTGATATCATGTGTATGTATTTGTGTGTGCAAACTGTTGGTCTTATAAAATAAATTACAAAAAGGACAGTATATCCTCAGTTGTTTATTGGATGAATGATGATTGACACTTTTATCATTTAGCAACAAGATAAATTAACATTTATTCCAAACCACCTACAATTTGAACTGTGTTTAAATGAACAAAGTACCTTCCACTCAAGGTAATTCTGGTCTTTTTAAAAAAGTAAATGACAATGGACATACTTTTACATCTGAGTCTGTCATATTATTTATAATGTGTATCTGAAAACCACTTCTGTTTCTATAATCAGCATACAGTATTGTTGTAGCCTTTTTATTTCCTTCATTATTATTTATATTAAATAGTGGGATACAGTATTTCTATATTTTGAATTGTTATTGTTTTATTAATTACCTGCTCTGTGGCATCCTGTTCCAACTTGCCACCAAGGTAAGTAATGTTATAATTCTGGTGTGACATAGTCCTTCCTTCTAGTCTGAAACAATACAAAGAAAACTGGGCACTACTTGAGCAGTGGGATATAGTCATATTTGAGGGGAGTGGGGAGGTTGCAGGGTTTATGGGTTCAAACCCTCAAACCTCTTAAAAATTCTCGGGTATCAGGCAGAAGAGTAATAGGGCTTCATGACATTTAGGAGAGGAGGATATGCTGATGTTGGGCATAACATTGCAAATTGCATTACAAATTTGCAAAATTTTGTCATGAATAATGCGTTTGATGTAACTTTTCAAGTTTCCTTATTTGCAAAAGAAAGGATGAGAAAAATTAATTTCACTGCTGTATTAAAATCCAGTAAAGGCAGAAATGTTGATGCCCTTCCACCTGTCTCCATGCTTTTCTTCAAAATTGTTGGAACAAATTTCATTGAATTTGGTATTATGGATCTTCATCGAATTATGTTGGTTGAATTTAATTTTAGTTCTCAACAGTCCAATATTAACTGTGGTTAATATAGAATTCCAACCAAACTTCACAGATTTTCTCAAAACCAGCTTACTGTACAAAACATTCACATATACTTGTATCAACTATTGACCTCATTAAAATATACATATTTTATTTTATGTACTTTTTGATATGTTGATTATTTAACAAAATCAAAATGAACTTGATTTCTGCCTGTGCAGCTTATCTCTTATATGATTATCATTGTAATATTTCATGCAGTAAATGAAACTTGGTGTAAATTTAGTATGCAAAATAACATGTGGCAGATTTTTATGCTCCATTTTATGGTTATGTATCACATTTAGTACACAAAGTAACAATACACAGACTATGCAAATATATCAAATAATTTTAATTACAATTATTTCTATGTCATATTTCAGAACTAGGTCTACTGTCAACAGTACAATGGGCAAGCACATGTGTGTAGGTGGGTGTGTAATGCATCCTTGATAATCATCCTAGGACTGAAACACATTAGAGAGAAATAATGATAAGTAGTTGCTATATTCTGTAGTGTTTATGTATTGATAAAAATGGGCACTCTACTTTGGAATATATATTGATACTCTTGTTGATAAATCTGTGATCTGAACTTTTCATTCAAGCATGAAACAACAAACGTCCCTGTCTGTTATATAGAAAATCACATAAGGCCAATGTCTCCCTTTTTTAATTGTTTATTTAGAAACTTGTTACTTGGATACTCTAACTTGTACAGACAGGAACTTTGCCACGATTCAACAAATGTAGTTAATGATCTTACTGTTTAGAGTTCACTCTAGAACACGCCTCAAAATCGTATTTTAAAAGCGTATTGCATTAAAAGACTACAGCAGACTTCTTTCGCTGCAATGTAAACGCAGTCAGGCATTTCTTTTGTCTTTCGCGTGGGATGACGGGTAGACTGTAAGAGCTGTCTGTCCGGCAGCAAGATATCTATCTTGTAAGCCAACGCAAGTGGTGTGGGCAGAAATGTGTCTGGGTGTTTGTGTAAATTATCCATTATGTTTGTCCGATTTTAACCAACATTAATACGCTGGAGAAATTTCTTTAGCATTTTTCAATTTCAGACCACATGAAGACCCGTTCAGCGGTTCCCACATTGTGACATACATATAGACGGGCAGCGAACGCAATGGTCTATCTGCAGAGATGCAAACGGGCCTAAAAACGTTTTCGTAGCTTTTTTGAACCGAGGGGAACGTTTCTATATTTGATATTATAGAAATGATTGATCTCAGATGGGTAAAACGCTGTGTATGGAATTTTTAGAAATAAAACTATATTACTTTCGAATAACCTGCATTGTGCCTATGAGGGGTCATGTCGAATCGGTTTGAATCCTACCGAGATATTCGCATTAAAGCATTTATATGCAAACACAGTGGAATACTCTGACGTCAGAACGTGTACTTCTTTGTGTGACTGAGGATTATAATAGCCGATTACACTGCACAACTCGGTAGAATACAAGGAGAACGAAAGATTAAAACATTCAAGGAAAACTGCCGAACAATATAGAAAAATGAACACAAAAAAGCCCTCAATTTCCGCGTTTGA
>Ga0209755_10005027_pt1 | contig 15282 bp, 9 predicted proteins | sample TergutCo191P1_FD_187301 | JGI IMG/M metagenome (GOLD analysis project Ga0209755, IMG submission 187301) | Cornitermes sp. P1 segment gut microbial communities from Petit-Saut dam, French Guiana - Co191P1 (SPAdes) (version 2) | ecosystem: Host-associated > Arthropoda: Insects > Digestive system >... | reverse complement strand
CCTGTGTGCATTAACAGTTACTCTAAGGGTATTGGTTTTGTTGATTTGAGTGATATGTTGGCAAACAGCTACAGCATTTCTCTTAAGACTTGGTATGGCCTAAAATCTCTTCATCCTCTTACCTGACCTAACTACCCTGAACGCCACCATTATAATTCACAAAATATCGGGGTAACTCACACATAAATTGTTCCGAGAACAGCTTGTGGGGTGCTTTATCCATGTTCACAGGATATAAACCCACGTCCTTCTAATTCAAGCCGTGGTCGGCAGCCTTCACGAGAGAGGTTCGCCACTTTTGCTTGGACTTCAGGGATTCAAATTACTGGCCTGCCAAGGGTCGCTCTCGAATATGTAACGTATGTTCTTCTCCAGGAAAGACCTGTAGGTCATTTCACTTTTGTGTAGACTGTGATGTCGGGCTCTGTGTCTACCTGTACTTCAAACTGTATCACATTGTGTGATGCAGTTTGATGCTCTCCATTACTGAGAATCGCTCAAAGTGAAAAGTGAGTTGGAGCAGTGTAGTTGTTTGATGTGTAACTGTTATAGTGGATATAAGTTCAATTCAACCAAACGGTGACTCACGTGAAAGTGTTGATTCAGTTGAACTCTCTGGTTATTTTACGTTGCCAGGAAAATAAATGAGTAACTACTCTCGGGATTATGTCAGGGCTCGGGCACAAGATACACAGCTACGTTGTCAGAACGACGCGCGCGCGTGCGCGTGCGTGCGCGTGTGTGTGTATAGGTCAGTCACACATCATTACTCTTCGTGGGGTATAACTGCGTTCATTTTCACAAAGAATCGACAGTTTGATTAGCTTACTTTAACTAATAATCTAAAGGTGTAAGAGGCGTAAAAAGTAATAAATTTATACATTTAACTCACGCATGATACCTCTTCATCCAGCTTTTAACTGCAACGAATAGCACCAAATTTTTCTAAAATATCCTATTTTAGCAAACAGCAACACCGAGGTGCAGATACAAAAATTTTAATTCCGTCCAGCTTGATATGTGGCGGGAATTTAAATCCTTTCCTGGCTACTGACGTCCTTAAAGGGCTATTGAATATGTCGGAGAGTGTACGTGTTTGAATTACAGTACGTGAAGGGATTTATTCACTCCAGTAAACTTTATGTACTGTGTTACTACTTACTGAAAGAGCTTGAGATGACATAAGGAATAATGCCTCCTGGCCAGCGTTTTCTCATATCTCTGATGGCATTCTTCTCAAATGAATTGAAATCGGAAAAGTTGACACCAGCTATATCACCCTCAAAGAGACCAGCAGATAGTATAGGATCTGGCGAGTCTTCATCTTGTGGTGGAACAGTAATCTCTGTAAAAATGTGTTATCATAATAGGGAGATTTACTTTCGCCTTTACAACAGTAATTTCAACGTGCTAGAACATTCTTCAGCGAGCATCTTAAAGCTCTCAGCAACAAACCGCGTACAAAACGAAGTACAGATGAAGGAAGGGTAAATAGAGTTTCCGACATGTCGCACGTATTTCCGTCCTTGCTGGGTTCGCGTTCCCCTCATCTCAGGACGCTTGATATAACCATTATAACAGCATGAGGTTGCCAGTACAAAACAGTCTGCTACAGCAGAGGGTAGGATTTTCGTAGAGCATAAGAGAAACTGTTAGTACGGGGTTTCCCTGTATTCTAACAAAGTATCTAGTCTCATACCCTCAGCATAACTGGAACTGCCTGTTTGCTTTGGCAGGCAGTGTGACGGAAATACATCATATAAAACAACACAGCATGCCTCTCTCACTCTTTGTGTGCGTGCGTCGTAGCTTGCGGGCAGTGAGTGAGTGGTGCGACCTCTGTAGGGCGCTTTAAAAATCTAAATTATACAACCAAATTAAAAGAAATTGTAATTAAAGTCTGTATTTTGTCCCGTAATTTCCGCTAGGTTTACCACTGCGATTTCTCGACCCGGACGCCAAAAAAACCCAGCTGCCCACTCGTGTGAATCACACCCAAGTCAATAATAATCGAGAGTAATCGACAGTAATTCACACCGTGGTTGCCATGGTTACTGAATATGTTTTGTAACACAACACAGCACAGCCGGATGGCAGTTTAACGGTAGGTGAAGTCAATGCTTGATAGGTTCCAAAAGAACCAAGAAACGACCGATGAAAGAGGCTACGGAGTAGAGCGCGAATATTATGGCAGCCCGTCTTATGACGGACACGCGGCTAGAAAATAATACAATGGAACTAAATATTTGAAATAGTTTTAGTAAAAGAAAGTATGTATAGTCCCCACTGATGTATTTCGTGTATCTGAAGTCTAGCGAGCTTTGCATAGCCATAGCTTTTACTCGTTTATTGAGATATGTTGCATTCAGTTATTTGACTTTAGTCCGGGCTTAATCAGAATGTAAATAGGCGTTATGTAGTAACATTTTATTTTTTGATAAAGAAAGCTTAAAGACGGGGACCTATAATTTTCCTGAAACGTAGTGTGTTAAAATTCGTAAATTCAGATGCCATGCCCCACCGTCTGAACCCTATAGAATAGTATCTGTATAAATTCATTACGACTCTCACAAGAAATACGGGAAGGAGGGAAAAATAATATTTGCCTTCTTCTAGAATTAATTGATGATAATGATACATTTCATCAGGCACAGTTTTGATAATCCCTCACTAGTTTCTAAAACCGCGACAAAATACTTTTCAGCAACTGAATGAGGCCCTATTTCAACTTTTTCGTGGAAAAAATGAAAAAAAGTAATATGTGCGTCTATATCCACTCATTGATGAGAATCAGTCTTTCTCACTTATAAAGTCACGTGTAACAAGAATTCACTAATTACAGTAACAAATTGCATTGCTCTTTTAAGGTTTATTCTATTTTTAAGACTTTGAAGGCTGAAAGAAGGGCATTTTTTGGGAAAGTACTAGGGCATTAACAGCTACTTCAATACAATCGTAAAAAGAAATTTCCGCTCCAGCGAACAGAAGAACGTCAGAGAATGGAGAATGTATGACAGAGCGTAAGCCCAACGTACCAAATGCGCTCTGATAAAATTACGCTTCTTTTCGAAACTTCTTTTCTTGTGTTCTGTTCGTTTAGATCGCCAGCGGGATGAAGAAAGAGCTTTCTATCACACAGTGCACGAGAAATTATGGCTGAAAAAAAAGGAGAGAGAAAACAAGTGCAGACACACTGTCAGTGACAATTTAGTTGTTAGCACTTTACTTTTTTAGAGCTATGGGCACGAATCATAGCCAAGAGAGTGGCCATCGTGAATTAGATGTTTGTTGTGTTTTCTCTGCACGTCCTAGCATATTATTGTTGCCGTTACACGAATTGTGCTTTATTGTAGCCTTTGATGGTTAAATATAAATTATTCAGTTATCAGTGCGTTTCTAAATATGCTGTAATATAATAGGAATTACGTACCAGAGTAGAGTTAAATGGATTCTGTCTGTCGTCTTAGGTGTTCGAAAATGGGAACTGCTGACAACGTCTAATATAAATATTTCCCTCAGAAAGAGCTGGTCGCAGTCACTGTTCGGACGAGGAACTGAGTCGTGTGTAAGTAATTATAATTGTTTTCCCTGGAAGGACAGAATAAGACCACGAAAACCCTTAAAATAGTTGGTGTTCCCGGCGAGAATTACACCTATTGTCTCTCGAATACAAGTCAGAAATGTTACCGCTTGAGCAAAATTGTTTTCACCACACTCAGTACGAGAAAATTCAGGCGGACAACCGCCAATGCATACGACATGTTTCTCTGTGTGTGGACATATTATAATTTGAAATGAATTTTATAAAGACGCGCAACCGTGAAGGAAATTCATGCATTACTGGTGGACCAACCTGTAAGGAGGAGCGCCCAAATCCTCCGATCGAATAAACACAGAAAACATTCACTGTGCTATTTAATATAAAATTATTTTCTTTCTTTGGACAGACTGTGATAACCAGAGTTTGACGACAGTTCTATGTTCTCAGTACCTGCTATCTTGATAGTCTGTTCTTTATTACCTGTAGAGACTATGGGCTAGACGATTCAGACATTTTCCTTCCCGCCTGAACGTAGGAATGTGTCTTCATCCAAGCATGTTTCCTATCCAAAGGATTCCGATTCTTGTTTCTTCTATGGTAGAGCGGTCAGAACTTGAAGCTAAACCAGTCAGTGTATGGAGCTTTCCCGCCACGTCCTCCACAACCCTCCGCAATGTAATAATTAAACCCAAGGGAAATTTTACCCTAAAGTAAATCTATGTGATCTAAAAATCTCGGCTGTCAATCGAACCGATTTCTAATTCTCTGTTAATGCTGCGTTGAAATCTGAATATCAAATTATCGAAGTTTTACTGCCTACGTGTTGCAACCTTCTGGAACCAATATTTTCATTGCGCAGCCTTTTTTCCTATTAGGCTTATTATTTCTTTTACGCTGAGGTCACACTGGTATCATCTGTCACTCTATAACTAAGAAGGTTTGGGATTTCTGCACCGATATTGAAACTACACTTCTCGGCCACAGATGACGTACTGCTTACCCAATTTTTCAGCATTTTCGAAGTCTTTGGGCGTTAATGGTTCGCCGGGTACTTCTTTTTCCTGGAACAGATAGAAATAAATATGTTAGGAACATTTATTATAAGTGGAAAGTGAAAGACTGGATCGTCGCAACAACGACCAACTTTATAACTTAATTCGACAGTAGGCATACTAAAAGTCACGTTTAGAATTCGGACTCATATCTTGCGGTGGGCAAAGAAATCTCTAATACTTTTTCGCAGTAAGGTTCTGAATTCGTAATTATACACTGTCTACACCAATGTACGTTTAGAACTAGTGTTTTTATGTGTAGTGAGGATTAGGGATGTTGGTGGAAAAATTTAAAAATGGTTTTACGAAATTAGACAAGGTGACCTATTAGTATAACTTCTCTCCTTAGAGTGAAGCATGATTTCATGCACTCTTGAGCCGCGAATACACTATCGTCTGGTGGTAGGTCAAGAAATTTAGGAATTATTATCTTTTCAATTTTTCAATTAAAATATTAGTCGTTTTTAATATGCTTAAATAAAATAAAAAAACATTTATAAAGTTTACACCACAATACTGTTTTACTCTTCGAAAATATATATAGATTATCCTGTTTCGTCTAATCGCAACTGACGACCGAATAATGTATAATGTTTAAGCATGTGAGGTGACGTGTCGTACAAAAGAAATGAGGATTCTTGAATATCCTGGTTACTTAACTTGGTTCTTGAATTGAGTCTGTGACGAAGGTCACTGTTGAGGAACAGTTCTGGAGAGCTGAGTCCCGAAATATGCGGTGTCATCAACCCTTGAATACTCGCTAACTTTCAACATGGGATTGCAAAACTTGGAGGGTGGAATTTGAAACAGGAGGCAGTGAATGTTTTGCGAGGAAAACAAGCCCAGTTATTCTAACACGAAATTCAACCAACTGGGTGCAGCAGCAAGCAAAGGAGCATTGGAATATTTATGTGTATTTTTGTTATATATCTTACTGCCAGATGGCAAAAATACTAAGCCTCTGTAGCGCCTCAAAGAGTGTGATCCTTCTGTGATCGGATTTACTTGAACTATTTTGAATTACTGACATCTGCTAACTTTTCTCCTTTACATTGCTGAAGTTCAATACTGGTGAATGTTTAGCAGCTTCGATAGTATATTTTAATTATGGTACTAATACTTATCTTAACTTTTACATCACACGTTACATTCCGTATGTGGGTTAAAATATATTCCAATGTAGGAAATGTGGTATGTCAAAAGGCATGGGATCTCCAGTTTCAGGTAACGTAGGTGGCACTATGATTTATACTAATAATTCTTTAAAAAAATTATGTTTTAGGTCTGGTTTTATAAAGGCCAAAATATGCAGCCCTCTTATTTTCTAATAAGTGTGGTGTGTTGACTGGGACTTGCTTCTATTTGAAACTTTCGATTTTATTTACTTTCAGACCATAAGTCTTAACTGTCAAATGTCCAAAACAAAAACACGTTGTATGTACTTTGTGTTTCCACTTCACAGATATATGAATCGATTTTTCACCCTGAACTAACCTACACAAACGTATATTATTTTCAAATAAACGTTAAAGACAGTAACACTTCTTTAATTCTGTAAATTTGAATTGAACTTTTAGTGACTTTTCACCAGATCGTCATTTGAATCTTCGATGTTACTAAGTCCAATTCTAAGTACATTACAAGAAATCGAAGAATTTCGTCGCTAAACAGCTGTCTGATAAACTCACTCTGCGGTACCACAAATATGTATGCTTGAAGAACGTGTTACGTTTGAGTTAGAGCTCTTATTCAAAGACAATAATAGGGTGCTTCAGTAAAATATAAATTTGAAAGGAATTAATGATGCTGCGTGATGGCACCGTGGGTGTAGATGGGAGGGAGGGGTGAATGGAGCGGCAGCCCCAAAGGGCGGTAAAATAAGCGCAAAATAAAAATTTTAAACGAAAAATTTCTTTTCATGCGCTGAAGAGATTTTAAATTATTGATCCAAATAAAATGAAATTTAATAAATAATTGTATTTTTTTAAAGTTAGTTATTTCTCTTGTGGGGGACATTGTAATTACTCTCCCTGGGCGCCACAAACCTAGCTACGACACTGGGTGGCACACCCATTTGGGTAAAGTCAATGTCAAAGGTAGGAGACTTTTTCATTGCACTGACTCTGTCATTAGAAACTAAATACTCAATGTAGCAGAGATTTTTTTTTCAGAAGCTAACAGGTCTTCAGTCAGTCAAGATATTCCACGCATTTTATGAAACCTGAAATTTGCTCATCGTGTTAAATCATCCCGCAACTTATCCACAGCCCGAGAAAGATAATTCCGATCCACACATTCTCATCCTATTCCTAGAAAATTTTATTTTAATATTATTCTGCCATTTAAGCCTAAGTTTTTCAAGTAACTTCTTTCCTTCAGGTTTACCTCCTATTCTACATTACACATGTCGCATGCCCAGGCCATCACATCCTTCTTGATTGCTCACCCCATTACTAATTGGTGAGAAGTACAAAATGTATAACTCCTTATTACGCATTTTTCTCTAGCATCCTGTTACTCCTTCCCCTTTCGTCGCAAGGAACAGAGAAGCTGGAGAGGTTTCTTGACCATCTGAATGACCTTCACAGGAATATACACTTCACCATGGAGATAGGAAGAGACGGCCACCTACTCTTTCTCGACATCGATACACATACACACACACACACACACACACACACACACAGGAGACCGGTTAGGACCCTGTACCATAAGGTCTAAACGAAACCCACCCCCGCCAACCTTTACCTGAACCCTGGATCACACCACCATCCTTCCAACAAACAATGTGTTCTTTCAACCTTGGTGCAAGAAGCCAGGACTCTGCGACAAGGAAAGTCTCGATGATGAGTTGGATTTCTTCAAAACCACTTTCAGGGAAAATGGTTATAGTACCAAACAGATAAGACGGGCCCTCAACCTGGCGGTTAGAACCTCCAAGCCGAAAGAGAAGCCACCTAGGTCGTTCTTTTTCAGTATGCTCAGACGACACATTGCCGACCCAGAAGAATGCTGGCCAAACACAACAGTCAATGTGTTGGCCTGCCACTTAGTAAGATCTCCGGTCTCTTTCGTCCTGTGAAGGAAAACCTGCGACTGAGGAATTCGGGGGTTTACATTATACCCTGCGTGTGTTGTTAGGAGTACATCGGAGAGACTGGTCGATCTCAAGAGACTAGAATACAAGAGGACCACCGGCGCATACGGCTTGGACATCCAGACAAATCGGCGGTGGGAACACATAGGTTCAACCGAAGCCATGTCATTAAGTTCCAAGACTCCCGTATTCTCTCTTTCGTACGCGGCTATATTTTAAAGACTTATTAGGATGACTGCGGATTTGGAGCCTAACGGCATGATGGCCTGATTTTAAGCGGATCTTGGAAATCTCTCCTTCGCCTCCTTAGAGAGAGCAGACGGCCCTTCTAGGGGCCTTCACTATGTCCTCTTTCCTCAAGCGGAAATGACAGTTTTTTCCAGCTCTCTTCTACGACATGAGCCCCACCGAAATTCTTCCCCCCTGGGTCCGAATAGCGTATCCCTTTCTTCCTTGTTCCCTTTTATTTCCATTTTTTTATTCACTTCCATTTTACTCTCGTTTTGTTTCTCCCCTTCCCTTTCCTTTATTATTTACCAATTTATTCTTCTTTTCTTTCCTTTCCCCCTTTTCTTTGTTCCCTTTTCTGCCCTTCCTCTACCACTTGGACACTTCTCCTAACCGTCCTTCTGTACCTTAGTTTAGTACCGAGAGACTATACCCCCCTCTGAATTTCAGTGTTACTGAATTGTTCGTTGTTCTCATATCCTTCCTCTCTTAGAATTTTCCTCTGTCCTTCCTTCCGAATTATTATATTCCTTGGTCTCCCGGCCCTGCAAGGGGGTTTTTTAATTGATTTATTACACAGTATATACAAAGTGTACAAAGATAAGCTACAAAATTGTTCCTGCAACCAATTTCACTGTATTGGTACTTGTAACCAAGTGGAAACGAATAGTATGACTAATAATAGAGGTGGAAATAAAGGCAGTGAAAAATGAATAAGAAAAAACACTGCGGCTACTGATGGGCTAATTGGAGCAGTACATGGTTCTTATGTTTACATGGGATGTGTACGGTGATCGGATTTGCCAAAATTTAACTCTGAGGAGGGAGGAAAATAATTATAAGAGAATGTGTTTGGGACGTTTGTGTATATATTTCTTGTACTAGTGATGAAGGTCAGCTAGGGAGTAGTTTCCTATGGAACGGACGAGGGGGTTAGGGTGGGCAGGACATCTGTCGAAAAAGTTAGCAGTCAAATGGTAAATGAAGTCGCGAATAGGTGTGATCATGGAGTAATACTGGACTACGACTTTTACCCCTCCTCTTTTTTGTTTTATTTTGCTATATATTACCAGTTGTTGTACTGGTTTCTACTCATTTGTTCTTTGTTATAGTCTTCTATCTACTTCCTCTCTCTCTTGTCCCTGCCCTTCACCCCACCACTGAGTCAAGTGTATCCCATTTCTGCATGTGGTATTTTTACCACGCTGATAAACCAATGGGCTACGACATCTCCACTCCTACTGTTTTGTTGCAGAGTAACATTTACTAATCCAACACTTCCTTTCCTTCTTTCCGCTTCGCTCATGTCAGTGTTCTCCTGTGCTCTTTATCACACAGGTTAGAATTCCTTCGATCACTGAGCATCTGTGACCAGTTCTACCTACTACCACACTCACCGCTATCCAATTACTTGCTACAACCCTGTTGGCTGACACCATACTACTGAGATATTTTCGCCGCCCATACTCTTCCCTAAACATACTCCGTACTTCGACTACAGGCTTTGTTTTGAATTCTTGAACCCTGAGTATGGGACTGAGAGGTTGTCCCATAACGGCGGTAAGAAATGACCACTACTCGCTGGGTAATAACCCAGAAGAGCGCAGTTCTCAGCTACTTTCGCGGCGGAAGACTGAAATTTCTCGAAGTTAGAACGTGTGAGAAATAAAAGAATTCAACGAATCCCTGTGAAATTTATGACATTAATTATAGCTTTTGATCCAACTTACAACACCAGAATATGTGTCCATTCCGAAAGTAGCGTTATATAAATCAATCGTAAGATCACGAGAATTCACGTTTTCACGGCGGTTACTGCGAAAATTACTGTCTGGTCTCTGACGCCGTGTAGCTTGTTATAAATTTAGCGACATTTGGGAGTAACCAGACTCCTCTATTTACAGTGTATAATGGAGGACAGCTGATGTATCCGAAACGTCGATTAACTTTACAAGACTACATAGTGTCCTTGTCAGAAGACAGCAATCAGCATTCTTGATAAGTTGGTAGGAAAATAATTTTGTTCTTTGTCCATGTTATAGATGCTGGAATTGAAAAATTCCATAAATTTCTTTCCAGTGTTAGTAGCCACTCTATTTTCTGACTCTGAATGGAATTGTCGACATTATTCTGTCCTTTTCAACCAATAAAAAGGAACATGTAAGAGGCTGAGTATTCGACATCACTCTTGGATGAGTGCAATATAATCCCTGTGTACGGTCAGCCACACTTTGTTTGGTGTCTACAGATTCAAAATTTAGTGCACTCTTGTAATTTCATATAAATGTTTGGTTAAATTTGTATGTTACCGCCATTTGAAGTACGGCTAATAAGAAAAGGACGGCGTTTCCAAATTTTGAGGAACGTATCTCTTAAAATACAGTTTCACTATCTGTGTAAGATTAAACGTTAAAGCATCTGTATTATATATAACTTGTGCAGAGGAAATATGAAGTAGGAAAATTTGTAATCAGAAATCATGTCAAACAGCCTGAAACTACGAGGCTTAGTTGTATGGATGTTTGCTGCCAACACTACGAACGATTTTGATGTTTTGCTGACCGTACATCTCAGTACAGTCCTAGTAATTAACTAACTTAATGCACAAATTCTTGTTTTATAATAAGTTTATTGTATGCCTCTACATGTTTCGAGCATTATGTGCTCATCATCAGGAGGTCAAAATTTTACTATATAGCATCTGGTATCATCACACTTACAGAAGCATGTAATAAACTTATTATAAAACATGAATTTGTGCATTAAGTTGGTTAATTACTAGGATACTACGAACGCTGTCACAGCTATGAAGTATATCTGGCATCTCTCCATAGAACACAATTTTATCTAAGGGACGATATTTTCTCCAAGTTTTAATTCATGTGGTCCAGTAGAACAGGCACTATCCATGCCTGTCCAGAACAACCCACAACACAACAAAGACATCATCCCAGCTTCGCTTTCCACTTCACCCAAAAACAAATCAGAATCGTCACCAAGGTAACTTGGAGAATTTTTTCCAACGCCCGAAATAACGAGAAACAAAGGAAATAACCGACAGACTCCGAACGTGAATACTACACTTCTTGGTTGATGTTTGTTTCCCGTGTACAGTGTACATATACTCGTAAAATGTTTCATGTGTTCTGAACGAAATGAAACCCGGAGTGTTGTAATGTGCCGGGAACAACAAGCATAACTGAATTCATTGTGTTCAGTTTAATGTCTGATAGAGTTAGACGTGCGGGAGGTAATATCGGGAGACGCAGTTGGTGTACCTTAGGTCATAACGGTTTTGCTTCACTGTGTCAGAATTTGATGTGATTCTTGCCTTAATACACGTGTTAATATTAATGTTATCATAATAAAATTGAAAGTGAGCTAAAGTCATTTTTGCGCCGAGAACTAAAAGACAGAGTTCTTGAAGTACGTGTTATATTCAAACTTTTTTGTTTTACTGTATTAAAAGCGTCGTATTCTCTATTAAGTGCTATTAAATGTTTAGTGCTGCAACGACAGTAACAAAATGCTTGGATTAAGGGATGGGATTGTCAGATACCGCTTTGTTTTGTTTTTATTCTATCATACCAAAAGTATGGGAGAATAAATATCTTTAGTTTTTGCACCAGAATATCATCTGATGTTCTGTATTCAGTAGTGTGAAAAGACCCAAGTTGTTAAGATAACTATAATCCAAGATATTGTGATGTGAGCAACAAAAATTGGAAAAATACTTCTGAGGAAAGTAGGTAGTGATGTCGGACTCTATGAGAATTCAGGGTCGGGAATTCTCCGACATTAAAAAACGGAGATTGAAAAACATCTTGAAACCTAACACAAGAAATAGGCAAAGTAAATAATCTGGTAATATGTTTAAAGTGACCCTCGGGGAGCTGGAAACTATTCAACCAAATGACGATACAAGATAGCAGATTTACGACTTCCTCTAAAGAACTGCGAAATTTAAAATAAAAAATCAATTTAGTTATTGTGTGCCGTACTGAGAGTTTAATCAAATAATCTATTTTATCTGTATGTCAATAATGATTCTATTATAAGCCGCAATAAGAGAAATATTTAAGAAATAACACCGACAGAGGAGTCTACAGTAGTTCTAAACAAAGAAAGAAACAAACAGCAGAACTTCAAATGCGCCATATCCGTGCGTTAAATGGGTAATTCAATCTACACAGCAAGACAAGATAATGTTGACATTCAATGACTTTGTAGGAAGTCTGACAGGCTTTGAAACAGTGCGTGGTACACATGCATTTTAACAATTTGTGTGGACTCGTAATCTTGTAAATTAACCTGATGGTTACAACGATAGTGGTTGCAACATGTCGGTACTAAATAACACGTGATCAACATGTTTCACGCAAGTGCAGATGTCGGTCTTATTGTGCAGATGGAAAACAGAACTTATCTTCAAGCGTCATATCCACTTTGTTCTACAGAGATTAGTCACATTCATATGAATCCTTCATTCTCACTCTCTGCACACTCTTGCCTACTGAATCCTCTAGCTCGGGCGATGGCAGCGCAATTTGCCGCTGGTTGACGACGCAACGACAGATTATCACTGTGTCTTTTCATAAAACTTTGAGCACGATTTTGCCTACCGCTTCTTTGACGACTGAGAATGAATTTTAGATTGTATTCTGGTGGAATAATTGGCGTACTGATCGGATTGCTTGTGAAAGATCCGAGTTTGAGTTTACATATTCACACATTATTGAACGGGGAAAGAAGCTGTAAGATAACCCATTTCCCTGTATGTATGCCCTTATTGCTTTTACCATGTCTCCATTGTCTCATGACTTCAACTCAGATATCCATTTCCCTGTACTTGCATAAGTCTGGAAGAAGCAACGTATCAGAGTTCATCAACCTTGAGTTACGCGTCATGTTGAAATGAGAGAATCATAGCGCATAATTCCAAACAATGTGTTAATTATCCAGACACCGATGGACTCGCAGAGCGTTTAGGGTTAAAATGTGTTCCAAACCAAGTGAGCTTTCCGTTACTGAAATGATTTAACCCTTTTTAAAAATCTGATTTTAAGGCAATACTTTTGAATCGCCAAAAGAAAGACGATTACAGACAACAAGTAATGCCGGATACTGTCCGACATTTATGGCCACCTCAAGTCCATAATCTGAACCATTCTTACACCAAACCTACTGTCGCTTGTAGTATCACTCACAGTGCATCTAACAGTTCAAGTGAAGTTCATTCGAACGCAGTATGTGGGAGAGCTGATCTAAAGGATTCTTCTAGCAAAAGTAAACATTAACTTTCTTCACCATATTTATTCCCAGTACTACCAACCCAATACAAACACTACCAACCCAATGCAAACAAAATAAAAGGATTATAATTTATCGTCCTCCACATCCTCCCCACTCTCGTCAACCTCTATGGGATGACCAGCTGAACCGGACGAGCCAGACGCCCTCCATCCTGAGTGCGGAGAATGACTGTTCTCGTTTTCCCATCTCGGCCTGGTCGTAAATCCTCGATTCGCCCCCTTTTCCACATATGGCGAGGTCGCACTTCCTCCTGTAAGACGACGACGTCTCCAACGCGAAATTACGTTTTTCTTCCACAGGGTTGTCGAACCTGGTGGTAAGAGCGAAGTTCCAACAGGTACACCTTGGTCCATCTCTTCCAAAAGTCCTCGACGACCTGTTGTTGGAGTCGGAATTCATTTGTCAGAATTATGGTCAAGGTTAAGGTCGGTTCCGTCCCGGTCGGAATAGTGTTTAGCCGGCCTCCGTGAAGAAAGTGAGCTGGTGTCAATGTTTCGAGACCATCATCCTGTGTCAAGGTGCGTGAGTTAATGGAGGCTTCAATGCTTCAATTGTATTTAGTTTCTCGTCGTCTACTTGTCTCTTCCCCAAGACTTTCGTTATGCAACGTTTAGTTGTGCCTACCATACGCTCCCACCATCCTCCCCACCAAGCCGCCCGTGGGGTAATGAATTTCCAGGTGATGCCTCGATGTACGTAGTAGTGGTATGTCTGTGGGTCGTTCAAAATGGTACATATTTCGGCCAGTTCTCGACGGGCTGCTTGGAATGTAATAGCGTTATCGGAGGAGACAGTGTGGGGGAGTCCTCGACGGCTAACAAATCTGTCCAGTGCCATAAGAAATTTGTCTACGGACATGTCGGAGGAAAGCTCACGATAAAGTGCTCTCGTCGTAGCGCAAGTGAGGAGAAGCATGTAGGACTTGGCTGACTTGTCTCTTTTGGTATACTGAGGGCCGGCAAAGTCTAATCCGGTTACTGCAAAGGGCGTGGAAGGTTGCACGCGTTCCGCGGGTAAGGGTGCCTCTACTTCTTGTCCCCGAGCATTTCTCGCTATTTTGCATGGTAAGCAGGCGCGTAAGAACTTTTTGATGTTCTGTCGTGCTCGGAGAATCCAAAACTCATGTCTGAGGTGAGACAGTACAACGCGGACGCCTAAATGATGCAACTGGTTATGGGTACGGCGGATCAACAAATGTGTCATAAGGTGGGATTCGTCCAAAAGAATGGGATGCTTTTCAGTGTGTGATAAGTCCGCGAATTGGAGTCTGCCGCCAAGACGGATAAGATTGTGCTCGCAGAACGGTTGAAATCTTAGATCTTGGAAGATGTCGGTAGTGGTCGGTCATGGCGAAGAGCTTCATATTCCACGGGAAAACTGTCCCGCTGCACCATTTGTAGTAGCTGATTACGGCTAGCTTGCAGGTCAGTTGCAGTTAATTCTCCGAGTGTCTTCTCTGCTGCTCAGAGGTTTCTCAAAAGACGGAGTATCCAAGCCACAACGCACAGGAGCTTGGTGTAGGAGCTAAATTTATGTACTTCAAGGAGGCGAGCGCGCGTGTTTACTGTTAGAGCTTGGCGTGGGATGTTCCGCTTTTCTGGAATGGATGCGTGGTCAGTGTGAATGTTTCGAGGCCAGATGTCTGGGGCGTCACGAAGCCACACGGAGCCGTTCCAACATGTGTTAGAGGTGGCGAGATCGTGCGCGTGAAGGCATCGGGAGAGAATATCTGCCTGGTTTTCTGATCTTGGGTATTGGCCCTACTTAGATGGTGCCGTGTATTGTAATATCTCCGTAACGCGGTTGCATACAAATGTTTTCCACCTGTTCGGGTTACCACGGATCCAACCGAGGGCGATTGCTGAATCACTCCACAAGGTGGCCTTGGAGATGTCGCACTCGGTAGCCTGACAAAATTAACGCAAATACCTGGTGGCGACTAGCGCCGTCAGCAATTCCAAAAGCGGCAATGTAACCCTCTTGATGGGAGCTAGTCTGGCCTTGCTACAGATGAGCCGGACAATGACGGCGTCATCAGTGATGGACTTGAG
>Ga0209755_10005026_pt1 | contig 15282 bp, 14 predicted proteins | sample TergutCo191P1_FD_187301 | JGI IMG/M metagenome (GOLD analysis project Ga0209755, IMG submission 187301) | Cornitermes sp. P1 segment gut microbial communities from Petit-Saut dam, French Guiana - Co191P1 (SPAdes) (version 2) | ecosystem: Host-associated > Arthropoda: Insects > Digestive system... | reverse complement strand
ATAAAATAAAGTAAAAATTATTATTAAAAGGACGCTTCGCCTCATTATAAATAATAATGGTTCTGTTTCCTTATTGTGTCAATGGTAGATGACAATCGGTTTTTCTTCTGTTATAATGGATTTTTATTACAGAAGAAGAAATTTTAAAAGAGGTTAAATATGGATAAAGAACTTGAGCAAAAATTAAAAAACACGGCAAAAGAAATCCGAAAAATGACAATCGAAGAAATGGGTACTCTGGGAACAGGGCATATCGGAGGGGCAATGTCTATCGTAGACCTTCTTGCCCTGTTGTATTTTCACCGCATGAAGGTTGATCCTCAAAAGCCGCGCATGGAAGAAAGGGATCAGCTTGTTGTTTCAAAGGGGCACTCAGGACCTGCGGTTTACGCGGCACTGGCGCTCAAGGGATTTTTCCCAAAGGAATGGCTTGCAACTCTAAACAAGGGCGGAACGAGTCTTCCCAGCCACTGCGACCGTAACAAGACTCCAGGTATCGACATGACAACGGGCTCGCTCGGTCAGGGTTTTTCCGCCGCCATCGGCATTGCACTTGGTTTAAAGATGGATAAAAAACCGCAAACTGTTTACACAATCATCGGCGACGGCGAATCCAACGAAGGGCAGATTTGGGAAGGCGCTCTTTTCGCCGGTTTCCATAAATTGCCTAACCTGATTGCGTTTACCGATTATAACAAACAGCAGCTCGACGGCTTTACAAAAGATATTTTAGATCTTGGCGACCTCGCTAAAAAATGGGAACAGTTCGGCTGGTTCGTTCAGGAATGCGACGGTCATGACATCGCCGCTCTGGATGCCGCGATTGAAAAGGCGCAGGCAGAAAAAGAAAGAGCCTCGATGATAGTAATGCACACAATCAAAGGCAAGGGCTGTAACTTCGCAGAAGGCGTCGAGAAAAACCACAGCATGGCATTCGACATGGAAAAAGCCAAAGAAGCCATCGCGGCATTAGGATAAGGAGATAATTTTATGGCAGAACAGAAGGAAATGCGTATGGCTTATGTTGACACCGTAATGTCACTAGCCGAAAAAAATAAAAACATCGTTGTCCTGGAAGCAGACTTAATGAGCTGCACAAACACAGGCATATTTAAGAAAACATACCCCGACAGGTTTTTCAACTGCGGTATCGCGGAAGCTAACATGGTCGGTATCGCCGCAGGCTTAAGCACCCTGGGAAAAATTCCCTTTGCTTCGGGCTTTGGCTGCTTCTCGTCAAGACGCGTATATGATCAATTTTTCCTTTCCGCTAACTACGCAAAACTAAACGTAAAACTGATCGGCACAGACCCGGGCGTAACAGCGGCTTTTAACGGCGGCACGCACATGCCCTTTGAAGAACTCGCCCTAATGCGCGTTGTCCCAAAACTTACAATGGTTGAACCATCAGACCCTGTATCATGCGCGGCATTTGTTCGCCTGATGGCAGAAGAATACGGCTGCCACTACCTGCGCATTCCGCGCAAAGCCGTGCCTGCTCTTTACCCGGAAAACGAAACATTCAAGTTCGGGCAAGCGAAGGTTTTGAAACAGGGTAAGGATATCTGCTTTGTTGCTCTTGGCAGCCTCATGGTAAACCAGGCTTTAAAAGCCTGCGATGAGCTTGCCAAAGACGGAATTAGCGCAGGTGTTTTAGACGTGCTCACTTTAAAACCAATTGATAAAAACGCGATTTTAGAACAAGCCGGAAAGGTACGCGCGATAATCAGCGCTGAGAACGCGCAAATAATGAGCGGACTTGGAAGCGCTGTTGCCGAAGTACTCGCGGAAAGCTGCTGTACCACAAGGGAAGGCTGCTGCAAGTTCGCTCGCATCGGCATCAACGACGAGTTCGGCGAAGTCGGCACTCAGGATTACCTTGTAGACCGCTTTGGGCTCGACGTTGGAAGCTTTGTGAAAAAAGCGAAGGATTTGTTGGGGTAATTTAAATCTGACTGCCGCGCTTGACCGCTCATGAATGGTTATGTACTGTAGTCAGGAATATGCGGACGTCGTATAACGGCATTACCCTAGCTTCCCAAGCTCGTGACGCGGGTTCGACTCCCGTCGTCCGCTGTAAATTTTACTGAAGACGACTCCTGTCGTCCGCTATCCTAGGTCCAGTAGCTCAGGGGATAGAGCGGCCGCCTCCTAAGCGGCAGGTCGGCTGTTCGAGTCAGCCCTGGATCAATATATAGTTCCCATCCTTCGTCAAGTTGACATAAAAAGACCAATAATCTATATTTATAGAAGAATATTTACGTAAGGGGCAAATTGTGATAAAACGAGGGATTTCCCTGTTTTTTATATTGTTATTAAGTATTACCTTTCTTTTTGGACAGGAAATTATTACGGCAGATCAATATCTGACGTCGGTCTCTGATAATTACGCATCAATAAAAGATTATGAAGCGGCAATTGAAATTCGCCAAGGCAGTTCGACAATGGCGGGAACTGTCAGTCATCTGGCGCCGTCGTTTATGAGAATCGATTTTACCCGCCCTGCGGAACAGGTAATTGTTTTTAACGGCGAGACATTAATCGTTTATCTTCCGGAATACAGAGCGGTTTTAAACCAGCCTCTGAACCAAACAGGAAGAGCCGGTAATATGGCAAGCGCTCAGGGACTTTCGATGTTAAAGCGCAATTATGTTCCATCTTTTGTTACAGGTCCAAACCCTGAACCATTGGAAAGCGGCTCGTCGGAAAGAGTTGTTAAACTGCGCCTTACAAGACGCAATGTATCAGAAGGTTTCAGAGAAATTATTTTAAATATTAATCCCACAACAAAATTGATCCGCAGGATCGAAGCAAGAACTATTGCGGATACTGAGCTGCGTTTTGACTTTTCAAATATCAGGATAAACCAGGGGATTCCGGTTGCGCGTTTTGCGTATGACACTCCCGGTACCGCGAGTATGTACAACAACTTCTTATTCAGAGATTTTGATTAGGACAAGGGGAACTAAATGGAATCTGTGGGAGAGAAGTTAAAAAGTACCCGCATAGAAAAAGGACTCAGCCTTGATCAAATAAGCCGCGAGACGAATATTTCTATTCGTTATCTGGAGGCTTTGGAGACGGAAAATTTTTCTATCTTTCCCGGCGAACCATATGTTATCGGCTTTTTAAAAAATTACGGAACATACCTCGATCTTGATGTTCAAAAAGTAATCTCTCTTTACAGAGCGCTTCGGATTCAAGAGCAGCCGGTTCCTGTTGAACAGCTCTTAAAAAATCCGCCGAGGCTTCCCGGCTTTATAATTCCCACTTTCATAATATTGATCATCCTGGGTTTTGGCGGCTGGGGCATTTACACTCTTATAACGCATAAAAAGAATAACCCTTCCCAAAACACTTCTTCTGTCCGCGCCGCCGCCGAATACATCATGGAAGGCAGAGAGATGAAAAAACGTCTCTACAAAAATGATACGGTTCTAATTACGGTTGATAACGAAACATATAAACTCGAACTTTATAATCTTGGCGAAACAGTAACCATTCGCACTCCGGGAGGATCAAGAAATCTAGATCTGAGCCAGGAAATTACAATGGATTTAAACAACGACGCTGTTCCTGAACTGCGCATTACTGTAACGGATTTTGCAAAAAACAATCCGGAAATGGGAGCGGATATTCACTTTATATTGATGGACAGCGCAGCGTATTCAGGCACCGATGTTGAGCAAAATACTATTACAAGCACAATCAGCGTAGTAAGCTCCGCGAGCAGTACAACAATAATTCCCTCTTCCACAAGCGCGTATCCTTTTACTTTACAGGTAAGCTTCCAGGGTTACTGCATGTTCCGCTGGGAAATTCTTAACGAGCGGGACAGAAGGGGCACCAACCAAAAATATTTCCAGCGCGCCGAGCAGCTTGATATTCAAGCGCAAAACGGCATTCGGATTTGGGCATCGAACGCTTCAGCAGCAAGGTATCAAATTATAGGCGGAGGACGTACCTTCCCTGTGGAACTCGGCACTGCAGGCGAAGTTGTCGTAGCGGATTTCCGCTGGGTCAGAGATGATGAAAATCGTTACCGTCTTATACTGATGCGGTTAGAAACCAGTAATTAATCCATTGCGATACTACATCGATCCTTTTGGCTGCGTAAAAAATCAAGTTGATGCCGAGAACATGATGGCTCACCTGAACAACGCAGGATGGGAGAATACAGGCGATGCAGAACAAGCAGATTTAATAATCGTTAATTCATGCGGATTTATAGAAAGCGCAAAACAAGAATCGATTAACGCCGTTCTTGAGTGGCGGAAAATTTACCCTGATAAAAAAATTCTTTTAGCAGGCTGCCTTGCCCAGCGTTACGAAAAAGAGCTATCAGAAGAATTAAAAGAAGCAGACGGCTTTATGGGTGTGGAAGATACGGCAAAAATTGTTGAGGCAGCTGCTAATGTAACTGCTGCTATACCTGCTAATGTAGCTGCTACTTCACCTGGCACCAGACCCTTGTTGTCGCTGCCGGGTTCTGCTTATGTAAAAATCAGCGAAGGCTGCAACAATAATTGTTCCTATTGCGCAATCCCAATGATTCGAGGCAGCCTTGTGTGCAGAAAAATACCGGACATTATTGATGAATGCCGCGCGCTTTTAGCCCGTGGTATTAAAGAGCTATGCATTATCGGGCAGGACATTGGAGCGCATGACGGACTGCCAATTTTATTAAATACGCTTTCAATGTTAAAAGGTGATTTTTGGGTGCGCCTGTTATATATTCACCCGGATCACTTTCCGCTGGAAATACTCGATTTAATGGAACACGATGGACGCTTCCTGCCCTACTTTGATATTCCCTTCCAACATGCCTCAAGTAAAATACTTACTGCGATGAATAGAAGCGGCACTGCCGAAAAATATCTTGAGCTTATTAATACAATTCGCGCCCGATGTTTCAGCAACGAACAGCTTCCTAACGCTGTAATTCGTTCCACTTTTTTACTTGGCTTTCCCGGAGAAACAGAAGAGGATTTTGAAGCGCTATTAGATTTTCAGCAAAAAGCTCAGCTTGACTGGCTCGGCTGTTTTACCTACTCGCGCGAAGAAGGTACGCCTGCCTTTTCGATGAATGGTCAAGTCCCGGCAAAAATCGCGCAGGCGCGAAAGCAGGCAATCGAGGAGCGGCAAATTCCCATAACCGAAAAAAACATGGATCGTTTTACAGGGCTTACTCTGGATGTATTAATCGAAGAGCAATTTATTTCTGAATCTGATAAAAACGAAGAAAATCTATGGCTTGGAAGACTCTACTGTCAGGCGCCGGAAATTGACGGAGCGGCGGTAATCGTAAGCGAAAAAGAAGCGAATGAGTTAAAACCGGGAACACTAACTCCATGCAAGATTGTCGCACGCCGCGGTTTTGATCTGGAAGTACAAGTTTAATTTCTTTTTAAATTGGAAGAGGCTGCGAACATTTAAAAATAAAAAAGCCATGTAGTTGTCTACATGGCCATTCTCTGTTACATTTCACCGCTGCATTTCTGTTCGGTTAATAATAACAATGTTGCTTTAAATCCTAATGTCTTCAAAGCTGCTTATTTTGCATAAGCTGTTGTTTTCACCATGAAGCCAAAAAAGTTTTTTGATACTGATACAATTTTCTTGCCTGAAGCTTCAGCTGCTTTTACTGCGGTAACATATTCTCCATATCCTGAATCAAAAAGACCAAGGATAACTGAGTATGACGCAATTTCTGTAGCGCCATCAATGAGAGTATTAGCGCTGCCATTTCCAGTAAAGAAACCGTAACCGCCTGATGCTCCGCCAATTGTACCGCCTGTTGCACAGCTGGAAACTGTGACCATCATCGCAACAATTGCGATAATACCAAGAATTTTGAATGTGTTCTTCATAAGAGAACTCCTTTTTGTTATTTCTCCCTCTGTTGTTTATGGGAGAAAATCACGAATTTAACCACCCATACAGGCGATCTACTAAATTATACGAGAGAAGGCGGGGGTAATGTCAATAGGGTTTTAATAAAATTATATTTAAAATAGTACAAAGACCTTTAACTAAAATTTTGTTAAAATAAGCTGATGAATACAGGAGACCTCCCTTCCTATCTAAAACCGCTTAATAATGAGCAAAAAGAAGCCGTTTTACACACTGGAAAGCCTCTTTTAATACTGGCGGGCGCAGGCTCGGGAAAAACCAGGGTAATAACAACAAAGATAGCATGGCTCATTAGGGAAAAGGGGATGGACCCGCGGTCGATTTTGGCGGTTACTTTTACCAATAAAGCGGCAAAGGAAATGGCAGAACGCGCCCGGCAAATTGATGCCCGGGCAGAAGATGCCATGCTGCGGACTTTTCATTCATTTGGAGCGTGGTTTTTAAGACGCAACGGCAGTACTGTGGGTTTAAATTCAGGCTTTACCATTTATGATGATGACGATGTTGTTTCTCTCCTTTCATCACTAATGGAAAATTCTCCAAAAGCAGAGATTAAACACTGGGCGCATAGCATTTCGCGGGCAAAAGATTATTTCTTAAATCCTGACGATGCCGAGCTTTCGTTAATTGATCATCGTAAAAGTTTCCGCGACATTTACAGGCGATACGAAGAGCGCAAGGCGCAGATAGGCAACGTAGACTTTGGCGACTTGATTAAAAAACCTGTAGAGATATTACGCGGCAACAGCGAAGTTGCTCAGCGTTTCCGTGAGCGGTTCAAGGTAATAATGGTGGACGAGTATCAGGACGCAAATGTTGCGCAGTTTCAATTGCTTAAAGAATTATGCGGCGCCGATACCTATGTGTGCGTAGTCGGCGATGATGATCAATCCATTTATCGTTTCCGCGGCGCTGAAGTAAAAAACATACTTGAATTCCCCGACCGTTTTTCGGGCGCCGATATTATCCGCCTTGAGCAAAACTACCGCTCAACAGATCCAATTTTAAAAGCAGCGTCTTCTGTTGTGGATTACAATCAGGGCAGACTTGGAAAAACTCTGCGCGCTGAAAAAACAGGCGGCTCTCTTCCTATGCTCGCTTATCTTCCCGACCAGGATGAGGAAGCGGCTTTCTGCGCGGAAAAAATTTCTGACTCTGTAAAAAATAAAAAAACAACTTGGGCTGACTGGGCTATCCTCTACAGAACCAACGCGCAGTCTCTTGGCTTTGAAACACTATTCTTAAAAAAAGGCATTCCATACCGCATTGTCGGCTCATTAAAATTTTATGAGCGCGAAGAAGTAAAAGACACGCTCGCGCTCCTTGCCTTCCTTGTAAATCCGCGTGATGAGGTCGCGTTCCGCCGCGTGGTAAATAAACCAACAAGGGGCGTGGGCGGCGTTACGGTGGATAAAATTGTTGCGGCTGCCATCGAGGAAAGCATCGATCTAATTGAAGCCGGAGGAAAAGTTGAACTTTCTCAAAAAGCCAGAAAAGGTATAGATGAATTTTACAAGGTGATAAATAATACTGAAGCTTGTTTACAAATTCTTAGTTTACAAAAATCATTGTTGAATTCAATATTTCCGACAATAGCATTGTCATCTATTTTTATTAAATTTTATTTTCATCAATTGATAATTCTTCGTTATTTACAAGAAGTTTTTTGTTCACCAAAGATGCCAAAAAACCATCGAATAATAAAATCCGGAGAGGGATTATCAACTTGCATTGAAAAACTTTTAATTGATTCGAGGATCGCAGAGTATCACAAAGAACAAGATGAAACCGCAGGCAATTCAAAGATGAACAATTTACAGGAATTATTAAACGGGGCAAGCGAATACCCTAACGATTACGAAGGGCTTTTAAAATTCCTGGAAGATATAGAACTTGACAGATCGCTCTACGAAAATGTTAACAATCAAAGTGATCCGCATGCCTCAGGCATGCAAGACGCAGTAACGCTTATCACTTTTCATAATACTAAAGGACTGGAATTTAAATGCGTTATAATGACTGGGCTTGAGCACGGCATTTTCCCGCGGGAAGACAAGAAGGAAGAGGAACTTGAAGAGGAGCGTCGGCTCTTTTATGTCGGCGCAACCCGCGCGATGGACGAGCTTTACTTAACAAGCTGCAAAGAACGGCGTATGTACGGAAGAACCATGCTGTCACAACCATCGCTTTTTATACGCGAAATTGACAGGAATTTTTTGCAGATAGAAACAAGGGATGTTCCTATTAAACGGCACGAAGGAAAATTTAATTATGGAATTAATCGTCCAAAATCTTTTAATACCTTTAATATGGAAAATACTTCGGCGGCAGGCGCTTCACCTTCCAATACGCAAATCAGCAAAGAACTTGAGGAACGCGCAGGCTGGCGCAAGGGTCAGCGACTGTTTCACGAAGATCATGGACACGGCGCCGTAATAGAAATAAAGGACAGCGAAGACGGTCCCATTGTGCGTGTCCGCTTTGACTCTGGACATGAAAAGCGTTTTTTAAGCGAAATCCAGGGCAGGGCTTTTGAAAAAGTTGACGAAGATTGTTAAACTAATGAGTATGGAAATAAAAATCCCGCAAGTTTTGCGCGCCAGGGGTTTTCGTCTTTATCTTGCCGATAAACAGCGCCTTGTTGATCTTTGGCAAAACGGCGGCGCGGCAGTACTTGGACACACTCCGCCCAATTTGTTACGTGAATTAAAAAATACCGCAAGCCGGGGATTGTACGCCCCTTTTCCGCATTTTACAGAAGGGCGGTTTATTAAAGCGCTTTCAAAATTATTACCGGGACGCAATTTCCGGCTTTACGCCGCGCCGCCGCAAGAGCTAAGCGCGCTGTATGAATCCGGCGCGGTAAAACTATGGAGACCCTACACCGACCCTGTTAATCCTTTTACTGCGGATGAAAGCGCGCCGCTCCTCATCCCGGTTATACCCGGCATTCATACATGGCAAAACGGACTGCCAATAGGTTTGTGCGTTATCGCCGCTCAAACAGATTCTGACGCAGCCGAAAAATTATTATCGAAGCTGCCGCCGGGTGATGCGCTTTCACCTGTTTTACTGGCAGTTGCGGCGCGCGGTGTACACGATCTTCTTGCCGCACCGGAAAGGGGGAAACCACATCTCCTGAAAATTACAAAAGCGCTTAAGACAAATGAATGCCGTTGGCAGTGCAATGGGATTTACCTAACTTTAAAGGAAGCGCCGTCTCCCACGGAATGGGAAACGTTTTTTATTATGTTTTTAAAAGCGGGTTTTTTGCTGCCGCCTGAACTAACACAGCCTTTAATCCTTCCGGGAGAGTTATCGGACGGGGAAGAGGCAAAGCTGGCGGCAGTGTTGTAGATTTTTTCATAGCTTATAAGTAATAATAAAAATAATCGATAAAACTAATATTTTTTGTAGGAACTTTCTTTACAATGGTTTATAATGAGATGAAGATTGGGAGAGGGAAATGGAAACTTACAGAAATCACGAAAAAAAGAAAGTAATAGCTCTAATAGAAAAAGGGTGGTTTAACAACGACCCGGGAAACGGACTGTTTGTCGATCATAATCACAAATACGTTCTGCAAAACAGCGATAATAATTTTTTTCAGCCTATTATAAAAAATGTAAAAGATTATTTTAAATATAACGAAATTCATTGGTGGAGAGGAACCGAGCCAACGGGCCATACTCTTTCGGCGCAAACATCATGTTTAAATCATTTGTTCCCAATAAGAACTGATAAAGAAGCTGTCCTTGCTTTGTTATCATCGTTTTCCGGTAATTTTACAGATGTTATGCAAATAGTTACCGATAAATACGAACCTGGATATATCTCATTTGAACAAGTCAGTGACAATGATTTATTAAACGAAGGCCATCCGACAAGAGGATCTATGTGTACTTCCATTGATGCCTGTATTTATGCCGTACATCAAAACGGCGCAAAATGGCTTATTATAATGTCATGGAGATACGCCGAATCTTATGATAATATCGATAAGAGTTCAGGCCCTACAGGGGAAATCAGGCGTAAAAGATACGATGGGCTGATACATAGATCATCACAATTAATATGCGATCCTTTGCAGGATAAAAAAAATTGTTATTATTTTGACCCGTTTTATTCGCTTATGCGCCAAACAATATGGGCGGAACAAATGATAAGCAATAATAAAAAAGAGACAATATCCGCCGATAAATTTTTGCATATACATGTAGTTCCCGGTAAAAATATCGAATTATTGGGAAATATATATTCATGCAGCAAAAAAGACATGGCTTCAACATGGAGAAGCTGCCTGGCATATCAAAGTAAATACAAGATTGTAACCCCGGAGATATTATTGAGTAATCTTAATCATAAATACGATAAATTAAAGCAATATCTTTTAACACGGTATTGGAGCAGTTAAAGTTTTAAATACGGCAGGATATCCGTCAGGAAAGCATTACGGTTATCAATAATATACTGAGCTGCTAACATGGGACTTACTAATTCCCTGTGTCTATTCATATTTTTAATATGACGGGAAGTCCATTCATCAATCGTCCCGGGAGTATCGGCTGTATCTTCTTTTTTGCTTAAAATAAAATGTTCTGTTAATAAATTATTTATTTTGGCAATATCATTTTGCATTGAACCCAGCAATACATCAAACATTCTATCATCTGCCATTCTTTCGACCTGCATTTTTAATAAATCCCTCTTAAAGGCGATATTTGGAATATGATTTTCGTTTAACACATTCAAAATGTAATACATTCGTAAAACTGCGGGCTGTATATACAAATTATTATTTTCCAGAACTTTATTTAATATTCGCGGTTCGGTTACTGTTGTCTCATTATATTCAACATCGCTTTTAACAATATATACGGCATCTTTATAATGTTTTAAATATTCAACCGGTATGCTGTAAATTAAAAGCCGTCCGACATGCACTTCGGATATGCCTCCTTTAACCGGTACGCTTATATAAAGATTGCCGTCTCTTGCCGTTCTTAATGTTTCCGACAGAAAACATTCCGGCAGTGAAATTTCATCATACAGATAATAATTATTAACAGTACGCGGTTTACCGTCCGCATCAATGTGGAAATTTCCGTTTCTGGTGTAGCCTGCCGCGCCGTTCTCAAGCCTGATTTTGAAGAAGCCCTCTCCTATAATGGCAAAATCAAAACTTACTTCGGTTAATAATAAAGCGCCTTGCGAAATATTTATACGATCAGATGCTTTTTTGATCTGATTGTCAAAATACGATTTATAACCGTATGTTCCAATGTTCGATAAATCGGTATACAGCAAGCTGTATTCTTTTAATAAAGCCTCAGCATCCAAGGGAGCCGGAGCGCTTTCATCCAAAAGCCCCTGCGCCGCCGCATTAAGGCAAAAACAGCTTGCGAGGATTAAAAGAAGCAGCCTCATCTTGTTCATAAAACATTGTAACATGAAAAAAGGCGGCTCTTACAGCAGGATTGTTTCCCTTCTCTGCCCTTGAAATTCCCCCTAAATTCACTATAATTATACTACATGAACAAGTTCATTTTCGTCTCAGGCGGTGTTTGTTCCAGTTTAGGTAAAGGTGTTGCAGCCTCCTCCATTGGCGCTCTGCTGGAAAGCAGGGGGCTTAATGTCAGCATGGTTAAATGCGACCCCTATATCAACGTGGACGCGGGCACAATGAGCCCGTATCAGCACGGCGAAGTCTATGTAACAGATGACGGGGCGGAAACAGACCTTGATCTAGGAAATTATGCCCGCTTTACCAAGGGCAAACTAAGCATGGCAAACTCAATCACCACAGGGCAGGTCTACGAAGCCGTCATCCGCAAGGAGCGCGAAGGTAAATACCTGGGGAAATGCGTGCAGGTCATCCCACATATTACAGATGAAATAAAAAGCCGAATCCTTGCGGTCTCTAACGAAGAAAACGATAACGATGTTGTAATTATTGAAATAGGCGGAACGGTGGGCGATATCGAATCTATCCCCTTCCTTGAAGCCGCCCGCCAGTTAATTCATGAATGCGGAAAGAAGAACGCAATCTCGGTACACTTAACGTTAATCCCGGAAGTAGCGGGCGGCGAATTAAAAACAAAGCCGACTCAGCACTCGGTAAAGTCGATGCAGGAAATGGGAATTCAACCGGACATTTTAATCTGCCGCTCCCCTGTAATGCTTGACGAACCTAACTGCAGAAAAATCGCGCAGTTTACAAACGTAGACCAGGACGCGGTATTTACTTCACCTAACATCGATACTACGATTTACCAGATACCAATCGTTTTCCTCGATCAAAAACTTGATCAGGTTATCCTTAGAAAAATGGGCGTAGAAAGCCGCCACTCCGACATGCGCCCGTGGAAAACCTTGATGGATCGTTTTAACTCACGGAAGGGAAAGGTGCGAATAGGCGTTGTCGGAAAATACATGAACATTCACGATACTTACACATCGCTTTACGAAGCGCTGTTCCACGCAAGCCTTGAGTGCGGCGTAGTAGTTGAAACTGTAAAAATTGATTCTTCCGATCTGGAAAAAGACAGCGATGCAAACGAAATTTTAAATGACATCGACGGCATACTGGTTCCCGGCGGTTTCGGCGAACGAGGAATTAACGGAATGGTAAAAGCCGCCGAATGGGCAAGAAAAAATAAAAAGCCGTATTTGGGAATCTGCCTTGGAATGCAGATAATGGTAATTGAATGGGCGCGTAATGTGCTTAACTGGAGCGACGCTGACTCTACCGAATTTGCGCCCGATACAAAGCATCCTGTAGTCAGCTTACTTGAAGAACAAGTTAACGTTAAAAATTACGGCGGAACAATGAGGCTTGGTTCAAGCGAAACAATAAACGAAGACGGCACGCATATTCATGCGGCTTACAAAGAGAAAAAAATTGACGAACGCCACCGTCACCGTTATGAATTTTCAAATCAATTCCGGGATGATATAATTAAATCCGGTCTTAAGCTTACGGCCTTCACTCCTGACGGAGCGCTGGTTGAATGCGTTGAATGGCCCGATCATCCATGGGGAACTGCGGTTCAGTTCCACCCTGAATTTAAATCAAAACCGACAGCAGCTTCCCCCTTGTTCAGGGATTTTATTGCTGCGGTTAAATCAAAGAAGGCATGATGAAAACAAACGCTCTTTGCTTCAGTTTAATTTTTCTCGTTTTCCTTGCCGGATGTACATTTGATTACGGCGATATGGAACCTGCAGAAAGAGACCTGCCTGATTTAATAATGGAAAATGTTCAATATGTGCGTGTAAGGTCTGCGGATCCAATCGCAAGATTCGAAGCTGAACGCGCAGAGCGTTACGAAAAACAAGGCGTAATGAAGCTGGAAAAGTTTTCCTTTGAACAATACGGCGATCGCGGAACTACGGTTAACGCGACAGGAATCGGAGGCAGCGCGTCTGCAAATATAAACTCCGGAGATGTTTTTATGAATAACGGCGTCAGACTTGAAGTTGAATCGGAAGACATCATAATCGAAACATTTCAGCTTGATTGGAAAGATGAAGAAAGAATTCTTTCTTCTGGAGAAAATACCGAGGTAACTATTTCTCAGCAAAATGGAACTTGTTTTACAGGCATCGGACTCATTGCAAAAACACGAGATCGCGCGTGGGAATTTACAGGCGACTCAGGCGGAAATTATATATTTGAAGAAGAAGACGAGGAAGAAGGCATCGAGTCAAGCGCCGAGGGAACAGAATGAAAATTAAAATTATTTTTATAATTACTTTACTTCTTTTGCCGATATCCTTATCTGCGGATACTTTTACATTTAAAGCGACCAGAATGTCAGGATCAAGGGCGCTGGGACGCGAAACAACAATTTTAATCGGGAACGCAGAAGTCAGATCGGATAGTTTGCTCTTACGCGCAGACAGAATCGAAATCCAGGGGAAAGACAATCAATTCATTGAATGCATCGGCAATGTTTGGGGTCACGAAGAAGATAAAAATATTTTATTTAACGCTGACAGGCTTCGTTATGACCGCAAGCAAAAAATCGCAAACCTGGAAGGAAACTCTTCCCTGGAGGACAGACAGAACAGGATTGTAACAAGAGCGCGGTTTATCGAATATAACGATAAAAGTGAAAACGCGGTTTTTCAAATTTCTGTGCGGTTGTTTAAAGATGATATGGTTTGCCGTTCCGAGTACGCGGTATATAATCGTCTGGATAAATTATTGGATTTATCAGGGTTCCCTGTGGTATTTAAGAAAGACGATGAATTCAGCGCGGATAAAATACGCGTAGATTTGGACACTGACGATGTAATCATGGAAGGTTCCATTTCCGGAACAATAATGAATTAGATGGGTATATGAAAAAAAAGATCCCAAAAAATGAAGACATCTCAAATGAAATTCTAACTACGGTAATTACCGCATCATTAACAAAATACAAAGAGGATTATAAACAGGATATAACAGAGCCGCCGTCATCATTGGAAATTGTAAGTATCAAAAAAGCGCCGCCTGAAATAAAGGAACATAAACTCGGCGTTTCTGATTTGTATAAAAGCTTCGGAAAAAAATCTGTCGTAAAGGGCGTCAGTTTTACAATGAAAAACGGCGAAGTCGCAGGGCTTTTAGGTCCAAACGGAGCCGGCAAGACTACCATCTTTTACATGATAGTCGGTTTTTATCAACCTACAGCTGGAATTGTTACAATGGACAATACCGACATTACCCAGCTGCCAATGTATCGCAGAGCGAGGATGGGCATCGCCTATCTTCCGCAGGAAGCTTCTATTTTCCGCAAGCTTACGGTTGAGCAGAATATATGGGCTATCCTGGAGAGCCGGCAGGACATCGATACAAAGCAAAAGAAAGAAAGACTGGAAGGTCTTTTAAGTGAGTTTAACATTGGGCGAATAAGATCTCAATTTGGGTATACCCTCTCAGGCGGAGAGAGGCGCCGCACAGAGATAGCCCGCGCCCTTGCCACGGAACCCAAGTTCCTGCTTCTGGACGAACCCTTTGCCGGGATTGACCCTATCGCCGTTTACGAAATAAAACAAATAATCCGCCAACTTGCCGACAAAGGCATAGGCGTCCTCATCACCGACCACAATGTCCGCGATACCCTGGAGATAACCAACGAGGCTTTCATCATCGCGGACGGCCAAATCTTCGCCAGAGGCGATAAAGATGACATAATTAATAATGAAATGGTAAGAAAGGTGTATCTGGGCAGTGAATTCCGCATGTAAGGTGTTTTTATTAAGACTAATTTATTGACATTTCACTCTTTTTGGTCTAAACTTATAAAGAATTTGAATTTTCTTCGGTAAGGGGTTAAGTGATGAGTGTAATACTCTGGATCATCCTCCCTCTTGCCGGGT
>Ga0209755_10005025_pt1 | contig 15283 bp, 9 predicted proteins | sample TergutCo191P1_FD_187301 | JGI IMG/M metagenome (GOLD analysis project Ga0209755, IMG submission 187301) | Cornitermes sp. P1 segment gut microbial communities from Petit-Saut dam, French Guiana - Co191P1 (SPAdes) (version 2) | ecosystem: Host-associated > Arthropoda: Insects > Digestive system >... | reverse complement strand
CGATCTGCGCGGGCTCGGCGAGCGCAGGCTCGGCGGGCCCGCACTCGCAGGGGGCGCGCGCCGAGACGGCCCGCACCGTCAGCTCGGAGGCGCTCTCGCCCGGCGAGACGAACAGGACGCCGTCCGGGCAGATGCCCGTGCCCGGATGGGCCGCCCCGACAACCTCCCACTCGGCGGCGCGCGCAAGGCGCTTTGCCCCGCCCGGCGCCGCGAAAAGCCTCAGCGCCTCGCCCCTTTCGACGGCCGCGAATCGCGGCGCCACCCAGACCTCGAGCGGGGCCGCATGATCGGGCGGAGGCTCGTGGCCCATGCCGCCGGCGTAGACCGCCATTGAAACGCCGATCGCCGCCGCAATGGCGAGCGCCGACGCGGCGAGCCGGAAAAGCCTCGCGCGATTTTTCATAAGGACTCCTTTGGAACGATCGGCCCCCTTTTTGCACTGGCGGATCGTTGGGAAAGCCCCCCGCCGCTGGGCGGGAAAGCAGAGCAGCTTACGGAAAGTCGCCGGCGACAAACCCTACTAGAAGATGCTTGCCGGGGAGGCGCAAGTCAAGGAAAAAACGCCGGGGCGGGAAAAGTTTTGCTCCGCGCGAAAGCCGGGGAGCTTATGCCCCGCGATAAGGCGCCGCGCATAAAGCGCGGCGCATAAGACGCGGCGCCTTATGCGCCGCCGGGGCTTGCGCGGGGGGCCCGCGGCGCGCTAGGCTTGCTCATGCGATTGGTTTGCCTTGACCTTGAGGGGGTGCTGGTCCCCGAGATATGGATCGCCTTTGCCGAGGCGGCCGGGATCCCCGAGCTGAAAAGGACGACGCGGGACGAGCCGGACTACGACAGGCTGATGCGCTTCCGCCTGGATCTGCTGGCGCAAAGGGGGCTGGGGCTTGCCGACGTGCAGAGGGTGATTTCCGGCATGGAGCCCCTGCCCGGCGCCGCGGATTTTGCCCGCGAGCTGCGGGAGAAAGCCCAGCTAGTGATACTTTCGGACACCTTCGAGCAGTTCGCCGGGCCGCTCATGGAAAAGCTCTCCCGGCCGTGCATTTTCTGCAACGCGCTGGAGACGGGCCCCGGCGGCGAGATATCGGGCTACAGGCTGCGCCAGCAGGACGGCAAGCGCAGGGCTGTGGCGGCGTTCAAGTCGATGGGCCTTAGCGTCTTTGCCGCAGGCGACTCCCACAACGACCTTTCCATGATCCGCGAGGCCGACTCAGGCTGCCTGTTCCGCGCCCCAGAGCAAATCAGGCTCGGCAACCCCGATCTCCGCTGCGCCGACGGCTACGGCGGGCTTCTCTCGCTCATCGGCGAATTTCTGGGCGAATAGCGCCGCCAAAGCCGCGCCCAAGGGGCGGCGGCGGCTACAGGCCCTCGGAGCGCCACCTTTCGGCCCTTGTCTGGTCGTAGAAAATCTCGGTCCTGAACTCGGGTATGGGCACCCACTGCACGAGAAACGACACGCGGTTTCCCATCTCCCAGTTTTCGCCGGGGAGCCGGTGCGGCGCCATCTGCCAGTTCAGCGAGGCGTTCCAGTCGCCGAAGGAGCGCTGCAGGTCCACCACCAGCCGCCTGATCTTGAAGCCCGACCTGCGCCTGGCCTCTTCGTCGGCAAAGTTGAACGAGTCGAAAAGGTCGAGGAACAGGTTGTTCTGGCGCCCCTCGGGCAGGTCGATCGGGAAATCGCGAAACATGGGCCAGTTCCTGAAGTACCGGAAAATGGCGTTGTTTTCGGACTCGGCGCTGAGGCTCAGGCGCGTGAGCCTGGTCTGCGCGGTCGCGGTTAGGCCGAAGGTGAACCTTGAGTTGTCGTAGCGCTGGAGGTCAAAGGTCGTGGCGGAGTCCGCGCGCAGGGTCAGGCTGTCCACGGCGGCCATTCGCGGGCGCCGCTCGAACGCCCTGCCCAGCCGCGCCGTGAAGTCCTGCGGCTGAAGCCTCGGCTCCTCCTCCCTGCGCTCGACCCAGCTCCCCCACAAGCCGTCGGGAACGAACTCCCAGCCGTGAATGCGCGCCGCCCTGAATGCCAGCGAGATGCCCCACCTCGTCACGTTCAGCGTCGAGTTGAGCTGGGTCACCTCGCGATCCTCGGTGTCCACGCGCACCATCTGGCTGAAGCTGCCGAAGTTCCTGAAGTTCATCGTGTGGGTGACGTTGAAGGGCCTTTGCTCGGCGCCCCGGCCTTCCGGGAACCTCACGCCCCAGTTGGCGGTGGTGGTGGTGATCCACACGTTGAACACGCCGTTCACCGTGTACTCCTCGATCCTGGGGGGAACGTGGGCGGTGAAGGTGACGGTCTGGCTTCGGTCGCGGATGCTGGCGGCGGCGGTCGCCGAAAGCTGGTGGGAGGTGATTTCGTCGCGGTTCCAGGCGCCGTAGCGCAGCCTCCAGCTCGGGTCCTCGCCGGCGGCCAGCTCGGCGACGGTGGTCTCGAACTCGGACCTGACGGCGCGGCCGGCGATCGTGTGCTGGACGTTCGAGGCGCCGAAGACGCGGTGGCGGTGGAATGGGCGCAGGCTCGTGACCATGTTGTACGTGGTCGAGAAGCCGGTCTGCCTGTACTCCCTCTCCCTTCTGGCGGCGATCCTCCTGGCGATTTCCTCCTCGCTGGGCGAGCCGTGCGTGAACTCCTCGGCCTCCTCGTCCAGGTAGTTGATGTTGTGCCACCTCCCCTCGCCGGAAAACGTGAAGGTGTTCGTGAAGAAGTTGTCGTGCAGGCGGAAGGTCGTGGCCACGCGCCCGCTGCCTGAGACGTTGGTCTGAAGCGTGCTGACGTCGCCCCAGTCGACGTCGTCGAACTCCCTCCAGCCGCGGTGGTCGAAGTCGAGCCTGGAGGTGGCCGTGGGGGAAAGGCTGTAGTCCACGGCGAAGGTTGTGTTCCCGCGCCCGGGGCGCGGCATGTCGAAGCGCTGCGCCAGAATCGGCGGCACCAGCATGTCCGCCGGATCCCTGGGAGGGGGGGGGGGGGCGTCCTCCCTGACGGCGAAGGGCGAGATGGGAACGCCGATTCCCTCAAGCAGGTTTTCAGGCGGAGGCGCCGGAAGCGCGGCGGCGGCCGGCGCGGCCCCCCTCGCCCCCAGGCGCAGGGGGCTGCCGCCGATCGAGCCGCGCGCGGTGTACAGGACGGCGTGGCTCGGCGCGAAGAAAAACCGCATGGGCGAATGGGCCTGTATTCCCGACCACGGCGCCGGCGTTCCCGAGGGCCGGCGCTGCGGGTCGTTGGCGTCGATGGCCGCAAAGTGCACGGCGCTGGTCACGGCGTCAAGCGAAAGGGTGTTGACGTAGGGCCGCAGCGCCTGGATGTTCGGCTGGCGGAAAGTGGCGCGGAAGTCCCACGAGTAGTTGCCCTGGCGCGCCAGCCTCCCGTCAACAGTCTCCATGGCCGAGGCGCCCTGCTGGATGATGTTGAACCAGTCCATGTCCGTCATGCGCTGGTTGATGAAGTCGGTGTTCATGTAGGGGTCGGAGAAGTGGGGAATCCGCCAGGTGAAGCCGCCGCGCCTGCCGCTGAGCGAGCCGTCTATCTCGAAGCGGTAGCGGAAGGGGACTTCCTGGCCGAAAAGCAGCGAGCGGTTCCAGTCCGCCTCGTCGGGGCTCGCGGGGAGGAAGGGCGACCACGAGCCGTCGCCCTGCAGCGCCAGCGTGCGCGAAAGGCCTATGCCCATGCTCAGGTTTGTGGCGCCGAGAATCCCTATTCCCGGCATGGACATGTCCGCGCCTATGTAGGCGCCCAGGTTCGTGTAGAAGTCGACCAGAAGCGAAAGGCTGGGGCCCGGATCCGGCTCGGCGCGGCGCCCGGTGCTGCGCAGGAACAGGCCCTCGCGCCGCCTCTCCATGTCGCCGCCGGCGCCGAGCATCCGCTGGAGCGAGCTTTCCGTGCCGCCGACGTTCCTGGGCCTGCCCATGAGGTACGTGGTGGTGTTGACGAAGTGCCCCTCCCTCGTGCGGCTGCCTATCGCCGGGTGGATTATCATCTGGTCGGCCGGGAAGAAGAAAAACGGGATGTAGAAGACCGGAATCTCGCCGACGCGCAGGACGGCGTTGGCGATGGCGAAGTCGGAGCCGGGAAGCAGCCAGACGCGCGAGGCGCGCAGCGACCAAAGCGACTCCTCGCCGGCGCTGGAGATGGTGGCGCCGCGCAGCACCGTCACCTCCTCCTCGTCGCGGGAAATCACCGTGCCGGCGAAAAGGTAGGTCGCCCCCTCGCCCTCAAGCGTGCGCTCGGTGATGCCGCCCAGGAACACGCTGGCCCAGTTGTCCAGGTCGACGACGATGGAGTCGCCGCGGAAGGTCTCGATGGTGTCGCCCTGCGTCCTGCGGTAGCGCACCCCGCCTGAGGCGCTGATGACGTTTCTCGTGCGGTTGAAGAGTATGTCCCAGGCCCAAATCTCGTGCAGCGCGTCGCCCTCGCGCAGGCTTATCACGACGTCGCCCGAGAGGCGCGCGTACTCCTCGTCGACTTCGCGGATGGTGAAGTACTCGGTGGCGCGCGCGGACTCTATCGTGATGACCCTCTGCCCGTCGCGCGCCTCGGCCTCGCCCGGCTGGGGCAGCCCGTAGTGGTCGCGCAGGCGCCGGGCAAGGTCTGAGCTGGTCCCGCCCTCGGGCAGCCCATGGCGCCGGCTCCACGCGGCCAGCTCCGACAGCGTCGAGGTGCGTATGTCCATCTCGACGAAATTCTGCGCAGGGCTGAGCGGCGCCGCCTCCTGCGCGGCCGGCGCCGCGGCCGCAAGCGCCGCGAGGGCGGCGGCCAGCGCCGGGGCCCGCAGGCAGGCGCTTCCGCGGAAGCGCCTCGCCCCGGCCTGCCGCCCCGCGCCCTGGCGCGCTGCAGCGGGCGGCTCGGGCGGGCGGGGCCGGGCGAGGCGGCGCGCCGCCCCGCGAAAAACGGCCCCGGGCAGGCCCCGCCCCCATGCCTTTGCCCACATCCCGAGCCCGCCTAGCCTTTCTTCCCGGAGGCGCGCCCCCTGCGCCCGCCCGCGCCGGCGCCGCCGGCAACGGCGCCGCCCGCGGCCTTCGCCTTAGCCGAAGGCGCCGCCCGCTGTGCCGGCGCGGCCGCGGCCCCCCCCCGGGGGGCGGATGCGGCAAGGCCCCTGCGCTCGAGCATCTCGCGCAGGTAGCGCCCGGTGTGCGAGGCCTCGCAGGCGGCGACCTCCTCGGGGGAGCCGGTCGCGACGACCTCCCCCCCCCGGTCCCCGCCCTCGGGGCCCAGGTCGATTATGTGGTCGGCCTGCAGAAGCACGTCCAGGTTGTGCTCGATCATGACCACCGTGTTGCCCTGGCCGGCGAGGCGCTGGATCACCTGCATGAGCTGCTTCACGTCCGCGAAGTGCAGGCCGGTCGTCGGCTCGTCGAGGAGGTACATCGTGCTGCCGGTCGGGCGCTTGGAAAGCTCCAGCGCCAGCTTCACCCGCTGCGCCTCGCCGCCGGAAAGCGTCAGCGCCGACTGCCCCAGCTTCACGTAGCCCAGCCCCACGGAAAGCAGCGTGTGCAGCTTTCGCGCGACGTGCGGGATCGACGCGAAAAAGGCCGACGCCTCCTCGATCGTCATGTCCAGAACGTCGGCGATGCTCTTGCCCTTGTAGCGCACGTCCAGCGTCTCGCGGTTGAAGCGCCGGCCGGCGCACACGTCGCAGGCGATGTAAACGTCCGGCAGGAAGTTCATCTCGATTTTGATCGTCCCGTCGCCCTCGCAGTTCTCGCACCTGCCGCCGCGCACGTTGAACGAGAAGCGCCCTGGCCTGTAGCCCCGCGCCTTCGACTCCGGCAGGCTGGCGAAAAGGTCGCGGATCGGGGTGAAGCCGCCGACGTAGGTTATGGGGTTCGATCTCGGCGTGCGGCCGATGGGGCTTTGGTCGATGTCAATCACCTTGTCGATGAGCTGCGCTCCTTCCAGCTTTTCGTAGGCGCCCTCCGCCATGCGGGCATGGCCCCTGCCCCCGATCCTGTTCACCAGCGCCGGGTACAGCACGTCCGACAGAAGCGTGGACTTGCCCGATCCGGAGACGCCCGTTATGCAGGTGAACGCGCCAAGCGGGATTTCCACCGACGCGCCCTTCAGGTTGTGCTCCTTAACCCCCGAAATGCGCAGAAAGTTACCGTTTCCGGGCCGCCTTTGCGCCGGAACGTCCATGGTCAGCGTCCCGGCGAGGTACTGCCCGGTCAGGCTCTCGGCGACCAGCGCAACCTCCTCCGGCGTCCCCTGCGCCACGACCCTGCCGCCGCGGGCGCCGGCGCCGGGGCCCAGGTCAACGACGTGATCCGCCGTGCGCAGCGTCTGCTCGTCGTGCTCGACAACGATCAGGGTGTTGCCAAGGTCGCGCAGGTACAGAAGCGTGTCGATCAGGCGCTGGTTGTCGCGCTGGTGCAGGCCGATCGAGGGCTCGTCGAGTATGTAAAGCACCCCGACCAGGCTCGAGCCGATCTGCGTCGCGAGCCTTATCCTCTGCGCCTCGCCGCCGGAGAGCGTCCCGGCCTTGCGCTCGAGGGTGAGGTAGTCAAGCCCGACGTTGCGCATGAAGCCGAGCCGCGCCGAGATTTCCTTGAGAATCTGCCTGGCGATCTGCGCCTCGCTTTTGCCCAGGCGCAGCTCCTCGAAGAAGCGCAGCGAGTCCTTCACCGACATCCCCGAAAGCTCCCAGATGCTCTTCCCGGCCACGGTGACGGCCAGCGCCTCCGGCTTCAGCCGCTTGCCGCCGCAGTCCTCGCAGGGCTTCTGGCTCATGAACTTCTCAAGCCACTCCTTGACGCCCGGAGAGGAGGTCTCGAGGTAGCGCCGGCGCAGATCCTCAAGCACGCCCGGAAACCTGGCCTCGTACTCGAAGCCGCCGGTGCCGGCGCGGTTTTTGTACCTGACCCTCACCTCCTCCCTGCTGCCGCGCAGAATCGCGTCCATGGCCTTTTTCGGCAGATCCTCCAGCGGCGCGTCCAGGCTGAACTTCATCTGCCTGGCCAGCGCCTTGAAGCGGCTTGCGTGCCAGGCGCTGTCCGGGTTGTACGGGACGATCCCCCCCTCGTTGAAGGAGAGCGAGCGGTCCGGGATGACGAGATCCGGGTCGAACTCGAGCTTCACCCCCAGCCCCGAGCAGCCCGGGCAGGCGCCGAAGGGGTTGTTGAACGAGAACAGCCTCGGCTGAAGCTCCGGCATCGACACGCCGCAGTCCGGGCAGGAGCTTTTCTGCGAGAAAAAGTGCTCCGAGGGGGCGGGGGGGGGGGGGGGGGGGCGGCGGCATCGCCTGCGCCGCCGCCCTTGGCGCCGGATCCCCCCTCCCCCCCCGGGGGCTGGCAGAGCGCCAGCAGAAGCCCGTCCGAGGCCTGAAGCGCCGCCTCGACGGACTCGGCGATCCTCGATCGCGCCTCGGCGCTCACGGCGATCCTGTCGACGACGATCTCGATCGTGTGCTTTTTCTGCTTGTCAAGCCTGATGGCCTCGTCCAGGCTGACAGGCACGCCGTCGATCCTGGCGCGCGCGAAGCCGGCCTTTCGCGCGTCCTCGATTATCTTCTGGTGCTCGCCCTTTCGGCCGCGCACCACCGGCGCCAGAAGCTGAACGCGGGCGCCCTCGCCCATCTGCATTATGCTCTCGATGATCGAGTCCACCGGCTGCTCGCGTATCTCGCGGCCGCACTCCGGGCAGTGCGGCGAGCCGACGCGCGCGAAAAGCAGCCTGTAGTAGTCGTAAATCTCGGTTACGGTGCCGACGGTGGAGCGCGGGTTGCGGTGGGTCGTCTTCTGCTCGATGGAGATGGCCGGGGAAAGGCCCTCGATGTAGTCAAGGTCCGGCTTGTCCATGCGGCCGAGGAACTGCCGCGCGTACGCGGAGAGGCTTTCGACGTAGCGCCTCTGCCCCTCGGCGAAGATGGTGTCGAAGGCCAGCGAGCTTTTGCCCGAGCCGGAAAGCCCCGAAATGACGATTAGCCTGTCCCTGGGAAGCTCCAGGTCGATGTTTTTGAGGTTGTGCTCGCGCGCCCCCCTGATGACTAGCTTGTCCATGAGTTCCCTGCAGTATGCGCTTTTTCGCCCATTTCGGGTAGCGCCCGGCAGCGCCGCCGCCCGCCTCGCGGCGCTGCCCCCGGCCCGAGGCCCTGCCGCGGCTTTTTTTTGCCGAAAGCGCGCTTTTTTCGCCATGCCCCCTTGACGCGGCCCGCCGCCCCGCGCATAATGAGTGTATGCTCACTCACTGAGCGAATGCTCACTCGCAGGCCGTGGGCAGGGGAGAGGCTGATGCCGAAAGCAGGGGACAAAAACGCGGCCAAAAGGGCCGCGTCGAGGGAAAAAATCCTTACCGCGGCGACGGCGCTGTTTGCGCGGAAGGGGCTCGCCGGAACCGGCGTGCAGGAAATCGCGGACGCGGCGGATCTGAGCGTGGGAATGCTGTACCGCCACTTCAAGACCAAGGAGGACATCTTCGGGGCGCTGGCGGAAAAGGCGATTGGGGACATGAAGGCGTTCGTCGCGTTCCTTGAAACCGAAATGCCGCCCGCGGACATCATAAAGATCGCCGCCGCCAATGTCATGGAGCTCATAAACAGGGACGACGGGTACGCCCAGTTCCAGAAGCTGCTTTACGACGTCATGAGCAGCGTCACCTCCTCCATGCCCCACGTGATGGAGGAGGTGTGGAAGGCCTTCCGGTCGTTCAGCGACAACATCGCGCGCCTGATCGAGCGGGGGCAGAGCGACGGAAGCTTTCGGGAGGGCTGCGCAAAGGGCATGACAACCATGTTCCTCGCCGCCATGCAGGGGCTTCCCATATTCAAGCTGTCAATGGGGGACAGGTACGTTTCGCCCTCCCCCCAGATGCTGACGGCGCTCCTGCTGAAGGACGGGCGCTGAGCCTGCGGGCCGAAGCGCGGGGCTGACCCCAGCGCCGGGAAAACAGGCGCGGCCATTTTGAACAATGCCCCTGCTTTCGGCGGCGGGGGAGATCCGCGCCGCGGGAGGCGCGGGCGAACGAAAGACAGGAGGCTGCATGCTGGAAGATGAAGCGGCGGGCGCTGCGGAAAGCGCAGGAAGCGCGGGGGCGCGGGAAAAAAGGAGGCGCAAGGCGGGCATCGCCTGCTTGCTGCTTTTGGCGGCGGCGCTTGCGGCGGGGGCGGGCTTTGGAATCAGGGCCGCAAGGCGAGGCGCCGGCTACATTGCGACCGGCAACGCGAGGGTCGCGGCGACGCTGATCCCCGTCGCGCCGCCCTCGCCAGGCGCGCTGGAAAGGCTCGAGATTTTCGAGGGCCGGCGCGTCGGGAAAGGCGAGGTGCTGGGATGGGTGGAAAACGCCGAGCCCATGCGCTCGCCGGCAAGCGGGGTGGTGATCCGGCTCGGCGCCGTGCAGGGCCAGATGGTTTCGCCAATGGAGCCTTTTGCGATCATAGCCGACACGGGCAGCCTGCACATCCTGGCCAACATCGAGGAAGCCGCCATCGCAAGGGTGCGCGTTGGGCAGCCCGCCACCGTCGCGATAGACCCCCTCGGCCGCCGGCGCTTCGCCGGCTACGTTTCCCAGATAGGCAGCGCCACCGTCGCGGAGCTGGCAGGCGCGCCCATTTTCTTCAACACCGGCGGAAACTTCGCAAGGGTCGCGCATCTAATCCCGGTGCGAATCCGCATCTCGGACGACGTCGACCTGAGCGGCCTCATCGGCGCAAACGCCAGGGTTCAAATCTCGCTGAGGCAAACGGGCGCGCAGGGCGCCGCCGCCTGCAGCCCGCCCAGCGGCATAGCGGTCAGGGGCGCGGTGGAGAGCGCCCGAAGAAGAAGCGTGTACGGCATGCTGGCCTCTGCGGTGGAGCGGGTTTACGTTGCGCCAGGGGATCGCGTGGATGAGGGGCAGGCGCTCGCCTCGCTGGACGCCGCTGAAGCAGGCGCCCGGCTTGCGGGAGCCGAGGCAGCGCTTGCGGCAGCCGAGATACAGGCAGCCGCGGCGGCGCACAGCCTTGAGTCGCTTAGCGCGCTGAGCGGCGCCGGGGGAGTGGCGCGCGGCGACCTGCGGCAGGCCCAGTTCGCGCTTCAGTCCGCCGCCGCCTCCAGGCAGCAGGCGCAGGCGCAGGCTGACGCGGCGCGGATTGCGCTGGAAAGAGCGGCGGTAAGGTCCCCGATAAGCGGCACCGTAACGGCCGTCGCCGCCAGGGAAGGCTCGATGGGCAACGGGCTTTTGTTCGTCGTCGAGGACACCGACAGCCTGCGCGTCATGGCCCGCTTCAGGGAACCCGACCTTCGGCTGGTGCAAGCCGGCATGAGCGTCGTCATCACGTCCGACGCGACGGGAAGCGCCGAGTACGCGGGGGTGATAAGCCGGATAAACCCGGCAGCCGCGCCGGGCGGCCAGGTCGCCGAGTTCGAGGCCGAAGTGCTGGTCACCTCGAAAAGCCCGACCCTGCGCATCGGCTCGAGCGCCAGGCTCGACATAGTTTTGCGCTAAGCCGGCAATCGGCAGGTAGGAAGCGAAAATGCCAAAGATTTTTGAATTCATGAAAGCGTACGCCGGCATGATCCTGTGCACCGCCGCGCTTCTCGCCGTGGCCGCGGCGACCGATCTGATACTGCCGGGCTACGTGGCGGACATAGTGAACGACGGCGTTCTGCCCGGCAACAGCGCGCTTATCTGGCGGGTGGGCGCAACCATGATTTTGATAACGATGATAGGCGTCGCCGCATCATTGGCGGCGGGCTATTTTATCTCGAAAACGTCCGCCGGTGTGTCCAATGATTTACGAAAGGCTGTGTTCAAAAAAGTCATCCGTTTCTCGAACGCCGAAGTGGACAAGTTCACAACTTCGTCCCTCATCACCCGCACCACGCACGATATCGGACAGGTTCAGGTCGGCATGATGGCGGCTTTGCGCCAGTTCATTTACTCGCCGGTTATAGTCGTCGGCGGCATCGTAAGGGCACTTGAAAGAAGCGTTAACATGACTTGGGCGATTATTGTCATCTCAATTTGCATCCTTGGGGTTTTCATCCTCATAATAGCGGTCGCCTTTCCCAAGTTCAAAATCGTGCAAAACCTTGTGGACAGGCTGAATCTGGTTTCGCGGGAAAACCTGACAGGCATTCTGGTCGTTCGGGCGTTCAGCACGCAGAAGTTCGAGAAAAAACGTTTCGACAAGGCTAACAGGGATTTGGCCAACACGAACGCGTTTATTTTCCAGACCTTTGCGTTCATGTTTCCGATGGTCATGCTGGTCGCCAACATCTCGGTGGTTGTCATAGTCTGGACAGGAGCACTGGAGGCATCGGCCCTTAGAGTTGACATTGGGGACATTTTTGCCTTCATGCAGTATGTGGGATTGGTTATTTCCGGGTTCATAATGGTCGCGACAACGCTTTTTATTTTCATGCCGCAAGCGGTGGTATCCGCAGGGCGAATAAGGGAAGTGCTGGAAACGACTAGCAGCATTCGCTACAAAAAAAATCCGAAAATGTTTTCGGAAAATTTTCGGGGAACCGTCGAGTTCAGGAATGTCAGTTTTCGCTATCCAGCGGGGAACCTCGGCTCTGGCGAGCCTCGGCGGAGGGTTCCGGGCGGAAAAGCCAAGGAAAGCGACGAAAACGTGTTGCAGGACATCAGCTTCACCGCCCGTCCCGGTCAGACCACGGCAATCATAGGTTCCACCGGCGCGGGGAAGACGACAATCCTTCAGCTTCTTTTGCGCTTTTACGACGTAACCGGCGGGGCGATTTACATCGACGGCGTGGACGTTCGGGATATTCGCAAAAAGGATTTGCACGAAAAGATCGGCTATGTGTCCCAGAAAGCGATGCTATTTTCCGGCGACATCCGCTCGAACCTGCTTTACGCTGACAGGAATGCCGGGGAAGGCAGGATACTGGATGCCGCCGACACCGCGCAGGCCGCCGCGTTTATCGCAGAAAAACCGGAAGGCTACGAATCGAATGTGGCGCAGGGCGGCTCCAACCTGTCCGGCGGACAAAGGCAGCGGCTTTCCATTGCCCGCGCGTTGGTGAAGAACGCCCCCATTTACCTCTTCGACGACAGCTTTTCCGCGCTGGATTTGAAAACCGATGCCCTTCTTCGCGCCGCGCTTAAAAAGAAAACCGGGGACAGCGCCATGCTGGTTGTCGCCCAGAGAATATCCTCGATTATGGACGCGCAGCAAATCCTGGTTTTGGACTGCGGCAAAATCGTGGGCTGCGGTACGCACACGGAATTGATGAAAACCTGTGAGGTATATCGTGAAATCGCAGCCTCGCAGCTTAACGAGGAGGAAAGCGCATGAGCGACTCAAACGAAGCCAGCGCAAAGGCAAAAGATCCAAAGAAAACGATGGCAAAATTCATGGCATACCTGGCTCCGCACAAAGCCCTGATTATTGCCACTTTTCTTTTCGCGATGGTTTCCACGGTGTTTTCCGTAATCGGCCCGCGGCTTTTGGGCAGGGTTACCGACGTTCTTTTGGACGGTATCATGGCGCACTTTCTTGGCACGGGACTTTTGACGAACTTCCCATACATGATAATGATTGTAACATGGCTGATTGTCCTTTACGTCGTTTCGGCCGCCTGCTCGCTTGCGCAGGAAAGCATCATGGCGCGGATTTCCATTCGGGTAACCTACAAGCTTAGGACGGAAATCTCGGAAAAGATGCACAGGCTGCCTATCAACTATTACGACACGCGCCCCGTCGGCGAGGTGCTTTCCCGTGTTACAAACGATGTTGACATAATCGCCCAGATGCTTAGCCGAAACCTGACCCAGTTGATTACGGCGGTAACCTCGATTATCGGCATACTTGTCATGATGATTTGGATCAGCCCGCTTATGACTGTCGTCGTACTGCTCGTGTTCCCGATTGTCCTGGCCTTTATGGGCCCGATAATGAAAAAGTCGCAAGTCTATTTCGGCAAACAGCAGGAGCTGGTTGGCGTTGCGAACGGCATTGTGGAGGAAACTTACAGCGGGCACAACATAGTCCGCGCATACAACGCCGAAGCGGATGTCGAAGAAAATTTTGACAAGGTTAGCGACGAGCTTTACAAGACCTCATGGAAGGCGCAGTTTATGTCCAGCATCGTGGAGCCGATTTTCGCCTTTGTCGGTAATCTGGGTTTTGTCGTGTCGTGCATCATGGGCGGGTTCCTGGTGGTGCAGAGGGTGATCACCATAGGCGACGTGCAGGCTTTTATCCAGTACATTCAGAATTTCATGATGCCCCTGTCGCAAATGGGCGTGTCCGGAAACCAGTTGCAGATGGCGATTGCCGCCGGGGAACGTGTGTTTGACTTCCTGGACGAGGACGAGGAAACGCCGGATATCGTAATGCCAATGACCACGGAAAGTTCCATATCCGGGAAGCGATACGAAGGGAACGTAAGTTTTCAAAACGTCCGCTTCGGCTACAATCCTGACAAGATTATTCTGAACGATTTTTCGGCTGAGGTCGCCCCTGGGCAGAAGGTCGCAATAGTGGGGCCGACCGGCGCAGGCAAAACAACGGTGGTAAAACTGCTGATGCGCTTTTACGAATTGAACGGCGGCAAGATCCTTATCGACGGGATCGACGCCACGAACTTTACCCGAGGCGATCTGCGTAGCATTTTCGGCATGGTGCTGCAGGACACCTGGCTTTACAACGCAAGCATCATGGAAAACATCCGCTACGGCTCTCCGAACGCCACGGACGAAGAGGTCATCGCCGCCGCGAAAGCCGCGCATTGCCACGGCTTTATCCGTGCACTGCCCGGCGGCTACGACATGATCCTGAACGAGGAAGCGTCGAACATTTCCCAGGGACAGAAGCAGCTTTTCACGATCGCGCGGGTAATCCTGAAAAACCCGGCGATACTGATTCTGGACGAGGCGACAAGCTCCATCGACACGCGCACTGAGATTCTGATTCAGCAGGCGATGAAGAACATCATGAAGGGGCGCACCAGTTTCGTGATTGCCCACAGGCTTTCCACTATAAGGGACGCAGACTTGATTTTCGTGATGAAGGACGGCGACATTATCGAGCAGGGCAGCCACGAGCAGTTGCTTGAGGCGAAGGGGTTTTATGCGGATTTGTACAATTCGCAATTTTCCGAAGGGGTTGTGGGGGAAGAGGCTGTTGCATGATAGCGCCAGAGAAAGAAAGCGCCGGCGGCAGGCTAGCGCAGCATCCATCTTGCATGGGCGGGATCTGACGCCGCCATGCTGGCAGTTTCGGAAATGCTGCCCGGCGCCGAGACGGTTTCATGCCTCATGAGCAAGACGTTCCAGCCGGCTCTCAGCGCTATGCTGACGTCCTCGGTTGCATTGCGCGACGTGAAGACGAGCCTCCCGTTTTCGTAGGTTCTTGTGGAGCGCGAAATTCCCCTTGCCGTAATGGCCGCGTCCCGGTCGGCGTAGACGAAGCGCGCCTCGTAAAGCACCGAAACCAGCCTTCCCCAGCCGTCGGCGCCCGAAAAATGGCCTTGCCTGCTAAGCCAGCCGCGCGGGCCGCAGCGGCATTCGCCGGCGCAGGCGCAGCGAAAAGCGCAGCGGCAAGTGATGCCGCAAAGTGCCGTATTGCACATTCCGCCAGAGGCCAGGCAATTGCATAGGACGATGTCACGGTCGCAGTTGAAGGCGCAGTATTCGACGCAGCCGCAGTCGCAGTCGCAGTCGCATCCGCCGGCGCCGGCAGGGCAGTCGCAGCGGGTTGCTTCCAGGCCGAACAGAAAGGCGCCTCTCGCGCCGGGCGGCGAGATCGCGAAATTCCCGAAGCTGTAGCCGTAGCCCTCGAACAGGCTGGCGAGATGCGGCAGGGCGCCGCCCGGCGAGCCGATTTCGAAGCTCAAAATCCCGCCCTCGACGGCGCCCTCCCCGCCGAGGCTTAGGGCTCTGCCGCCCTGAACTAGCGGGGCGGCCACCCTTCTGCCGCCGCCGTATGCCAGGTATTCCCCTGCGGCGGCGCCCCAGGCATACACCTGCCCGCCGATGATCGCCGGGCTTCCAAGATGGGCCGAGCTTTTTTGGCAGGGAGCGGCGCCGGTCGGGCAGGCTGCCAGCGCCAGCGCCGCGGCGGCAAGCGCGCCGAGGGCGAGGGGCGCCTTCCTTTTCCTGCCTGGGCCTATTGCTGCGCTTTGCATTGCTCTCCTCCGGGCCTCGCGGCGCCCGGCTCCGACTTTGCCAAGCATAGCATTTGCCGCCGCCAAGGGATAGGGGCCTCAGCGCCGCGCGGGGTTTTCGGGCCAGTCGTGCTTGGGGTAGCGGCCGCGCAGCTCCCTGCGCACCTCGCGGTACGAGCCGGACCAGAAGCCGTCAAGGTCGCGCGTCGACTGCGCGGGGCGGCCGGCGGGGGGCAGAAGGCGGAACAGGACGGGG
>Ga0209755_10005024_pt1 | contig 15284 bp, 7 predicted proteins | sample TergutCo191P1_FD_187301 | JGI IMG/M metagenome (GOLD analysis project Ga0209755, IMG submission 187301) | Cornitermes sp. P1 segment gut microbial communities from Petit-Saut dam, French Guiana - Co191P1 (SPAdes) (version 2) | ecosystem: Host-associated > Arthropoda: Insects > Digestive system >... | reverse complement strand
TCCATGGGCCTGTACCGCATCTCAAGGATCGAGTGGCCCATCATCTACAAGGGCGTGGATCCCGACGGCGTTTCCTTCCTGCCTTTGCAATGGGAGACGGCCAGGAAAGAAGCGACACCATTTACCCCACGGGAAATCCTTAGGGAGCACCCCAAGGGCAGGGAATACGCCTTTATCCTGGAAAACGAGCCTGTCCACCCGTACCTTACGGATTCGGCCGGCAACGTGCTTTCGTATCCGCCGATCATCAATTCCGCGGATTCCGGTGCGGTACAGGTTGGCGACACCGACATTTTTGTGGAGCTTACCGGAACGGACATTCACATGGTAACCCTTGCCGCTTCAATCGTTGCCTGCGACCTGGCCGACAACGGCTTTACGATTGAACCCGTGGAAATAGAGTACGAAACCGACACGCCCCTCGGCAGGAGCGTCGTCTATCCCTACTATTTCCAGGAGCCGGTGTTCTGCTCCCTGGCAAGGATCGAGAAGTTCCTTGGCGACAAACTCAGCGCCGACGAATGCGTTCAGGCCCTGGCTCGCATGGGCGTGAAGGCCGAGAAAACCAAGTCCAAGGAGCTTGGGCAGGCCGCCTCGGGCGGGGGCGATACCGAGGGTATTCTCGCCTGGCCGCCGGAGTACCGCAACGACTTCCTCCACGCCGCCGATGTCGCCGAAGACGTGGTGATAGGCCGGGGCCTCGGCTCGTTCAAGCCGGAACGCCCCAGCGAACCCACCGTTGGCCGCCTTAGTCCCCTCACCCTGTTCAGCAGGCAGGTAAAGGAAATCTTCATCGGCATGGGGTACCAGGAGATGATTTACAACTACCTTGGTTCCCGCAAGGATCTGGTGGAAAACATGCGTGGTGCCGGGGAACGGATAATCCGCATTTCCAACCCCATGACGGAAAACTACGAGTACCTCCGTGATTCCGTGATTGCCTCGCTCATGGCAAGCGAGGCTGTGTCCGGGCATTCGGTGTATCCGCACAGGATTTTCGAGGTCGGCAAGATTGCCTACCTGGACGGCAGGGAAAACTCCGGCACATCGACCCGTCAGTACGCCGGTTTCCTTCACGCCGACAGGGAGGCGAACTTCAATACCGCCGCCGGCCAGTTGCAGACCTTGTTTTACTACCTGTCATGCGAGTACGAGGTGGAGGAATCCGACGATCCCCGTTTTATTCCAGGCAGGGCTGCCAGCTTGCTGCACAAAGGCAGGGCGCTAGGCGTTTTCGGCGAGGTTCACCCGGAAGTGTTGGAAAACTGGGGCGTTACCGTCCCCTGCACCGCAGGCGAATTCGACTTGGAGGCGCTGCTTTCGGGATAGGCAACCGCCTGACAAAAATGGGATTTGTGTCTTGCACTATCTTGCAAAAAGGCGGCCTATCTGTCATAGTATGATTGGAAGGCGTTTCACGTAAGAATGAAACACCCAGGAGCAAGCCCAGTATGGCCCCAGAGCGCACATCCCGTATCCCCAAACGTACAAGCAGGCTCGCTTTCCGTGCCAGCGTGTTGTATTTGGTCATTCCGGCACTGGCCATGATTTTGGTTTTGCTGCTTGGTAGCCACATATCCAATGCCATCGCCGACGATTTCGCCCAGCGGCTGGCACGGCAGTACTCCATCGAGGCGGCGGCTAATTTTCAAATCTACATGAATCCGCACAAGGTGCTGATGCAGCAGGTTTCCCGTTCCACGACAATAGCCAGGTGGCTTGACGATGAGGATGACCCGGCGAATAGGGCCATGGCCTTTGAGGAAATCATGGGCTATGCTGTTTTTTCGCCGGATACGTACCTCATGTTTACGGCCTATGACTCTTTGCAGGCCTATACTTTCTACGTCGATCTCACGCTGGAACAGTTTTTGCCTTGGGGCCAGATCCGCCCCAACTTTGAGGCCGCCCAATGGTTTTGGGATGCCAAGGACGCGGAATCGCTTTTTATCCTAAACATACAGCACGACAGGCTGCTGGACAACATTCACGTATGGCTTAACCACAGGGTGTATTACCAGGGCCGTTTCGTGGGGGTGGTTACCGTAGGTTTCCTTTTCGACGGTCTTTTTGATATCCTTTTTTCCGCATATGATGCGGGCTTTATCCGGGGCTACATCATCGATCGGTACGGCGTTGTCCGTGCGGACAGTACTGCGTTCGGGATTCCGGCTTCGTCCGTCCTATACGAAGCGATCGACAACTTTGAACTGTACCTACGTATCGAATGTCATCTGCGGGAACTGGTCGATGGCATGTTCCAGCCTGGGTATAGGGTTTGCGACGCTATCCGCCTGTCACAGGGCGTATTTCGCTACGGCAGCATTTCGCCCATAGTAGGGACGGATTGGTCGGTGGTGGTGCTTTCGAATCATACAGGTGTCTTTGGCGGGCGCTACACACCCCTAATCATTGGCTCCTTCGTTGTGCTGGTCTTGTCCGTACTAATCGGGAACACCTTGGTACGCCAGGCGGCGCTTATCCCGCTGTCCAAGCTGACCCAAAGCGCGGTGGAAGCGGGCAGCATGTCCGTAAAGACGAACCTTTTTGGCCTGGAAAGGAAGGACGAGATCGGCGATTTGGCCCGTACCGTCCAACTCATGCGGGACAGCCTAAAATCCGTCAACTCTGATTTGATTGCGGTCATGCGGGACAGGGAACGGGTGAACGATAGCCTCCGTGCCACGGCAACCCAACTGGAGGTGGCGCTGGAGGATGCCCAGGCGGCCAGCCATGCTAAGAGCAACTTCCTGGCCACCGTATCCCACGAGATACGCACCCCCATGAACGCCATCATCGGAATGAGTACCATAGGCAAAGGGGCGGAGGATATCGAGCGCAAGGACTACGCCTTTGAAAAAATCGTGGCGGCCTCCAACCACTTGCTGGGAATCATCAACGATGTGTTGGATATGTCGAAGATCGAGGCGGGCAAGCTGTTCATTATATGCGAGCCCTTCAACCTGGAGCACACCCTTCAAAAAGTGCTGACGATGAACAACTTCCTTTTGGAAGAGAAGCGGCAACAGTTTTCGATGGATGTGGACAAGGATATTCCGTCCGTAATGCTCGGCGACGACCAGCGCCTGGCCCAGGTTTTGACCAACCTTTTCTCCAATGCCGTGAAATTCACCCCGACGAACGGGGAGATTCGGATTGAGGTACGCATGCTGTCCAAAACGGACGACGACTGTACGCTGCGCTTCGACATAATCGACAAGGGCATAGGCATTAGCCCCGAGCAGCAGAAGCGGCTGTTCACGTCCTTTACCCAGGCGGAAATAAACACCACCCGTGAGTTTGGCGGCACGGGCCTGGGTCTGGCCATTTCGAAGCGTATCGTGGAGATGATGGGCGGCAGGATATGGGTCAAATCGGGCCTGGGGGAAGGGGCTACCTTCAGCTTCACCGTCCAGATGGCCCTGCCCAAGGGTACCGAGGATGCCTTGAAGGAGACCTACGTGGCGATGTCCGTAGCCGACGAGGAGAACGTGGACTTTACGGGCAGGTGCCTGCTGCTGGCGGAGGACGTGGATATCAACCGGGAAATCGTCATGACCATGCTGGAGGCGACGAATCTGATTATCGAATGCGCCGAAAACGGTATCGAAGCCTTCAAGCTGATCGAGGCGGCACCGGAGAAGTACGACCTTATCTTTATGGACGTGAATATGCCCGTTATGGACGGATACGATTCCACCCGGCTAATCCGTGGCTTGGATCGCCCCTGGGCCAAGGAGATTCCCATCGTGGCAATGACGGCCAATGTTTTCAAGGAAGACGTGGACAAATGCCTGGATGCCGGCATGAACGCCCACCTGGGCAAGCCGCTGGATCTTGAGGCAATGATGGAAGTCCTTAAACGGTTTTTGGTGAAGTGATGGGAAGCCACACTGGCTCGTACTGCGGTTATATTTAGGGGCATAGTTGTTCTCCAATACGCGAACTTGACAGCCGTTCGGCTGGCGGGTAAATTCGACGTAGCGAGGAGTGGAAAAGCATGGCCAGCATAGCAACAACGGAACGCCCCCCAGCAACCCCCGAGGAGATTTGGGAGATTCTGCGGGAAACCGCAGAACAGCAAAAGGAAAACACGCGCAGATGGAAAGAGGAAATCGCCCTGCGCGAGCGTGAATACGCCAAATGGCGCGAAGAAGATGCCCTGCGGCGCGAGGAAGATGCGCAGCGGCGTAAGCAGGAGGCAGAGGAAGATGCGCGGCGGCGCAAGCAGGAGGCAGAGGAAAATGCACGGCGGCGCAAGGCGGAAGAGCGGCGGCGCGAGGAAGATGCGCAGCGGCGTAAGCAGGAAGCAGAGGAAGATGCGCAGCGGCGTAAGCGGGAGGCAGAGGAAGATGCGCAGCGGCGCAAGCGGGAGGCAGAGGAAAATGCCCTGTGGCGCGAGGCGGAAGAGCGGCGGCGTAAGCAGGAGGCAGAGAAGGAAGCCCTGCGGCGTAAGCAGGAAGCAGAGGAAGATGCGCGGCGGCGCAAGCAGGAAGCCGAGAAGGAAGCCCAGCGGGATAAGGAGTGGAAACGGCTCAGCGAAATGTTCGACAAGACGAGCCATCGGATCAAGGAAAACGACAAAAGGGTTGGCGGCCTTGGCCGGAGCTACGGCAAGCTGGTCGAGCACCTTGTGGGCCCCGGCATCATAAAACGCTTCGGCGAGCACGGGTACCACTTCGACGACATAAAGAAGCAGCGGTACAAGCTGTGCGACGAGAACGGAAACGAGGAGACCGAAATAGACCTGCTTCTTGAGAACGCCGACACTGTAATAGCGGTGGAGGTAAAAAGCCGCCCCGATAGGGAAGGGGAGTACCTTGGCCGCCACCTGTTGCGGGTGGAGATAATGAGGGCGCACAGCAAGAAGGAAGGCTGGGAAGGCAAGCGAATCCTTGGGGCGATAGCGGGTGCGATATTCGACACGCCAGTAAGGAACGCGACGCTGAAAGCCGGTTTTTTCGTGATAGAGCAGAGCGGCGAAACGATGCAAATGAGCATCCCCGAAGGCTTCAAACCCCGGGAGTGGTAATACCTGCACCTGCTGCTGGCTGAAATAGAGCGAAAAACAAACTGGACAACTATTACACAAATATCCATGTGCCGCGGCAAAGATAGTTTGCTATGGGACGGCGTAATGTCCGCATTGGGATCTTATGCGCCCTGCGCGAACGCCAAAAAAGAACCGCCGCCCCGGCTTGGGGGCGGCGGCCTGCCTTACGGCTATTCTTTCGCTGCGTTTATCAAGCTATCGTCAAGGGGTAACGCCTCAACTTGTGCGTGGAGAAGCTGTATCGCTTGCCTGCCGTTTTGCCATGTGACATAGGCACGCGTAATAATGATATACTCGCCATGTGTGAACTCGTTCAAGGGAAGATATCCCGCATCTCCCACAGGCGGCCTTAGCTCAAGCCTTTGCCCCCCGTCCACAATGACGAAGTGCGAACGAGCGGGAGCATTGTCTCCAGCAGTGGTGAGGAAAGTCGCCCGGTTCTCATTGTGCCCGAACCGCACTGGCCCTAGCGAGATCGGCATGAACCAGTAGTCATTGTTCGGCGCGACGATATCCGCAAGCTGCACCGCTTGCGCTTCGAACGTCGGCGTAGCTGCGGGAGTTATTACCGTTATGGCTCCCGCGGTTCCCCCGCCGCCGCCTACCTGAATTTGGTTCCTCGGGCTTGCCGCGCCTCCGGCGCGGGTTACGTATCCCGTGACCCTAACCCACTGGCCAGCGTAGGCGGAGATATTACGGTTGCCAGTACCCCCCCCCCAAACCAGAATGCCGTCCCTGGAACCAGTTCCGTCCTGCAAGAAGATGTTGAAGTTGTCAAGAGCCGTGCCGCCCGCATTCATGGTTCGGTTGGTTACAAAGCCTTCCACCGTTACAACTTCCGCAGTGGCAACTGTTGCGCCTGGTGTCATTAGGTTGACGGCGTATATGCTCATTATATCCGACGGTGGCGGATCACATATGTCGCATCCCTCGTCATTGCAATGTTCGCAGTCGTAGCCGTTGTCAGGCGGTGGTTCGACGCCAGAGCGTATGACCAGGTTGTTGATCTGGTGCGTGCCCCCGGCCACAACCGTACTGCCGTTTGTGGCAACGTCGGATGTCATAAGCCAGCGAAGGTACAGCCTCTCGTGGCCTTCCGCACTCGGCGGGAGGAAGCGCCTATTCAAAGGATTGGCTGCCAAAGCGGGATTGCCGCTCGGAAGCGCGATTGTGTCGCCGACGTTGTTCCACTCGCTGGTGCTGCCCACGCGGTACTGCAGCCGCCAGTCGCGGGGGCCAGTGTTCGTGGATCTCATACGCCACTCTACCGCGATGTCGGTGCGACTGGTCGTGGTTATGGCGGTCTGCCACCATGCGCTATTGGCCAAACCGTCAAGCCCGCCGTTGCCGCCATCCGGATTGACCACGTTTACGCCACCAGCTGTCCAGCTCAGCACCCTCGGGGTTAAATCGCCCCCAGGCAGTGTCAGGAATTGCAGGAGCGTGTCACTCTGCTGTTGTCCAGCAGATGGCCGAATCGCGATGTTCGCGGGCCCTACTATTGCAGCATCGAAGGAAGTGGTTCCCGTAAACTCCCATGCCGCCAGCACCACTGGCTCGGTCTCGGGCCCTGTCGCCGCAAAAGTATACGCCAGCCGAACCGTCTCGCTGGTGTTGTCGGTTACCGTTGCCGCCTGTCCGTTGATGGTCGCCGTTAGGCCGTCCGCGAAGACGTGGCCTGGGTTCGCTGTCAGAGTAACCGTGGCAGTGTACACGGTCTCGCCCTGGAACGTGCTGTGCGCTGGATACCACGTTACCGCGCCAGTGAAATTAGCACCCGCGCCGACCGTTGCCGTCGTAACTGGCACCGCACCAGTAGCCGGGGCCGTAACGCTTACTGCCGCGTTCTCGATGTCGATATCCTCTGGGACGGGGCCGAACTGGGCAGCCGCAAAGCTGCGCACTACGTGGCTTGTCATGCCTTGGTAGACGTGCAGGTCGCTGTTTAGGAATGCCACTCCGTGATCGTCGTGCTCCAGTATGAACCGTACAAAGTACGTGCCAGCGGCCAGTTCCAGGTAGTCTCCCCATAAAGTCGGATTGGTGGAGCCGTCAAAATCGGCGCCCTCTGGGAGGATGGGAGCCATTACGATACTGCCATTGGCGTCAACGGTCCTAAGCTCCAAAGTGCCGATGGTGCCGGTGGGGACGGTTAAGGCCCAACTGAAGGTCCCGGATCCGCCCGTGGGGATTGGGGCCAGGGTGGCGGTAAGGCTGGTGAACTCTGCCCCTACGTTGACCGTGCTGCTGTAGGTCGCGGCAAATACGGCGTTTATGTAGGCCCTTACGGTAAGCTCCCAATTCCCCTGGTACAGTTCGACCTGGGCCTCGGTTTCCCCAGCCGCGAAATTGACTGGAACATCGGCATAAGTGGCGTGCGCAAAGACGGCGGTAAAGCTGGTAAAATTTCCTAGTACTGTCCCCGGCTGGATTGCGCGGCCCATGTCGAACTGTCCAATTGTCAGCGAGACGGTGCCGGTGCGATCCGCCTGCGGACCCGCCGGGGCTTGGCATCCCAGCAAAAGCAACAGTAAAGAGGCGGCGAACAAAAGCACCAAAACGCCGATGCTGCCCTTCATCGTTTGCATGTTTCTCATCTCTCGTTTCTCCTTTCGAAAAATACCGCCCGGACCCGCAAATTCGGGCACCGGGCGGTGGTTTTAGTTGAATACCTTTCCGGCTACGGTATCGAAGGCGATACTGTACGTCCTGTTGCTGCCGTTCGTTCTAACCCTAAGCGTTACGAGGGGTCGGTGGCCATCCACACCAGGCTCAAGCGTTGACGTATTGCTGAGTACTTCAAAGTTGTCATCGAGCCACTCGATATGCGTGAACACACCAGCGGGGCTTATCGAGATTATCCCAGTGGCTTCGTTTTTGGTGATCTCAACGGTATCGGCCAGCAGCGGGTTAGTGAACCCTGGCCAGTTGATGGTGAAGGTGCCACTTTCACTTTGCGGTGGCGGATCGTCTTGGTTGTCAATCGGATCGGCATTGGAACGTATGACCAGGGTGTTGATCTGGTGCGTGCCTCCGGACTGAACCAGGTCGCCGTTTGGAGCAACATTGGATGTCATAAGCCAGCGCAGGTACAGCCTATCGTGACCTTCCGCACTCGTCGGAAGGAAGCGTCCCTGCTCTAGCGCCAGCAATGCGTTACCTGGGATGACTGAGGGAAGTGCGATCGTGCCGCCGACGTTGTTCCAACCGCCGGTACTGCCCACGCGGTACTGCAACCGCCAGTCGCGGGGGCCAGTGCCCGTGGATCTCATCTGCCACGTTACCGCGATGTCGGTTCGACCGACCGTGGATACATAGGTCTGCCACCATGCGTTGTTGGCCAAACCGTCAAGCCCGCCGCTGGCAGGGGGGGTAGCCGTGTTGAGCACGTTTATGCCCGAGGATGCGCCGCTCAGCATTCTAGGGGTTAAATCGCTCCCGGACTGCGTCAGGAATTGCAGGAGCGCGTCATTTTGCTGCTGTCCGCCGGATGGCTGAACCGTGATGTTCTCGGGCCCTACTATCGCATTACCGACGGATGTGTTGCCCGTAAACTCCCAGGCCACTATCACCGGATCGACTGTCGCCGCAAAAGTATGCGCCAGCGTTACCGTCGTGCCAATGTTGTTCGTTACCGTCGCGGCCTGCCCGTTGATGGTCGCCGCTGTAAGACCCGTAAAGGTGTGGCCTGCGTTCGCAGTCAGTGTTACCGTGGCGGTGTACTCGGTATCAACCTCGAAGGGGTTGCCCACCGGAGTCCACGTTACCACGCCAGCGGTGAAATTGGCACCCTCGCCAACCGTTGCCGTCGTATTCGGCACCGCGCCAGTAGCCGGGGCCGTAACGGTGACTGCCGCATTCGCAATGATGGTAGGGGGATCTGTCGCCGGGAATGCAAGAGTCAGCGTAACGGTTCCGTCGATGTTGTTAGTTACCCCCGCAGTCTGCCCGTTGATGGTCGCCGTTGCAAGGGGATCCGCAAAGATGTGGCCCAGGTTCGCCGTCAGCGTTACAGTAGCGGTGTACTCGGTTTCACTCTCGAACGGACTGTCCGCTGGAGTCCACGTTACCGCGCCAGCAGTGAAATTGGCACCCTCGCCGACCGTTGCCGTCGTATTCGGCACCGCGCCAGTAGCCGGGGCCGTAACGCCGATTGCCGCGTTTGCGATGACGGTCGGCCCTTCGTTGGGGCTGAAGTGGTCAGCCTCAAATCTGCGCGCTACGTGGCTTATCATGCCCTGGTAGATGTGCAGGTCGCTGTTTAGGAATGCCACTCCGTGCTCGTCGTGCTCCAGCCTGAACTGTACAAAGTAGGTGCCAGCGTCCAGTTCCAAGTCGTCTTCCCATAAAAGAGAATCGAGGGATTCGTCAATGGGAGGCATTACGATATCGCCATCCGCATCAACGGTCATAATCGCCAGGCTGCCGGTAGTACCGGTGGGGACGTCTAAGTTCCAACTGAAGGTCCCAAGTCCGCCTGTAGGGATTGGGGTCAGGGTGGCGGTAACCGCGTAGAAATCTGCCCCCACCTCGACGACTGCTCTGTGGTAGGTCGCGGCCAATACGGTGTTTATGTAGGCCCTTACGGTAAGCTCCCAATTTCCATGGTACAGTTCGACATTGGCCTCGGTTTCCCCAGCCGCGAAATTGACCGGAACGTCGGCATAAGTGGCGTGCGCAAAGGTGGCGGTAAAGCTGGTAAAATCATCCAGCACTTTATCCGGCTGGATCGCGCGGCCCATGTCCAACTGTCCGATTGTCAGCGAGACGGTACTGGTGCGGTTCACCTGCGGCCTCGTCGGGCCTTGGCATCCCGGCAAAAGCAGCAGGAAAGAGGCGGCGAACACAAGCGCCAAAACGCCAATGCTGCTTTTCATCATTTTCATCTTCATCGTTTTCATTTTTCGTTTCTCCTTTCGAAAAATCACTGGACCCCTGAATCGGGTGCCGGTTTTAGAATACGGTTCCAGTTACGGTATCGAAGACGATACCGTACGTCCTATTGCTGCCAACTGTTCTAACCCTAAGCGTTACGAGGGGCGGGAATTCATCCAGATCAAGTGTTGCCCCAGTGCCGATTTCTACCAAATTGCCATTGAGCCACTGTATACTCGTGAACGCACCATCGGGGGCGTTTATCGAGATTACCCCTGCGTCTTTGGTGATGGAAACGGTATCGGCCAGCAGCGGGTTAGTGAACCCTGTCCAGGCGATGGTGAAGGTGCCAGGTTGCGGCGGCGGATCGTCTTCGTTGTCAAGCGGCTCGGCGTTGGCGCGTATGACCAGGTCGTTGATCTGGTGCGTGCCTCCGGATAAAACCGTGCCGCCAGCTGCGCTAACGTTGGATGTCATAAGCCAGCGTAGGTATAGCCTCTCGTGGCCTTCCGCGCTCGTCGGGAGGAAGCGTCCTTGCTCCGGCTCGTTCAGGGTATTAGCTGGGGTGGTGGGTGGGGAAAGCACGATTGTGCCGCCAACGTTGTTCCAGGTGCCGGTATCGCCAACGCGGTACTGCAGCCGCCAGTCGCGGGGGGCGGTGTTCGTGGATCTCATGCGCCACGTTACCGCAATGTCTGTGCGGTCGGTCGTGGATATTTCGGTCTGCCACCATGCGTTGTTGGCCAAACCGTCAAGTCCGCCGTTGGCTTCGCCAGTCGCATCGCGCACGTTTACGCCCGAGGACGCAGCATTCAGCGCCCGTTGGGTCAATTCGCCACCCGGCGAAACCCAAAACCGCAACCGCGCAGTCTCGGCCTGCTGGCCACTGGACGGCCTGGACGCATTCCCGTCCTCGATGCTCGCAGAAACGAGCGGGTTGTTGGCTGGGCCGTCGCCTTCAGCGGTTCCAAACTGCCATGCCGCCAGCACCAGCTCGGGCTCAATTCCGGTACCAGGTTCCGTCTCCGCAAAAGTACGAGCCAGCGTAACCGTAGCCCCTGTGTTGTTCGATACCGTCACGGCCTGCCCGTTGATGGTCGCCGTTGTAAGGCCGCCCGTAAAGCTGTGGCCCGCGTTCGCCGTCAGCGTGACCGTGGCGGTGTACTCGGTTTCGCCCTCGAACGGACTGTGCGCCGGGTTCCACGTTACCACGCCAGCCGTGAAGTTGGCACCCGGAGCGACCGTTGCCATCGTAACCGGCGTCTCGCCAGTAACTGGGGCCGTAAGGGTGATTTCCGCATTCGCAATCACGGTCGGACCGGCACCAGGGGCTGCCGTCTCCGGGAATTCAAGGGTCAGCGTTGCCGTCGCACCGGTGTTTTCAATTACCTCCGCGGCCTGCCCGTTGATGGTCGCCGTTGTAAGGCCGCCCGTAAAGGTATGGCCTGTGCCCGCCGTTAGCGTAACCGTGGCAAGGTATTCCGATTCATGCTCGAAGTACCGCTCGCGCTCGGGATACCACGTTACCTCGCCGACGGTGAAATTGGCACCCTCGCTGGCTGTCGCCGTGGCAAGCTGTACCCCGCCCGCAACCGGGGCCGTAACGGTGATTTCCGCGCTCGCAATGACGATGGGATCATCGCGGTTTGTGGGACTAGAGCATCCAGCCAGGATAATCGCCACTGCGGCGAGAGCCCATAATTTTCCTTTTGTCTTCATCGTCTTCATCAATAGAAACCTCCAAAACATTTTCTTGGGCTAACAGTAGCCGCCCATTGCTAGCTTTCAAACAGGCGGGCGTTTTTTTTCGGTTAAATCGCCGCCCGCTAGGGAACCGCAGTTCCCCAATGTTGCGATTCCGTCAATCCCTTATCACGGTGAACGAGTCGTAAGGCACGCCGGCGGTAAAACTAAAGGGCTCAAGAGCGCCAGGGGTGTGGCCAGACACGGTGCCTATGGGGTATGTCCTGAACGTTATGCTGTTTGGGCCGACCTCAACGATGGTGTAGCTGGGGACGCGCGGCTGGTGAAACACCGCGTTGGAAACGGGCAGGTTCCCCGCCAGGTAGCTTACGGCTCCGGCCAGAGTTGCTTCGCCGGTGGCAGGATTCACGCCCAAGAACGGGTAAACGGGATTCGTCTGGTTAAAAGGCCTGCCGGCGGGAAAAGGAAAAGTGCGATCCGTGATGACGGAGTAAAACCCCTCCCCGCTGGACGAGGTAAACGTTACGTAGATTGGCTCCCCGCGGCGGGGGTTGCGGATAACGTAGCTGCCGCCGCCCATCGTGTCACACCACTCGCCGCCCCGCGTCGTGTCCGGCACGGAAACCAAGCCCCCGCCCTTGCCCGCCAGCGGGAAGCTTCTGGCGAAAACGTGGTCGTGCCCGGCAAGGACAAAATCAACGTTGAATTCGGACATAAGCGTCTCAAAGCCAGCCTCCACCCACTCCTGAATATCGAAATTGGCCACGTGGTAAGCCACGCTGGCCGTGGATTTGTGGTGAAATACGATCAGCCAGTCGAAGTTGCCCGCATGTTGCGTCGTCGCGTTTGCAAGGGTTTGCCTAAACATAGGTATTATATGACTCCTGACGCGGGGATCGGGGACGTTCGAAGTGCCGCCGGAGGTGTTCAGCCCGACAAAAAGAATGTTGTTATAGAGAAAGAAATAGTTCGCCCAAGTGGCGTTGTCCCGCAGGCCTGGAATGATCAGCTCGTTCGGTATGACGAAGTGGTGCAACATGCTGTCCGGGGGCGCGCGGTCATGGTTGCCGGCCGCGGGGGCAAAGGGAATGTTTCTTAGCCCCGGGGGCGAGAAAAAATCAATCCATGCGCCTTCGGTGTTGCTGCCCTGATTGCTAATCTGATCGCCCATGCTTAAAATAAAAGCTGGCTCTCTGGCGACGATTCTTTCCATTGTCATCCTCCAGCCTTCGGCGATGGTGGTGTCAAGCGACGGGTACCGGGTGCTTGGGTCAACAGTCAGGCCCATGTCTTTAACCTGGGGATCCCCCACTATCGCGAAGCGGAAATTCCGGGTATCGGGCGGTATCCTAAGCCGATGCAGCTCGCTCCAGTTTACCCCGTCGCCGGATACCGAATAGAGGTAATCCGAGCCAGGTATCAGCCCCCTTACCGTAACCTGATGAGTGGTAAAGCCGGGAGTCGCGGCGCGCGCCGTCCCAGTCGCCTGAATCAGCCCGGTTCCCGCCTCCAGGGTTCCCCTAAAGAAGCGGACCTGTGCGACCCTGCCAGCCGCGCCGCCCTGGAAATACCAGCTAACCCCGATCTCCGTCGTGTCGTTCCCGGGGGTCAGCCCAAGGGTCATCGGCGTATACAGGCTCCCCCAGCTAAGGGTTTCCCGAAAATTATGAAGGGTTTCTCCACTTCCCCCGGAACCCCCGCCGTTAAAGTCGCCCCCGGGTCCTACGTCGCCAACGTCACAAGCACCCACCAAAATCAACAAGACCAAAGCAAGCGAAACCGATGTTTTTTTCAACGACATAACTTCTCCTCCATATCTTTTAATGTTTGCGAAAATTACAAACTACGCATGTTAATAGAACGCTATGGGAATATTAAATTCGCGTTAAAAACGATTCGGGGCTTGACCCTAGACAAGGGAAACGCTATGGGGGGGGGGCAAGTTAAAAAACAGTTAAAGTCGTTAGAAATCCATGCGCCCGATTGTGTTTCCCTTTCGTAAAGGATAAGACTGGAACTAGGAAAGGTCCTCAAAAAGGCAAGGAGATAAAATGAAAGACAAACTTTTTTTGGTCGCATTATTGCTGGCGGTAAATTTTAGCACTTTGTGGGCACAGGGTTTGCCTGCGGGCATTTGGTCATCGCCCCAGAACATCGCGACGGAGGGGAGGTTTCGCAGCGATGCGGACGATTTTATCAGGGTGGATGCCTTTAACAATCTGAGCTTTAACCATTGGTTTGGGATGGTGTCGTTTCTTCAAGACGCGCAGAACAGGGCCATTGCGACCATCGGCTTTGCCACAAATGTGCGAAACATATATATCGCCGCATTTTACAATGGCAATTTTTGGGCGAATGCGCCGGTCAATAACCCAATCGAACGGCAGTTCGGCCCCGACAACGCTCCCGCCGGGGGCCAGCCGGGCGTGACCTATAGGGTTTTCGGCTCCATCAACGTTGCGCCTGACCCCATCAATAATGTCGCGCTGCTAGTCGGTTTTGCCGACATGGGCTTTCGGCTTACTTATCGGACCAATTACCAGTCGTTCCGCGACAGCAATATTGTAGTTGGGAACCAACTGTATAGGAATTTCAGCGCAGGACATGGTTACTTGGCCCCGCAGATTGCCTGGGGAATGGCTAGGGACTTGACCAGCAACGGAATAAGGCCTTATGCCACGCTTGACGTTTTGTTTAACCGGCATTTTTCAAGAATGGAAACTGCCGGACTCAATGCGGGCGGTAATACTGGGGAATGGGTGGAACGTTCCTCAAATTTCTTTGCCCCGCAGCTTGCCCTGGGTCTTGGCGGTTTTACTTTCTTCAGCAACGATGCCGGCTTTAGCAGTGCGGTGGATTTTGATTACGAACTTACGCTTAGAATCTATAACAACGAATTCAGTTACCTGGATGGCAATACGTACAGGATCGGTCAAATTAGGGGGACCAATAACCCGGGGACCTTTCCCCTTGTCGAGAGGAGTTATATGTCAAACACCTTTATCCCCGCGATTAGCGGCTCCTGGAGGCAGGACAGGATTGCGCTTGGCTTTAGGCTCAACCTGCCCTTAATGCTCTCTACCGAAAGCAGCGCGATAATGGGCTTAAGCCCTTCGAATGCCTTAATCAATGCCGGCACCAGCGATTCACGGACGACCTTTGCTTTCCAGCCAGATCTGCGGCTTGGATTGCAGTATGTTCTTGTTCCTGGTCGTTTTACCTTGAATACCGGGGCGCGAATTCAAGCCACCGCGATTTCCCTGGCAAGAGTTTCCAGGGAAGTCTATAACGCATACGGCAACAGAATTCACTCGGAAAGAATACATCTGGATTCATACGGCGGCACCTTTGCCAGCAATTTCCACATTGGGCTTAACCTTAACTTCCTGGAAAACATTTGGGTCGAGGCCACTACCGGAGTCAGCGGCGCTTTTGGCGATAACCAGGCGATAGATGTATTTGCGCCGGGGGGGCTATTCTCCTTTGGGAGGGTCATGGTTGGGCTTAGGTTTTAACTGTTTATTTGCGGGCGATTCATTGCCACTTAACGAATAGATGGGAGAAATTTTTGCATATAAACTTTTGAGGAGCATGTTATGAGAGTCCTAAAAAAACTTACGGTTCCATTGGCTATTTTATTGGCCCTTGGATT
>Ga0209755_10005023_pt1 | contig 15285 bp, 8 predicted proteins | sample TergutCo191P1_FD_187301 | JGI IMG/M metagenome (GOLD analysis project Ga0209755, IMG submission 187301) | Cornitermes sp. P1 segment gut microbial communities from Petit-Saut dam, French Guiana - Co191P1 (SPAdes) (version 2) | ecosystem: Host-associated > Arthropoda: Insects > Digestive system >... | reverse complement strand
GTGATTAGTTCCTTCCTTCTTCAAAAAACACAGTTTTGAAATAAACAGCCTGTTTTACTTCATACAGTTATGTCAGCATGTGTTTATGCTGTGTGAAGATTCAACAATATTATCCATCATGAAGAAGCTACTTTTATGCAACCCATTTGTTCACTGCTATGTACACAACAGCGAGTCATTAATTTTTGTTCGGAGTCAGATGATTTCAGTCCACACCCACACCTTCCCTTTCTTTACGATGTCTTAATACTATTCTCCCCAGCTTCCTGTACAATGGGTACTGGGTCTTTCCCGGGGAGTAAAGTGTGGTCGGGGCATGCTGCTGACCACTCACCCCCTTCTAGTGCCTCCTAGTGCTGTGGTCATGTGAGAGTAGAGCTATAACTCTACCCACCCTCTGGGCCACACAAGGCCTGTAATGGGATCACTTTACCTTTACCAATATTATTCTCCCATCTACCTGCGTGTCTCCCAAGTGTCTGCTTCCCTTGAGATTTTTTGACTGTAATTTTAGTGCATTTATCCTCCTCGTGTGTGCTGCATGTCTCAGGAAAAGAATGACATGTGTATAATGATATTAAAAACAACATAAAATATAAATTGCAAAGGTCAGTTTTGGTTTAAATAAATTTGCTTAGATGATCTAAGTCCATGTCTAAACTTGTCATGTCAGGTATTCACAAAAAGAGAATACTAAAGAGAAGTGTCATACATGTTTTTTCTCCAAAAGCAATATTAGACACATGGTCTTCTGGAAATGTTCCCAGTGTAAGATTCAAGCAATTCAATAAGAAATGCAAGTTTAGAAATCTTCTTTAAAAATTTAAATGTTCACTTGAATTATTATTATTTTAAATAAAAGAAATGAGACTTGCCAGTGGTTAAAATTTCCCCTGAATGGGTTACAGGCCCAGAACAAGGTAAGTCCAGTGGTAGAATTGCTACATTTAGCCTCTGGACTGGCATGTTTATGGAGGGCATTTCCTCCAAATACAAACAGATTACCCAGGGTAATGAAATACTACTCCCCAACTGGCAGAAGGAATCAAGGTAGACCTTTGAAGAGACTTCTGGATACGTGAGACTGGAACAGGTCAACAAGTGGCCCAACTCCATGAAAGATATATGATGATGATAAAAGAAATGTGTGCCAAATAATATTTAAACAATGGTATGGCACTGCTGATCAACTGTACTATTATGCACAGTGCTCTTTGTATAAAAAGTAAAGTGTCTGTATGTGTGCGTGTAATTTGACATAAACTGCATTAATAAATTAGTCTCAAATAATTATACTTTTTGGTATTGCGAAGGCCAGTTCGTACATAGCTTAGACAGCTTATTACTTTGCTGACAGACGCTGTGCTAAAATATTTCAAATACCTACACTGTCTGATGATGTCCGGCATATGTATAAATGGTTGAACATTTTTCAGATAAGAGGACTCAATTCTGAATTCTTAATCCAAGATTATCTTCACTGAAGGTTGCCTGAAGACTACTAACTGAACTACACATGTCATAAAACTTTGAATGGAAAATGAATACATAATTCTGAATCTACATCTTATGTTACTTGAATGTCAACAAACCACATTGGTCATCAAAGCCATGTGTTTACATACCTGCCTCTCATTTTCCTATAAAAATTTAACTGCAAATATGAAATAAGGGAATCAGAAAACAAAAGGTATACTGACTAGTGTAAGAGATACTTCGACCCTTCTTAATAACCAATATGAATATTCTTACCCAGTAACAATCTCAAGCATGATACAAGGTAATAAAATTCATGATTTTTATGGAAGTGTTACACATAACAGTTGTCTGTATTCCTGTAACTAAATTCTCATTACATCCATTGTACAGAGAAAAGAAATAATTAAATTTACCCTCTTGAAGAGAAGGGAAAACAGGCTAGCACGACATGGAAAGATCGCGAGCGGAAAGCTCACAGCCACCGAAAGAACGAATCCCATTTTGATGACATCACTCGTCAGAGTTGGAGTGAAACTCATAAGTACATTTCCTGTAATTTGAAAATAAACAAAGGGTATTTTAAAGCACAAAACTGCAAACAAGAGAAAGGAAACATGAATATACTATGTCATAATAAAATACAGATTTTTATAAGGTTCTTATATACTTCCTGTTATGTCAGGTCACACAACTGGCTGAAAATGAAGCATGTTTTGCTGTAGAAATATTACACATATGAACTAAACCCTTTGGGGTGACTACATCATATTTGTTTGTTCTGTGGTTCATTTAACTACATTCTCAGTGACTCAGACTGTATAGTGTTCAATGATTTGATGATACAGAGTAAGAATTGGGAAGGACATTGAAGGAGGTGGACATGGCCCATTTTAAGGTACTATTCCTGGATGTGTCTGGAGAAACTGAAAAAGACCGTGACAAACCCTCACGATAACTGGTGACTTGGCCAAGTCTTGAACCAAGCTGCTCCTCAATAAATATCAGAAGTGCTAGTGCTTGAGCCAACTTGCTTGATCAGAGGCCAACTTGAAAAGTCACACAATACCAGTTAGTCTAATGCAACTGTGTTTCTTAATTTAAAAGCTAAATGTTTTGGTCTAGGTAGTGAACATCATCAGAATAAAAAATATACAATTATTAAAAGGCAGGTCATTTTATGTGGGATCTGACAGTTTTACTGGATTTTCTTTGACAATAAAATAGTAAAATTACATATGGTTGATGGTAGCTGAACAGTAACATGGGGAATATAATATTAATACTCAGTTTGTGTTAGCTCCTAAAAATGAACAAGTGAAGAAGGTAATGTAATTATACATAAACATTGAAACAGGTGGAGTCTTAGGTGTTGGTTGCATGATGTAGACTGGTTGAGTACTCATATGTGTCATGCCGAGTTTGGAAAGTATAAAGCAAAATCTCCTGCAAAGATTACAGATATTATAGACACTGAGAATGTACTTAAATTATTTTAAGAGCAAATTTTGATTTTTAAAGGCTTGAAATAAATGTATGTTTTCTACTTACATATTTTTTAGTTGTTCTGGCCATTTGATATTTGTTAGTTTTCCAAGTTTCACCAATATTCATTAATCTTACACGTGTATGTTACAAAATGTTTGGTGAGTAATTTGATGGAAGATTGATCATCAATGCTGTATTTTTTTGATCTCAGTGTGTACACTTGTTTTCATCATACATCACAACCTAAGAGTGAATTCATGGTCACACTTATAAAGTGGTTTCAACTACTGATGCCCCCTATCAGAATTATTCAGAATTAACATACCAAACAAGATATTAGGTTTTGTGGCACATCTGTCATTGATTTGATTCTCTGATCGTATAGTGTTATAAACACGAAATTTTTCTAGTGTGTTCATTAACCCATCCTCTTTTATTAAATGAATGGCCTCCATTAGAAGCTAACAATTATTTGGTGGGTACAGAAATTCCCCACCTTGGGTGGTGTTATTTTGATCTTACATCCACCACTGGATCCTATCCTGAGTCAGCTGAATCTAGCCCACACCCTTACCTTTTATTCCCTCAACATACAACTTAATATTATCTGTCTATCTAAGTGCAGTTTGCCCATGCCCTTTCTTGACAACACTTTTCAAATCAAAACTCCGTATGCAGTACGCATCTCTGCCATGTATGCTACACATGTGCTCTACAAACAACTTTGTATTACACAGACTTACTCTGTGTTTTTTGTGATGATATGCAACAATTTGACCCATCAGCACCTCTACTGATGATGATGATGACGAATGAGATGGATATTATAAATTCAGAATACAGGTATAAGGAGTGTCATCCTCGTTGCGTTACTTAAAAACATAAGGAAACAATTATGCATGGACTTGACATGACGAAATAGCCTTTTCTCTCTCTTCTGACAAGGATCGCACCCACTGACATCAGCACCAACCAGGGGTCCACGTACTTGTAAGAAGTATTTCCACAAATAATACCTTGCTAAAACATGTTCCCAGACACACATATCTGTGGCATTTTCATAACCAAATGCCCATTACCAGCTAATTATTTTATTTTATTTTATTTTATTTCATTCTGTCCTTATTTCTGTTTTATTTTAGTTTACCTATTTTTACTCACCTCAGTTTTACATTTTATGTCATTTATTTTTATATTTATATTTTTACTTTATTTAGCATACTTCATTTTGTTTTCATTTTTCATTTTTATTTTTATTTTGTTTTTATCCTCCATTTACATGTCCTTTTCAATATAGGCCCCCTTAAATAAAAACACCATTGACAATAGACATCCACCTGATAATCCAGCACAGTACAAAAAGATTTCCCATCCTCACCACAACACGTACGCGGCCAGTAGCAGAAATGCAGGCAACTTATGATGTCTACACAGCCACTAAGGAAGACCGGTGTGAATCTCAGCTCCCCCTATTACTGACAGCAATTACAACACCGCAATACCAGCCAGCTTCCCCCTCAACCCTAAGGAACCCCACTGATACCTCTGGCAATAATGGCAAACATTATGAAATCACAGATGTAACATGACAATGTATAGATCTACACATTAAACCTTCTGCACACACACCCTCAAACTGTTTTGTAAACGAGATCTCGTCCCCCTCTACTTACACCAACACTGATGATTATACTGTATCATATTATATATTGTGTAGTTTTCTCTGATAATTGTATCCAACCTGATGATGGCCAAAAATAGTATTGGCTGAAACATGCAGCTCACATGTTACATATAACTGACAATAGAGTTGTGTTAGGATGGTCATGTCCATGAATAACTGTTTCAGAATTCAGGGAAAATACTACCCTGTGTCTAGTTTAAGTGAACAGCAATTACAGTTATGCAGTGTAACAAACATTCCAGTAAGACATAACAAAAGTCCTGTTTAAATGTGGAAGAAAGAAAGATTGGTGACTGTTATCGGTCACTTTGATATGATGTAGGTACCTACTTCATTCAGAAACTTCATTACTAGTCATATCTACAGAGTTATAATTACCGGTAAAATTCTGGGTGCAGAAGGCAACATAACCAAAGAAGCCAACACATATGTAGAAGGCAGTGCACAAATTAACAGCTGCTCGGATCACACCATTCATCTTGTCCAGGGAGGCATTCGGTAGAGAGTCATATATTTCAAACAATTGCCTGTCATCAGATATACAATAATTAACCTTTCTAACTTCATATCCAAAAAAAAAACTGGGTTTCTTATTTAATTAAAGCAGTAAATAATTGAAATTAAATGTGGAACTTTTAAGGTACACAAACCACAAAATGCATGACATACATTTAAACTTTACTGGAAAATTCTAAGAAAGCATGAACTCACTTTTAGCTGTAAGAAACTACTGCTTGTTTGCATGAGGGGATAATAAATAATGAATAGTACTCGCACAAATTGTGAAATGACACTAGAACTCACATGCCTATTCATCCTAATGAAAATACTACATGCAGAGAAGTGATCAAGTGAAGACACTTACGTTTGGCAAAAAAGTGCCATGGAAAAGATGGGAATACACTGCAGTAGGCCTGCTGGTCTCCACAAGTACACCTTATCCACCCAATCACCTGCAACCAAGTGTGCCATAGCTTCTCCTATTACCTTCAAGAAAGAAAAGCGATATGCTACAAACAGGAAAAAACTATGGTCAGTCCTTGTTTAATGTTGCCTCAAACATTGCTGTTTCACTTGACAATGACTGACTTTAGTGAACAAAGATTAAAGGAATATTGCCTGGACTCAGATTAACCATCTGGAACCACAATTAAATGCCCAGTGTCACATTTAGAGAACTGGAATTTAAATAAGGGTTGTGCCTATGATTGGCCACAATGGAACATGACCAATAAGCAACCTGCAGCACTTTGAGCATCACAATGTGCATAGCCAATAGGTAAAATCAGGTGCCGAAGGGTGAACACTGTTTTCACCAGCACCACCTTCAGTGGCTGAACTCTCTGGTATTTTAATGAATTCACATGAGTTAAAGTGTCCTGCCATATGTTGCAATTTTCAGGAAGTGTCTGAAATTTAATACACAAGAATTTTACAATGGAAACCACAATAATAAGTGTGTTTTAGACTTAACATTTTGGCGTTGGAATTTTTTTTCAATTTTAGCACACCTGTATATAAAATGTGAATAATACAGGAACCAAATATGTTAGAATTATGAAATAAACTGCATTTTGAAGAGAAAGTAATGGAGAGTATACATCATGTTTAAAATATTCAGTAACTATATTTGTTGAATAAATATATAAAATACAACGTTTAGAGGTTAGTGGTGCGGTACGACCCCTATAGGGGTCGTTAGGCATCAAAGGGTTAATGAGGTGTATTCTAGAGTAGCCTTCAAAATGACCTTAGGAATAAAACATGTTGGGCAAAAATAATCATAGTAACATTATTTAATGGTATATCTTTATGGTAATACACAGATGAATTCACATACTACAAGGTATGATGTATGCACTATTTGAAAATTTATCCTTTGTATTTTCTATAGTGTGAATTTAACTTTAATGGCTAAGAGAATGTAAGTGCTAGAGCTGAAATGACTCTAAGAAGACATCAAATTGCCGAATAACCATTACTGCTTTTTACTACACCCTGTACACGATCACCCTTTGTACCTTGTACGCTCTGACATGATCAGTAAGGTAGGTGAAACTTCTTTTGGCATAAGGGTGGGGTTCATCGAATTGGATTCAGTCTTCACTATTTCCTTATTTATTTATTTATTTGTATCTGAGATGCAAAGTCTACTCTTGTCTAGTTAATGAAATAAAAATCATATTAAAAAAAAACTGTCACTTCCCTCCAGAATTAGTGACCTTTTGTTTTTGGTAACCACACTATACACCACCTCACTCGTACAGCTCTCTTACTCGACTGACACCATCAGTATCCAATTCCTTTTCTTAGCTTATTTGGTCTTGAGTAGAAAGTCCTCTTGTGCTAGGTTGCAGTCCTTCATCTGCTGCTAACTGGCTTTCCTGCTCAAAGCTCTCTGTATCCAACCCCTCCCACTTATCACCAATGGCTCCCCAGATGGGAGTTAACAATGAAATTTATGACGGACAGTCCTGAACTACCCGCAACTGATGCCAGCAACCACTCGCTCTGTTGTACCAACAATGCCTGACTACAACTCATATGAATTCACAATGATCCTGTCATTCAGTTATATATAACCTGTTTACTTGATACAGTGCTGTTCAGAGAACAAAAAATTCATATGCATGTGAAATGCTTACTTTCAATACAAGACAAAGATAGAATCCAATAGTGGCTGTGCAGACTGAACTCAGGCTATCCACATTTCTCAGGAAACCCAAAGGTAAGACAACAAAAACTGCCAGACCTGTAAAATAACAGACAAATAACTCAGAAAGTAATTTAATGCACAAAACCTTCCAATTAAAAAAGATACCAACAAGATTACTTATTCTGATGCTATTTTAGTTACTATTTGCATAGATATGGGAACACAGCTTTAAAGAGAATTAAGAGGATAAATGAAACAGTAGACCATAAATCACAATTATAGTTTAAAGATACATTTAATGTCTAAAATTATTCACAGCCATAATCAGGCATAGGCAACAAAATATATGGCACATAATTATTTATTTTACTCATACAAAGTAGGCTGTTTCATCTTAAGAGAAAACTTGTTAGCTGAAGAAGTTCTTCTGAAGTGTAACCACCTATAGGACTAAAAGGTGTCATAATCCAGAAGACCACAATCCAAAACTCTATTTGTGTAGTTCGTACTTTAACTAGTAGGCATATCTTATTTATGTTGTGAAGGTGTATAATTACTTTACTTAATATTTTTTTCAGCAATGAGGAAACAAAAGCTGTCACTCAAACTATACTTATTTTTTATTTCCTTACTGCTGTTTATATATCACAATGGGATGTCACACATGAAGATATAGTTAATATTTTGTATTGGAGTTTATATATTGTTTTTTACATACTCAGAACACGGTATTCTGGGTTTGATAACACATTCTAGCGAGTGGATACCTTCATGTTTCAAAAACATGCCTACATCCATTAATTTACATGAAGAATAAAAATTCAATAAAATATTTATTATTTTTTATTGGAACTGGATTAGAAATCAAGGCAATGACAGTAAGAAGTAATGTAGTACTCAAGGATACACTTCCATGTCAGCAGAAATAGGAAGAGTACTGTAATAGTAACATACCTATTAATACCATTTCTCTCAGGCTCGATGTGTTGTTGATATTCAGTGTTTTGGCTACAATTCCTGGCCCTAAGTCACCCACAACAACGAAAAATGCTATGCAGGTTCCCATAAGAAACCCAATGATGCACAGCTCTACAACTGTTTTACCAGGAGGTCCAAATGTGTGGAAAGCTATGAGGAGGGGGAAAAAAATGAAGCTATGTTGACACCAATCACATCACAGACATCTGAATTCTTTAACAAACTTTCATATGAGGAACTCACTAATATGTCTACAGGATACTGAACTTCACATATTAAGTATTAACGTAATTACAAATTGGCATACAGGTTTCGGCAACAATTTGAATTTCGTTGTTCGATAAATTACAACTGCTGTGAACTTACCAAGGAATTCAAAATTCCTTCTCCTTGCCATTATTGCTGCTTTAAGCAGAAAGTGGCACGCTAATCGTGATAAGAAGCTACTCAGAAGCAGCATCAAGATAGAAAGGATAATGCCGCACTGTAACACAAAATGTCAGAGGCACAAACAACTTTTAAATTAATGGAAAATTCACGCTACAGAAAACTCATATCCTTCTTAAGGTCCAAACAACACTCTCACCTGTTTGAAACAAAATGGCATGGCAAGAACACCAACGCCAATTATGCTGTTTGCCAAAGTCATCACAGTGCCGGTGTTAGTTCCCATCGTAGTCAGCAGCTTCCAAACTTATTCTATATTACTATATATTATTATTACCACTACTACTATTCATTCACAAACACATCAGACTTGCCACAGTCAAGGTTATGTTAGCTAACCTCTAGAAACTTGAAGTAAAGTGTAAAAAATCGCAGTAACGTTACGTAAAACACCTATGCAAATCTATTCTACCTAAGAACGTTTGCAAATTTGTTGACATCCTGTCGTATTCTACCTGTCACTTCTCTTGTTGTTTATCTGACGTGATACCATATTGGGTTATACTTCATTGTTCCAAGGTCACCAATAAGGTTTAGTATTGCTTACCAGAAGTTTAGAATATAACCTATACTCTTATTGCTACAAGAAACGTTTTTTCTAAAGTTTACAGGTGCCCAATACATATGTAAATATATATTGATTACAATGTATAATACGTTTGATATGTCTCAAGTTTATGACAGTACTGGGAAATATGCAATCTAGTTTCTTTCAGTAAAAAAAATCCTTCATTGGCTATGCTGTTAGGAACAATTGACTGACCATTACTACTGTATACATGTTAAATGGTAATTACAGAGAAAGGGATCAGTAATGTAAATTATGCAACCGGATGCCTTTAAAATAATTCCATAATACAAAATTAATTCGCCAACAACATAAATATATTTTGGAATGTGTGTTGTTTATGTACGTAACTACTATGGTGGGTAGCTTTAGTTCGTGTTAAGTTGTCTACATCTGGATACAGGTGGTTTTTAAGTTTATTTAATTGTGTTTTTGTGTTAAAAACTTGTACGACAGCTTCACAGGATGTTACTGGTAAGAACGACTTATTGTTGTAAGTTTCAAATGCGGTTAGGTCTACAACACATTATGTTGTGTTCATTAGGACGCCGATTCAGTACCCCTGCTTCTGTCATTTATTTTGAAAGGTACCAACAAATACTTTTGTAATGTCTGCTTTTTTATGTGTGGAACATTTCGGCATCGGGGCAAGGCAAAGCGTGCAGATCGTTTTAGTCTTATGGTAGGGGGGACTTTTGTGCCTACGACACTTACGAAACAAGGATTCAAAATACAGTGTAACATGCACCCAGAATGGGTAATGAGTTCAACATTTTGTATTCTTGATGTCATAACTGATGTTTGGAGGTCATCGCTGTGAAATATGCTGTATGACTGTTGGAATATTTGGTGTGTATGGGTTCCATGAAATATTTACTTGCTTCAGGAATTAGTTTTAATTGTTGGAATAGTAACTGCTATAAGGTTGTCTTGCATGGCACGAAGGCATATGTAAGGAGACGAAGTATAACGCCACTCATTAACCGTAGTGCTACATGGAGGTGAGTGGTCAACTTTATTCCCCATCTGCTTTACACCCAAGGAAAACACCCCTGGTATTAGTGGAAACAGAGGCAGCCTACAGAGTTGGTCTGATGTTTTGGAGAAGAGAATTTCTTGGCCTTGCTAGGAATTAAAACATGATTCTTTAGTTGAACCTGTAGCCTATACTGTATGCACCTTTGTCCCTGCTCCATGAAGTAATTAACTTTACAAGTAAAGGTGTACATGGAAGAATTCTTCTTTGCCAGCTCCCCTGTTTAATAATAACCAAGGTCTCTTTTTGCTGGGACTGTAGTGGCTGAAGCATGAAGCTGACCACTTATTTCCACCCATTTCCTAATTCACACTCTGTAGAACATTATGTCAACATGCTCGAAGCTTTCTTTGTGAGCTGCTTTGGCACAGGGATGGTGTTACCTTTCATAAGTGCTTTGGTAAGTCTGTTTTCTTCAAGTTTACAACCAAAAATGTTTTCTGTATTTCCTATTCTTTCATATATGCCACATGTCCTGTTTGTCTTAATCTCCTTTATTTATTCTTGCTGCAGCACCAAGTGGAAGGCACAAATAAATGAAGCTTCTCATTAAGCCAACATGATTTTAATTTATGTGACTTCATTTTTATGGTTGGAAGAAAATAAATGTAATAATTACAGTTATTAAAGCCCGGAAGTTAACTTTGTCAAGGATTGCTGTCTGGGATATTATAGATTTTCCTGCTTTGCCATTGCTTGGAAACTTTTGCTATGAAACTGTTGTCTTTCAAATTCAAATTGAGGGTCATTTACTACATTTTTGGGTGCAACTGTTAACACCAGGTTATTGCCACTACACATCCTTTATTTTTAATACTAATGGCTACAATTTATCTAAACTAATTACTATCTTCTGTCAGATGTTAATCTCATCTAAGTCTGTTTATACATATATATATATATATATTTTTATATTTATATGTATATATATATATATCATGATCATCATCATGTTCCTGAAGGGTTAGGCATGTTTCCTGTTCCTTGATCCTCAAGATGAAGTTGGTCCCTCCGTCTCTTCCTCAGTTGTCATATGTTCCTTTGTCCTTTTGGTTTATATTGTAGTGCTTGTTTTGGTAGTCTTTTTATGTCCATCCTCTGTACATGTTGTAGCCACTTTTTCTGGTACTGTTTTATTTCTTTTACTGTGTTCTGTGCACCCATTTTTTGTCTAATACATTGATTCTTTTCTTTATCTAGTTTCGTTATTCCAAGTAAGTGTCTCAAAAATTTCATCTGTGCTGCTTCTATATGTTATTCCTCTCTTTTCTTCAGTACCCAAGCTTCACTTCCAAATTTCAAATATATATATACATATTTGAAATTTGGAAGTGAAGCTTGGGTACTGAAGAAAAGAGAGGAACAATGTTTAGAAGCAGCACAGATGAAATTTTTGAGACACTTACGTGGAATAACAAAACTAGATAAAGAAAAGAATCACACACACACACACACATATATATCTATGTATGTGTGTGTTTACAATTCTTCGTCTCTTTATGTCATCCAGACCTTGGGCCATTTTTGTCACTTCATTTTTCCATGTAAAATTAAACTGTTATCTTAAGGTCTGTACATGTCTTTTGACTGCTCACATTTGTCATATCTTTATGTATAACTATGATAAATGTTGCTGTTGTCAATTATGCTGTATTAAGTTGTTGATTAGTGTTAGAAACCCAAGTTCAACACAGCTGCTACTGCAAGATACCTTTCATCTGCCATCCTTTCCTCATAACTTAATTTCAGAGACATCTGTCATAATGGTAACCTTTAATCTTCCTCATGGTCTCACAAGTAGTAGTTTTTTTTTACAGAAATTGTGCCTTGTTTTGTCTTCTTATCTTAATTAGATGCTTGACTGCAAAATGTTTGAGCTATCACTTGTTCAGACAATGTTAGGTGCCCCAAATTTGAACCACAGATCACTTCTGTTGTTTTCCAGGTGACAGAAGCTTGTACTGTGGCTGCTAATATTTCAACATGATTATGGAAGTTTTTTTCTTTACACACAGAATGCATATCAGCTTGTATGCACTGAGGAGAAAGCACCAGATGACAATATGATTCATAAGTCACTCCAGAATTGTGATTTATCAATCTGGAGCTTGCCTCATATTGCCCTTATGACACCTAGAATTTGGAGGTGGCTTCTAGAATTTGGAAAATTTGTGGACTGTTGCTTTTTGTTGTGTAATACTGTGAATTGCCTAGTAACATTATTCCAATATTTCTTGAACATTTTGTTTTCAGACACTTGTATAGTCCATGTTTTTAGACTTGTTTGCTGGGTTGCCCATGAGGGAAATCTGGAAATGTGAGGGATGATAGTGTACTGTTTTCCTAGCTGAATTTTGTTGGTCATTCAAGAACTCTTGTAAGATGAAATGTGACACACTGCAATTAATTGCCTGTTGTAAAATGTTGGCTGTAATTGCATAATGCTGTCTAACTTTCAAAGCTTGCTGTAGCTACAGGCTGAATGACAGAAATTGTTGTTCATTTCTTAGCAGGGTCAAGAGGTTAGTATCTTCTCCAAAACATTGACATAGGCTCTAGGGCCCACCCAATCACCTATTCAGTGGGTGCTGTGGCTTCTTTCTCCCATGGTGAACTGGCCATGGTGTGAATCTGACCACTGACCTCCATCTAGTTCCAGGTTTAAGAATGCCTGAAAGTTTTTTGTAATAAATCTATACAATTAGGAATCTTCCCTACTTGATTAAAGCATTCTATAGTAAAGACAGTGTTTAAGAAGGGAGACAGGAATAATATGACCAATTTCTATACTAACCTCCTTTTCTAAATTCCTTGAAAAATCATGTATGACAGACTCATTAAACACATTCAGATTAATAATATTCCAGTAAAGGAACAGTTTGGTTTTACAACTTCATCATCAACAGAGAAAGCTGCCTTTAAATTAGTTGTATTATCACTTTCACTCTTTGTGATTCACAACAAATATTATTTTAAGTTATACTCCAAGATACGTAGCATCAATACTAGAACTATATCTTATATACAATCCACTACTATCTCATTTGACAACTTACCAAAAAAGAACATATTATTTTGGAAGTAAGGTGTTCAATAGTTACCATCACAGATAAAGGATTTGTCATACAGTGTAAAACTGTTTAAATTGACTTTAAAAAGTTGTATGTTCTTTCATTCATTTAATACTTTAGAGGAATATTTTAATTATAATAAGAATCAGTAAATACCCTTAATAGTGATGTGCAATTGTGCATGCACATTTCAATAAATCAACTAGACTATAACTTTTACCTGTTTTGAGGTAATGAGTCATTTATGGCTATATATGCACAATCTTATTAAGTAGACCGATTTTGAATGTGTTATTTGATTACATATGAGCATTAAAGTTACAATATCATATTGATCTCTCTCAAAGTTATACTCAGTTATAAATGATGACAAGTTCTCTGTTTTATGTAGAACCATTACATGTATTTGACAAGTTCTACATCCAAGGGCTTTGTTGACCATTATGGATTCTTGGCACAAATAAAGAAATTAATTAAATTAATTAAAAACTTCCCCCATATGCCTTTGGCATGCAGAGGGACAACTTTACTTACAGCTCAGTGTATTTGGTACGGTACCACAACGCATGGTAGTAGGTGCATAGACAAACAATGAATGTAGGAATGTCATAACATTACACCTTACAGAACTGAAATGCCTTTATCATGGTATGTCTCTGTCACATTTCATGTTCACTGGACTTATACAGAGTATCAAAGACACACCATTATCTGTTTCATTATTTGAAGTTGATATTTATCTGGGCAATCCAGTTCTTGACTGTTGCCCAAATTAATCCAGTAGGTCTCAGTTCAAGTGGACACAGTGATAGTCACAAAACTGCATAATTATGTTCTGACAGCTTACTTTTAGTTTTGACATTTTAGTGTGTCAAGGTTGTTATTACATTTTTACTACAGTCTGATGTTGCAGCTGGAATTTTCACTGAACACTGTAATGTGGAGCATTGTCTGTGACTAATGAACTGCTATATGAAAGTACATTTGGCATCTTTCAGTCTCATTTAATAAGTTTTTACATTTCTGTCATTATCACATTTATGAATCCTTGCCAGTCTCAAGCATGATATTAGATAATACTTTTTGTCCTTTGTTTCAAGACTGAGAAAACCACGAACTATGTGTTATTTGAGGTTTTTGTAGAGTATTTGTTGAGGATTCTGGTCTCTGTGGGTTGCTGTGCTATTTAATGGGGTTAACAGGTCCCAGTGTTTTAAAGGAATGTAGTACTTTCTTCTTTGAAGGTTGAGAGATCCTAGACAAATTCTTGATGACTGTGAAGATGAAGGCATTATGTTGCTGCAAAATATGATGCTTAATGAGTACTAATCCTACAACTCAGCATATAATATCCCAGGAGACCAGGACCCACAAAACAAGAACTGTGTCATCTCTCAAGCCAAATTGTATTGTGTATGGTTTATGAATATCACTGTCTATTGTGTGTGCTCTGGGATGGCCATCATTTGTCCAGAACTGAGCTCTGTCATGTACATATACAGATAATGCTTGATAGAGCCCACTCAGTGACACAAAAATTCTTACATAATAATGCACTGGCTATGAAATAACGAATTTTCTTGTAGAACAAACGGGCATAATGCATATGTATGTCTGTATGAGAAATTGTAAGAACCTGAAACAATTTATGTTCTTGCGGTGTTTGTCTCTTCCAGCTTTATAACAGTTTATTTTAATATCAGGGTGGTCTGAGATGTGTTGCTGTGTAGTCTAGCTGTAGATAAAAAATTTTTGGAGAATTGTTAGTAGGATCTACCTAGTACATTGTGTCTCATCTCAGAATTATTGCTTTGTTTTTATTTTTAATATGCTGGCAGTATATCACACTGCATAGCAGTAGGTAGTAGAATAATTTTTGAA
>Ga0209755_10005022_pt1 | contig 15285 bp, 16 predicted proteins | sample TergutCo191P1_FD_187301 | JGI IMG/M metagenome (GOLD analysis project Ga0209755, IMG submission 187301) | Cornitermes sp. P1 segment gut microbial communities from Petit-Saut dam, French Guiana - Co191P1 (SPAdes) (version 2) | ecosystem: Host-associated > Arthropoda: Insects > Digestive system... | reverse complement strand
ATCCGCAAGCAGGACATAATCATCGTCACTGTCTCCCGTAACCAAGCCGGCGGAAATACCCGCGACAGGTTTTGTAATAGGCACGCCCGCCGCCATAAGCGACAAAGTGCTGGCACATACCGCGCCCTGCGAAGTAGAGCCGTTAGAGCTTAAAACTTCCGAAACCGTACGGATTGCGTACGGAAAATCATCCTCATTAGGCATAACGGGAAGCAGCGCGCGCTCCGCCAATGCCCCGTGCCCGATTTCCCGGCGGCCGGGGCCGCGTGTAGGACGCGTCTCACCCACGGAGTAGCTTGGGAAGTTATAATGATGCATATACCGTTTGTTCTCGTCAGACAAATCCAGACCGTCCAGGCGCTGCGCGTCACGCATAGAGCCCAGTGTCGTCACGGTAAGAACCTGCGTCTGCCCGCGGCTGAACATCCCCGAGCCGTGCGTACGCGGCAGGATATCTACCTCGGCTTTCAGCTCGCGTATTGCATCAAGCGCTCTGCCGTCCGGGCGCTTGTGGTCGCGCAGTATCATGCGGCGCACGGTTTCCTTTTCGAACTTGTAAATTGCGTCACCAATCATTGCGGCATACGTTTCGCGCTCGTCCTCGCTGTATGTCGGAAGCAGCTTTTCGTTAAGCTCGTCAGTGATTACGTTTACGCGCTCCTCCCGCTCCTGCTTCGAGTCGGTAAAGACGGCCTCCTCCATACGCTTATCCGTAACAAGGGATTTCACCTTGTCGTAGAAATCCGCGGGAATCACATGTTCGGAATAGCTGTGCTTCTTCCTTCCGTGTACGGCCACTATCTCGTCGATAAATTTTATTACCTTCTTATTTTCCTCGTGGGCAAGCTGAATCGCCTCGAACATGATATCGTTCGAAACCTCCTGCGCCTGCGCCTCTATCATCATGACCTTGTCACGGGTAGACGCGACGGTAAGCAGCATCTTCCCGGACTCACGCTCCGTTACCATTGGGTTAACGATTAGCTTATCGTCGTAGAGTCCGATATTAACAGCGCTGGTAGGCCCCGCAAACGGGATATCCGAAATAGACAGCGCAATAGACGCGCCGAGCATAGCGGCGACTTCCGGGCTGTTATCCTGGTCTACGGACATTACAGTCGCGACCACGGCTACATCGTTGCGGTAATCTTCCGGGAAAAGCGGGCGCAGCGGTCTATCGATAAGGCGGGAAGTTAAAATCGCGCGCTCGGTAGGGCGCCCTTCCCTTCTAAAGAATACGTTCGGTATTTTACCAACGGCGTACATCCGCTCCTCGTAGTCCACGCTGAGCGGGAAATAGTCGATTCCTGTACGGGGCTTGTCCGAGGCTGTGGCGGTCACAAGTACGATTGTGTCGCCGTAGCGCATCAGGACAGAGCCTCCTGCTTGTTCTGCCATTCTGCCTACTTCGGCCGTCATTGTGCGGCCTCCAAGTTCAAAACTGTATTGCTTTACCATATTGTGTTCTCCTTAAATAAAAACACGAACCTTAGAAGATTCGTGCCGTATTTTTCTCGGTTGTGACTTATCTTCTGAGTCCGAGGTCGCCTATAAGTTCGCGGTAGCGCACAACATTGCGGCTCATGATGTAGTCAAGAAGCCCGCGGCGTTGTCCAACCAGTTTCAGCAAGCCCCGGCGCGAGTGGAAGTCCTTGGGATGGACGCGCAGATGCTCGGTAAGGTGGTTGATGCGCCCGGTGAGAAGCGCGACCTGCACCTCCGGCGAGCCTGTGTCAGTGTCATTTCTGCCGTACTTTGAGATGATTTCTTTCTTGTCAATCATTGTTATTGTTGCCTCCTTATAAAAATTTAGTCTCCATGCTACTTCGGAAATTTCCGAAGTAGCTATATGCCGAGGGCGGGTCGGAGAAGCCTATCAGCCCCCCGCATAGGTCATTTTCGGAAAAATTTTATCACACATGCAACCGAAGCGCAACTTTTTCTGTTTTAATATTTGAACGACTAAAAACAGGAGGTACAAAAATGTATCAGATTATATCAGACGGCGCATGTGATTTCAGCCAAAAGGAAGCCGATTTCCACCAAATAGAAATCATCCAGTTTTACATCAGTTTCGACGATGAAACCCATATCCGCGAGGGCATCGACATCACCAAAGAAGAATATTTTAACAAGCTGCTGTCCGACAAAACCTTATTTCCAAAAACAGCGCAGCCCAACCCGCAGGACTACATCGAGGTCTACACCCCTCACCTGCAAGCGGGGCGCGATATCATCTCCCTGACCATCTCCTCGAAGCTAAGCGGCTCACACAACAGCGCCGTGATAGCAGCAGACATCCTGCGCGAGGAATTTCCCGAGCGGACGATAGAAATAATCGATTCCCTAAACGGAAGCATAGGCCAAGGCCTAATCCTAAACGAAATCATAAACATGCGTGACGCAGGCTACGACCTGCAAAAAACAGCGCAAACAGCCCGCGAAATCCTAAAGACCACCAGAATCTACTTCACCTTAGACAGCCTCGAATACTTAAAAAGAGGCGGACGCATAGGCCCCACAACCGCACTGGTAGGCGGCATCTTAGGGCTCCGCCCCATCTTCCATCTGCAAGAGGGCGAAGTAGTGCAGCTGGAAAACGTACGCGGCAAGAAAAACGCCATCCGCCTGATAGAAGAAGCAATGGTAGAAACCTTAAAAGACGAAACCGACAAAATCAACATAAGCGTAGGCCACATCCTAAGCCGGAAAGACGCCGACGCCTTCAAGGCAAAAACCGAAGACGCACTGGGCATTAAACTGGCAAGGCCAATCACAGAAGTAGGCGCAGTAATAGGCAGCCACGCAGGGCCGGGCGCATTAGCAGTTGCATATTGCAGAAAATACGAAGCGATAGGAGCGTAAAAAAAATGAATACATGGTTTATAATAGCGCAAGTTTTAGGGCTTATCACGATAGGATTTGAATTTACATCGTATCAGATTAAGGATAAGACGAGATACTTCTTCGTAACAGGTATAGGCAGCTTCTTCTGGATGCTGATGTTTGTGGCGATAGGGTTCGCTACGGGCATAGACACGCAGCTCTCGCTGATTATCGCAGCAACGTACAGCACCGTTCGGAATCTGGTATTCTTCAGAATCTTCTCGAAGAACACGCCGGAAAGCAAGGAAGCAGGCCTAAACTTCCTGCTCGCGATGATAGTAATAGCCATCGTAGCAGGTACAATCACCGTACTGAACGCACCGATTGAAGTAAGATGGCTGCACATTCTCGGACTCCTGACCGCGCTTGCATTCGTAATCGGTCAATACCTGCCGGGCGTGCATTACGTGCGGATAACCGTAGTATTCTACGCACTGGTCGTTATGCTGACACAAACCCCTATCAACATCCTGTACGGAGATTTCCGCTGGAACATCATGGGGATTCTAATTGAGCTTGCCAAAATCGTTTCGGTAGCAGTGTTCTACATCAGGTTCGCAAGCGAGCCGAAAAGGGCGCAGTTGCAGTTCGCAAAACCATAAATACCGCCTTTGTCAAAATCATCAACGCACATTCTCCCGCCAATCGAGGTCGCCGCGGTCGAGCGCTTGCAAAAGTGCCTCGGCCGTTGCTAAATTACTCGCAAGCGGGATATTGTGTACATCACAAAGTCTAAGCACCGAGTTAATCTCAGGCTCATACTGGCGCGACTGCATAGGGTCACGCAAAAAAATCACCAAGTCAATATCATTATGCGCAATCTGTGAGCCCATCTGCTGCTCACCGCCCAAATGCCCGGACAGGTATTTTTGGACAGGCAAATTTACCGCCTGCTCGATTGCCTGCCCGGTCGTTCCGGTCGCGTACAGCTTATGACGGCTAAGTATATGCCGGTAAGCCACGCACAAGTTTTCCATCAGCTTCTTCTTATTATCATGTGCCATAAGCGCTACATTCATCAGAATTTATCCTTCTCCTTGAGTTTCATACTTTGCTCGCACACGCGTCAGCCCCACATTCAGAACCAAGCCAATCGCAGCCATATGCACCCACATATGCGTCCCGCCGTATGACATAAACGGAAACGGCATCCCCGTATTCGGCAAAAGTGCCGTAACTACCCCCACATTTACAAACGTCTGAAACAGCAGCATCCCCGCGACCCCACCCGCAAGCAGCCGCCCAAGCCTATCTTCCGCATGGTACGCCACAAGAAAGCATTTCACGATAACAATGCCGATTACCGCAAGGATTGCCATACTCCCGACAAACCCAAACTGCTCCGCCGCTACCGCAAAAACAAAATCGTTATGCCCGTGAATAACCCAAGTCGTGTTATTCATAAATCCGCGCCCGTTTAAGCCGCCGCTGCCAATCGCGAACAAACTCTGCTCAATCTGCATAGCCTCGTTCGAGCCTGCAACCGGATAGATAAAAGTCTGCACCCGCTGCCACTGCCGCTCATCCAAGATTCTGGTGATGAACAACGGCTGCTGCCGCATCATATCAAAATACAGCAAGACCATGACAGGCAAGGCCAAAAGCGCACAAACCATAATCGTCCGGAAATAAAGCCCGCCGAGAAACAAAATAATCAGCGCAATAGCAAGCAGCACCATACTGGCCGAAAGCGAAGGCTGAATCCCAACCAAGACCACAGGAACGGCAGCCATAGCCAAAAATACCAACAGCCACAAGGGATGATTGACATTCTCAACCCTATCGATAAACACGGCAAGCGACACAATCAAAAAAATCTTAGCAAACTCCGAAGGCTGCACACTCATGCTAAAGCCGCCGGGAAAGGTAATAAAAATCCAGCGCGCCGTCCTCGTTATCTCGTCGGGCCCAATCGCAAGCACGACAAGAAGCAGCGTCAGACACACAATATAAATCGGAATATAAAGCCGCGCAATAAACCGATAGTCAATAAGCGCCATCACAAGCATAACAACAACGCCCGTGATAACATGCAGCTGCTGCTGAGCGGGAAGCGCGGCATATCTGGGAAGCCGCTCCGCGACAGCGTGAATCATCATCACCCCGAACACGGAAATCCCCGTCACCAAAACAGCAAGCAGATAATCAAACGAGCGCAAATTGCGCCAAAGCACTATCCCCCATGCCTTCAAGGTAGCAGTATTCATCTGTCACGCAGGCCTTTGCGCATACCTTTGATGGGGATGTTAGCAAACAGCATGGGCACGTTGCTTGAATCCTCTGTGTCGCCCTGCGCGATTTGGATATCCATTTCCCCTTCGTCTATTTCCATGTAATTTGAAATCACCTTCAAGATGTCTGACTTCATCATTTCCAGCACCTGCGGGGAGCAGTTCGAACGGTCATGTATAAGCACCAGTTTCAGCCTATCTCTGGCGATATCGCGCGGCTGCGGTTTCCCTCGTAAAAATCCGAATAAGTCCATCATTCACCTCACAGCTTAAACAATTTTTTTACCCGTGCCATGAACCCGGAATCCGCGGATAAATCCATCAGCGGAACAGTCTCACCCATGATTCGGCGGGTAATGTTACGGAAGGCTTGTCCCGCGCGGCTGTTTTCGTCCGTGACACAAGGCTCGCCGCGGTTGGTCGAAACGACAATGCTTTCATCGTCCGGCACAACGCCCAGTACGTCGATTGCAAGAATCTCGGTCACATCCTCAAGCGTCATCATGTCACCGCGCTTCACCATGTCCGGGCGGATGCGGTTCAAAATCAGCATAGGGTCTTTGATTTCGGCAGCCTCAAGAAGCCCGATAATACGGTCAGCGTCACGCACAGCCGATACCTCCGGCGTGCTGACAACAATCGCCTTGTCCACCCCCGCAATCGCGTTCTGAAAACCCTGCTCGATTCCCGCGGGGCAGTCGATTAGTACGTAATCAAACTCCTCGCGGAGTGCATCGCAAAGCTTCTGCATCTGCTCCGGGTTAATCGCGTTTTTGTCCTTCGTCTGCGCCGCGGGAAGCAGGCACAGGTTGCTGTAGCGCTTGTCGCGGATAAGGGCTTGTTTCAGGCGGCAGTTGCCGTCGATTACGTCCACGATATCATAAACAATACGGTTTTCCAGTCCCATGACAACGTCAAGGTTCCTAAGCCCGATATCGGCATCCACCAGAACAACACGCTTGTCCTGCACCGCAAGACCCGCGCCTATGTTTGCGGTCGTGGTCGTTTTTCCAACTCCCCCCTTCCCGGATGTCACAACATATACTTCGCTCATGCACTTTCCTCCTTATGTATTCATCAGTGGTGCTATGAAAACCTGACCGTTTTGGATATAGGCACAGGCCGGTTCTTTGTTGTTTTTGTCCTTGGGTATGAATGTAATGATGTTGGCGATACGCAGCTGGGTAGGTGACAGGCTAAGCGCCGAGACGAAACATTCCTCGTCGCCGCCGCATCCCGCGTGTACCGTCCCGCGCAACGCGCCAAGCACAATAACATGCCCTTCGGCAACGATTTCGCTGCCCGCGTTTACATCGCCTATTACCACAACCGAGCCGCCGAAGCGGATTGACTGACCAGAGCGCAAGCCGCCCTGGTGATAGGAAGTGTTATGGACATTGTGCGGCAGGTGCGAAGGCGCCGAGTCGGTCACAAAGGACGGGTTTACCGGCTGGAAACCTTCTTCGCGCAGCTTCTCGAGCGTTTCGCCTACGAACGGTACGTCTAGGGTGGTTTCCGCGGTGATGATGTCAAGCAGCTGCTTTTCCTCGTCTTCGGACAGCTTCCGCCCTGTGAAGGAGATGTTTGACTTTGCGCCTTCGAAGAACTGCTTTGTGTCGGATACACGTTTTTGGAAATGTTCAAGCAGCTCCGGGAAGGGCATGTTTCCGTCTAAGGAGATGGTGATTCCGTCTTTCCGCCCTTTTAGGATTACTGCGTTATGGTGTACTAGTTTTGCTCTCATGTTTTCACCTCATTATAGCATTCAAAGCAACAGGACGCTCCACCGTAGTCTCCGGCACCAGAAACGCGTAGATAACCTCCCGCGCAATCTGTGTTGCCGAAGCCGGCATCACTCTTGTTGTTCCGAACGGGATAGTCACATACACCGCAATCTGCGGGTCGTCGAACGGTGCGTACCCGCCGAAGCTTGAGTGGTCTAGCCGCCCTTGCACTTGCTGGGCTGTGCCTGTCTTTCCGGCTACCTGTATGGGGAAGTTTCTGCCGCGGAACTGTCTGAACGCCGTGCCGTGCCCTTCTGTCGTCCAGAGCATTCCTTGCTGAATCGCTTCCCATGTGCTGTCTGACAGCTCCATGTCCAGCTCGTCCGGGGTCGGTACTGTTTGATGCTGTACCTCACCGCGGTAATTTTTTATGCGGTCTACCAGAAAGAGCGGCAGCCGTTTTCCGTTGTTTGCAATCTGCGCGATGTAGCGCGCCATCATTGCCGCGGAATAGTTATTATAACCTTGTCCAATCGCTGTCGCAACTGTGTTTCCATCGAACCAGTCCCAATCGCTGCGCGGCGCAAACTCGTCGCGGCTCAGGTAGATAAATTCCTTCAGCGAGGGCGAGGACATGATGTTCGGCACACGGTCGCGGTTGAAGGTATCGGCAAGTTCGCCTATTTCCACGCCTGTGCGTTCGTTCAGCCCAAAGAACTCCATGTAGCGGTTGAGCGTATTAATCCGCGAATGGCGGTCGTTGCCCAGACGCATGGACGTTTCGAAGAAGAAATAGTTACAGGAAATCGCAATCGCCTGCGCTACGTTTATGCTGCCGTGGCTGCCCCAGCAGCGTACGGGTCTGTCCCAGCCGGGACGCGTAAACGTTACGCGGTCGAAAATAGTGGTACGCGGCGTAATAACGCCTGTTTCAAGCCCTGCTGCCGCGGTAATCATCTTGAATGTGGAGCCGGGCGCTCTTGCTTCTACGAACGGGCGGTTGGTCATGGGGCGCGTCGGGTCGTCTACGTTTATTCTGTAGAAGTAGCTTGCATCTATGCGGTTAGCGAGACGGTTGTTGTCGTAAGACGGGTAAGCGACGGCAGCAAGCACAGCCCCTGTCGGTACGCATACCACCACTACCGAGCCTGTCGACGGGTCGGTATTAAGCATCTGCGGTGTCAGCTCGGCACTGCGCAACTTTTCTATTATAAGCGAATTTGTACTCGCGCGTCCAGCCCTTGCGCGTTCGGAAAAATCATCGTAGTCGGACAGGATTCCGAGGTCAACCATCGCCGTAAACATCATCGCGGGCGAAATGCGTCCGTCGTTTACCCCGTCGACCAACAGCCCCACAATCTGCGCGCGGTCGCTGCGCAGCGATGTCGCTTCGGGGAAGCGGTCTAGGATATAGCGCCTTAGGGCAAAAGCGTCCGGCTGAGTTTCTGAGTCCGCCGCCATTATTTCGTAAATAGGAATCCAGCCCGCACGGAACAGGTTCGCAAATATCTGCTGATGCGTAATCCGAGGCTCGCCCGGCGCACCGCCTTGCAGTTTCAGGATAGCGATTTCCGTCAGGTGTTCTTTCAGTATATAGTAGGTAGCCCGCTGCATGTCTATGTCCAGGGTCAAAAAGATGTTGTTGCCCGGCACAGGCGGGGTAATCTGCGGTACGCTTCCGCGGATGCGGCGGCCTGTGGACGGGTTTATTTCAACGATTTGCGTACCCGGCTGCCCGCGCAGCTCGCGTTCTCCCCATCGCTCCAGTCCGACTTTGCCTATTATATCATCGTGCGCGTAGTCCGGGTTGGCTTCAAGCTCCTCGGCGTTTATGATGCCCGTGTAGCCTAGCATGTGCGAAAAATAAATCCCCTGCGGGTACTCGCGCAATGTGCGCATTTCTATGCTGACACCTGTGAAGAAGGTGTTCTGCTCCTCGATTGCCGCCACGGTCGAAAGCGATATGTCCGTCGCGATTACGAACAGCTGCGGGCGGAACCGCCGCTCGACTAACATGCTGCGGAAGTTCATAATGCGGCGTGCGTCCTCGTTCGAAAGTTCCGGGTCGATGTTAAAATCTTCGCGCAGCCATTCGAAGGTTTCGGCGGCTGTCATTGTTTCGGGGTATGGCACGGCCATGTCGTCCTTCCAGCGGTACTCGCGCCGCTGGCGGATTTCCGGCGTCGGCCCGCCCATCGTGAACTCGTACGGCCATACGTCCGTCATTGGGAAGTCGTTTACAAAATCCTCGCCCGCCCGCTCGAACAGGCGCGTAAGTTCAAGCAGCGCCTCGTTTGAGATTGTTTGGCTTGGGTCCATAGTTACTACGTGTGCCGAAATGTTGACTGATAAGGGGCGTCCGAAGCGGTCATAAATATTTCCGCGGGGCGCGGGTATAGACTGCTCCACCGTGGAAGTGACCGGGGGCGCTATGGTGAAGGTGTCGGAAATTACGATTTGCAAATAAAATAGCTCGGCGGCAAGGATGAAGAACAGTACCACCGTGATAATCATAAGCCAGACGATGCGGTTGGTTAGAAATTTGAAAACAATCTTGCTGACGTCTTCGATAAGGTCTCTCATACAATCACCTTTAGAATACTACTCTGTCCAATCCACAAAAGACAGTCCTCTAATACCTGCAAAATGCTTCGTGTTGTTCGTGACAAGGATATATCCGCGGGTCTGACATTGCGATGCAATAAGCAAATCGGTATCTTCAATCGGTGAACCTAGCCGTTTGCGTTCAGCATAAATGTCAGCTGCCGTATTCATATCCTCTTGGGTAAGCTCGGGTACGCCGAGTTCTAGACACAGTTTTTCAAACGAACGCATTTTTCTGTTTGCGTCATTTGCTTTTAAGCCCCGCCTGACCTCGTAATAAACGATAAGCGGTATAACGCCTTCATTGCCTTGGGAAAGAGCGTCAAAATACCGGGTATAAACGCAGTCATTATCCCTAAGCAGCTGGGATATTATGTTTGAATCCAAGGCATATGTCATGTCTCAAATTCCGGTACTTGTTCATCACTGCTGCGTACTTCTTCCCTAAAACGGCGCATAGCCTCCATTTGGCGGCGGCTTACGTCATTTTCAATGGGAAAATCGAGTATTGTAACAATGGCTTGGCTGCCTTTAGGCATTACCACCGGTTCATACGGAACAAATAGTCCTTCATCGTAATACGCTCTGTATGCTTTGACCGCCTGCATACGAAAACCTCCTTTTAGAACAAATTCCTCCGATTATGCTCATAATCCTCAAGCCGACTGTTAAGCACAAACATCAAGCTATAAAGCGGAATCGCAATAGACGCTGTGTAAATCGTCTTAGGGAATATTATTGTACTAAAATAAAACCAAAAATCCAAGCGCCCTCTAATCAAAAAACTGCTGAAGAAAATCATAAGCTGATACGAGAGCGTCGCGCCTACCACTATCATAAACGGCAGGAAGTAGTTATCCTTGAAATAGTCCTTGAAGGGCTTGCCTGCCATGTATCCGACCAGCATACCAAGCATGGCGTGCAGCCCTACAAAGTGCCCGCCGAATAAATCGTGGGTCAGCCCTGCGAAGAAGCCGAAAATAGCGCCTTCGACATCCCCGCGCAAAATCCCGTAGCTTACTATAAAGATAATCGCCGTGTCGGGATTTACGCCCAGAATCGCTACCCGCACAAGCAGGGTAGATTGCAGGACATAGTTAAGTATTATAAGAGCTGCCATGCAGCCTATACGCATCATTATTCGACCATCTCATTATTCTATTATCTTGTAAGCGATAATGGTATTTTGGCTATTCTGATTCCGGTGCTGATGTCAAATGGTTCTCTGGAAAAGCCGTTACCACAAAAACGTGTTCCATCCGCCTTACGTTTGCTGCGGGGCTTACTATTGCTACTTGCGCAAGGCCGTCTGCTGTCGGCTGCACCTCCACCACTGTCCCTACGCGGATGCCCGGCGGGAAAATGCTTATGACAGACGTAATCAGTTCGTCCCCTGCCATAATGTGCGCCGCCGCGTCTATATGCTCCATCCGCACCAGGCCTTGGCGCATAAGTGTGCTGTCGCCGTGGATTATTCCGCGGTCTTCTGTCCTTACGCTTTGGACGGCTACCGCGAAGCGGTCGTCTATGATACCTACTACGCGGCTGTGGGTGGGGTATGCCTGGTGTATTCTTCCTACCAGACCGCCGTTGCCCAGTACTGCCATATTCTGCGCAAGCCCATCGTTGCTGCCTCTGTCAATGTTGAAACTGAAATACCATTCGCTTGGGTCGTGGCCGATTATGCGCGCGCCTATGGTCGGCAGTTCGCCGTAGCGTTCGCGGATTTCCAAAAGTTCGAGCAGCTGCTGATTTTCTTCTCCTGCCAGTTGCAGGCGCAGGTTTTCTATTTCAAGCCTGCCGATTTGTTCGCGCAGCTGTGCGTTTTCTTGTTGAAGATGGCGCATTTCCCATAGGAACGAAACTTGTGCGCCTACCCATGCACCCGCGCTTGTCGCGGCGCTTTGCAGCGGGACAATAATGCGGCTCAGCGAACGCGCAACTACGCTCGGGCGGTAGTTCGGGTTAATCGTAATAATAATCGCAGCTATGCAAACACCCATGCCGAACAGCAGAAACATCCGTTTATATTTTTCAAGAAACTCCATGAGGCGTTCACACTTTCAGGTTCTTTGAGGTCGTCAGGACATTTCTCAGGCTTTTTAAGTGCGCGAGAACTTTTCCGCAGCCGTTGACGACGCAGTACAGCGGCTCGTCTGCTATGTTTACGTTGATACCGGTTTCTATTGAAATGAGCTTGTCGAGCCCTTTTAGGAGCGCACCGCCGCCTGTTAAGAAAATGCCCGACTCGATTATATCGGCGGCAAGCTCCGGCGGCGCTTTTTCAAGCGTAAATTTTATTGCGTCTATAATAGCGCTGACAGGCTCGGAAATCGCCTTTGTCACTTCGCTTGCTTTTATGTTTAGGGTTTTCGGCAGCCCGCTTACTAAGTCGCGCCCTCTTATTTCCCTTGCTTCGTCTTCTTCTGCCGGGTAGGCGTAGCCTATGGCGAGCTTTAGCTGTTCCGCTGTGCGGTCGCCTATTGCTACGCCGTATTCGCGTTTTACGTAGGTTACGATTGCTTCGTCCAGCTCGTCTCCCGCTACGTCCAGCGATTGGCTTGTGACTATGCCTGCCAGTGACAGAATAGCCACTTCGCTTGTGCCGCCGCCTATGTCCACAACCATGCTGCCCGTGGGCTTCTCGACAGGCAGCCCTGCGCCTATCGCCGCGGCTTTGGATTCTTCTATGAGATACACATCGCGGATGCGGGCGCCTGCTGCGCTTGCGGCTTCAAGCACGGCGCGTTTTTCCACCTCGGTAACGCCTGTCGGTACGCAAATAAGCACGCGCGGCCGCCGCACAATACGCGCGACACTGCGGGCTTTTCCGATAAAATAGCGCAGCATGGCGCGGGTAGCTTCAAAGTCAGCTATTACGCCGTCGCGCAAGGGGCGCACCGCGGTAATACTGCCGGGTGTGCGTCCTATCATCTCCTTAGCCTCGTCGCCTACGGCCAGTACTTGCTTTGTTTGAGTGTTCATTGCAACAACGGAAGGTTCGCTAAGCACGACGCCCTTGCCCCGTACATAGACAAGCGTGTTCGCGGTACCTAAGTCAATTCCTAAGTCTCTGGAAAACATTTATGGCATTACTCCTTCATCAAATAGCGGACAAGTACCTAGAGTATTCCCATAATACACTAATAAAGACCGTTTGACAAATGTTGGGTTTAATAAAAAAACAAAAGAACAAAAAAATACGGCGGAAGCCTACGCTAGATATATAGCTGAAACTCCCTGCCGTCTTTTATTGTTATGTGTCCCTTGCTTTGTTTTACTTTACCTACCGTTTACAGCATCGCGCAAAGCCTTACCTACCTTGAAGCGCGGAGCTTTGGAGGCGGCTATTTTCATTGGCTCGCCTGTTTGAGGGTTTCTGCCTTCGCGCGCGGCGCGTTCTGCTACATCGAAAGTACCGAAACCTACAAGCTGTACTTTTCCACCGGAGACTAAAGTCTCAGTTACTGCTTCTTCGAAGGCTTTAAGCGCCTTTTCGGAATCCTTTTTGGTCAGTCCGGACTTTGCCGCGATGGATGAAATTAATTCAGTTTTGTTCATTTTCTTTGTTCCTCCTAGATAGATTAAGATGCTTATTTAATTTCGCTAAAATTATTTATAAACGCTTGCGTGGCGTTTGTCAAGGAAAATTCAGCATTTAGTTGCATTTTTGTTGAAAGAGCTGCCAAAAGAAAGAATATTTTCCCAGTTGTTTCCAAATTTTGCGCATCCATGGCAAGCAGCCCCGCTATTTCGTCTTTCAGCTCGGCTTCGCTAAACTCCATGCCCGAGCGCTTTATGACCTTTTGGGCACGTTCCAGAGCGGGGAGGGCTTTTGCTACGGCTTCCATGTTCTGTTTTGGTGATGAAATGGCGCGTTCCTTGGTCTTGTTGGCTTCCCAGAGGTCTATTACTTCCTCCGGCGACGCGGCGGTGTCTGTGCCGAAAATATGCGTGTGGCGGCGCACAAGCTTGTCCGCTGCCTGCGAAATCACTTCGGAAAGAGTGAATGTGCCTGATTTTTCGGCAATGCGCGCGTGTATTATTACTTGGAACAGCAGGTCGCCAAGTTCGTCGCAAAGTGCGGCGTAGTCGGCATTATCGATTGCCTCGGCCACCTCGTAACTTTCTTCGATTGTATTCATACGAATAGTATCGTGAGTCTGCGCTTTGTCCCAAGGGCAGCCGTTCTCGCCAAGCAGGGTGTCCATTATCTTGCACAGGTCTTCAAAACGTGATGATTCGGTCATGTTATTTGCTCCTTTAGTGTGTGGTAATGCGTAATTTTTTTTACTTTGTGAAAAAGTTTGCGCAGTGAAGATGAAGTATGGTAAAATGCGACTGTAAGAAAAATTCGTAGTGACCGTGCGGTGCTGGAAACACCCACGGCGAGTGTAGGGATTTATCCGCATCACCTATCACACACAGGCTTAGTGCCTGCCACTACGCGACCTTAGTTTAGCATTTTTTTGCTTATGTTTCAATCATGCCCTTTTGTTGGGGTTATGTTTGGGTTGCCGTGGCTTTAGAAATACTTACTTAGATTATCTGACGGTGTGTAGGTGATGGCAGTTTTCTGCCGTCCTTACGCGCCTTTTTTGTTGTCGGCACGGCTTGGGGGAGGGTGTATATTTACTCCCCTCGGGCGGTGCTTTTGAGACGAGGTACGGATGTTTATTTACTTTCTCTATGAATTCATGGCATACCCCGCCTTCGGAGACTACTCCCGCCGCCGGGTGTTCGACCATGCCGTCAAAAGCGCTGCGGAAAACGGCAGTATCGTGATTGCGCAGCAAAGGTACTTCGATGCCCTAAGGAAGCGCGGCGGCGTGCCGTCAGTCCGCTGTTACGAAATCCCGCGGCAAATAGACGCATCCCTCATATCCGAAAGCAACGACTCATGGGTGGACGCCCGCATCAAGGCCTTTACCACCCCCCGCGCAATGCTCGTTGAGTGGCTTGAGAACGTGATAGAAGAAATCGGAGAAATAGATGGTTTCATCACCTTCGAACCCTGCAAAAGCCTAGAAGCGGCAGCAGGCCCGCGCAATATCCCTATCATCCACCGCGACAGCGCTCCGCTTAGGCAGCCCGTCTACACGCCGTCCCTTGGCTGTCTCGACTTCAAAGGAACGCAGGGCGCGGCAAACGAAGCCTCGCGGCGCTACCGCGCATTCAAAAAGGAAAAAGCCGCGCCGCTTTCAAACTACATACTCCGGCCTAAGGAGATTCTGGCGTTGTTTCTCGCTGACGAGCAGAAGCTAGAGGAATTTGACCAAGCGCCGCTGTATGACTGGGGGATTGCGCTTTCTTCCGACACTTCGTTTAATTATACATATAACAATTCGTACAGCAGCAACGAATTTGTGCTTGACGCAAGCAAAAATATCGATGTATCCAAGAGCCTGATACGCGCGCATCCTAAGGAATGGTTCGGTGTCAACCTAGTCCACTGGCAGGGCGCGGTCGATGCCTCGCCCGATACGGAGAGTTTTATCCTGCAATGCGAGCGAATTGCGCTTACATGGTCGAAGACGGCCTTCCTTTCCATGCTTTGGGGAAAGCCTACCCATATAATCAACTCGCCAGACAGCGCGTTTTCGGCAGGTGCGGTAAGTACGCTTGATGCGGCGGACGGCGGATGCGCGGATGATGATTTTGTCAGTTTTATTACCTTTGGGTACTTTGTGCCTTTGGAGTTTCTTGATGATTCGGAGTATTTGAAGTGGCGGATTTCCGGGCCTGCGGAGGCGGATATTTATATGAGGAATATTTCGTTTTTGTTTGCGCAGAAGGGGCTTGATTTGGATGCTTTTGTTAGGGCAGAGGATAGGGTTGGG
>Ga0209755_10005021_pt1 | contig 15287 bp, 12 predicted proteins | sample TergutCo191P1_FD_187301 | JGI IMG/M metagenome (GOLD analysis project Ga0209755, IMG submission 187301) | Cornitermes sp. P1 segment gut microbial communities from Petit-Saut dam, French Guiana - Co191P1 (SPAdes) (version 2) | ecosystem: Host-associated > Arthropoda: Insects > Digestive system... | reverse complement strand
TGAAGAAACGTGAATACCACTACGGGAGAGATACTGTCAAGCATGAGCTTAAAATGAACCGGTACGGAAATTTTCTTGCCAAAAGAAAAAATCCTTCAGAAATCGCTTGACTTTTATCATAGACGCAGGGTGTTCGCGGAAATATTCCAGATGTTGAAGAAACGTGAATACCACTACGGGAGAGATACTGTCAAGCATGAGCTTAAAATGAACCGGTACGGAAATTTTCTTGCCAAAAGAAAAAATCCTTCAGAAATCGCTTGACTTTTATCATAGACGCACAACCCGGAACCCAAGATTGAGGTCCCGAAAGTCGGGAAAGAAGTCGCTACGAATCGCCGACCGAACGTGCCCGGGCGTGCTGTCCCAACTCCCGCCGCGCCTCACGCGGACGTCGCCGGCAGCCGGCCCCTTGGGATCGATCTGTGCAAGCGCACTGTAGCTTCCCAGTCTGTCCCAGACCCATTCCAACACGTTTCCGTGCATGTCGTACAAGCCCAAGGCATTCGGCCTTAGCAGTCCCACCTCGCGCGTTCTGCCGCCGGCGTTCCTATGTATCCATGCGTAATAATCGATGTCGGCATCCGTGTTGCCAAAGCTCCACTGCGTCGTCGTTCCGGCGCGGGCGGCGAACTCCCATTCGGCCTCGGTCGCCAGCCGGAAACCGTTGGCGTTCCAGTTTGCCGTTACGGCATTCCATGTTGCGTTGTTCGACGTAGGCACGTTTGCAAACAGCCATGCGTCGGCATTGGTGTTGCTCATGCCGGCTATGCTGTACACTGGCTCTAGCCCCTGCAGTATGCTTAGCCTGTTGGCGAACGCTATCGCGTGGTACCAGTTCACCATTTCCACCGGCCGCCTCGCCTGCACTTCACCGGGGGCTGGGTTGGTGGAAAAGAAGCTTGGGTTCACGCCCATTACCCTTTGGAACTGTTCCTGCGTCACCGGGTGTATGCCCATGTAGAAGCCGCGGGTCAACGTAACCTCGTGTACTGGGGTGGCAACACCAACCTGTCCCCTCGTGAAAGTACCAGGGGCTATCCGCTCCATGTCCATTGTAATGCCATCGCCAAGGTTCACTGTTCTCAGAGGTCTCCACATTGCATACAGCATCGTGTCCGCCGTGACTGGCGTGCCAAAGTCGACCCTGTTTTCGAACACGCCGTTGTCGGTGTACCAGCCACCAAAGCCAAACCCGGGTCTTGCAGGGTGAGCAGGTCTGTTTGCCGTATGCCTTATCAGAACTTCCTGCACTGGTGGAACCGGCGCGCCGCCGAGTGCGTCAAAGCTTACTAAAAAACCCGGTACTGGATGCTGGAAAACGAAGTTGAATCCTATGCCGGAACTGCCCACGGGTACCGTTACCGTTACGGCGGATCTTGTCGTCCAGTCAAAGACAAGTTCGGTGCCGTTGCCGGCCGCGGCAGAAATGACCGCCTCGGCTTGAATCATGTTGGTGTAAGTGGCATTAAGAATCGCCGAATCCCCGCTGGCCGCGCTTATCAGCTTGGCATCCACCAGCGCCTTTAGCACGGGCAGATCAACCACCCCGCCGGCCAGTGTGGCCAAGTCGGGGGCGTTGAGCCTTCTTTCCGCGTCCTCAAAGCGTGCGGCCTCCATCCCCACTATGCCCAAAATGGCAAAATGCGCGGGGCCAATCCCCGCCGCGGCAAAGTCCCAGCGGGAACCGGTCCACGCCCTAAGAACATTTTCCAGCAACGAAACGCGGAAATGCTCGTTGGTGAACTCCGCGGCAAACCCGCTTTCCAGGCCGCGGTAGACGTGCAGTATCTCGCTAAGCGAGGCCCTGTGTCCCGCGCTGTTTGACAGCTCAAAAACCACCCGGTACTGTCCGGTTGGCAGCGTCCGGCTGCCCGGGTTTTGGCCCGCGGCCCGCAGGTTCACGGTTTGGCTTATGGTGCCGGCGGTAAAGGAACCCACCGGCGTGCCGTTGCCTATGGCCCCCGCGGTGCCGTGCTGCCTGTAGGCCAGTAGCCTGCCTTGAGGATCGTTCACGGGCACGGTAACGCTGGGGTTGAACGCCGGGCTTGGCGGGGTATCGCTGTACCACACGGCAAACGCGCATTCATGGTCGCTATCGCCGCCGTTTACCCAGTAAAAGCGTACAAAGTCGCCCGCCTGGACTGTAAAGGTGTGGAAGGCGGGACCGACGCTGCCGGCGAGCCTTGCGTTGGGCGAAAGGTCGGTTCCGTTCACGTTGATTCTTAAGGCCGCGTTGTTGTCCCAGCCGCCGCTCCAGTTGCTCCACATGGCGACGGTGACCTCGCGCATCCCCACGCCGGTTATCTCCATGCCGGCCGTCGCAAGGTTGCTGATTCCGGAAAGATCTATGTTCCAGCTAAATGTGCCCTGGCCGCCGCCAAATGGGGAAAGCGCCACGCTGCCTTCCGCCCTGCCGTTTGCCGCGACGCTTATGTCGGAAAGCCAGCCACGCGCCACCGGGTGCCCGGCGCCGTCAAAGGCCGTTACGGTAAGGTTCCATGTTCCGGCCGGCAAAACCACGGAGCCGGCCAGCCTATTAGTCCAGGTTATCGTGTCCAGTTCGGTGCCGTTGCCGGCGTTGGTAAAGTTCAAGTCCAGCCTTGCGAAGTCCGCCGGCGACGCGTCGGGCTGTATGGTTCTTGCCGCGCCGGGGCCACCGACGTTCAGCGACAGGGTACCGCGGCCTTCCTCCGGTTGCGCCGGGTTTTGGCAAGCCGGTAAAAAGATTAGCAAACAGGCGGCAAATGCCGTCGCCAAAATGCCTACAAGACCCAGTCTTGGGGTGTTTGTTTTCGTGTTTGTCATCTCGTGTTTCTCCTTTCCTTTACAACGTTACGGTAAAGACGACCACCCTGCTGTGCAGAACGCCGCCTCTCGTTGCTTCCACCGTTACCCGGTGTATCCCTGTCATGTTGCCGTGGACTCGCGCGTCAAGGGTGACTGTTTGCCCCGCGGCCACTTCCACTCCATCGACCAACCATCTAATGCTGCCGGGGTCGAACTGCCCGGGGTTAAGCACCGTAATCGTCGAAGCTGCCGCGCCCGTGTCCCCCAGGCGAACTATTGGGCCTTGGATTTCCGCGTCTATCTCCACGCCAAAGTCTATGGTAAGGTCATTCCGCTCGTTCCAGTCGGCAAAGAGCGTGGTGTCGGTAATGATGGGTGTGTCGAAATCGAAAGGCGTTACAAGCGCGGCGGTGGTGTACCAGCCGGCAAATGTATGTCCCATTCTTGTCGGGTCTGTCGGCCTAGCCACCGTTTGCCCGTGCTGTACCTGCACCGGGGCGATTGCGCTGCCTTGGTTGGTGTTGAAGGTTACCGTGTGGATAGTGGGAACCCAACTTGCGTGCAGGGTTATGGATTCGGTAATGGGTGTGCCAAAGTCGAACGTTGCCGTAAGCCCGGCATTGGTAAACCAGTTGCCAAAGGTATACCCTGCCCTTGTCGGATCCGCCGGCCTTGCAAGTGTCTGCCCATGCGGCACCTGTACCGGGGCGATTGCGCTGCCTTGGTTGGTGTTGAAGGTTACTGTGTGGGTGTCGGGCGTTTGCACAACCCATCTTGCGTGCAGGGTCAGTGCGCCTGTAACCAGCGTGTTGAAGTTGTACTCCACAGTAAGCGCCGCCGTGGTAAACCAGCCGCCAAAGGTGTGGCCCGCCCTTGTCGGGTCTGTCGGCCTTGCCACCGGCTGCCCGTGCGGCACCTGCACCGGGGCAATTGCGCTGCCCTGATTGGTGTTGAAGGTTACCGTGTGCCGGATTTCATGCGCCGTGGTGCCGTTATTACAGGCCACGGCGGCAAATCCGATGAGTGCGATTGCAACCGAAAGGCCAAGCGACCGCCATGATACCCCCCGTGTGTTCTTCATTCCTTTTTCTCCCCTTGGTTTAGCAAGTCATTTTCGACTTTGACAGGCAGAGCGCCGTTATCCTTTAGAAGTTTCCAAAAGGTTTTTGCCGTTTTAAGGACGCTTCGCTTTTCCCTGCCGGTTAAAAGGCTAAAATCATCCCTAAAATCAAAAAATCACCCTTTCCATCACACCATTTTATCCTATCATGCATAAAGATTCCCGTGGACTTATGATACAGATTCCATGGGAATACGTCAAGTCCTTTTCTTGCTTACGATGGCTTTGTACGTTATTATTTGGGTACAGGTGGGTAAATGGCGGTTTCTACCATAAATGAGCGAATAAAGGCAGTCAGAAAAGCGCTGGGAATCTCGCAAAGGAATTTTTGTGGCGGCATTTACCTTTCCCAGGGATTTTACGCGAAGATAGAGACCGGGGCACAAAAAGGGAACGAACGGGTGTATGAGTTAATCAGCAATAAATACAATGTCAACAAAGACTGGTTAATCACCGGCAAAGGGGAGATGTTCGGCGAGGCTCCGCCCGACGTCGAACTGATGGAGCTTGTGGAAATAGTAAAGCAGCTTGATCCGCTTTTTAGGGACTGCATTATTCAACAGGTAAAACTGATGGCTAACCTTCACAGAAAAAGCCACGGGCGAAAAATCTCTTCAGAATTAACCCCGGGTCGAAACGGCCAACCGTTCTGAATTTGCCGCGCCTTCCATGCCCATGAAGCGGGATAACAAGAAACTCTTTTCGGGCCAGCACCGGAAGGCGATCTGGTAGCGGAAAAACGACGCCCTTGGACTGCGGGAAGCCTTCGCATGGGTAAGCGATCCCCGCCGGCAAAGCGGGAACTTCCGGCATATGCTTCTGGACATCCTGGTCATCGGGCTTTGCACCATAGCGACCGGCGGCGACAGCTTCAACGAGATGGAGGACTTCGGCAGGGCCAGGGAGGGGTGGTTCAGGAAATTCCTTGCGCTGCCCACGGGATACCCGATGCGGACACTTTTCGTCGGGTGTTCGAGCGCATGAATCCGCCGTAGCTGATGGAATGCCTGCAGGCGTGGTTGCGCGGAACCGTCCCGGCCGGCGGCCGCCAGATAAACATAGACGGGAAGACGATGCGGGGAAGCGCAAGGGCCGGCGAGGCCGGCGTACACCTGGTCGGGTGAACGAGGGGAGCATGACGCTTGGGCAGGTGGAGACTGAGGAGCGCGGCAACGAGATAACGGCGATACCGCGCCTTCCGGATCTGCTTGACATAAAGGGGGACACGGTAACGATAGACGCGATGGGCTGCCAGACTGAGATAGCGGCGAAAATCCACTCCAAAAAGGGCCACTACGTGCTTGCGGCGAAGGAAAACCGGCCCACGCTGCGTAGGGAGATAGAGGAATACTTCCGCCACCTTGACGAGGGAAGGGTTCCCCGTCTTCCGGAGGACATATGGGAAGGCGGTCCGGAGAAGGACCACGGACGCGTCGAGAGGCGGCGCGTCCGCACGGCCTGCGAGATCGGGTTTCTCAGCGGGCGGAAGAAGTGGAAGGGGATAAGGACGATAATCGAGTACCGTAGCGAGAGAACCGTGCTTTCGGACGGGAAAACGACGACAAACACCAGGTACTATATCAGCAACCGCGACTGTCCGGCGGAGGAGTTCGCCAGGATAATCCGCGGGCATTGGTCGATAGAGAACAACCTTCACTGGGCGCTGGACGTGAGTTTCGGGGAGGACGGATGCCGCGCCCGCAAGGACAACTCCCCGAAAAACCTTGCGGTGCTGAGGAAGATTTCCCTGGGCCTTTTGCGCGCCGTTGACACCGACAAGCGCATGAGTCTCAGGCGGAAAATGCGCCTGGCCTGCATCAATCCCGATTTCCTGGGGAAAATCATTTTCAATCGGTAAATGCTGTTGCCCTGGAATTAGCCCTCCGGTGGATTGACTGTTTTCGCCGTTCCGGGCATAATCGAAGCAATATAATAAGTCTGGTTTAGGGCCAAACGGAAAAAAATTTCCGAAGTAAAGGCCCCCAGGCGGGTTCCGGAATTGACCCACGTCATTAAGGAAACGGAATGAGCAGTAACAACATACGTCTCAACCTTGGCGGCAAGGATATCCGCCTGATTGGAACGGCCCACATTTCCAGGGAAAGTATCGATGAGGTAACCGGCGCCATCCGCGGCGAAAAACCGGATATGGTCTGCGTGGAACTGGACAAGAGTCGCTACGCCGCAATGAACCAGCAGGATGCCTGGGAAAAACTGAACGTGTCCAAGGTTCTACGGGAAGGCAAGGGGTTTCTTCTAATCGCGAACCTTGTGCTGGCAAGTTTCCAGCGCCGGCTGGGAAACGAAATAGGCGTAAAACCCGGCGAGGAAATGATTGCCGCGATAAACACCGCCAAGGAACTGGAAATAGAGTTTAGCCTGTGCGATCGCGAAGTGCAGGTAACGCTTAGGCGCGCTTGGGCACGCTGCGGTTTTTTGAGCAAGTGCAAACTGCTTGCGGCGCTGTTTTCCAGTGCGTTTGCCGGGGAAAAACTCAGCGCCGACGAAATCGAGAATCTAAAAAAGTCAAACGAACTTGACAACATGATGCAGGGGCTTTCGGACTACCTGCCCTCCGTCAAGGAAACCCTAATCGACGAGCGGGATCGTTATCTTGCCACGAAAATCTGGGACGCCGCCGGAAAAGAGGCAAACACTATTGCCGTTGTGGGCGCGGGCCATTTGCAGGGTATAAAAACATGGCTGGAAAAATTCGCCGCAGACGAATCCGGGGGCAACCCTACCGAAAGCCTGGCCGAACTGGAAGTTATTCCACCGCAAACGCTGTTTGCAAAATTGGCCAAGTGGGTCATTCCGGCGCTTATCGCGGTGCTTCTTGGCCTTGGCTTTTTGTTTAGCGACGCCAGCGATGCTCTTGGAGCGCTTCAACGCTGGATTCTGTGGAACAGCAGTATCGCCGCAGCCGGAACCATTATCGCTTTGGGGCATCCCCTGGCGATTCTGACCGCGGCTCTGGTTTCGCCGCTTACCACTTTTTTGGGGCCGCTTCTAAACGCCGGACTTTTGGCGGGGCTTGTGCAGGCGACGTTGTGCAAACCGCGCGTCTCTGATGCCGAAACTATTTCCACGGACATTGCCAGTCTTAAAGGCATTTACAAAAATCGCATAACCAAAGTGCTGCTGGTGTTTTTTCTTGCAAGCCTTGGAAGCGCCGTGGGTGCCTGGGTCGCCTTTGGTTCCATCGGTTTGCTAAGGCTGGCCAACTAGAGCGGATTGCCGACAGCGATAATATTAATCGGAGAAGCGGCCCATGAAATTCCTTCACCTGTCCGACCTGCACATCGGCAAGGTTGTGAACCGTTACCCAATGCTTGCCGAGCAGCGGCATGTCTTTGAACAGGTAATCGGATATGTCAGAACGGAGCGGCCCGCCGCTGTCATAATCGCCGGCGATGTTTACGACCGCGCAATACCTGGCGTGGAAGCGGTGCGTCTGTTCGATGATTTTCTCACCGAACTTGCCGGCATGGATGTCGCGGTAATGGTGGTATCCGGAAACCACGATTCCCCCGAACGCATGAACTATGCAAGCCGTTTGCTGTCCGACAAAAAACTTTTCCTGTGCGGCTCGTTTGACGGCATTCTTAACAAGCTTGTGCTGAACGATGAGCATGGCGAGGTAAACTTCTGGTTGCTGCCTTTTGTCAAACCATTGTCCGTGCGCGGGTTTTTCGGCGACCGCGAAATTGAAAGCTACGATGCCGCTCTTGCGGCAGTACTGGAAACCGCCGACATTGATTACGCATCGCGCAACGTACTTGTGTCGCACCAGTATTACACAAAATCTGGTGTCACCCCCGTGCGTTCGGAATCGGAGTTAAACCCAGTTGGTGGACTTGACGCGATTGACTCCAGGCTGATAGAACGGTTTGACTATGTCGCGCTGGGACATTTGCACGGCGCACAGTCTGTCGGTGCCGCGCACATTCGTTATGCCGGTTCCCCGGTAAAGTATTCATTTTCCGAGTGGCGGCAGGAAAAGTCCGTAAGCCTTGTAACACTAAACGAGAAAGGCACCCCAGATATTACCCCCCTCCCCCTGAAGCCAATCCACGGCATGCGCGAAATAAAAGGCGAAATCGACAGACTCATGAGCGATGAAGTTTCCTCCCTTGCCGACAGGGAAGATTACCTGCGCGTAATACTCACCGACGAGAAAGAGATCATAGACCCGTTGGGGAAACTTCGAAGCGTATACCCAAACGTCATGAGCCTTGATTTTGACAATGCCCGTAAGAACATTGACACTGGTACACTCGTTGGTAATGCCGAAAAAATAGAAAAACTGTCGCCATACGATTTGTTCATGGACTTTTTTCTCGAGACGCAGGGTTCAACAATGACCGCCGAACAAACCGGAATTGTACGGGAGCTTTTGGAAACCGGGGAGGACGCATGAAGCCGCTGAAACTGACAATGAACGCTTTTGGCTCGTATGCCGATCTTCAAACCATAGACTTTACCGCACTCGGGACAAACGGCCTGTACCTAATTACCGGGGAAACGGGTTCCGGCAAGACTACAATTTTTGACGCTATTTCCTTTGCGTTGTTTGGCAAGGCCAGCGGTTCAAACCGCGGCGACTATTCAATGCTCCGTTCCGACTTCGCGGACGGCAAAGATAAAACCTTTGTCAAACTGGTTTTTGTTTCCGGCAATGCCACATATAGCATGGAACGTTATATCAAAAAAACCGGGCAGGACGTTGCCCTGCTGTTGCCCGACGGAACTTCGGTAAGCGGCGATCGCAATGTGCGGCTGAAAATAAGCGAGATAGTGGGATTGGAGAAGGACCAGTTTGCGCAAATCGTGATGATAGCGCAAAACGACTTTCTGCGTTTTCTGCAAAGCGGAACGGACGAGCGGCTAAAGATTTTGCGCCGTATTTTTGGAACGGAAATGCTGAAAAATTTTCAGGAGCAGTTGAGAGCCCGCGCAAAGCAGGAAAAGGAAAAGCGTGATTTGATAATTCACGATTTTAACCGCTACGAAGTTGATGTCTACAAACGGGACGACCGGTTTGCGGAATGGGAAGTGCAAATAAAAACCGATACCTCAGCCCGTGCAAAAATTGATAAAAGCCTTGCCCAATACGACCAAACCAAACTGAAACTTGCCGCCAACCTTGCCACGGCCGAAGATTTGTGCAAAAAGTTTGACGACCTTGCCTCCACCCGTGCTCTGCTGGAAAAGCACGGGTCAAGGGCCAATGAAATGGAAACGTGCAAACAAAGGGCCGCCATTGGCGAAACGGCACTGCGCAAGGTTAAGCCCCTTGCGGATGATGCAACAAGAACGTTGAGTAACCACGCAAATGCCCGGAGCAACTTGCTTGCCGCGAAAAAGCAGGAGACCGATGCTCTTGGGGAATTGGAGCGGGCGGAAACTTCCATGCAGGGGTTGCCGCCGCTTGCGGAAGCGCAATCCGCATTTGACACCTTGTCGAAAAAGTGGGAAACCGCTGTCGGGCAACTGGAAAAGCTGAATCTGTTGCAAAAAAACCACGATGAAATCACAAACAGGCAAACCGTGTTGTCCGGTGCGGAAAAGGAATTGGCCTCTGCGTGCAAAGTGTTGGACGAACTGCCGTCCATTGACGAAGGCCAAACCGCTCTTGAGCAGTTGACACAGGAATTGACAGACACTCAAACTACGTACACCAAACTATCCGCATTGCAAACGGACTTTGCCAATATTAGCGAAAAGCAAGACTCGCTGTCCAAGATGCAATCGGAGTTTGAGGTCCTAGACATTGATTTTGCGAATGCGGACGGCAAGTGCAAACTATTGGAAGACGCTTTTTTTCGCAGCCAGGCAGGTATTCTTGCAAACAGTCTTGTCGATGGCAAACCATGCCCGGTCTGCGGTTCCGACATTCACCCCAACCCTGCCATCCTATCCGTTGGGGATGTAACAGAGAATGAACTCAAAAAATCAAAAGACACAAGGGATAACGCGCAAGGTAAACGCGAGAAAAAATCCCTGGAGTGCGGCAACGCGAAAACGGAAATCGAAATACTGTCTTCGCGGTTTCTTACCGAGTTAGCCGCACATGTACCCGAACCCACGCTTGCGATGGCTGGCACGCAGTTGTCGGAAATAACAAGCTCGGCGAAAACTAAAGTCGGCGAATTAACAAAGCGGAAAACCGATGCGGAAAAATCGTTTGCCGAACTCAAAACAAAGTTTCAGAACGCTACAGACAAACGCAACGAGCTAACCCCAAAAACGGCTTCACTACAGGGCGAAATCGACTCGCTCATTAAACGGTTTGCGGATGACTTTTCCGAATTCGCGCCTGCCGCCGAATGGAAAACATCAAAAGCAAAACTTGCACAATTGCTTGCCGATACGCGAAAACAGACAGAGGCCCTAACCGCAGACAGGCAAACCGTCGAGCAATCCCTTGCGGACCTTGCCGCAAACTGGGATGCCGCAACCAAAAGAAAATCCAACGCGGAATCGGCGCATAAGTCCGCGCAAACGTTAGTGGGCGAACGCAACGCTAATGAGCAGGAAGCGTCCAGGCTTAGTGTTGACGCGCAAACCAAGTACAGGGAAGCCCTAGACACGCACGGCTTCCCTGGTGAAGCGGAATACGCCGCCGCACTGGTAACCGAGAATGAACTTGCGGAAATGTCAAAACTGTTAACGGACTATGAGAAAAACGGCGAACAGCTTGCCCGGGACATGCAGCGCCTGGAACGCGAAACCGCAAACAAAGAGCAACCCGATTTGGGAAAACTTAAAACGGAAACAGAGGTGGCAGATGCGGAATCATCCGCATTAGGCAAAAGGCGTGAGGAAATTATGAGCCGTCTGGACAAAACCGAAACCAGCCTTGCGGAGTTGCGACGGGCCGCCATCCGTTTTGAACAGGCCGACAAATCCTACGCCGCAGTGAAGCAACTGGCGGACACGGCAACCGGAAAACTGGATTTTGAAACCTACGCCCAAATGGCATATTTCGAGCGCGTACTCGCCGCAGCAAACCGGCGTCTAAAAGTAATGAGCCAGAATCGCTACACATTGTTGCGAAAATCGGAAATCAGCGATGGGCGCGTAAAAACGGGGCTGGAAATAGAGGTGCTCGACGCATACACCGGCAAGGCGCGTTCCGCCAACAGTTTGTCCGGGGGCGAATCGTTTATGGCTTCGTTGTCGCTGGCCCTTGGGCTGTCCGATGTCGTGCAGCAAAGCGCCGGCGGCATTCACCTGGACGCCATGTTTATTGACGAAGGCTTTGGCACCCTCGACACCGAAACGCTGGACGTTGCCATTAAAACGCTTTCTGAAATGGCCGGAACGGATCGCATCATCGGGATTATATCCCACGTTACCGAACTGCGGGAACGTGTTGACAGGCAAATCCAAATCGAGAAAACCACGGGTGGAAGTAAAATAAGAATGTTGGTTTAGCGTAATATCGGCCAAAAAGCGAATCCCAAACGGGTGGGACGGCTGATTTTTTGCCAAAATTGTCGTATAATGTTTATCTGGGAACCGCGCCGGTTCCCTAGAAATCGGATGCCACTAAAAACTGAAATAGTTAGGGCATCTCAACTATGGAGCGATTTATGCCGGAATTTGACGTAGATTTGTTGATTATCGGTGCGGGACCTGCGGGGCTTACCGCTGCGCAGTACGGTGCCAGAGCCAACCTTAAAGTTCTGGTAATTGAGCAACTTGCCCCGGGCGGACAAGCCGCGCTGATCGACGTGCTGGAAAACTACCCCGGCAATGTGGAACTCAAAGGTAGCGATGGTAGCACAATTGCCAAACCGCGAACAGGTTTTGACTTGATGCAGGATATGTACAGCCAGGCGAAAACCTTTGGTGCCGCCTTCCTAAGCGAAGCGGTCAATGAACTTAAACAGGAAAGCAGAATATTTACAGCGATTTTGGCAAGCGGCAAAATCATTAAAGCTCCAGCGGCGATCTTGGCGACAGGAGCATTTCACCGCAGTTTGGATATCCCAGGCGAAAAAATTTTTTCAGGGCGCGGTGTTTCCTACTGTGCCACTTGCGACGGCGCATTTTTTAAAGGCAAAAAAATTTTTGTAGTGGGTGGAGGAGATGCCGCCTGTGATGGAGCGCAGTACCTTTCCAGACTTAGCCCCAATGTAATCCTTGTCCATCGCCGCGACCGTTTCCGTGCCCAGCCGGCTCTTGCAAGCCGGGTTATGCAGAACCCGAACATCGAGGTTAGGTTTAACACGGCCATAAAAGAAATAAAGGGGGACAAGAAGGTCAATTCGCTGGTAATTCAACGGGGCGGTGAAACACATGAAGAAGCCGCCGATGCCGTTTTTATTTTCGTGGGAATGGTTCCCCGTTCATCGCTTGTGTCCCAGAGCGGCTTGCAGGCAAAACTGGATCAAGAAGGGTACGTCGTTACCGATCAGAGAATGATAAGTTCGGTACAAGGTTTGTTTGTCGCAGGCGATGTACGTTCCGGTTCTTTCAGGCAAGTGGTTGTTGCCGCAGGGGAAGGTGCAGTTGCAGCACACTGCGCGGCTGAGTATATAGGGGAATCCAACAGGTAGCTAATTGCAACGCTGAAATTTTGCAAATATCATCAAATAGAGGAGGTGAAATGGAGTCTACCAAGTTTGGTGTCAGCGGGAAAAAGGCTTGCTATTCTCATTTATGGTGCCGGGAAAAATGGCGAAAAATGAAAAACTCTCAACGCCTTCCAGTGGAATCTCTGTTGAAATCCAATGAACGCTGGTGTATGAATGCCTGTAACAGGTACATTAACCGCAAATCCCTGAAAGGTGATGTATGGGCTTTGCGTAATGAAACTGGAGTATTGTCCGCTATCATTGTCCATGCAAGGCGAGGGCTTCTTCCGGTGTTGTGTGGGCAGAGGCATATCCCCCCGCTGCATTTTCTCAACGGTCTTTTTGGTACGGCTTCCATTTATTCATTGCAAGGCAGAAAAGACGATGTGGTAACGATGGAGACGGAAATGGAGAAAGTTGGTCTGTTTGCCACGGAAAAGGCTGATTTTGACCTTATGTGTATAGATAAACCGCCCAACGATTTTTGTTCAGCCAGCCCCGCGAAGCTGATAATACGCAGACCGCAGACTGCCGACATGGAAACTCTTGTTGCGTTGCACGCCGCCTATGAAGCGGAAGAAGTACTGCCACCTGGCAGAAAACTAAATCCTGCCACCAGTCGCATGAACATGGAGCGAATTTTCCTGGAGGAGCAAATGTTTGTTGCCGAACTCAACGGGCGTTTAATCGGCAAGATTAACACCAATGCTGTTACTTTTAATCGTTATCAGGTTGGCGGCGTATATGTTCACCCAGATTACCGGGGGAGGGGTATAGCTCGCAAAATGGCTGGTGAGTTTATCGCCGGTCTTGTTGCTCAGGGGAGAGGCATATCGCTTTTTGTAAAAAAAACAAACCCCGCTGCTTGCAGGGTATACCAGACTATTGGCTTTGAGATTCTGGACGACTACCGAATTAACTATTATGCAGCAAACGCGGGGAGGTAATCGACCGTGAACGATCTTCGCTCTCGTATTCTGCACTGTGATGCGGTTTGCGTTGTGGTTAACAAAACAGCAGGTGAAGCAACCGAGGGTGCCGGCAAGGGAATGACTTGTCTGCCCAGTCTGCTTGCCGCCGAACTGTCCAAAGATGATTACCCCATGCCCTTACAGCAAGATGCCCTGCCATTGCCGACGGCGGTTCACCGCCTTGACGTTCCAGTTTCAGGTTGCGCACTGTTTGCCCGCACCAAGGGGGCACTTGTCTTTTTGAACGCTGTTTTTAGCCAAGGCGCAGTGGAAAAACGTTACTGGGCCATTGTTGAGCCGCCCAAGAGTAATCCCGTTGAAGTACAGTTTCCAGAAAATATTGTTTCCCAAAAACAGGAACTTGTTCACTGGATATACGCTGATTCACGACGGAATAGATCCACCGCCTACGATGAACCGGGGCCTGGTCGAAAAAGAAGCTCACTTCGTTATAGTTTTGTTGGCAAAGGCCGCGACTATCTGTTTATGGAAATTGAACTTGTTACCGGAAGGCACCACCAGATAAGAGCACAGCTTGAGCGGATTGGTTTGCACATCAAAGGGGATCTTAAGTACGGAGCTCGACGCAGCGAAAAAACCGGCGGCATACGCCTCCATGCCCACTCGCTTTCGTTTCCGGCTTTTACCTGTGACCATTCAACCAGCAACAAGCGTATTACCGTACATGCAGAGCCGCCATTACAAGACAGCCTTTGGCAGGCGTTCCAAGCGGCCAAACTGTCAAGTTACAACGCCGGCGCATCCTGAAAATCAAAAATAGCGTAATCCGCAATCTGTTTTATTTTTTCCCAATCGTTTTTCGAGGCATTGTCATACACGCCGCAAACAGCCATGCCTATACTTTTCGCGCTTTTTACGGCATCAAGAATGTCCTCGAAAACGATGCAGTCGGAAGGCTGAACGCCAAGTCTTTGTGCCGCCAGAAGAAAAATATCTGGACGCGATTTTCCACAGCCCACTTCACCGGAGTTGCAAATGGCGTTAAACCAATCATAAATACCGTGCTTGCGGAGTGCCAGTTCGCAGAGCCCAGGTATTGTGCTGGTGGCAATGGCAAGTTTAGTCCCGCATTCCCTAAGCGACAAAAGATATTCTTTTGCATGTGGTTTCATCGGTACCGTGTGGCCGTATGCGTGCGCCGCCATGTCGTTCCATTCCTGTAGAAGACCGTCAACAGTCACCGGCAATCCGAACCGCTTTATTGTGTAGGCGGCGGTCTCGGAAAAACTCATTGAGGAGATTTTGTCAAAATAATCATCTGGAACGGCAAGCCCGCGTTTTTCTAGAAACGCAATGTCGATGTTTAACCACACGCCCATAGAATCAAGGAGCGTACCGTCCAAGTCAAAAATGCACGCTTTCATTGATACGACATCTGTTGCTTATAGGACATGTCCCAAAACAGATACTCGAACTCAACGCTGGATATAAAAATATCCTCTATCTTTTTGCGCTGCTCGTCTGCCATGTTTGCAACAAGATTATCCAGCGCGTCATAGAACCACTCGAAGGAACCCGAAAACTCCGCGCTGGCGTAACTTTCAATCCAGGTTTTGTAAAAGTTGTCCTCCAGTTTGTCGGCATACTGTTCCTTCAAACGTTTACCGTAATCGGCGTATGTCCACGCACAGGGGAAAACGGAGGCCAGAACTTCCGCCAGACCACCAGTAAGACCGAAGGAAAGCATATTTGCCGTGTAAGTTCTGTTGTACAGCGATGGCTTAACGGAAAGTATTTCCGCTTGCGTTATGCCAAAGTCTTCCATGTACTTACGGTGTACGCTCATTTCGTTGGCAAGAA
>Ga0209755_10005020_pt1 | contig 15291 bp, 14 predicted proteins | sample TergutCo191P1_FD_187301 | JGI IMG/M metagenome (GOLD analysis project Ga0209755, IMG submission 187301) | Cornitermes sp. P1 segment gut microbial communities from Petit-Saut dam, French Guiana - Co191P1 (SPAdes) (version 2) | ecosystem: Host-associated > Arthropoda: Insects > Digestive system... | reverse complement strand
ATGCCCGTGGGAGAGTAGAATATGCACAGGGAAAAGATTAAGTTGCCCGAGAAAGGCGACAATGCGCTCGCCTTCCTCGCCCGGATCTATTACGGCACAAGGGGAAAGGCCGCCTGGTAACTGGCTGGCCGACAGACTGTTGCCATTGCCCGTTCCGTCCAGGGGGTATATCCAGCAGTTGGTTGCTATGTCCCCGACGACTATTTGATGCACGGATTTTTCTTGCATGGAGGAATAATACCCTGAGACCGCTCGATTTGCTAGTGATTATCGGCATGGTGATTCTCTGGTACGGACTTGTGCCGATGGTAGGGGCATTGGTCAAACGCTATCAATGGTTCAAGTTCAGGAATTGCTTTAACGGGTTTCGTATGCATCCGATTATGGATAATCAGGCTTACTGGCAGCAGGGCAACAAAACGGACGAAGAGAGTGATGCACGGGAGAATCCCAGCGGGAATTCCAGGGTTTTTCGTTTTACAGGCGAGTTTGAATCGATAACGGACAAGCAGGTTCTATGGGTACGTGGCGAAAATCTAATCGTTCCGGTGTCCCTAAAAAATGCCGAAACCTATTTTCTGCCAATACAGAACGAGGAAAATAGCACCGAAATATCCGATCCTGGCGAGGAAGCCCCGGAAAAAATTCGCTGGGACAGAATTTCCTCGTTTGCCGAGGGGACAAAGGTTTTTGTCGGAGGTTCCCTGTCATGCCAGGAAGGGCGATGGAGCTTCGTTTCCACTAAAGAAAGTCCCTTAATGGTGATTTTCTATGACGGCCCCGACCACTCACTTGCAATAAAGACTACCTGGGCAGGCCGCCATCGAGGCGAATACTTCAACTTAATAACACCTTATTCCCTTATAACAGGTGCGGTGTGCCTTCTGTTCATTGCGGCATTGTTCTTGCCGCGACCGGCATTTCTTTTGACCGTAATTGTTTCCCTTGTTGCGGTGTTTATACCCCTTCTTCCCCTCATGCCGCCCGGTCTTTTATTTACGGTTATATACCGGCACCTTGCATGGAAATCAAGGATTCTGCGAACATACAGCGACCTCGCAAAGTTGCCCCTGGGCTACTTTGACCATAAGAACGACAACTCTCCGTTGCGTGGAAAACGAACCCTTCCAAACGGCGAAATTTATGGTTTTGTTTACAGTGCAAAGCTTCCGTCGGAAGTGCAGGACGGCAAAATCCCCCTGCTGATACCGGACATAACGGGACTTGGCAGGGGCGACAACTGGTACGTTTTTGGGGCGGTGCGTCCCAGCGAGCTACTGCCTTTCCGTCCCAAGGATCCCTTTGCGACATTTGGGGTTTTGCCAGGCAACCCAAGAAAATTCGCCCATAGATGCACGGTAAAAGCCTATGTGCTGGAAGCGGTGGCCTGGGTTATGCTTTTTTCAGGGATTGCGTTAAACATCTTCTTCCTGATGACGGTTCTTCTCCTGCTGATCTGAGACATCGGCTTCATACATGCCGTCCTGCGAATCTTCCATCACTGCTTCGGAAGCTTCCGTTTCAAAGGCCTCCAAGACGGAGGATGCCTCGCTTCCTTTGCCGTTTTCACCGTTTTCCTCGTCCTTGCGGGATCTTGCGTAGTCCACGGATAGCGGCCTTCCCCTAAAGACGTATCCACGTAACGCATCGATAATCCTTTCCGCCTCGGTATCCCGTACCTGCACAAAAGAGTAGTTGTCAAAAATGCGGATAGCCCCTATATCTTCCTTGGGGATTGCGATTTTCGTATTTATAAGGCTTAGAATCTCACGGGGGGAAACCCGTCGGCTTCTGCCTATGCTAAAGAAAAGCCATTTGGAATCCTTGTCCGCCAACGGATAACGCTGGGAATCGGAACCGGAACTCTCGCCCCTGTCGCTCGCCGTGGAATACCTGTCATTTCCTCCCCTAGACCTGCGGGAACCGTTCTTTTCCACCCTGGCAAAGCCGTTCCGCCCATTGCCAGCGGATTTTTGCTTGGAATCCCTCCCAAGGGGGCGAAGGCTTTTTCCCTGCTCCACAAGCATTAGCAGGTAGGCCGCCACTTTCGATCTGTGGAACAGCGAAACCTCTTTCTTAAACAGGCTGTGGTACTCTTCAAGTAGCCAGGGGTCTACTTCTGTCTTTATTTTCTCCACAGCAAAGGCGATTACTTTCTGTGTTTTTTCGATGTCGATGTGTGAATCCATTGTTTCCTTCTCGCTTAAGGCCGTTCGGCAGGCTCGATTCCTTCCGGACAGTCCTTATAGTCTCTCCCGTCTCTTGTTGAAAGCGGTAAAATGCCGCAAATGAATGTGCTTTTTGTCTAACACCACTCATCTATAATACTACGATAAACCCTCAGTTTGTTCAACAGGTACGCAGAGAATGTGAACATATTGCAATTTCCGCCCTTTCCGTGCAGGATAGGGTATGGAGAAGCTGGCAACCTGGTCGGAAGACCACACGATACGATTCAACGCCATCGACAGGTCGGACACGATGACACTGAATGCGGTATTCAGCGTCTTTCAGGAACTGGCGGTAAGCCATGCGGAAAACCTGGGGGTAGGGCGAGAGGCGATGGCACGAACGGGCCAGGTTTGGATTCTTTCACGTATGTCCGTGCAGGTTGACAGGCGGCCAAAGTACGGCGAAACCCTAACCGTGCGTTCCTGGCCCCGACGGTGGGAAAAGCTCTTCGCCCTGCGTGACTTCGACGTTCGTGACGCACAGGATAGCCCAGTAATCCGTGCGAGAAGTTGCTGGATCATACTGGACATGGAAAAGCGTCGCCCAATGCGCCCACAGGCCGTGCTGGAAGGCATGCCTTTGAACGAGGGCATGGACGCACTGTCGTTTGTTCCAGCCAGTCTGGGGGAACATTCGTCCCTGCAAAAAGCGGCGGAGCATAAGGTGGTGTACACCGATCTTGACTACAATGGCCACGTAAACAACGTAAGTTACATTCGATGGATTGAAAATGTCATGGATGCCTACCTGCTTGAACAGGCGAAACGGAGCCGACTGGACATCAACTATATGAACGAGGTTCTGCCTGGCGAGGTCGTCGATTTGTGGTCGAGCGGCATCATACCGACAGGGGCTGAACCCCCGGCGGAAGAAACGCCGCAACCGTCCCATGCATTTGCCTTTGAGGGAAAAAAGGCTTCCGGCGGTCAAACGGCATTCCGTGCGGAATTACGCCTATGGTTTTGAGCGTGGAGTAAAGTTCCCTGCCTAAACCACATGAAATATAAAATGGACGGGGACTACCGCATATTGTTTCTTTTGCCCATTTTGGTTGCCAGCTTTGTGTGAAGGTCTTTAAAGAACTCGATCACCGGGAGCATTATTACTGCGACAAAACTTCCGGCAAATCCGTTGTTGTATAGATTTAACCCGCCGTTTATGTCCCCTATAAAAACGGCAATCGCAACATGGAGAAAACCAGTAGCAATACCCCAAGCCCAGCCGTACTTACTGGCAATAGGCGCAAGTCCCGTCGAAAACAGAATCGCAAGGGTATTCACGGGAGCGGTAGACTCAAGGTGATTAAAATGCACGGCAATTATACTGCCAATTAAAACCGGAATGGTATTCCTAAGATGTTTGCCAGATGCTGCAAAACCGGATATTGTAAAAATTCCTCCCAGAATGGGGCCATTGATCGGTATCCCTAAAAAAAGCATGATAACGGTTGACAATATGCACATTATACCGATGTTCTTGTAACAAGAGTTTCCGTATTTGGCAAAATAATCGCTGTCATTCGGGTCGCTTTCATCCAGGATTTTCCTGAATCGTTTGAAAGAAACCGAAGGCTTGTCCGTAGCGATACCGTAAATAATCAGCGCAACCGCAATGCCACAGGCAAGAATTGTCAGGTGCCATGTGTGCTCGGTACCCCAATAGTTCTCGGGCACAATCTCCATGCCTATGCTTCGGAAAAGTCCTGCAAACATTGTTGCAATAAAACCACCTGCAATTCCGCCATTGTAAAGACAAAAATTGCTGTGTAGCCTTTTTACATACTCCGCCACTACCGGAAAAATAAACCCGACAAACATCCCGATAGCGAGTGCGGCAATTATTTGAAAATAATTAGTACCCCCGCCAAAAAAAGCTACCTCGCTGACTATTGGCGCAATTGTTGTGCATACCATTGCATGGACAACCATGGTTGAGAACTTTATTTTTGAAACCCTTGCATAAAACCAGACACCAGCCATTATCGGTAGTGTGTTAAACATATTTTTGCCGAACAGCGAAAAGCCGATGGTCAAAAAAAGTGCGGCAATTATTTTTCCGTCCGGTTCACGCTTGTTCAATACCAAAAGAAGCAGGTTGAAAAAAACCAAAACCGCCGAATTCACGAGAGCCGCACCTAATCCGGACAACGCCACATAGTCCGTTATCAAGACGCTTCGGGAGGTGTGAATCCTTATGTAGCCCTGCAATATCTGCTGGGGTGTGTCAAAAATAAATGCAACTATCACAAACAAAACACAAATACCGAGCATAATATAATAATCGACAGGTATTTTATATTTAACAGATCTTTGCATCGGCCACACTCACTTGTTTCATGTATGTAATTATACGACATATATGGCAAAAATGCAAGGAAATGCGAAAATCTTAAGAAAGCTTATGGACGAATGCGGAATACATGCATTTAGGTTGTAAAGGTTTTCTCGCTAAGGCCGTAACCCTCGTTTTCCGTGTTTCCCACATCCCCCGCAGGTTCAACGTGAACCACTATGTCGTATACGTTTTCCACACGTTCCTTTATGGCGACCTCAACTCTGCATGCGATTCCGTGCGCCTCGGCAACTGTTTTGTTTGGGGGAACTTCGATGTCAATGTCGATATCCCAGAACCCCGCAATGCGCCGCATCCGCACACGGTGCGGTCGTTCTGCCCCGTCAACCGATTTGACCGCATCAAACACGGCCCTGTAAAAATCCCCGTTCGAACCCCCGTCCATAAGTTCCGTATTGACTTCCAGAAAGATGCCAAGCGCAGACTTGATGACCCACAGGCCTACCAGAACCGCCGCCCAGGAATCGATAACACCGATATCGAGGAGCATGGAAAGTCCAAGCCCTGCCAGCACACCTGCCGAAAGCAGAACATCGGCGGACATATTTTTTGCGTTCGCCTTTAACATGAGTGAGTCGGCCTTTTTGCCCAACGCATGTTGCGACCAAGCCAAAAGCAGTTTCCCTGCAATTACGACAAGCGTTACTATAAATGCTGGCATTTCTGGCACTTCCCGTTCCGCACCAAAAATAATATCCCTGCCCGAATTGATGATAAGCTGCGCCCCTGCAAAAAAAAGTACAAAGGAAAGTATGGCCGTTGCAACAGTTTCCGCCCTGCCGTGTCCCCAGGGGTGATCCTCGTCTGCCGGGCGGGAAATAATTCGTGCCACAATGAGTGTCATAATTGCGATAACCACATCCGTCGATGAATCGATGCCATTGCCAACAACCGCAAGGCTCCCTGCGTAAAGGCCTACCCCGATTTGGGCCACCGCCAGTAATGCATTGCCAATAAGCGCAGTTAGCGATGCGGTTTTGATAATGCGGGTTTTCCTGTCCATATCCTGCTTAATGGTTTTTGCGCGGGGATTCATTTGCCCAGTATGGTAACAAAGTGTGTTTTGCACAAGGGCCTTGAACGGGCAGTCGCTACGGCGCAAGACGGAAGATGCAAAAACGGCCTTAATGCCCCGCCGGGGGTGGCACCAGGTGAAGACCACGGATTGCGGGCCGACTTTTCTACTAGCCGGCTTGACAACATCGCGCCGATGTGTTCTACTGAGCGGGTAGTGAAACTCGTTGCCCTTGCCCTGTTTTTCCTTGTCGCAGGATTGGTCCATGCTACGGAGGAAAACGTATTCCGCCATCCCTTGGGTTCGCAGACGGAAGCTGCTTTCAGAGCGACCTCCCAAAACCTTTCACGACACCCGTTTATACGGGGAAATTTCGAGCAGGAAAGAACCTTGTCCCGCCTTAACCGTTCCCTTAGATCATCCGGGAATTTCATTATAGCCGCACGACAGGGCATGGTGTGGAATACCCTCAGCCCATTCCCGTCCACGCTTACCATGGGCGGCGACTTCCTTATACAATCCAGGCCCGGCGGACAGAGAACCGTCCTGAGTGCCCAAGGGAACGAAACTTTCTTGCGCATGGCCGATGTGATAAGCGCGGTGTTCTCTGGTGATGTGCAAAGGCTTGTTGACAATTTTGAGATTTACTATTTCGGCACCGCCGCTTCCTGGGAACTTGGGCTTGTGCCCATGGACAGTGCGATCAATGTTTTTGCGCAAAGGATCGTCATGACGGGGGACACGGTGATCAGATCCATTCAGATAATGGAACAGAATGGCGATACCATTAAATACATATTGTCAAACCACAGCTTTCCTGCGGAACTGACCAGCGATGAGCAAGAATTTTTTTCCACCCCTTAAAGCCAGCATAAACAAAACAAATGCCTGGGAACTTTGGCTCTGGTTTCTGGTTCATTTTACCGTTCCACTGCTTCTGTTGCTTTCTTTCTTTTTCGTTGGGCCAGTAAGCATAAACACCTCGCTGTTTGACATGTTGCCGCAGTCGCGCCAGGCCAGGGACGTGATGGAAGCGGACGCAATCCTTGGCGAAAGAAGCGGTAGGGAAATCATCATCCTTGCCGCGGCGTCGTGTTTTGAAAAGGCAAAGGCCGGGGCGGTTCTTCTTTACTCCGAATTTGAAAATTCCCCAGGGGTCGAAGCCATTTCCCTGTTCTTCGATTCCGCGGTAATAGCGGAATTAAACCGGCACCTTTTCGATTACCGCTTTGTTATTGCCGGAAGCGATACCCTTGCCTTGCTGGAAGGTGGAATGGCCGAAGAAATAGCCCACGATGCACTGGCTTCCGTCTTTGGAGCTTTTGCTTTTTTCCCTCTGAGCAACATCGAAAACGATCCTTTTCTTCTTGCCGAAAGGCGCATGAGGGATTTTTTGTCGTCCCCGCTTCTTGCTGGGGCTATGACGTTGAGGAACGATGTCCTTGCCGCGCATAAAGACGACGCATGGCACATAATGCTCCGCATGACGCTTTCCCCCTCGGAGATTTCCCTGCAGGCAAACAGAACCGTTGTTGGAAGTATTTATACCGTGGCGCAAACCATAGAAGGTGATATGCCAGGGCTTGGGTTCTTTTTTTCGGGCATTCCGTTTCACAGCTACGAAAGTGCTTCCAGTGCACAAAGGGAGATTTCGCTAATCAGCACCGTCACGCTGTTGCTTATACTGTTTATTTTTCTGTATGTTTTCCGTTCCCCATTGCCGGTGGTTTTTTCGATTATGGCAATCGGGATTTCCATTGGCATGGCCGCGGCAACGGCGCTTCTGTTTTTCAGGGAGATTCACATCATCACTTTTGTCTTTGGGACTACGCTTATCGGAACCTGCGTCGATTATTCGGTGCATTTTTTTGTCCATTGGAAGGGCAACCCGACCTTGAAAACAGGTGCCGAAATTCGATCCCATGTGGTCAAAAATATTAGCATGAGTTTCGTTTCCACGCAGATATGTTTCGTCGTTTTCTTTCTTGCGCCGTTTCCCATTCTAAGGCAGTTCGCCGTTTTTTCCATGGCGGGGCTTCTCAGTTCCTATCTCACGTTTTTCTGCATCTATCCGCGCCTAAAATTGCCGGAACCAGGCAAAAGACAGTTTCGGTTTTTTAGGCAAAATATTTTCACGCTCGCAAAAAGCATCTCCCTGCCTCGTTACGCAAAGCCGGTTGTTTTTGCCGGGCTTCTTGTTGCAAGCTCGACGCTTCTTTTTTTTAATTTCCAGGCAATCAAAATAAGGAACGACCTTTCCTCGCTATACACGATGTCCGATTTCCTGTGGGAATCGGAAAGACGGGTGGCCGGGGTTTTGGACTACGGTTTTACTGGCTGGTACTATATCGTCTCGGGTTCAACCCCACAGGAAACTTTGGAAAACGAAGAAAAACTAATCGCCCGTCTGCAGGAAGAAGTTGAGCGCGGAAACCTTGACGCTTTTCTGGCGACCTCCGTTTTTGTCCCGTCGATAAAAAACCAGGAAAGAACTTTTCGGGCAATGGAGGCCCTGCTGTCCCTAGCCGCCGCCCAGTTCGAATTCCTTGGTTTTCCGCCGCAGTATGCCCAAGCCTTTGAAAGCGAATTCGCCGCTGCCGCAGGAAGGTTCAGCCTACCCGAGAACGCCCCTGCCCATGCCGGCGTGTCGAACCTCTGGATAGGCGCACAGAGCGGCAGCTATTTTTCCAGCGTTATGCCGTTGCGCCCAACGGACGAGGCGATTTTCAGATCCATTGCCGAGGATCTTGACAATGTGCACTTCATAAACAGGGCGCAGGGCATAGGCCGCGATCTTGACACGCTTACGCAAACAATGCTTTTCCTGTTTCTTGCCGCATATATAATAGTGTCCGTTATCATCTTTTTCGCATACCCGTGGAAGGACAACCTCAAGATATGTCTGGTTCCGCTTTTGCTGGTCAAAGGTGCGCTTGCGGTGCTGGCGGCCAACGGAATTCCCATAGGCTTCTTTTCTGTGGCGGCCCTTGTCCTGGTCTTTGGGCTTAGCCTGGACTATATCTTTTTTATGACTGGCAAAAAACACGTAGCCGAAAAAAAACTTTCCCTTCTTGGGGTAACCCTGTCATTTTTGACAACGTTCCTTTCTTTTGGTGCTTTGGCTTTAAGCGGTTTTATGCCGGTTCATCTTTTCGGCCTTACCGTTTCGGCTGGGTTGGGCGCGGCATTTATTTCCGCTATCATTTTGCAGTCAAGAACCGATTGAGAAAACCACCGTATTTCAGCCACCTCTGGTGTCGCCCCTTCGGTGACGGTTGCCAGCATGTAACGTTCGCCGAGACCGTCAGAAAGCTCGTAGAGCCCGAACGATAACGGCGAGGATTCGCTTGCGCAAAAAGCCTCCCCGTATAAGCCTTTGTCGCTGACAAAAGATGGAACCCTGGCCATATCGAAAACCGAAAGCCCTCGAAGTTTCAGGAAGCATTCCTTCAATGTCCATATTCCGTAAAACCGCGCCTCGTCAAATCTGTCGCTGGAAAAAACATAATTCCTCTCCAGGGCGGAAAAGAATTCTTCTGCTATTCCCACCGCCCCCGCCCTGGGGCGCATGCGTTCTATATCACAGCCGGTATGCAGGTTCCCTCCCCTTACAAAGGAAACCGCAACCAGCGTTCCCGAATGTGCGATGCTGAAATCTGCCCGACGATCCGGGAAAAAAGGTCGTCCCCGCTCTTCCCTGACGATGTCGCTTTCCCTCATTGGCCGCCCCTCAAGCAGGGACAGGATGCGTATGGCCTCGGTGCTTGCGGGCCTTTCGCATCCTGGTTCCGCATTGCTTGACACGACCGACAGGCCTATGGTATGGTGTGTCATATCACGGGTTTCCAGAGGGTTTTTTGGGCAACAACAAAAAGGGCATAATCTTTTTCCTCTTGCTTGCGGGTAGCTTTTTTTCCTGTGCATCGGTCGCCAGGCCTAGAGACAACCGACCATATGTTTGGCTCACCGAAAATGCGAAGTTTGTCCTGCTTCCCACAGAAAACATTGAAAGCCATATGGACAACCACCAACTGATTTCCGCTTACTTTGGCGGACAGAACCACCAGCTAAGCGCCTGGGTAAAGGCGGATGATGACAGAATAGACATGACCTTCATCAGCGAGATGGGAGCCACCATGGGAGAGCTTTCCTACCGTGACGGAGTCGTGCATTTCTCTTCGCCGGTTTTGCCCCGATCCTTTGGGGGCGAATTTATTGTAGCGGATTTTCAGCTCGCTTTCTACTGCGCCGTTGCGCTTCGTGGGGCCATGGAAAACATAGGGCTTTTTTTTGAGGAAACCGAAAACGGTCGCCGCGTGTTCGATGGGGAAACTATGATCGTGGAAATCGAAAGAAGCAGGTCTCTTATCAGGCTTGTCAATCATTTGCGTGGATACTCCATGATCTTTGAAGGTGATTTTGAATAGGAAGAAACTTTTTCTGTCCGCACCGGCCCTTGTTTGTTGTGCTGGGCAAAACGGAAACGAACTATACGAAGCCTGCATTCAGCCTGGTTTGCCTGGGGCAAGTTCGGCTGGAATCTCGATGATCGAGATGTCCGGTTTTGGAAAGTACCCCGTTGGGCTGATCCCTGGGGAAATGCCCGAGGCCGACTTTGAGGAGCCGTCGGGTTACGTTGGGGGGACGCGGTTTTTCCGCATCGTTGTTGCGGCTTTGGAACAGCTTGTGCCCACAGTCAAGGCGGCCGTTTCCAAGTACGGGCCTGAAAACGTGGGTGTCTGTTTCGGTTCTTGCGACAACGGATCCGAGGCTTCCCTTGCGGCCCATTATGCGTTTTTCGAAAAAAACGGGTTCCCAAAAGATTACGCCCTACGTTTCCAGAGTGCGGCGTTCCCAGCGGAGGCTATTGCCCGCAAGCTGGGCATTTCCGGCCCAGTGTTCACCGTCGCCACCGCCTGCGCTTCCGGGGCAAGCGCGATTGCAAGGGGGGCCGAGTTGATACGATCCGGGCGTTGCGGTGCCGTCGTCGTTGGTGGTGCGGACGTTGTTTCGCAGGTTGTCTTTGCCGGGTTTCATGCGCTGGAGGCGATTTCCGACAGCCTGACAAACCCGTTCAGCAAAAACCGGAAAGGCATTAACCTTGGCGAGGGTGCGGCTTTTTTTCTGCTTGATTCGGAAATGGTTTCCGATACCGAGCTTTTGGGTGTCGGCGAAAGCGCGGATGCTTCCCACATGACCGCCCCCGGGGGCGACGGAATGGGACCGGCAAGGGCTATGAAAGCAGCACTCCTCGACGCCGGGATATGCGGCGGGCAGGTTGGTTATGTGAACCTTCACGGCACTGGAACCGTGCTTAACGACAAGGCCGAATCTTTGGCAATGCGGGAAGTGTTTGGTACCCCCCTCCCCCCTTCAAGCTCCACCAAACCGATCACCGGTCATGCGCTGGGTGCGGCAGGAGCATTGGAGGCGGCAATCTGCTGGATGACATTGAACGAAAACAAGGGTCTGCCGGTGCATCGCTGGGACGGCGTACCGGACGATGAAGCTCCCTTCATCCCTGTCGGTACCACCGGTATCGGCGATGAAGTTCCCGCAGTATCGATATGCATGAGCAACAGTTTTGCCTTTGGCGGGTGCAATGTCAGCCTGGTTCTGGGGAGGGGTCCTCGATGATAGAAAAGGAAGGGCTGTTTTCAGTCGTGCCTCACAGGAGCAGGATGTTGCTCCTTAGCAGAATCATAAGCTATGATCTGGAGGAGCGAAGCATCGTGGCGGAATACCAAATCACCAAGGACTGCATCTTTTACGATTCCGTAGCGGATGGCGTTCCAGCTTGGGTAGGCTTTGAATTCATAGCTCAATCGATTTCGGCTTTTTCGGGCATAAGGGACGGGGAAAAGGGCAAGTCGCCGAAAATAGGTTTTGTCCTGGCCGTATCCAAATTAAAGATGGGGCTTTCGTTTTTCAAAGCTGGAACCACAATAACGATAAAATCAAGAGAGATTGACAACATGTATCCGGTGTACGTATTCGAGGGCGATATTTTTTTGGACGGCGAAAAAGTCCTTGGCGGAAAACTGACAGTCATGGAAGCAAGTGATGAGGATGTGAAGAGGTTGAGTGAATGAAACAGGTTTTGATTACCGGGGCCAGCAGAGGTATAGGTCGGGCCATTGCCCTGGCCGCAGCCGAGGCGGGTTATAAGATAACGGCACATTACAACAAAGGCAGGGAAGCGGCGGAATCCTTGGAAAAGGAAATCGCCGGGAAAGGCGGCGAGGTTGAATTGATTCAGTTTGACGTTTCCGACAGGGATGACTGCCGCGGGAAACTTGAAAAGTGGACGGAGGAAAACGGCGCATTCTGGGGAATTGTCAGCAACGCTGGCATTTCCGCAGATAACGCTTTCCCGGCTTTGACCCCAGACGAGTGGGATTCGGTTCTTCGCACCGATCTTGACAGTTTTTACAACGTGTTGCATCCGCTTGTAATGCCAATCTGCCGAAAAAAACAGGGCAGGATAATCACCGTTTCGTCGGTGTCCGGAATCATGGGAAACCGGGGGCAGGTAAATTACAGTGCCGCCAAGGCTGGCATAATCGGAGCGACTAAGGCCCTAGCCGTGGAGCTTGCCAGTCGTTCCATCACGGTCAACTGCATCGCCCCGGGGATCATCGAAACCGACATGATTTCCGACGTGCCGCTGGACAAGGCACTCCCGTTCGTGCCCATGGGCAGAACTGGAAAACCGGAGGAAGTTGCGGCCCTTGCGGTATTCCTTCTTTCGGAATCGGCTTCGTACATAACACGCCAGGTAATTTCGGTGAACGGAGGAATGCTGTGAAACGTAGGGTGGTTATAACGGGCGGTGCCGTGGTCAGTGCCTTGGGAGACGAATGGCTGGATATTCTCAAGGCCCTTAAAGCTGGAGAAAACTGTGTACGCTACATGGTGGAATGGGAAAAGTACACCGCCATGAATACAAGGCTTGCGGCCCCGGTGGATTTCACGATGCCAGATTACCCCAGGAAGAAAACACGCGGTCTTGGCAGGATAGCTCAGCTTGCGCTGGTTTCTGCGGACAGGGCGGTGGCAAGCGCCGGCATAAGTGTCGATGATCCGATGCTGAAAAACGGTCGTTGCGGCGTTGCCTACGGCTCTTCCATGGGTAGTGTCGATTCCCTCTTGGATTTCTACAGTATGCTCGTTTTTAACGATGTTAAGAAAATATCCGCCACCACCTATATCAAGGCCATGCCCCAGACCTGCGCCGCAAACATAGGCGTGTTTTTCGGTATTACTGGAAGAATTATAACTACCAACACGGCCTGCACCTCAAGTAGCCAGGCCATAGGTTTTGCCTACGAGACCATACAGCGAGGCGTACAGGATCTAATCTTGGCGGGCGGTGCCGAGGAGCTGAGTCCGGCGGATGCCGCCGTTTTCGATACTCTTTTTGCGACCAGCTCTAAGAATAAATCCCCGGAAACGACCCCAGCCGCCTACGACAAAAACCGCGACGGCCTTGTGATAGGGGAGGGGGCTGGAACGCTGATCCTGGAAGAGTACGAACATGCGAAAAACCGGGGAGCAAAAATCATAGCCGAAATCGTCGGCTTCGGAACCAATGCGGACGGTATGCACATCACCCAGCCGAATCGCGCAACCCAGGGCGTGGTCATGAAGCTGGCCCTGGAGGATGCCAGACTTAATCCAGCGGCAATCGGCTATGTCAATACGCACGGAACCGCAACCAGCGTGGGGGATGTTGCCGAAAGCTGGGCTACTGCGGATGTCTTTGGCCGCCCCGTTCTGGCAAGCACTTTGAAAAATTACATCGGCCACACTTTGGGTGCCTGCGGTGCATTGGAGGCGTGGATTTCGATAAACATGATGAAGGAAAAATGGTTCTGCCCAAACCTAAACCTTGTGGATCTGGATCCGGAGGTAGGACCGCTGGATTACATCACCGGGAGCGGCAGGGATATGGACACGGAATACATCATGTCAAACAATTTTGCCTTTGGTGGAATCAACACCTCGCTGATTTTCAGAAACCTGTGATGAATCACAAAACACCGGAAATAGGCAAGGACTGGCTTGCGATAGAGGACGTTGTCGCTACGGCAAAAAAACAGGCCGTGCCTAGGCTTTGTCGCAATGCGGAGTTCGAGACAAAGATAGAGTCTGGTGCGGCTTTTCTTGAACAGGCGTTGGAGAAGCATGGCGGCATTTATGGTGTTACCACGGGCTATGGAGCGTCATGCACCGAACAGGTCGGCCCGGAACAGTACGACGAACTTCCGCTTAACCTGACCAGGTTCCACGGTTGCGGCATGGGTGACTTTTTCGACGACGAAACGGTCAGGGCACTTATGTTGATAAGGTTAAACACTTTGGCCCAGGGCTTTTCCGGGGTCAGCATGGAACTGTTGCGCTTTATCGATTTTTTTATCGAGCAGGACATTCTGCCGCTTGTCCCGCAGGAAGGGTCGGTGGGTGCCTCTGGGGATCTCACACCGCTTTCGTACCTTGCCGGCGCACTTGTCGGGGAGCGGCAGGTCAGATACCGGGGACAGGAGCGTCTTTCCGCGGAGGTGCTTGCCGAGCTTGGCAGAAGCCCCTATCGGTTCCGTCCCAAGGAAGCCATCGCCGTGATGAATGGAACCGCAGTAATGAATGCGGTCGCCGCCCTTGCCTTTTCCGATGCGGAATACCTTGCGGATCTGGCCTGCCGGATCAGTGCGATGAATTCCATTGTCCTAAAGGGAAACGCTTATCATTTCAACGAGCGGCTTTTTTCCCTTAAGCCCCACCCCGGGCAGGCGTTGGCGGCGAAGAAAATACGCACCGCCTTGCCCCGGGAAAGCCACGGATTGTTGGTTGCTCCAGCCCAAATACAGGACAGCTATTCGATTCGCTGCGCCCCCCATGTGATCGGCCTGTTTTACGACATGCGCGACACCATGCGGTCGTTTATCGAAACCGAGATGAACAGTGCCAACGACAACCCGCTTATCGATCCGGAAACCCAAGCCGTGTACCACGGAGGGCATTTCTATGGCGGCCATATCTGCCTTGCCATGGATTCGCTTAAAAACATTTGCGCTAATCTGGCGGATCTTATGGACAGGCAGCTTGCCATGTTGGTTGACGTAAAATACAACCGGGGGCTTCCGCCCAACCTGACCGGGGTGAGCGGCAACGTTTCCTGCAACCACGGCTTCAAGGCCGTACAGATTGCCGTTTCCGCCTGGACCGCCGAGGCCCTAAAGAACACGATCCCTGCCAGCGTTTTCTCACGTTCCACCGAGTGCCACAACCAGGACAAGGTGAGCATGGGAACCATTGCTGCACGCGACTGTGTGCGGATCAACAAGCTGACCGCTCAGGTAGCGGCGGCTTCGTTGCTTGCCGCTTTTCAGGCCACCGATCTTAGGTTAAAAAGCGGCGAATTGAAGCGGCAGGATTTGGGGCTTGCGGGGGAGACCTATGACGAGGTTGCGGGATTTTTCGCACCGTTGGGAAACGACCGCCCCTTGGAAGGCGATCTGCGCAAGACGCTGGAACTAATCGAAAAACGGCATTTTAGAATTTAAATCTGTCCAGCGGGCAGGCCATAAATATAGTGGTTTAAGTTTACAATCCCCATAAAAATACCGAGAATAAAAGTATGGCGTATAGCGAGGACTACAGGAAACGAGCGATAGAGTACAAGGACTCGGGGC
>Ga0209755_10005018_pt1 | contig 15293 bp, 12 predicted proteins | sample TergutCo191P1_FD_187301 | JGI IMG/M metagenome (GOLD analysis project Ga0209755, IMG submission 187301) | Cornitermes sp. P1 segment gut microbial communities from Petit-Saut dam, French Guiana - Co191P1 (SPAdes) (version 2) | ecosystem: Host-associated > Arthropoda: Insects > Digestive system... | reverse complement strand
GGGTACTGTGGGGGAGGATGTTTTTTCCGAGGGGGAGGTTTTTGGGTGCGTATTTTTCGAAGGGGTTTTGGGAGAGGTCATCCTCTTCGAAGGCGTCATACAAGTCAAAGCTGAGGGGTGGGGGCTCTGTTTGTATTTGCTGGGGTGTTTGTATTCCAGGGAAGCTGCTTGGGAGGGTTTTGGAGGGGGGCAGTGTTTTTATAGGGGGAGGGATGTTGACATGAAGCTCACAGTGAGAGGGGTCATTCTCGTCCTCTTCGAAAGTACCATACAAGTTAAAGCTGAGGGGTGAGGGTTCTGTTTGTGCGTGTTGAGGTGTTTGTATTTCAGAGGAGCTGTTCTGTTCGGTTGGGCTGGGGGGGAGTGTTTTTGCGTTGTTTTCTTCTGCCAAGCTGTTAGGGGCGCCGTACAGGAAGATTTGGCTGCAGCAAGGGCAGAGGATATTGGCACCCTGGGAAGGGATTTGGTTGGGGGCCACATTGAGGCCGGCGGAACAAGAGGGGCAGGTGAGCTTTATCATGTACCTTTATGGCTAGCGTCCTCATGGGGCTCTCACCAGGCAACTTGCATGAGAAGTTTCACAGGAGGCAGGCTTAAGCTCTCCAAAAGGAGTTGTTTTCGAAGAAGGTGTTTTCATTGGGCGGGCAGTTGTGCTACATAAGGGGTAGTCGGGGAGAGGTTTTGCTTCATAACTCACATGGTGCGCCATGGCTTTTGCTTCACTTGGCACTCTTGGGAACTATCGCTTGGTCCAACTGCTTGCGCAGGGGGGGATGGGTGAAGTTTACCTCGCATGCCAGGAGGGCCCTGAAGGTTTTCTGAAGGAAGTCGTCATTAAGTGTATGTTGAAGCACCTGGCGGAGGACCAGGGTTTTGTAGACTTATTTTTGAATGAAGCCCGGCTGGCTGTTTTGTTGCAGCACCCCAACATTGTGCAGACTTTGGAATTAAACCGAGCGGAGGACAGCTGGTTTATTGTCATGGAGCATGTACGCGGGTGCTCTTTGAAGTCTTGCATTCGGCGGGCGAAGAAGAACCGTCGTCGAATTCCCGAAGCCATTGCTGTGTGGTTGATTGCAGAAGCTTTGCAGGGTTTGCATTTTGCGCACAACCTTTCGGATGGCAAGGGGCGCCCTTTGGGCATTTTGCACCGTGACGTTTCCCCGGACAATTTGCTGCTCAGTTGGGAGGGCGCCGTCAAGCTTGTGGACTTTGGCATTTCAAAGGCCAGGTTTAGGCATGTGAGTTTGCCGACAGGCGGCCCCAAGGGCAAATTTCCCTATATGGCGCCTGAATATTTTGTTGGAAAGCATGCTTTGGATGTGCGCTCCGACGTTTATTCCATGGGTGTTACGCTGCATGAGTTGTTGACTTTGGAGTTGCCCGACTGTGTGCCCAAGGACAGAGAAAGTGTTGCAACGCCCAGAATGGTTTATGAGCCTCGTGCAGAGCTTTCCAAGGAATTGAATGACATTCTCTTTCGAGCCCTCAACCCCAACCCTGGTGAGCGTTGGAGCTCTGCTGCGCAGATGGCGGAGGTGTTGATTCAGAGCCTCATTGCCAAGGGGCAAAACGTGCATGCTTCGACTGTCAGCGCATGGATGCGGGACTTTTGGGACTTAAAGCCGGATGAGACATTTTTCGAGTTGGAGACGCCCTCGGAAATTTCTCTGGCCGACACTGAGGATGGTGGCCGTTTTGTGGGCACAGAGGTTTTGCAAGCGCCTGGAGAGGTTGCGAAACAGGCTTTGGCCTTGTCCATTCGCCCCAGGCGCACACCGCGTCAAAATTTCATGCGAGGTTTGGCCACAACCTCCTTTTTTATAAGCATAGGCCTCCTCTATTGGGTTGTTATTTCCTCACCAAGAGAGCTCCCCCTTCAACCTCCAACGGCCATGGCCGTACTCTCTCCTTTCCCAGCGAATTCTCCTGGAACCCAGGAGTCGCCCATTCCTGAGGTTGTTTTTGAAAAAAAGTCCTCACATAAGCCGCCTGCCTCAGAGCGCCCAGGCTTTGTACGCATTAAAGCCGCCCCCGACACCATTGTCAGCTACCGAGGAAAACGTTTGGGAAAAACGCCGATGGGGCTTCTCAAACTGCCTGCGGGGAGAGTGCGCCTTCATGTGCGCAACAAGCAGTTGGGCATTTCCAAATCCTATAGAGTCCACATAAAACCAGGCGAAGAAGTGGTGTTGCAAGTACAAAGGCCCAAGACGAAGGCGAATACACTCTGAGGGGGCTTTGGAAAAGTTTGCTGCGCGGCAGCGTTATTCCCTACAAGTGGTTTCACGAGAAGAGGCGGGTTGTGTCCCCCTGTACATGGGGAGGGTTTGGACATGGAACAAACAGCTTTTGTTTGTGGCCAAGGAAGCGGGTGTTTGGGTTGAGCGCATTCCCCGGACGCAGAGTTTCTTTTTGAATGACATACAAATGAGGCATGGCGCGTGGATGAAGCCCGGGGACGAAATACGCCTCGGGGCCATTCGCTTGTTGTTGCTGGGAGAGGCGGAGCCTCCTCTGCCCGCCCTGCGGATGATTCCATTTGTGGAAATGGAAGAGCGCCTTGAGGAGGCGTTTTTGGCGCCTGGCGCCGACACGTTTCCAATGCTTTTTTTGGTTTCCCTCCCCCACCTCCACATGCCGGCACGCATGTCCTTCCAAAAACGGCTGATGAAAGAAGTCCTCTCATGGCAGCTTCCAGCTTTTTGGGCGAGACTGGCTTGGAATGTGCTGGCCTGCGCCCTACCCGCAGCCCCCATGGAATATGGGAGGGAGAGGGTGCAGCGTTTGGTGGAGGTTGCCGGCAAACAGGCCCGTATTGCATGGGCATGTTTTCCCGAGGACGGCATGTCCGCGGCGGCCTTGTTGGACAGCGCCTGGGTGAAGCTTGGCAAGGTGGATGCGCGCATAGAGCCTGTTTTGGAAAATGCCGGTATGGTACGTTTAGCGGGCATGGTGGGCGAGTTGAGCAAAGCCCCCGGCCCCCTATTGGTATTGGGGGGGGAGGGCCAGGGGCGGGCCGGGTTGCTGTCCACATGGTTTGGGGGCGCCCCCTATGCGGAATACCAAGCCATGGCGCTTTTGGACAAAGCGCCTCAAAGCGCTGCATTTAGGGCGCCTCAAAGCGCTGCCTTTAGAGCGCCTCAAAGCGCTGCATTTTTGGTGCGCTCCTTTGACAAGCTGCCGCCGGAGCGCCAACAGTTTTTGCTGGGCCTGGCAAAGGAAGCCAAGCTTCGCCTGGGGGCAACAGCCCGTGGCCCTTTTGAGGGGGCAAAGCACTTCCCCTGGGTATTCCACATGCCGCCTTTGGCGCAGCGCAGGGAGGACATTTGGCCCTTGGCGCAAGCGGTGGTGGCCTCCGTCAAACAGAGGACAAACCGCCCCCGTCTCTCTTTGGGGGAGGTGGTGAGGGGGCGCCTGGAGGCCTATGGGTTTCCAAAGGGGGTACGTGAGTTGAAAAATTGGGTGGTACAAGCAGCGGTGGCCTCGCTGCGTGACGAAATTGGCAAGGAGGCTTTGCCAGCGGCGTGGACGGTGGACGACACCCCCGGGGCCTATGAAGAGCAGATGGCGGCAGCGGAATACCGCATTTTGCTCGAAAGCCTGGCGCGTGCACGTTGGAATGTTTCAGCCGCCGCCAAACGCCTCAACCTCCCCCGGAGGACTTTGGTATTCCGCATGGCCAAACTGGGCCTCAAACGGCCGGACAACTAATTCTCCTTGGCCTGTGCACCGACAAAGGGCATACCCAGGCCATGCTGAAACTTTTGCGTTTGCTGACTCAGCTTCGCCCGCGCTTTTGCCCCATGCCCAAAGCGCCCTTTGAGTTGTTTGCAGAGTGGAGCATTGGCCAGGGCCTGGGGCCCCTGGTGGGCCACAACTTGGAATATGCTTTGCCCCAGTTACCGGCGCCTCGTGCGGTGAAAGACAAGTTGCTGTCGGTTTTCCAAGGCACTTTGGCAGACAACACCCTGCACCTGCTGAATTTTAAAAACACTGTGCAGCCTTTGGAAGGCCGCAGGCTTGTGCTTTTTGGAAACCTGAGTTTGGCAGAAGCCCTCTATGCCCACGTGGGGTTTAGGCCCCTGCTGGAGGTTTGGGTGTTGTGTGCCCGGGAGGACGTGCAGGGGTTTGGGGGCTATTTGCGCGCTTGTGGCTATGTGGAGGAGGCGCCCATTGCCCACGCGGTGTGTGGCCTCTCGGATGGGCGTACCCCTATTGGCCTCTTTGACGGCCTGCCGGGCCTGCCCCGCGCCCCCCTCCACCTACTCTTCCAGCAGGCCCTCCCCAAACGTGTATTCGGCCCCTCCATATATTCCCTGGGGCTTGAGGACAACCTCCTGGCGCTGTGCGCCCGCCAATATGCCCAAGCCTATGCCGGCCCCTGGGTGGACTGGGTGGACTTGCGCGAAATGTTTTTGTCCCCGGAGGTGAATATGCAAAACCTCCAAACCAAAGCACAACAATGGGGCATTGCACATGCGGTGTTTGCCTCTCTAACAGTATTGGGGCGCTTGTTTGAGTTGGAGGTACGCCCCGCCTTGCCCAAAGCCTCGGCCGAGTGGCAGGGCCTTGCAAACACCTGGGCCGAGGCTTTTGTGGGTGTGCTGGAGGCGGTGGCCCAAGGCAACCCAGCTTCAGCCCAGCAAAACCTCCGCCAAACTTTTGAGGCCATGGACGAAAAAACCCATGCTATGGCACCACAGGAAGGTGAATAATTATGTGCCTCCATTTTGTTTTGTGGACAATAAGCGTTGTTGCTTTGCAAATGCCGCCGGCTGCTTCTCCCGGAGGAATGCCCCCACACCCTCCCCTGGAGGGACAGGCCCCCACCCACCCTCCTTTGGGGGGGCAAACCTCGCGCTTTGCTGACTTGCCGGACGTTATTTCCCGTTTGGATGGGACGCCGGGTTTGAAGGAAACACCCAAAACATTTGAAATAGCCGTTTCCATTGCCTCGGAATATGAGAAAGTCCACCGGGTGGAGGAGGCGGCCCTATATTTTGGGCAGGCCTTTGAGAAAACAGCGGAGTTGAGGGGGCTGTTTGTCCAACGGCGGGGGGTGGAGGTGGGTGCAACCCCCTGCGAGGCCGTAGACGCGGACAAAGCTTTGGAGTTGGAGGTGGCCAAAGCCAAAGCGCAAAAGCCGCCGGCCATGCAGGCCGCTTGCCTGGGCTTGCTTGTACCCAAAGCGGTGGACGTGGGCAAACGCCTGGCCTTGTTTCAAGTGCTGGCCAAGGACATGGAGGGCGCCAAAAAAACCTGGGAGGCCCTCTGGGCATTGGACGAAACCTCCCTGGAAGCTGCCTATGCCCTGGGGGTGTTGTTGTTGGAGACGGAGGGGGACAACATGGCAGCCCTCAAACGCGCGGAGCAACTTTTGAAAAAAGTGGCCTCGGCGCAGCACCTGCGGGCAAACTCGGCCAAGGGCTTCCTCGGGCGTATAGAGGCGGCTTTGGAGGCAGGCGGCAACTCCAAAGTCCAACGCCCAACACCCAACGCCCACGCTCCTCGACAGGCCCCCACCCCCCTTTGACTCCACCCCCTTCCACTAAATAAGGCGAATGGCCAGCAAGTCCTGAATGTCCAAAAGGCCGATGGCTTTTCCTTGCTCGTCGACGACGGGCAGCTGGTCCACCTGGTATTGCCGCATGCGTGTGGCCGCCACCATGGCCAACTCGTTGCTATAGGCGCAACGGGGCTGTTGTTTCATGAAGCGGCCAATGGGGGCCTCCAAGTTGAGTTGTTGGCTTTGAATGAGGCGGCGCAAATCCCCGTCCGTAAAAATACCCACGAGTTTGTCCTCTGCGTCGACGACGTTGCTGGCTCCAGGCTTCCCCGGAGTTTGCGTCATAACGAGAATGGCCTCAGAGAGGGGTGCGTTTTCGCGTACCACGGGGTTAGAGGGGCCCTGACGCATGAGCTCTCCGACGCGCATGACGGAGCGTCCGAGGGCGCCGGCCGGGTGGAGGAGGGCATATTTTTCAGGCGTCATTTCCCTTTCTCTGGCGAGGCTGAGGGCGAGTGCGTCGGCCATGGCGTGCAAGGCGGCGGAGCTTGCCGTGGGCACAAGGCCCATGGGGCAAGCTTCATGTATGGCGCCAATTTCAAGGAGGGTGGTGGCGTGTTGTGCGAGGGGGGAGTGGGCGTCTCCGGTGAGGACAATGAGGGGCATTTCCAACCGTTTGAAAGCGGGCAGGAGGCGCAAAAGCTCCTCGGTAGCCCCCGAGTTGGACAAAACCACCCCCACATCCCCCGGGGCAATACGCCCAATGTCGCCGTGGGCCGCCTCCGCTGGGTGCAAAAAGAAAGAGGGGATGCCGACGGAGGCCAAAGTAGCGGAGAGTTTTTGGGCGATGAAGCCGGGTTTCCCCATGCCCATGGTAACAATATGCCCACGGCATTGGAGCATAAGGGCGACGGCCTTCTCAAAGTTGCCGTTGAGTTTGTCGCGCAGGGTGAGAATGGCTGCAGCTTCGGTTTCAAGCACGGTTTGGGCAAAGTGGAGAATGCTGTTCTCAGGGAGCGGCATGGGTTGGGTTTTACATTGCTTGCACTTGCTGCGCCAGTCGACTAACTCTGTGGCCTCTGAATTTTTGCCAAAACCGCCCAGGGAGGCCCAACCGTGAAGTTTTTTGTCGACAGTGCTGACACCAGAGAAATTCAAATCGCCGTGGAAATGGGGTGCATAGATGGGGTTACGACAAACCCCTCCCTCTTGGCCAAAGTGGGACGCCCCCTGGAGGCAACCATCCGCGAAATTGCCGCCCTCATAGACGGCCCCATCAGCGCGGAATGTATTTCAACCCAAGCCGAAGCCATGGTGAAAGAGGGTGTTGCCCTGTCGGCATTGCACCCCAATGTGGTGGTGAAAATTCCCATGGGGGTGGAGGGGTTGAAGGCCACCCGGGCCTTGGCGGGCAAGGGTATTGCAACCAACGTCACCCTGGTATTTTCCCCCCTGCAAGCCTTGTTGTGCGCCAAAGCGGGCGCCAGCTTTGTGTCGCCTTTTGTAGGCCGCTTGGACGACATTGGCCAAGAGGGCATGGAAATGGTTCGCCAAACGGTGGCCATTTTTGACAACTATGGTTTTGCAACCGAAGTGTTGGTGGCCTCGGTACGCAACCCCATTCACGTGCTGCACGCCGCCCTCGCCGGGGCCCATGTCGCCACCCTCCCCCTGGCCGTCCTCAAACAGCTTTCGGAGCACCCGTTGACAACCCTCGGCATAGAGCGCTTTTTGGCCGACTGGGAGAAAGTACCCAAAGCCTAGGTGAAAAGCCCCCCCAAAAAGGGTATATACCTATAACTTTCCAAAAACATTGAGGTTGTTTCTTTGGACGCCCTACATTTTGCCCTTCGGGTGAGGTTTGGGCGCATGGAATAATAGCAAGCTTGCCTTATTGTAAAAACTCAACTCTACAGTGTACGGAATGCATTCCGCTCAATATATTCGAAGCAAGTATGCCCCATGTGCGTTCGGGTTTGCTAAACAACGGGTGGTTCCCTGTAAGGAGACTTTGAAGGAAGAGAGGGTTTCATGTCAATCCACCTCAAGGTGGCTTTGGTTATCAGCAGCTTTGTGGTTGCCTTCACGGTAGCTCTGACGGGAATCAGCATTTTTCTAACCCGAAGCAGCCTCGTGGAGACGATGCGCAGGGACTTGACGGCAGTCAACCAAATTGCAAGGGACTTCGTTAAAATAAAAATTACACACCTCAAAGCGGATGCAAAAGCCGTCGCCTTGCGCGTGGCCACCTCCTCCCCCCAAAAGGTGGACGAAATTTTCCAAGAGGCAAAAGCCAACTCTCCAGACTTTTTGGCTTTCACCATTTTTGGCCCCGAGGGTGTGCTGGTGTTGGGGGAGGAGTCTCCCGCTTCGGCCCAACGCCTGTCCACAAGCGAATACTTGCAAAAAGCCTTTGAGGGCGAAGAAACCATAACCACCATCCGAGAGGATGAGGAAACCAAACAACTGCGCATATATATTAATACACCTATTGACGGGAGCAGAGTTTTGGCGGTGGCCGTCGACGGCCTCATTTTCCAAAAGCTGTTATATGACAACTTCAAACTTCGACATGCGGGCAGCCTCACCAGCAGCCTCTTTATGTCGGATGAGCACGGCCTCGCCCTCGTCTCTCCCATTGAGCAGCACGTTACAGGACGCCTCAACACCTATAAGCCGGATGCGGAGCTGCTGGGGGACCCGGATATGGTACGGTGGACAGCCGCTTTCGTTAAGGCCATTCAAAACAACAACAGGACTTTCGACTTCTCCTATGGAAATGGACAAGAAGGCATTTTCTCTTGGCTCATTTTGGACGAAATTACGGCAGGCTGGGTGCTGGGGGCCTATGCGCCTCTGGAGGAGAACAAGTCGGTGGCGGAGGGCAAAAAAATGTTGCTCCTGGCGGCCGCTATTTTTCTCGGAGTCAGCCTCCCCATCGTCTTCGTCTTCTCTGAATATGCGGCCCACCCCTTCCTCCGTATTAAAGAACAAAACCAAAACCTTAAGGAGCTGAACGAAGCCATTGTGGCTGCCAATGAGGCCAAATCCCACTTCCTTGCCAATATGAGTCACGAAATGCGTACGCCTCTCAATGCCGTCATCGGCTTGACAGAGTTGACGCTGAATGGCGTAGGCAACAAATGCAAACCCGAATGTACAGAAAACCTCGAGAAGGTTTTTAGCGCCGGCTCCACCCTGCTGAATATTATTAATGACATCCTCGACATCTCCAAAATCAACTCCGGTAGGTTTGAAATTCACCCCGTGGAATATGAGTTGGCAGAGCTGGTGAGCGATGCGGTGAGCCAAAATATGGTCCGCCTCGCCGACAAACCCGTGGAGTTTAAACTCCACATCAACCCCTCCATCCCCAGCCACCTCTTCGGAGATGATTTGCGCGTCAAGCAAATCCTCAACAACCTCATCTCCAATGCCTTCAAATATACCCGCTTCGGCACCATCTCCCTCAGCATTTCCTTCGAAAAAGACAAAGGCGAATACCTCTGGCTCCTCTTCGACGTCAAAGATACCGGCATGGGTATTCTCCCAGAAAACCTCGAGAAAATTTTCGCGGACTACCACCAGGTGCATACCAAAGCCAACCGCAAAATAGAGGGCACAGGCCTTGGCTTGCCCCTTACCAAACACCTCGTCGAGTTGATGAGTGGCTCCATTAGCGCCGAAAGCGAATATGGCCACGGGAGCACCTTTAGGGCGAGAATACGCCAAAAACAGGTGAGCCCACTCCCCATTGGCGAAGAAATGACAGAAGAATTGGCCAAATTTAACTTCTCCAATACCCAGCGCCGCCGCAACATTAAACTCTCCCGCCTCTACCTCCCCAATGCCAAAGTCCTTGTTGTGGATGATATGCCCATTAACTTGGATGTGGCCAAGGGCCTTATGCAACCCTATGGCATGCAGGTGGATTGCGTCGAAAACGGCCAGGCCGCCATTGAGTTGGTGAGACAAGCCTGTGTGAAATATGACGCTATTTTTATGGACCATATGATGCCGGGAATGGATGGGGTGGAGGCCACGCGCGTTATTCGCACGATAGACTCCGACTATGCCCGAAATATACCCATTGTCGCCCTGACGGCCAACGCTGTGGTGGGTACGGAGCAAATGTTTCTCCAAAACGGCTTCCAAGCCTTCATTCCCAAACCTGTGGATATTGTCCAGTTGGATTGGGTTGTCCGCCAGTGGGTGCAGGGGAAAACCCCCGAGGAAACCCCCTGCCCCTCAACGAAGACAGAAACCCCCACAGAGGCACAGGAGGTGGAGGGTTTGGATGTGGACAAGGGGGTGGCCAGGCTTGGTGGCAATGCGAAAACCTATTGGAAAATTGTCCACGCCTATGCCCAGAGTACCGCAGAGTTGTTGAAAAAAATTCACTCTGTCAGCCCGGAGACACTGGAGGGCTATGGCATTGTGGTGCACGGCCTGAAGGGCAGCAGCCGCAATATTGGCGCGGACGCTGTTGGAGACTTGGCCGAAGCCTTGGAGAGAGCGGCCAAGGTGGGCAACTTCGCCTTTGTGCAGGCCCACCACGCGCCTTTTTTGGAAGCGACAGAAAAACTTTTGTCCACACTCTCAAAAAAACTGGAAACGTATGCTGGCGCAAAGCACCTCAAAACCGAGCCTGACGAGGCCTTGTTGGAAGCTTTGCATAAGGCCTGTGAAAGCTTTGACATAGACGGGTTGAACCAGGCCATGGAAGCCTTGGTTGCCTATGAATATAGCCCCGGCGCCGGGGCGAATTTGGTGGCTTGGCTGAAGGAGAGGGCTCTCTTGTTGGATTTTGAGCAAATGGCCAAACGTCTTTCAAAAATGAAGAAGCGCTGAAGGGTGGTTTCCTTCAGCAAGGAGGAAAGCTTGGGACAAATGACAAATATGGAGAGGGTTGCTGAGCGAAAAACCATTATGCTGGTTGACGACAACCTCGGCAATTTGGAAGCCGGGAAAAGCATGCTGGGGGACTTATACCGCCTATACCCTATTCTCTCCGGAACCATTCTCCTCAACCTCTTGGAGCACGTCCTCGCGGACTTAATTCTCTTGGACGTGGAAATGCCAGGCATGGATGGCTATGAGGTTATACGTAGGCTGAAAGACAACCCCACGTGGAGGCACATTCCCGTTATTTTTTTGACGGCAAGGGTGGATGAGGGCAGTGAGTTGAAGGGACTTTCCCTGGGCGCCATTGACTATGTCTCCAAACCCTTCTCCGCCCCCCTCCTCCTCAAGCGTATTGAAAACCACCTCCAAATTGTGGAACACGAAAAGCAGCTTAAGAGGTTTAACTCCTCCCTGGAGGCGATGGTAGCGCAAAAAACCTCTCAAATTTCAAAACTCCAAAACTCCGTTATGAGTACAGTGGCTGACCTCATTGAGTTTAAGGACGGGACAACAGGCAGCCATACCTTTAGGACGCAGAAATATTTGAAGCTGCTGGTGGAGAAGACTTTGGAGCAGGGCATATATGTTGAGGAAATTTCCTCTTGGAATTTGGAGCATTTCATTTTTTCCTCCCAACTCCACGACGTGGGGAAACTCTCCATAAGCGACACCATTTTGAACAAGTCCACCAGGCTAACCCCAGAAGAGTTTGAGGTGATGAAGAGGCACGTTGAGATAGGTGCGCAGGTTATTCAGAAGATTGAAGAGAATATGGAGGGGCAGACAAGCGACAACTCCTTTTTGCGCCACGCGCGACTCATTGTCGGCGGGCACCACGAGAAATGGGATGGCAGCGGCTACCCCTTGGGTTTGCAGGGCGCCGACATTCCATTGGAGGGGCGGCTGATGGCGGTTGTGGATGTTTATGACGCGCTGGTTTCTGCCCGTCCCTATAAGCGCCCCATGCCCGTTGAGGAGGCCCAGAGGTTGATTGAGAGTGGCAGCGGCACACATTTTGACCCAAAGTTGGTAGCCGTTTTCTCCAAAATTGCAGACTTGTTTGCAGTTGTGGCCCGCAACGAAGCCCTTTCATGACATGCCGGTGACACAGTGCCGGCCGCAGTTATGCGAGGTTGCTTTCCGGAGAAGTTTGGAGACGACATGGAATTTCACCCCAAATGGGTTGCCTGGGAGATGACGCGGCGGTGCAACTTGCGCTGTGTACATTGCCGCTCCTCCTCCGAGGCGGAGGTTTGCGGGCACCCGAATTTTGACACGCAGACGGCTTTTCGCGTGGTGGACAACATTTGCGCCTTTGCAAGCCCCGTTTTGGTGCTTTCAGGCGGAGAGCCTTTGTTGCGCGAGGACATTTTTGACATTGCCGCCTATGGCACGCAAAAGGGTTTGCGTGTGTGCATGGCCACCAACGGCACTTTGGTGACAGACGCCGTTTGCGAGCGCATTTTGGCCGCGGGAATTCGCATGGTTTCTTTGAGTTTGGACGGTGCTTCTCCCGAGGTGCATGACAACTTCCGCTCTCAGAAGGGCGCTTTCCTGGGCACGCTGAATGCAACGCGCTTGTTTCGCAAGCACGGCATTTCATTTCTCATAAACTCCTCGTTTACGAAGCGCAACCAGGGTGAAATTGCCAAAACCTATGCTTTGGCCAAGGAGATGGGGGCCACCGCCTGGTATATGTTTATGGTGGTGCCCACGGGCCGGGGGGAGGAGGTGGTGGCGGAGTTAATTCCCCCAGCGGACTATGACGCCATTTTGGACTGGCACGCTGAAATGGAAAAACAAGAAGACGAAATGTTGGTACGCCCCACCTGCGCCCCCCACTATTACCGTGTTGTGCTGCAAAAGGCGAAAGCGGACGGGGAGAAATATAAACGCCGCTCCCTGGCTTTCTCCACAGGTGGCTCCAAAGGCTGCCTGGCGGGCCAGCTTATTTGCTTTATTGACGTGGACGGGGAAGTGTTGCCTTGCAGTTATTTTCCCGTTTCCGCGGGCAACGTCCGCAAGCAGAGTTTTGAGGAAATTTGGAAGGAGGGGAAGGTATTTCAGGACATGCGCGACTTTGGACGCCTTAAGGGGCGTTGTGGTGCGTGTGAATATGTCAACGTATGTGGGGGGTGCCGCGCACGGGCACTGTCCATGTCCGGGGACTATATGGCGGAGGAGCCTTTTTGCAAGCACCTCCCCTTCAAATGGCGGACGGCTGCCCCCTAGGCCGTCTGCTTGAGAGAATTACTTTGAATTGGAAGCGCTCTAGTTGTGGTGTTTTTAGCTGCGCTGGCTATTGTAGCGGCTTGAAACCTGCGTGAGGGACAATGGCTGAAGACGACGAGCACTTTTTGAGGGCATGGAAGCAGAAGGCGTCGTCGTCCACGTGGGCTTCTCCAAATGTGTTGGGCGCGCCCAAGGCGTGTTTGCAAAGAGACGCGCAGCGGCCCTTGTTTTGGATAGAGGAGCCGGCGGCATTGGAGGCCATGTGCCTCAAGCTTCAGCATGAAGCTTTTGTGGGTTTGGACGTAGAAACCACCCTCACCACGCAGAGGATGTGTCTCATGCAGTTGGCGACGCCGAGTGCCACCTATATGGTGGACACACTGGCTTTTTCCTCTCTCTCCCTGTTGGCAGGGTTTTTGAGCAGCCTCCAGACGAAGAAACTCATTCACAATGCGCCGTTTGAGACGCGTGTTTTGGCAGCTTGTGGGTTGCCGTTGGCGGGAGTGGTGGACACATTGAGTTTGTCGCGGAGGTTGCGGGGGAGGAGCATTCCGGGGGGGCATGCCCTCGCTGTGGTTTGCGAGAGGGAGCTTGGGAGGCCCTTGGACAAGACGGAACAAACCAGCAATTGGCAAAGGCGGCCTCTTTCCAGAAGCCAAGTGGCCTATGCCGCGTTGGACGCAGAAGTATTGCTAAAGCTTTGGGAGGTATTTTCCAAGGAGAAGGGTTTTTGAGGAAGAGGAGGAGGCAGGTGTTTTTTTTCAAGAGGGCTTTGCTTTATGGTGGACTCTTGCACTAGAGGTTTCTCCCATGTCCATTTCCTCTATGCCTGTTGGGCTTGAAGAGACTGCAATGCCGTTGTTGACGCAGAAGCCAAAAATTCGCGGCGTCATTCACCAGTGGGCCTCTCTGGCCGCGCTGGCCATGGGTGTTGTTTTCGTATTATGCGCGCCGACGGCGAGAGCGGCCTGGGGCGCGGGAATATTTGCTGCGAGCCTCACCGTTTTATATTTGGTAAGCGCGGTATACCACCGAGTGGAGTGGAAGCCGCATGCGCGCCAGTGGATGAGGCGGGCAGACCATGCTTCCATTTTCATATTAATAGCGGGCACCTACACGCCGATGGCGCTGTTGGCTTTTTCAGCGGAGTTAGGCCTCAAGGTGTTGTTGTTGACATGGGGGGGGGCCATATTGGGGGTATTGCAGTCCCTGTTTTGGATTAAGGCACCGAAGGTGGTTTCAGCGGCCTTGGGTGTATTGGTAGGGTGGAGTATTGCCCCCTACCTTTCGGAATTTAAGCGGGGGCTAGGGGAGGTGAACTGGTGGTTGGTATTCGCCGGTGGCATGGTATACACGCTGGGGGCGGTGGCCTATGCAAGCAAACGCCCCAAGCTGAGCCCACGTTGGTTTAGCTACCACGAGGTATTCCACTCATTCACCGTCGTCGCCGCTGCACTGCATGCCGTTGTTGTATGGCGTTTGTTTTAGGGGCAGGTGCGCGTGCCCACACAATAGCCCAAGGGCATGAGGCCTGAAAACACCTTCTCCTTGGTGACGCGAAGGCCCGCCTCCTCCATGCTGGCACGAAAGGAAGCCACGTCAAAGCAGCGTTGAATGGGAAGCCCCGTCAGTTTGAGCAAGCGAGCCAACATTCGCCCACCCAAGGTTTGGTTGGGGCAGACGGTGGGAGCAAAAAGTCTCCCCTGGGGTTTGAGCACACGCAGCAAAGCCTCATAGGCTTTGGGCAAGTTGGGCAAAAGGTGCAGGACGTTGCCGGCGACAACCGCGTCAAAGGACTCCGCCTCAAAGGGGAGTGCATATATGTCCGCTTGTTGGCAGTGGACATTTGTGAGTTTTGCCTTCTGCACGCGGGTTTTGAGTTTCTCTACCATGGCGGAGGCATAGTCCACCGCCACCACCTCGCCTACCCGCGGCGCCATAACCTCCGTGGCCATTCCTGTGCCGGCCGCCACCTCCAGGACACGCTCCCCCCCCACAAATTCCCCCTTCAACTCCTCCAACACCTTCGGCATGGCACGCACAGTCACCCATAGGGATATGTCATATATTTTCGCGGCGCGCTCCCAATAGGTGCGGGCTTTGTCGCTCATTTTTCTCTCCTCCTTGTGCCGGCGCTTTGCAGCATGCAGGCCCCAGTTTGAGCATTTGTATATGCCGACATGAAAACTTCATAAGCGCCTGAATGCCATTGAAAGCCATGTGTGGCAACCTATTGAGTTTAATTTTTCAACTCAACCCCCACCCCTCCTAACTGACAACGTTTTTTTGGGCCTGCGGCCCGGGCCGTTTTTTGGAATGTTTCTCTTCGCCCTTCGGGCGGGGTTGTTGCCGCATGACAATGTGTTTTTGGGCCTGCGGCCCGGGCCCTCTTAACTGAGAAATGTCTTTATGGGCCATGCGGCCCGGCATGTTTTTGCCCTCCGGGCGTTGTTTTCTTTGGGCCTGCGGCCCGGGCCATTTTTGGAAATGTTTCTCTTTGCCCTCCGGGCGTTGTTCTCTCTGGGCCTGCGGCCCGCGCTTTCTCGCCCTCCGGGCATTCTGCCTCCGGCGGGGAACTTTTTGCTCGCCCAAAAAGTTCCTCAAAAACGGCTCCCTCCGGTGGCCCTGCGGGGCCTTCCGCATCACT
>Ga0209755_10005017_pt1 | contig 15297 bp, 12 predicted proteins | sample TergutCo191P1_FD_187301 | JGI IMG/M metagenome (GOLD analysis project Ga0209755, IMG submission 187301) | Cornitermes sp. P1 segment gut microbial communities from Petit-Saut dam, French Guiana - Co191P1 (SPAdes) (version 2) | ecosystem: Host-associated > Arthropoda: Insects > Digestive system... | reverse complement strand
ATCCTCCTCAGGCACCTCCGCAACAACAGCCCCAGCCTGAACCTGATCCACCACCTATCAACGACCCTCAACCAGAAGGAAACCGTAGACCAGGCGGTGACCTCACTCTTAACTCGGTCACGCCGCCCACCATAAACAGAACTCCTGCGCAGGCCAACAATAGAACACCTGCGGCAAATAACCCGTCCACTGCAAACGCTAACCAGGCACCAGCTGCAGAAACTGAAGAAGAGGACGTCAGCGAAGAAACTACTCCAGTTGCTGCGGCCACTAATGATGAAAATGCAAATACAGGGGGAGTAACCCTTGCCACCACTCCTGAAGCCCGTGACGACGCTGTTCAGTTCCCCGTTGCCGCAACTGAAGTTGCAGAAGAAACGGGAGGGATTAACTGGATACTTGTTGGTGCAGTAGTTGCTTTCGTGGCTGCTATTGGTGTGGCTGCCTACTTTATCTACCAGCACCATAAAAAGAAGCCTGCACCTAACCCTACTTTTAAGGAAGCCCCTGGAACAAAGAAGAAGCTCTCGCTTGATTCAGTAAAGGAAAAGTTCACTTCGAGCAAGCCTAGTAAGGAAGCAGCACCAAAGGTACAGCCAACAGTAGTCAAGGGACCTTCTCCCAAAGAGGCGCCAAAGCCTGAAAAATTGCCCGTCCAAACTATAAACCCCAACGTAAGTCCCATAGCTAAAGAAAAACCTGCTACCGCATGAGGGACCATGACCCCTTGACGATAGACGCCTTGATTGAAGACATCCTGGCGTCCAATCCCAATGCGAATGCAGATGAAATCCGTCGCGCCTATGACTTTGCTGATAAGGCTCATGACAATCAGTTGAGAAAATCGGGCGACCTTTTTATTACCCATCCCCTTGAAGTAGCCCACATTCTTGCCGACCTCAATATGGATACGGCGACCTTGCAGGCAGCATTGCTGCATGACGCTGTTGAAGACGTTGAAGAAATCACTGTCAAAGACATTGCCGAAACGTTTAGCCCAGAGGTGGCAGAGCTTGTCGATGGTGTCACAAAACTGGGCGAGATTAGTTACAGTACCCGTACTGAAGCGCAGTCAGATTCTATGCGCAAGATGATAATCGCGATGGCAAAAGATGTCCGCGTCATCTTGATTAAGCTTGCTGACCGCCTGCACAATATGCGTACTCTTGATGCACTGCCAAAGCACAAGCAGTTTGCAAAATCGAAGGAGACGCTCGAGATCTTTGCACCGCTTGCGCACCGCTTTGGCATTAATGCCATCAAGTGGGAACTTGAAGACCTTGCTTTTTCCTATCTAAATCCTGCCAAATATCATCAGGTTGAATTAATGGTGCAGGAAAGTCGCGAGGCACGTGAAGCCTATGGCAATGAAATCATGAAAGAGATTACAGACGTCCTAGATACCGTTAATATCACGGCAAAAATACAGGGACGTCCAAAGCACCTCTACAGCATTTATCAAAAGATGATTAATCGCGGTAAGGATTTCAGCGAAATCCATGACCTAATAGCCCTGCGCATTATCGTCGATTCGGTTAAAGACGTTTACGGCGTGCTGGGCATGGTGCACAATCTGTATAAGCCAATGCCGGGACGTTTCAAAGACTATATTGCCATGCCAAAGTTCAATATGTATCAGTCGCTACATACGACTGTTATTGGACCTACGGGACGCCCACTTGAAATCCAGATTCGCACAGCAGAAATGCACCGCCGCGCAGAATACGGTGTTGCGGCACACTGGCGCTATAAAGAGGGCAAGCCCATGTCGCCCACTGACAAAATGGATGACCGTCTGTCCTGGCTGCGCCAAATCCTCGACTGGCAAAACGAAACCAGTGACCCTGTCGAGTTCATGGATGCCCTGCGCATTGACCTTTTCGACGAAGAGGTCTTTGTCTTTTCGCCAAAAGGTGATGTCAAGGCACTAAAGAAAGGTGCTACGCCGCTCGACTTTGCCTACAGTATTCATACTGAGGTCGGCGACCAAACGGTCGGCGCGAAGGTAAACGGCACTATCGTCCCGCTAGCCTACCAGCTAGAGATGGGCGACCAGATTGAAATTCTAACCAATAAAAACTCCAGCCCGTCGCGTGACTGGCTTGACATTGTTGCGACCTCAAGTGCGCGTAGTAAAATTCGCAGTTACCTGTCAAAGACCACGCGCCTAGACGACATCGTCAATGGACGCGACATGCTCATGAAAATCATGCGCAAGCACGGCGTCAGCATTGCCACGCGCAAGGTTGAAAAAGAACTTGAGGCCGTCGCCACAGACATGCACTACAAGACCATCGACGACCTCTACGCACAGATTGGTTCTTCAAAGCTGTCTGCCCGTCTAGTCGGTACCCGCCTGTTAAAGCAACTTTCTGAAGCAGGCATGCTTGCCAAAGACAGCAAGGCAGCAAAGGCACTTGCAGCAGAAACTGCGGTGGAGAAACCCGGCGGCCTCAGCTCTGCTGCAGAAGCAGAGTTTACTCTAGAGACAGCCATGCTGCCCCCCCGCCACGCCCGCAAGCCCAAAGAAACAGGCGGTGGTGTCAGCGTGCCCGGACTTGACGATGTCCTCATTCGTCTGTCAAAGTGCTGCAACCCCGTACCAGGTGATGAGATTATGGGCTTTGTAACCCGCGGTCGCGGCGTATCGGTGCACCGCTCAACATGCCCTAATGTTAAGGACCTGCAAAAGGACCCAGAGCGCTTTATCAAGGTTGAATGGAACCGTGACAGCCACGCAACCTATCACATTGAAGTGTTCATCCAGGCACTTGATCGCCTACGTTTGTTGCAAGACGTTACGATGAAAGTAGCTGAAAGTGGTGTAAATATTTTGTCGTCTGCGACCACGACCCACAAAGATGGTATCGTGGATATGCGCTTCCTTTTCGAAACGGGAGAGATGGCAAACCTTGACGCGCTGCTTAGCTCACTGCGCGGGGTCGAAGGCGTCTTTGTAGCAAGACGCATGCTCCCCGGCGAAAACATTAAGAAAAAATAGCGCACTCACCAGTAAGAGGAGTCCAGCTATGGCAAAGCACACGCCTGACACAACTGAAAACGCAAGCCCTGCTCCGCATCCTTTGCGCACAGAAAGTGTTGAGGGCTTGCTTGATACTTTGCGCCTTGCCCAGGACAACGACGAGCTGTTTAACTTTTTGCTTGACGTGACAACGCCACGCGAGCTCACTGAAATGGCGCAACGCCTGCACGTGGCGCGCCTACTCGCAGACGGTATGGCATACGCCGCCATCGAAAAGGCAACCGGCGCGTCTGCGGCAACCATCGCGCGCGTCTCGAAGTGCCTGCAGTACGGCGACACAGGCTACACGACACTACTAAAAAGGATTGAAGACGAAGATTTATGAGTTTTGTTCACCTGCATACCCACACTGAATACTCGCTGCTTGACGGCGCGGCAAAAATCAAGCCGCTGATTGCGCGCGCCCAGGAACTAGAGATGCCCGCGCTTGCCATCACCGACCACGGCTATATGTTTGGCGCCATTGATTTTTACCAGCAGGCGACAGCGGCCGGTATCAAGCCGATTATTGGCTGCGAGGCCTACTTTACGCCTGGCTCGCGCTTTGACAAGGACCAAAACAACCGCACCCTTTATCACCTGGTACTGTTAGCTGCAGATAACGAAGGCTACCAAAACCTGCTGAAGCTCTGCAGCCACGCCGGCACCGAAGGCTTCTACTACCGCCCGCGCGTCGACAAAGAAATCCTCGAGCGCTACTCGTCAGGCATCATCGCAACTTCGGCCTGCATGTACGGCGCTGTCTCGCGCTTCATCGAAGAAGGCAACCCTGATGAAGCTCGCAAGTGGGCAGAATACTACGCAGGCGTTTTCGGACCAGAAAACTTCTTCCTGGAAATTCAAAACCACGGAGGAGAAACCCGCAGCGGTGTTACGCAGAAACAATTGTGCGACGGCATAGCTGCTCTAGCCCAGGAAATGGGTCTAGGCATTGTGGCGACCAACGATATTCACTACGTCAGCGAGGGCGACGATACCATGCAGGATTATCTGATGTGTATCGGGTCTGGTGGACGTACGCTTGAAGACAAAAATCGCATGACGGCGCATAAGGAACTACACATGAAGTCGCGTGCAGAAATGGAAGCCATCATTGGCACCGAATATCCTGGCGCCTTTGATAACACGCTTGCAGTGGCTGACCGCTGCAATGTCGAACTTGACCTAGATCGCATTATCCTGCCCGTTGTAGATGTTCCCGAAGGCAAGTCTGAACGCGAGCACCTCTATGAACTTTGCGTAGCAGGATTGAAGAAGCGTTTTGAAAGTGATGACGTGCCACAGGAGGCACTTGACCGTCTTGATTTTGAACTAGACATTGTGTCAAATAAGGGCTTTTGTGCCTACTTCCTGATTGTATCGGACTTCATTCACTGGGCACATGACCAGGGCATTGCCGTAGGTCCTGGGCGTGGTAGTGCAGCGGGCTCAATCATTGCCTACTCGCTAGAAATCACTGACCTTGACCCTCTAGAGCACGACTTGCTGTTCGAACGCTTCCTTAATCCGGAACGCCCTGAAATGCCTGATATCGACATCGACTTTGAACCGCGTCGCCGCGATGAAGTTATCGACTATGTGCGCGACAAATACGGGCATGAGCGTGTTACGCAGGTTATTACTTACTCTAAGCTTAAGGCAAAACAGGCGGTGCGCGACATTGCCCGCATTATGGATAAACCCTTTGGTCTGGGCACAAAGATTAATGCACAGATCCCTTTCCTGACTTCTATTGACGGTGCAATGGAAAGAAATCCAAAGTTCAAGGAACTCTATAAAAAAGACGAGGAAGCACGCATCGTTATCGACGCGGCACTTTCTATTGAGGGCTATATTCGTGGCGAGGGCGTACACCCCTGTGCCGTAATTATCAGCCGTGAAGACATCACCGAATATGCCCCGGTAAAGCTAGACACAAAGGCAAAAGATGATTCGCTAGTTATTACCCAGTATGATGGCGAGACCCTTGCCGACATGGGTCTGCTCAAGATGGACTTTTTAGGGCTGCGCAACCTGTCAGTTATTGAAGACGCCATCAAGGCGATTAAAAAGAACTACGATGTCGACATAGATAAGAACAAAATCCCCCTTGATGACCCAAAGACCTTTGCTCTGCTCACCCGCGCGCATACCGCAGGGGTGTTCCAGGTAGAATCTTCGGGCATGCGCCAGCTGTTGCGTCAAATGAAGCCGACAGCCTTTGCTGACATTATTGCTGTTCTTGCTCTGTTTAGACCGGGTCCTTTGGAGTCTGGCATGGTGCGCGATTATGTAGAACGCAAACACGGCCAGCGTCAGGTGACCTATTATGATGATCGCCTAAAGCCCATTCTTGAAGATACCTATGGCGCAATTGTGTATCAGGAACAGGTAATGCTTATCTCGATGGAGATGAGTGGCTTTACCGCCGCAGAAGCAGATAAGTTGCGCAAGGCGATGGGTAAGAAAATCCTTGACGTACTAACACCAATGCGCGAAAAGTGGGTCACCGGTGCTATCGAACGTGGCTACGACGGCGCTATGGCAGAAAAGTTGTGGGAAGACATCCTGCCCTTTGCGGAATACGCCTTCAATAAAAGCCACTCTGCTGCGTATGGTTTGACCACGATGCGTACTGCTTATCTGAAAGCTCACTACCCTGGTGAGACTATGGCAGCAGTACTTACTTCAAAGATGGGCAAGACTGATGAGCTGACCCGCTACATTCAGGAATGTAAAGACGAGGGCCTTGCCGTATTGCCCCCTGACATCAATAAATCAGACATGTTCTTCTTCAATATTCCGGGGGAAGGCATTCGCTACGGTCTCGCAGGTATCAAGGGCGTGGGGGAGGCTGTAGTTGAAGCCATCCTTGAGGAACGCGAGACTAACGGGCCCTACCAAGACCTCTATGATTTTGTTGACCGCTCTGACCACAAAGTTACCAATAAGCGCGTTGTCGAAGCACTTATCAAGGCAGGCGCCTTTGATTCAACCGGCTATCCGCGCAAACAGCTACTACGCATTGCAGAGGAAGGGTTGCTCGCCCAAATCGCAAAGCGCAATAGAGACCGCGCCGCTGGCCAGACATCCATGTTTGACCTGTTCGAATCTGAAGATTTAGGCATGGATGACTACGCAATTGAGCCTCCAGGAGACATGGTGACTGACGAATGGGAGAAAGGCCTCAAGCTGATTATCGAGCGCGATCAGTTGGGCATGTATCTCTCTGACCATCCCTTGTCAGACTACGCTGACGCTTTGAAGGAGCACGCTGATATCAGTGCAGCCTCAGAGATTCCGCGCAACTTCGACGGCTGGTTTGGCGGCATGCTAACAAGCGTTGAGGTCAGACCGTCACGCAGTGGCAAGATGTATGCAAAGGGTCAGCTCGAAGACCTGACAGGAAACATTAATTTCGTAGCCTTTGGCAAGGGCTTCGAGGCTCATGAGGACATGTTTGAAAACGATAAGATTGTGCTAATGCAGGGCAATTATAAAGTTGAGGATGAGGAAGCAACCCTCATGGTGCAAAGGGTCAAACCACTGCCAGGTGCGGCGGCCTCTGGAAAGTCTGCAAATCCAAAGCTGGTAATCAAAGTCACGCCAAGTAAATTTGACAACAGAGAATCAGTAGGACATCTACGCCGCAGCCTAGCGCAATTCCCCGGTCAAAGCACCGTAGAAATGCACGTTTTCGAACCCGTATCAGCTACCACCACCGTAGCAGTCCTGCCAGAACAAGTAAACGCCGGCAGCGACCAATTAATAGACCGCCTAAAAGCCCTCCTAGGAAACGAAACCGTCTCCGTCGTTTAGGGGCGAGGAGTGCCTCTGCTGAAAAACTGTGTTACACTATGTTCCGCTCTATTGGGGTATAGTGTAATGGCAGCACACTGGTTTTTGGTGCCAGGCGTCTAGGTTCGAATCCTAGTACCCCAGCCACAACTTTCTAACTTGCGCTTTTAGCCTACAATTTCGCAATTCTTTTTATTTTGATCTTGCACGTATCCGTTGAAACGTGTACTTTTCGGGTAGAAAATCAATTTTACATATTTCTGCGGTAACATACACGCATGGTAAAGACATTATCAGAGATGACCCTTGACGAACTCTGGGAGATTTTCCCTATAGAGCTGCGTGAGCATGACCCCGCTTATAAGGATTGGTACACTCAGGAGAAGAAGGCTATTGTGAATGCCCTGGGGGAATGCACCGTGCTTCGGATCAACCATATTGGAAGCACCGCTGTCGAAGGGCTTCTCGCCAAGCCAGTTGTTGATATCCTCCTAGAAGTTAAGAGTCATGCGAACCTTAATAGCTTGAAAGAGACGCTGATAAATATTGGGTGGAACCTTATGGCGCAGGAAGTTGAGTGTCGCAGCCGTATTACGTTCAATAAAGGCTACACTCCTGATGGCTATGAAGACAAGGTTTTTCATCTGCATCTTCACCACATTGGCGACTGCGAAGAGTTGTATTTCCGCGATTATTTGAGGGAGTATACTCATATCGCTGAAGATTACGCAAGGCTGAAAAAAGAATTGGCGAAGAAATACCTCAATGACCGTGATGAGTACACGAGGCGCAAAGGTGAATTCGTTGTTAATCACACTCAGCTTTCGCGCTTTGAGTTTGACGGTCGCTACTAGTTCATTTTGGTTCACTTTGGTTGGGCTTGCACTATAATAGCAAGCATGGCCTTTTCTACTTCGAACGCTTCTATAACAAACCCTGAACAGTTGCAATCAGCCATTGCACGCCTTGAATCGGCGGCAGTGCTTGCAATCGACACAGAGTTCATGCGTGAGAAAACCTATTATTCGAAGTTGTGCTTGATTCAGATTGCAGCCCATCTTGATGGTGAGGATGAGGTCTTTCTAATCGATCCGTTGCCCAATAGTCTTGACTTGCGACCGCTGGCAAAGCTATGGTCAAATCCTGACATCGTCAAGGTCTTTCATGCGGGAACGCAGGACTTGCAAATCCTTTTTGATGAGTGCGGTGCGGCACCCAGACCTTACTTTGACACACAGGATGCAGCGACCTTGATAGGGCAGCCAGAACAGATTGGCTATGGCCCCCTAGTTTATAAGCTGCTGGGGGTAAAGCTGGGTAAGGCTGACAGTTTTACCGACTGGGCACGTCGTCCGCTAAGCGACAATCAGCTAAAGTATGCTGGCGAGGATGTTAGTTATCTGCTGCAAATGTATCCCATTATCGCAGCGGATCTTGAAGCAGCGGGGCGCCAAGATTGGTTAACTGATGACTTTAGGCGTCGCTCATCAGATAAGGCGCTGATGGTTGACCCGCGAGAGCAATTCCGAAGGTTAAAGCGCATTGCATCACTCAAGCCTAGACAACTTGCAATCGCCCGTGAGGTAGCTGCTTGGCGCGAAAGCGAGGCCATGCGCAAGAACTTACCAAAGCGCTGGCTTCTTTCTGACGAAGCAATACTAGAAATCGTTCGCCGTGAACCGCAGACAGAAGATGAGCTGCGAAATCTGCGCGGTGTAGGCGCAAGCCTAAAATACTCACTCCGAAAAATTGTGCAAGCCGTTGCAGAGGGGCAGGCCTGCCCACAAGAGAGCTGGCCCCAATTGGTGCAGCGCCCAAGGCTTAGCGGCGAGGACAATGCTGCAGTCGAGCTTATGGCGGCAATAGTGAAAAAACGCGCTGCTCAACACAGGCTGTCAAGTTCCGTACTAGCCTCGCGCTACATGATCGAAGACTATCTGGCAGCACGCCACACAGACAGGGTAGACGAATGCGCCCTTATGCAGGGCTGGCGCAAGGAACTGATTGGCGAGGAACTGTCAAAACTCCTTGCAGGCGAGATATGTTTGTCCTTCCAGGACGGCAACATGATTATTGATTCCTGCAAGCCCAAAAAGATGGCGGGGGAGAAGGACGCAGCGCATGCCTAGTGCCCCTGAACAAAAAGCTATTAGCGTTAGCGAGGCGCTACACATTGTAAAAGGCGGACTTGAGAAAGTCCGCCTGCGCATTATTGGTGAGGTATCGGGTTTTACCGGCAATAAATATCCCACGAAATACTTTAGCCTAAAAGACAGCGAAAGTGCTGTGAAGTGCATTATGTGGGGCAATGTGTACGGCAGTGCAGGGGTAGAGATTAAAGACGGGCTTGAAATTGAAGTCGAAGGAAAGTTTTCTGTATTTCCTCAGCGTGGAGAGATGTCTTTTCATGTATCGAAAATCCACATTGCTGGTGAGGGGGCACTGCGCCTAGAGCTTGCCCAGCGCGAGGCAAAGCTGCGCGCAGAGGGCTTGTTTGATGAGGCGCTTAAGAAGCCCATTCCTAGTTTTCCGCAAAAGATTGCTGTGGTGACTTCACCTGCTGGGGCTGTTATCCATGACATTACAAAGACGCTCAAGCGTCGTTGGCCTGCTGCAGAAATATTATTATTTGGCGTCCGTGTCGAAGGCATGGGGGTCGACGTTCACATCGCCGAAGGTCTTGAGGCAGCTGACGCTTCAGGTTCTGACGTTGTGATAGTTGCGCGGGGCGGCGGCTCTTTTGAAGACTTGTTGCCTTTCTCGTCAGAAGTCATTGTGCGCACCATTGCAGCTATGCAAACACCAGTAGTATCTGGTGTGGGACATGAACCTGATGTGAGCCTTGCTGACCATGTGGCTGACCTACGCGCGCCAACGCCCACAGGTGCAGCAGAAGCCGTAAGTACGCCTAGTGCTGAGGAACTGCAGGCACACCTTGCAGGAACGGCGCACAGTATGGGCGTTATGCTGACAAAAAAGACACGTATGTTGCGCCAGCAACTTGATAACTATGCCAGTCGCCCCGTATTTGCGGGACCAGAGGCTCTGCTTGAAGTTAGGCAGCTGATGCTTGACAGCATAGTTGACCGCATGTTGACCCATATGCCGCGCAGTTTTGACGCTGAAGGCATGAGGCTTGAGAGAGCCTGCCAGCGTATGCTTGATTTGGGTCCTGTCCTTACTCAGCAGCGTAGTCAAAAGATTGCAAGTAATGCCCAGGCACTAGAGGCATTGTCACCCCGGAAAGTGTTTGCACGTGGCTATGCAGCAGTACTTGATGAAAGAAAAGGGCAGATAGTCGATTCCGTTAGCAAGATAGAGGTCGGGCAAAAGGTAAAAGTTGAACTACAAGACGGTCACTTAGACTGTGAAGTGAAGGGAGTAGCTGATGGATCAACTCTTCAGCGATAGTCACGAAGAAGCGAAAGAAGCAGCGGACACAGAAGCCACAGCAGAGGCACCAGTTGCTGCAGGCAGAACTGGGGGAGAAGGATTCAAGTTTGGCGAGCAACTTACAAAACTTGAGGGTATTGTTAGGTCACTTGAAAGCGGCCAGCTTGAACTTGAAGACAGCCTAAAGGCTTATGAAGACGGGGTTACTCTAATTCAGGGGCTCCAGGCAAAACTAGAGCAGGCAGAACAAAAAGTACAGGTTATGATGGGTGAAATAACTTCTGCCCCAGGAGGAGAGTAGCAATGAGTAGTGCACAGGCACCCACTATTAACACTGTCCCAGATTGTATTTTTTGCAAAATCATTGCAGGAGATTTCAATACTGACTTCATTTACGAGGATGACCACGTGGTCGCCTTTGACGACTTGAATCCGCAAATGCCCGTCCATGCCCTTGTAGTGCCGCGCCACCATGTAGTCAACTTAGAAGACGATCCAGATCCAGAACTGCTGGGCCATGTTTTCTCTGCCATCTCGAAAGTGGCGAAGCTTAAAGGGGTGGAACAGTCAGGTTATCGCATCATTCAAAACAACGGCGCAGGGGCAGGGCAAACAGTCTTCCACTTGCATGTGCACGTACTGGGAGACGGCGAATTCACCGAAGGAATCGTCTAGTACTAGGTAGTGAAGTTTATTGATATAATCTAGCACTCATCAATACCGCCAGAACAGGAGAGTCAGATGGGTTCATTTTTAGCAAAGACTATTGAGCGTGCACGTGCTGCAGGTAAGCACATTGTTTTGCCTGAAGGGTGTGATGCGCGTACTTGGGAGGCTGCTTGCGCAGCAGTTGACCAGGGCATTGCAAGTGTTACGGTACTTGCCAGCTCTGACCAGATTCCTGCTGGCGTAACTACTGACGGCATTGCTGTTGTTGACCCAGCTACAGCAGACTGCAAAGATGAGCTTGCTGCGGCACTTTTCGAGCTGCGTCAGGCAAAGGGAATGACACGTGAGCAGGCAGATGAACTAATCCTTGACCCGCTGTACTTTGGCACCATGATGGTTAAGCAGGGCATGGCCGATGGTGCTGTTGCTGGTGCAGTCAACTCTACGAGCGCGGTACTGCGCGCGGCACTGCAAATCTTGAAGACGGCACCTGGCACAAAGCTTGTGTCGAGCTACTTCATCATGGATGTACCTGATTGTGAGTATGGGGATGGTGGGGTATTTCTCTTCTCTGATTGCGGCCTGGTAGAAAATCCTGACGCTGACCAGCTGTCTGAAATCGCGATTTCTTCGGCAGGCTCTTTCGAGGCCCTAGTGGGCAAGCCCGCACAGGTTGCCATGCTGTCCTATTCGACCTACGGCAGTGCAAGCAGTATTTTAACGGAGAAGATCGTCGAGGCGACTCAGATTGCAAAAGAGAAGCGTCCTGACATTGCCCTAGATGGTGAGCTGCAACTAGATGCTGCCATTGTTGAAGCCATTGGGAAGTCGAAGGCGCCTGACAGCAACGTTGCCGGTAAGGCGAACTGTCTAATTTTCCCTGACCTTAACAGCGGCAATATTGCTTATAAATTGACTGAGCGTCTGGCAAAGGCCCAAGCTTATGGCCCCATTACGCAGGGTATTGGCGCGCCTGTTAATGACCTGTCTCGCGGCTGTAGTGCTGATGACATTGTTGGCGTAATTGCCGTAACTGCTGTGCAAGCGGCAGGAGCCTAGTAGCCAGCAGCACACCCGCTAGAAACTGAAACTGCGACTGCCCTGACCCGAAGAGGAGCACCATGAGTGACGACATGAAAATCTTAGTACTGAACGCCGGATCATCTTCGTTGAAGTACCAGCTAATGGACAGCAACACCGAAGACGTATTGGCAAAAGGTCTCATTGACCGCATTGGCGTCAGTGGCAAGGCTACGCATAGTTGGTCGATTGGCGAGGGCAAGGATAGCGCTGAACTTGAGCTGGCAAGTCATGAAGAGGCTTTGCAGGCGGCCATTGATGTCCTCAGTGCAGACGGCGGCGTTATCGGCAGCCTAGAAGATATTAGTGCTGTTGGTCACCGCGTCGTGCATGGGGGAGAGTATTTCTCCACATCAGTTGCCATCGATGAAGACGTGCTGAAGAAACTTGACGAAGTCTCACCACTAGCACCCTTGCACAATCCCGCTGCAGTTAGCTGTATCCGTGCCTCGCGCAACTTGATGCCAGGCATTACCCAGGTTGCAGCTTTTGACACAGCCTACCACCAGAGCATTCCGCCCCACGCACATCACTATCCGCTACCGCGCGAGCTCTACGATAAGTACAAGGTGCGCCGCTATGGCTTCCACGGAAACTCGCACCGCTACGTTGCCCAGCGTGCATCAGACCTGGTACGCATTCCGCTACGTGACCTGAAAATCATCAGCTGTCATCTAGGAAACGGCGCTTCAATCGCAGCGATTAAAAACGGCGTCTCGGTAGACACTAGTATGGGCTTTACCCCGCTTGAGGGCCTTATGATGGGGACGCGCACGGGCACTATTGACCCAGCAGTCGTTACCTTTCTTATGCGCAAAGAGGGACTTGGTCCAGACGAAATCGACAACCTGATGAATAAGAAATCAGGACTACTGGGCGTAACGGGCATCAGCAGTGACCTGCGCGATGTCTTAGATGCACAGGAAAGTGGCGATGATCAGGCGAAGCTTGCTAACAGTATGTATGCTTACAGTATCAAGCGCTTTGTTGGCCAGTACATGGCAATCCTTGGTGGTCTTGACGTTATCGTAATGACTGCAGGCGTGGGGGAGAATAGCCCCGTTATGCGTGCAGCAGCCCTTGCGGGACTTGAACACTGGGGCATAGCCGTTGATCCCTGGCGCAACTTTGAAGAAAGCGAAACTTTCAAAGACGGTCTTGAGGGCGAGTTCAAAATCAACGCATCAGGTTCACGCGTGAAGGTGCTTGTAGTGCCAACCAACGAAGAGCTCATGATTGCGCGCGATACAAAAGCCCTGCTCTAGTGTTAACATTTGGTTAAATCAAGTTTAGCCTGTACGTAAAATGATATAGTGAATTCACGGTTTCTTACACTTGAAGGAGCAGAGCGATGCGTGAGCAGTTTAGACAAGACATGTACGGCATCCAAGATGACGTTGTCGAAATCATGGATGAACTTTTGAATACGACGAAAATAGCCGTTAACGCCCTTATCAAGGGCGATGAAGTCGTTGCCCAAGAAATCATCGATGATGGCGACCGCTTCAATAAACTAACAATCGACATCGAAGACCGCGTGCTTGAACTGGTCGCAACCCAGCATCCCGTAGCGCGTGACCTGCGCTTTTTGCTGTCAATGGCTTTCATCGCCAACTACCAAGAGCGCATTGGTGACTATACCCAAACCATCGCAAAGGCAGCACGCCGCAGTGCCAACAAAGAGGTCCCAGCACCGCTCATCGACCTGATTCGTGCCCAAGCAAGTCTAGTCTACCGTGTCATGGACGCCACCCGCGAAGCCCTTGAGGAACGTGACCTCGACCTTGCGCTAAAGCTGCCAGAACTGGATGAGCCGGTCGACTCTCTGAACAAACAGTTCTACCGCGAACTGGGACGCCTTACTGACGAAGACGAAATCGAGGCCGCCGCAAAGATGGTCATGTCTGCTCGCGCGCTTGAACGTATTGCAGATTACTGCGTTGATACCGGCGACCGCCTGGCCTTCTTCCTTACCGGAGAGCGCGATCTTCTCGAAGCAGTCGAAGAGGATCTCGACCCCCACAAGGCAGCCTACACCGCAGATTCAAAAAGTGGCACCGAAGGCTAGAGCACACTCCTTGCCTGCGAAAATCTAAACGTGAATAGCCTGCAAACAAACTTCGCCGCCACTCGAGCCCGAATGGCAGACGCCGCACGCCGCAGCGGGCGCAGTCCCCTCGACGTCAAACTTATCGCTGTCTCAAAATCGGTCGACACCGACATGGTTCGGCGCGCCCTAGAAGAATGCGACCAATTACTTTTCGGAGAAAATCGTGCCGATGAGCTGCTGCGAAAAGAGGGTGCGGTTCCCGAAGCCGACTTTCACTATATTGGCCCTTTGCAGACCAATAAGGTGCGCAAGGTCGCAGGTAAAGCCAGTCTTATCCATTCCGTTGATTCCCGTCGCTTACTTGAAGCAGTTGACCACCGTGCAAAACTTCTTGATGTCGTGCAGCCCGTACTAATCCAGGTCAGTATTAGCGGGGAAGAGGCGAAACAGGGTATCGAGCCTGCAGAATTAGACGCTTTGCTCCACATGGCTAATGATGAACTTGCTAATGTGCAGGTAAACGGGCTTATGACGATGGCGCCTTTTGCCCCCGCTGGGGATGTACAATGGATTTTTGAAGACCTGCGTAAGTTGCGTGACGCAACAGACAGGGATGGCCCTAGCGTTACCCTCAAGGAACTTTCGATGGGCATGACGGGCGATTTTGAAGCAGCAATAGAGGAAGGTGCGACGCTTGTGCGTATAGGCACCGCCCTTTTCGTTGATTAGCGGGTCAAGGTAGCACTAGTCTTTGTGTGGGAAAGGACGCGCCACGTGGGCAAAATGGACAATCTAAAGTCTCGGCTGGGGTTTGGTGGTGGCTGGGATTCTGAATATCTTGAAGAGGGCGACCAGGACATTATTGGCCGTGAAGACCACGCAGGCGAGGCTGTTGCCCGCAGTGCCTACGGCGGTGTTGGCTCGAATGCTTCCGGTAAAACGGCGCCTACTGACGCCAGTGCAGGCGACATTGTGGGCGAGCGCCGTTATGCCCAGGACTCACCTTTTGCTTCAGGTGCTGCGCCTAGTGCCGTGACAAAATACGTGCGCAAGCCCGACCTAAGGCGCGTAACTGAAATCACCGGGCGTGAAATCCGCGAAACAAATGAGCGTCGCTATGACAATCAGCCCCGCGTAAGCAACGATGGTACTGTGCAGTTCAAGCCAAAGGAGTTCAGCGAGGCAATGCTCATCGCAAATCAACTTAAAGAGGGCAGGAAGGTCACCATTGACCTGTCAATTGTTGACAGCGGTACCAGGCAGCGCTTTATTGATTTTATGGCGG
>Ga0209755_10005016_pt1 | contig 15300 bp, 15 predicted proteins | sample TergutCo191P1_FD_187301 | JGI IMG/M metagenome (GOLD analysis project Ga0209755, IMG submission 187301) | Cornitermes sp. P1 segment gut microbial communities from Petit-Saut dam, French Guiana - Co191P1 (SPAdes) (version 2) | ecosystem: Host-associated > Arthropoda: Insects > Digestive system... | reverse complement strand
CTGGGTGCGATCGTCTAACCCTGACCCTGGAGCCAAAGCTGGAAAGTTCAAGCTACGGCAGGCCATATGACGAGCACGGCCTGCCGTTGGACAGCCATGTGATTATCCAAGATGGCAAACTGCTGAAGTACTGGGGCAGCACCCGTTTCTCCAGCTATTTGAACATACCACCCACGGGCAATATCTGGAATTTTTGCGTCACGGGCGGCACTGCCACGGGGGAAGATCTGCGGCGCGACCCTTATCTGGAACTGGTTTCCTTTTCCGATTTCCAGACGGATCCCGTAACCGGGGACTTTGGCAGCGAGATTCGGCTGGGCTTCTATTATGACGGCGAAAAAACCGTGCCGGTAACGGGTGGTTCCATTTCTGGCAACATGCCGGCTATTCAAGACACCCTGCGGATGTCGGTCAAAGAGCGTCAGTACAACTATTACCGAGGCCCGGAAACGATATGCATACGGGGTGCGTCTATAAGTGGGGTACAGGGTATGGGAACGGATTGACGGCGGGCCACGGTGTATGCTCCAGTGCCTTCATCACGGTTATGTCGATGTTTTTTACTCGCAAAACCTGTGCGGTTCTGCCCGTTTCGGCTCGATCCCTATCCCTTACAAATCAAGGTTGATTTCAATTGGGCAATGGTCGGCTCCATGTACATCGTGCCTTATCGTGGAAGATGTTACTTTGGGCAAGAAGGCCCGGTCAACGCAGTGATAGTCGATCCTCCAGCCAATGTTTCGTATTCTCGCGTCTGTCCGATATGACCACCAGGTATAGTGTCCCCCCTCGTCTGGGTGGAAGTGTCGAAAGGTGTCAACGTGTCCCGCCCCAGTGAAATCGTCCATCCAGGCGCGTTCTTCTGGAAGAAAGCCAGCACTGCCCTTGTTTTCCTTGGGGCGAGCAAGGTCTATGGGCGTGTGCGCTATGTTATAGTCGCCGCAAAGAAGAAAATGCCGCCCCTTTTCCGCAAGCGAATTGCAAAGCTTTAGAATCTCGGCGCAAAAGCCCAGCTTGTAGTCAAGCCGCTTTCCAGCGTCCTGGGAATTGGGGAAGTAGGTGTTTATTAAGGTGAAGTCATCGTATTCCGCAATCAACACGCGCCCCTCGTCGTCGAATTCTGGGACTCCCAGAAAGCGCGTCTCAAGGGGCTTTTCCTTGCTGTATATAGCCGTACCGGAATAACCCTTCTTTTTTGCGCAGGCCCAATAATTGCTGTAGGGTTGACACTCCCCACCGTCACCTGTACGCACCGACGGGTTAATCAGCCTGTCCGAAAGCTGCCCTGGTTCCGCCTTGGTCTCGTTGATGCAGAGTATGTCGGGGTTTTCCCTTGCCAGCCAATCCGTGAAACCGTGTTTTTCCACGGCACGTATGCCGTTGACGTTCCACGAGATAATCCTCATCTATAGTATCCCCAGCGCTATGTCCATCATTCTGGTAAAACCCTGTTCCCTTTCTTGGGCACTTGTGGCCTGTCCGCCTTCCAACATGTCGGAGATGGTAACAAGGCAGGCTGCTTTTTTGCCGGTAACTTTTGCGTTGTGGAACAGGGCGAAACTTTCCATTTCCACGCACAGACAGCCATGTTCCTGCATAATCTGTTTCCAGCTACTTCCAGCAGACCCATAGTAAAAAACGTCGCTGGAATGGATCGCGCCTTCGAGCATCGGGTACCCAAGTTTCGCCGCCGATTCCCTAAGCCCATCGCAAAGGCCCGCATCCGCCGCGATTAGGTTGTCCCCGAACCCACCTTGGCATTTCGCGAAGGTCGATTCGCTGAAGGATTCAGTCGCCAGCACCACATCGTACAGCTTTAGGGTATCCTTGTACCCACCCGCCGACCCGACCCGGATAATCGTGTCCACATCGTACTCGGTAAAAAGCTCGTAGGAGTAAATGCCGATCGAAGGCATTCCCATGCCGCTTCCCATTACCGACACCGGCTTTCCTTTGCAGGTGCCGGTAAACCCAAGCATTCCCCGAACCCGATTAAATTCGATGGGGTTTTCCAGATAGTTTTCCGCGATAAATTGCGCCCGCAGGGGGTCCCCTGGCATAAGCACGGTCTTGGCAATCTGGCCCTTCTGGGCGGCGATATGAGGTGTGGGCATGATCAACTCCTTACCGAAGTATACCACATAGCCGGGGCTTAATCAAGTGCCTTGTATGCCATGCGGGCGGCTTCTTGTTCGGCGGCTTTCTTGTTTCTGCCCGTGCCAGGCCCGTAAACAATGCCGCCGACACTTACCTCCATCCAGAATATATGCTCGTGATCTGGCCCTGAACGCTTAATCATACGATAGCGGGGATAGGAACCGAAATTCCGCTGGCACATTTCCTGCAAAAGCGACTTATAGTCACGGTGATAATCGTCACCAACTATACGGTCGATTTCCGGGGAGAAATAGCGGTTTATGAACGAAAAGGCAACCCTGTAACCGGAATCAAGGTACAGCGCACCGATAACGGCTTCCATGGTGTCCGCCAGAATCGTTTTTTTGTTGCGCCCCCCAGAAAGCTCCTCGCCTTTACCCAGAAGCAACATGGTGTCGATTTGAAGAACCTTGGCGACAGTGGACAGCACTTCTTCCGAGACGGTTACGGATTTTACCTTGGCCAGTTCGCCTTCGGTTTTTTCGGGATATCTTTGGTAAAGCAGGGTAGCGCACACCGCACCCAAGATGGAATCGCCCAAAAACTCAAGACGTTCGTTGTTGAAGCGACTGCCTGTCTCGTTGGATATGGACCGGTGAACAAAAGACAGGTTCAAAAGCGCAAGGCTTTTGAACCTTAACCCAGTGGCTTTCTGAAAAGCCGCCAGCTGCTTTTTTCTTTCTGGCTCTAAGGCAGAAGCCGAGCTACTGCTGCTGAGACTTGAGAAACTCGTAAGCGTCTTTGACCGTCTCGAATTCGTTAGCCTTTTCGTCGGGAATGGAAATGCCCATTTCCTCCTCAATGGCATAGATCAACTCATAGGTATCCAGGCTGTCCGCGCCAAGGTCCTGGCGGAAAGATGCCTCCATGGTGATCTTGCTTGCGTCAATCTCGAGTTTTTCCGCGATAAGCTTCTTCATTTGCTCGAATAATTCGTCCATGTTTCCCTCTCTTGTTTATACTTTCGAATCCGGATTTATAACCTGCCGTCCCCGATAAAACCCGCACTTGGGACAGACCCGGTGCAAAAGCACCTTGTTGCCGCAAGACCCGCATTGAACCATGTTAGGGGCGGTAAGCTTCATGTTAATGGACTGCCGACGGCTAGTCCGTGCATGCGATGTTTTCCCTCTAGGTACAGCCATACAAAACCTCTCAAGTATTAAGTTATCAAAAGCCTGCATTTATGTCAAGAAAAAACTTGACATTTTTTGCGTTTGTGTCAAGCGCCACCCTAAAACCCGTGGTTTTACGATAGCACCCAAAGGACATATTCTAACTGATTTTATATTTCTTGCCTAGTGCTTCGGCGACCAAAGGGGGAACCATTTCGCTTACATTCCCCTTGAATGCGGCAATTTCCTTGATGGACGAGGATCGCAGAACGAAATACTCGGGGTCCGTGGTCATAAAAAGCGTTTCTATGCTGGGATCCAGGGCCTTATACACCATGGAAAGTTCGAATTCGTAGGAAAAATCGTCCATGCCGCGAACGCCACGGACCAAAAGCTTTATGTCCTCTTGCTTTAGAAAATCGACGATAAGCGAATCGCAGATTGTCACGGACACATTGGGGTAGTTCTCTGCAAGCTGCCGCATCATGTCGGCCCGCTCCTCGGCAGAAAACAGGTATTTTTTCTGTTTGTTTTCCGCTACCACCACCAAAAGCTGGTCGAATATCCTTGCCGCCCTTTCGACTATGTTAAGGTGGCCAAGTGTTGGCGGGTCAAACGAACCTGGAAAAGCTGCTTTCATCATAGGCTAAAATGTTACCGTTACGGGGCCAATCATTCCCCTTTCCTGTGTGCGATCGCCAAAAAACTCGGGCGTGGCGTTTACCCGCCCTGTTTCGCCCAGTCTTATGGCCGCCGTATATACAACGCGGTTTTCCCACCGTAGGGATGCCTCCACGAAAACACGATATTCACCTGGGGGAACTGGCTGCCCAGCATAGTTTCTGCCATCCCAGACGTGGCGAATGGTACCAGTTCGGGGCGTGGGACCCGCAAGTGCGTCGATGTGGGCTTGGTTTCTCCCGGCCAGGCCAGATTGCCTTACCCACTGCGGAATGGAACTTTCCCTTCGCCGCCAGCCACCTATGGCAGTCCATCGCGTCGCGTAAAGGGTTCTTACGTACTGGCCCTGGGCATCTTCGATCCACACGACAAACTGGTTGCTGGCGATACCACCCTGCCTGGTAAAGTCGAAACTTACTTCGACCCTGGTTTCCTGGGCAAAAATGGCGGGACCGATACCAACGAATAGTGTTAGAAACAGCAGTTTCCTTGTGGCACTTAGCACGATTTCCATAATACCAATAATCAACGCCCAAGTGCAAGGTATACGGCTGCGGTTTCCTTGCGGTAATGTCGGTTCTATGCTATAACTGTCTATATAATGATACGCACAGAAAAAAGCGAGGGTGTTTATGCAGACACCTGCTAAGTACAAAATTCCCGTGGATTACTACATAATGTTCGGGATTTGTATTTTGTTCATAGTTATTGCATTTGTCTTGGATACTCCCCAGCATATATTGAATGGGCTAATTAATATTCATACGTCCCGAAGCGTTCTTATAACGGACTATGTGGCATTGGCGGGTATAGGCGCGGCACTTGTGAATTCCGCTATTTTGCTTTTTCTAAATTTGCTCATGTTGGTATCGACCAAGAACAGCCCCAACGGAAAGATCATAGCCGCGCTCTTTCTTACGATAGGTTTTTCGCTGTTTGGCAAGAACCTGTTCAACACACTTCCGATAACGGCCGGGGTTTGGCTGTACGGAAAAGCTTCTGGAATTAAGTTCTCGACGCTGGTTCTTCATGGTGTCGTAAGCACGACTATTGCGCCTATAGTCAGCGAGGTTGCTTTCTTTGGCGGCAGTACTACTGTCTTTAGGATCCTTGCCGCATACGGCGTGGGAATATTCGTAGGGTTTATCTTTCCGGTGGTTTCGGAGTATGTAAAGCGTATGCACAGCAATTTCTGCCTTTACAATGGCGGGATTGCGGGCGGCTTTATCGCGACGATGTTCGCGGGGCTTTTTCGCAGTATAGGCATGGAAATCGTGCCTGAAACCTACTGGGACACTTTACACACCTGGCACCTTACGATTCTTGCCTGCGGCATTGGGGTAGTGGTTATCATTTACGGTATCGCCATAGACAAGCCCTCGGTTTCTTTTAAGCGATTCAGAAACATCCAGAATGAAAGCGATCCGCATGACAACGACTATTTTTCCAAATACGGAAGCAGTTGTTACAAGAACATTGGCATTCTGTGTCTGCTGTCAACCGCCGTCATACTTTTATTGGGCATGATGAGTGAGGAAGGCCCAATCTTGAATGGCCCGATTCTGGGGGGGATTTTTACGGTATCTGGTTTTGCCGCCTCTGGTAAACATCTTAGGAATACGATCCCAGTCTTAATAGGAAGCGTAATCGCCGTACACTTTAACCATCTTTCGCCGACCGCACCCGTCAACGTCCTTGCTATTCTGTTTTCCACGGGGCTTGCGCCTATTGCTGGCAAATACGGCTGGCAGTGGGGGATCGCCACTGGCTTTCTTCACGTTTCGATTGCCGTCTTTATTGGTGACATAAACGGTGGGTTGAACTTGTACAACAACGGATTTGCCGGCAGCTTTGTCGCGGTAATGATTCTTCCGATAATCGAGTTCTTTAGGGGAGGCTACGCAAGGTTAAAAACCAAGATCAAGCGATAGAAGTATAGAAGGGAAGGCGAATTAGGGGCCGCCAAAGATCCCGTACAGCCTGTCTAGGTCTTCCATGGAATAATACTCGATATAGATGCGGCCTTTTTCCATACCGCCTTCTATGTTTACCTTTGTCCCAAGCTTTTCGATGAACTTTTCTTCCATATCGATAATTTCCGGCGAACGCCTTGCGGCCTGGTGTTCGCCCGCCGTTTCTTCCGTTGGGGGAGGGACATTTAACGCTGCCGCCCGTTTTTCCGCTTCGCGGACGGAATAGCCCTTGCCGGTAATCTCCTTGAACAGCTTTTCCCGCAGGCTCTGATCCGTCACCGAAAGCAGTGCCTTAGCGTGTCCGGGGCTTATTCCACCGCTTTCCAGGCTTTTCTGCATGTCGGCGGAAAGCCTTAGCAGACGCAGGGAATTCGCCACCGTGGAACGGTTTTTGCCCACCCTTGCCGCAAGCTCCTCTTGCGATAGCCCGGAAAAGTCCATCAGGTTTTTGTACGCGGCGGCTTCCTCCATTGGGTTAAGATCGCTACGCTGGATGTTTTCGATAAGCGAGACCTCAAGCCGTTTCTGGTCTGTGTACTCGCGGATAATCGCCGGAATCTCGTCAAGGCCAGCGATTCTGGCCGCCCTGGTTCGCCGTTCGCCGGCTATGATTATATAGGTACCATCGCCAGAGTCCGCCGCGATAATCGGCTGGATAACGCCGTGTTCACAAATCGAATCGGCAAGGTCCCGCAGTTCCGCCTCGTCGAAGTTCTTTCTGGGTTGCCCTGGGCTTGCAACCAGCTTGTCCAGGGCCAGCTTTACCACTGTGTCTTGCCTTTGTCCAGTCGCGGCGAACATATCCTGTCGATCCTCGGCGTATGCGTCGGAAAAGCCCTCGGCGTTTTCGGAAAGCAGGGAATCCAAACCCCTGCCAAGCCCAGTCTTACGTGACATTATCGGTTCCTCCTTCTTCCGCATCGCTTTGCGAAACATAGCTAAGTATTTCCAGTGCAAGACTCTGGTACGCCCTGGCCCCGGAACAATGCGGATCGTACAGCACTATCGGCTGGCCGTGGGAAGGGGCCTCGGAAAGGCGGACGTTCCTGGGAATAATCGTTGTAAAAACCTTGTCCTTGAAATAGGCCCTTACCTGTTTCACGACATCCTGGGCAAGCCTGGTTCGCGGATCGTACATGGTAAAGAAAATGCCCGCTATTTCCAGGGATTTGTTCAGGCCGCGCTGAATCCTCTGTATGGCATGTAAGAGGTGGGTTAGGCCCTCCATCGCGAAGTACTCGCATTGCATGGGGATAAGCACCTCGTCGGCTGCGGCCATTCCGTTAAGCGTAAGCACGCCAAGGCTTGGGGGGCAGTCCATTAGGACGAAGTCGTAACGGTCTTTTACCGGGGCAATGGCCTTTTTCAGAAACAGGTAGCGTTCCTTTTGCTCGATAAGCTCCACCGCAGCGGCGGCAAGCTCAATGCTGGAGGGGATTATGTCAAGCCTTGGGACAGCCGTTTTTCTTATAGCCTGGTCAACGGTAATCGTATCCGCGAGAAGTTCATATATCCCCGGTTTGGGGGGCCTTGCACCAACGCCGCTGGACAGGTTCGCCTGCGAGTCGAAATCCACCAGCAGAACCTTTTTTCCTTCCAGTGCGAGGTACGCGCCTATATTTAGGGCCGAGGTGGTTTTGCCAACCCCTCCCTTTTGGTTTACAAAGACGTAGGTTTTACCCATAGCACCAAGTATATATCTACGCTAGGCAAGTATCAACACACCTTGCCCGCATTCACGGAAATCAATTTTTCGCACGACGTTCAAATTAGCTTATGCAAGCATAGCGACGATACCTTTTCTGCCTATGTCCGTGCGGCAAAACAGATTGTCACACCGTATTTTTTTGATTTCTTCGTAAACATCTTTCTGCGCCAGGGCGAGCGTTGCCGCCTTTCTTGCGACGACCAATACGCGCCCACCGTTTGTCACGTATTTTCCGTCCTTGTGGTCTGTTCCGCAGTGAAAAATCAGGGTGTCGTCTTTTAGATCGTCAAGCCCATCTATGGGGAAGCCCGTGGGGTACACGCCAGGGTAGCCCTTGGACCCAAGCACCACGCCAATAGTAGCGTCGTTGCTCCATTGTAGTGTAACTGCCTCGCCTTTTAGCAGGGCCATAATCGCCTGGAACAAGTCGCTTTCCAGCCTTGGCAGTAGCACCTGTGCCTCTGGGTCGCCCAGGCGGGCGTTGAACTCTATCACCTTTGGCCCCTGCTTTGTCGCGATAAGCCCAGCGTACAAAAAGCCCGTGAAACTCCGCCCCTCCAAAACCATGGCCTTTGCCGTTTTCACCAGAATATCCTCGGTCGCGCTTTTGACGGCATCGCCGCCAATCTGCGGCACGGGCGAATATGCCCCCATGCCGCCGGTGTTGGACCCCTTGTCGTCGTCATAGGCGCGTTTATGATCCTGCGACAGCGCCATTGGGTGGACCTCCTCGCCGTTTACGAAAGCGATAAAAGAAAACTCCTCCCCCTCAAGGAATTCCTCCACCACAACGGTCTTGCTCGCCTCGCCGAACTTGCCGTCCATCATCATTTCCTTAATCGCGTCTTGGGCTTCATCCTGGCTATATGCTATGACCACGCCTTTCCCTGCGGCCAGGCCGTCCGCTTTTATCACGATAGGCATTGCGACCTTTTCGATGTAGCTACAGGCTTCGTCATAGTCCGTGAAAACATCGTATGCGGCGGTGGGGATGTCGTATTTTTTCATGAGGTCTTTTGTGAAGGACTTGCTGCCCTCAATTACGGCGGCGGCGGCCTTGGGGCCAAAAATAGGCAGGCCCTCTTGCAGGAACCGATCTACAATGCCGTTTACCAGAGGTATTTCGGGGCCAACTACAGTCAAAGAGATTGCTTCTTCCTTGGCGAAGCTAATTAGCGCGTCAAAATCGTTTTCGTCTATGCACACCGGGGTTGCCACGTTAGTCATGCCCTTGTTTCCTGGGGCTACGTACACCGCGTCTACCGAGGCGGACTTTGAAAGTTTCCATGCCAGCGCGTGTTCGCGTCCTCCGCGTCCAATCACCAAAACCTTGTTCATCGCTTTTCTCCGCTTTTCTTGTGATTCAAGTCCATCATACTGGATTTTTGTGGGAAAGCCAATGTGTCTTCAGGACGATGGTACAAACTGATGGGTGGATAGTGTCTTTCAACAAGAAGGACGCGGAGGGTTGGAAACCAACACTCCGCGTCCCTATGGGTTTTGCTAATTCTGCAAAATGCTTGTTCCGCCAATTAGGATGTCAAGTAAGGTGATTGACGGATGAACAGTGCCAGTGGCCCTGTTTACTAGGATTCTTACTCCAGAAGTTACCCCCCACTGGTTGTCTACACCACCATTATTACCAGCTGGTAATGTCAACGTAGTTCCACTCCCAGGATTCCATTCTGCATCTATTCCAGAGCCCATGAGTACGGCCCCATGGTTAGAAACACCGTCTACCCAATTAAGTGGTGGATCAAAAGCAAGAACAAAATCAATGTCTCCTGCACCAAAAGAGGCCCTCAACTGTGCGACATTCACGGTTATTCCATGCCAGTTTTCGGTTCTGCCTGCTAATACAAGATTTTCCCCAACAACATTCAAAGTTGCATCACCACCAGCATTACCAAGGTAGCCGTTTAACATCAAATGTTGCCAAGTTACCTCAGTCTCATTGTCGCCGTTCGGCCAGTTTGGCGTGGGCAACGTAAAGCTACCGACAGGGAATTCCGCGAGGTATTGTGGGGCATTTTCCGTGAGGAACCCTGTCGGATTCGCCACGGCAAAGAACGCCGGCTTTGGCTCAAGGTTCGCGTCCCAGAGGTGAGACAAGCCTTCACGCCAAGAAGTGCCGTCATCAGGTCCCCACAGCGTTACTCTACGCAAGCGCCCAGGATGCTGTGTTGCAAAGTTCCTGAAAAGGTTGAAAAGCCGCGCGTAGTACACGCCCTGCACAATCCCCCAATTGGGCGGGGGATTGGGTACATGACCTTGTGTTGCATAACCCCAACTGTAGCCAAAAGTAAGCTCGGTTACGCTGACATACACACCCAGCGAAGCAAAAAGAACGAGCGTCTCGCGCACCTGTTGGACGACCCCGCCCCAATCTGACTGATAATGCGCCTGCGTACCTATGGCCTGAATTAGGTTCCTGCCAGGTACATTAGCGACAAGCGGGTTATCTCTGTGCCTGTGGTTTATGTCCATTACCATTCTGTGGACAATGTGCCTTTTTACCGGGTTAGCCATGCTGTAGTCGTTATAGTACAGGATTACGCTGGGGTTTATTTCATTTGCCACTCGCCTTGCGGCAAGGAACGCGATTTCCACATAGTCGGGGCCTATTGCCCTAAGCCAGTCAGTTTCCCCCTGCGGATGGCCGGTCTCAGGATCAAGCGTAACATCGCGCAATGCATTCCTCCAGTCAAAACCTGGAGCCTGAACCTGCGAAAGATTAAACCCTTGAGGCACAATAACTTCGTTTAACACGTCCCAGGACTCAATCCTGGTGCCAAAACGCCGCATAACTGTTTCTATGTGGTCTTCAAATCTTGCAATTGCCACCTCGCGTTGACCTTGAGGGGCAAGCCATGCGGGGGATTGCGCGTGCCAGGCCAGAGCATGGCCGTGGAACCGAATATTGTTTGCCTCGGCGAAATCCAGCAATCTTTCCGCAGGGCCCCAGTTCCAAGTCCCTGGATATGACGCTCCAGGCCGGAGCGGTGTGGGCTTCATGTCGTTTTCCGCGGTTAGAATATTGAAGTGCTGTGCAAGCAGATTTGCGTGTGCCGGGTTTGCCACGGTGTTACGATACCCAGCGCAAATAATATTGCCAAGCGGAAAGTAGTTCTGCCAGATCTGCCACAAGCGAGGCAAGCTGGCTGCAACGGTTACGACAGCCGTGCCGCTTACCGTGGTACCGAACGCTGTGGCTCTGACGGTTATTTGAATGTCCTCCGATACGGTGTCCTCAACCATCAACATGCCACCGGAGATCGAAACGCCCGGTACTGGAGGATCAACAGCCCACGTAAAGGCTTGAAACGGCCTTTCCTGCATGGATGCGGTAAACTGAAGCACTTCTCCCGCCCGGACTGTCGTGGCACCGCCCGCCGCCGTTACGACAACGTTTACGGGCGGGGGCAATCCCCCTGGTCTTATCGCGGTTAGCTCGGTAATTGTAAACGTCGCATTCCCATTGTCTCCCCTTATCCTGATAGATTGCGGGTTGGCCCCTCCAATGGCTGTTATATCACCCGCATTTATAGTGCGCTCAATTACAAATGTTGCTCCCGCTTGAACATTCGTGCTGGTAAGTATGTGCCATGTATCAGCTGGAGTTTGAAGCCGCATATTATTGGCTGTTTGGGCAATTCCCACCACTCTTACTATGTCGCCGACTTGGAAATCAAAGTACGAATGCAATAAATCAATACCCGTCCATTCATCGCCAGCCGTAACCCGGAGCCAGTTTTTAGTCCCGCCCCCGATTACTTGCTCCGCGACAACTTCCGTGGTAATACCAGATGACGGTTCCAGCGGTAGACCAGTGAATATTCCCGTTTCGCCCATGCCCAGGCTCTGGAAGTGCGGATCGTGTGCCAGATCGAACATTGCGTTAGGATCGCGGGGCCGCATCATTATAATGTCGTCGTTAAAGCGGCTTACCATGTTCGTATAAATATGCATAACTTCGCTTAACTCCGCAAAAAATCCGGCGGCGTTGTAGAGCGTTAAAACCACCAAGTAGCGGCCAGCGGACAGGTCCATGGGATCGCCAGTACTGACTGCCCTGTTGCCCACGATGCTAAGAACCTCCGTATCCACGTATACAAGAGCCCCCGTTTCATTGAACCTATAAATTGACATCTGGGCGGCGGTAATCTCCGCAGGGAACCCTATGTTCCATGTAAATCTCCCGCTGCCTCCTGGAATTGGTTCCAGCAGTATATCGGCGGCAATGGCCTCCCCCGATGGCACCGCTATGCCAAGCTCGCGGCCCTGCGCCGCAGGCAGATAACCGCCGTTGCCGTCGCTTAAATATGCGGTTACGTGCAGATCCCAGGTACCTGCGGGTAGAGGGATAGTACGGGAAACATCTCCCGATGCGGGGTTCCAGGAATATACTGGAATGGCGGAAGCACCGGTGAACTCGAAGCTTATCCTGTCAAAATCGCTTATCGCGGTGGTGTCCGGCATAATAGTCCGCCCTGCGCCTTGTGCAATCGTTACGGAAAGGCTGCCAGGTGCCCGATCCTGTAGCTCTATCGGGCTTCTACACCCGGACAAAAGCAGTACAAAACAGGCGGAAAACAACAGTACAAAAATACCCGCATTTATGGTGTGCCTGTTTCCAGCACAGGCCACTTGCTCACATTTTTCTGGTTGTATATTCTTCATCTCACGCTCCCCCTTCTGTTATGGTATTACCGTAAGGGCAATACGCCTGCCGTACTGTACGCCGGCTATTTCCACTACCACTGTTATGAAGCGCATCCCCATTGCTGAACCAAAGGTGGTCGCATTCAAGGGAAGGAAAGGCCCCTCGTGTATTTGATCCGCCCCGATGAACCACCTAATTCTGCCGAATAGCCCTTCAGGATCATCCACTGGAATGTTATGGTTAGCCGTGAGGCTAACGAACCCAGGGAATACCAGGTCGGGTGGAGCTCTGTCTCCGTGTTGGAAATGTTCAAATCTGATGGTGAAAACTTCACTTACAGCATGGGTCCAGTTGGCGGTAACGGTTACCGCCGTGTTGGGCATTACAAAGGTGGTACTTGCGTTGTTCTGGTTCGCAAATGTTACCGCTGGTGTGCTTGTCCAGTTGGCAAACGTGTATCCCGTGCGCGTTCCAGCGTTGATTGGTACGATTGCCTCGGCTTCTTGGTTGGCCACGGTCACCGTTCCACCCGTCCCGATGCCCGCCATAATGACGGCGTGGGTAACGGCGGCAGTCACCCCGGTAGTTGGAAACACCGCCGTGACAACACCGGAGTTTGCCGCGTTGCTGACGGTCGTCGCCCCAGCGACTGTAAATCTGTTGGCTCAGCCTTCGAAGGTTCGAATCCTCCACTCCCCAATAGCCCGCTAATTCCTTGCTGTACAAGGAATTAGCGGGCAAGTCTTTGCCATCGGAAGAACCGGCGCAAAGGCTCCTACTCAAACGAATGGGAAAAAGTATGAGAACTTTTCCCAAAGGGAGCCATTCATGCGCCGGGAATATTACCTGCACAAGCGGAAAAACGGGGTTTACTACGTCGAGTTCATCGACAAGGCCAGCGGGAGAAAGCTGTCCGCAAGATCGACCGGGGAAACGGACAAGGTAAAAGCCCAGGTCAAGGCGGAACTGTGGAAAATCAACGGCATACCCACGGGGAGGCTTGGAAAGCCGCGCCCCATAGAGGAGGCCGCAGGGGTCGAGGCCGCGATAAAAGCCATACGGAGGGCGGATCTTAACCCGGACGATGCCCTGCGAATCGTCCAGACGCTCAAGGGCATGGGCCTAATCGACATCGCGGCGGTCAAGAACACTGGAAGGGGGTCGGTTCCTTTCGTCGCGTTCCTTGAATCCTTTTGGGACTATGACAAATCGGAATATATAAGGGACCGGCTTTCCCACGGATATCGCTTTTCCAGAAGCCATGCCCATGAGTGCCAAAACAGGCTGAAAGCTGAATTGGTACCCTTTTTCGGGGACAGGAAGCTGAACTGCGTAACCACCGACGATCTGAAAAGGCTGTCCAACCAGCTGGCGGCCAGGGGCCTTGCGACATCGACGATCAACCAGACGCTCCTTGTCTGCTGCACCCCGCTAAAATGGGCCTTCAACGAAAAGATAATCCCCGTAAACCCCACGGCGGGCCTTACCAGGTTCTCGGTGACGAACAGGGAACGCGGGGTGCTGACGGAGGCGGAAGCCGCCGCCGTGTTCGCCGCCGACTGGAAGGACAGGCGGGCCTTCGTAGCGTCCCTGGTCGCCGCCACCACGGGGGCCAGGCAGGGCGAATGCCTTGCGCTTCGACGCTCCGACATTGGCGCGGACACCGTAAACATAGCCCACAGCTATTCGGCCCTGGACGGCCTGAAGTGTCCCAAAAACGGGCACAGGCGGATCGTTCCGCTGCTGCCGGAGGTCAGGGCCGCGCTGCTGGACCTGCTGGGTGACAACCCCCATGACGATGCCGATCCCTTCGTTTTCTTCTCGCTGCGGCCAGGCAAACCAGCCGATCCCAAGATTGTCCTTGAGGGGCTGAAGGAAGCCCTGGCGAAAATAGGGGTGGATCACAGGGGGCGAAACATCACCTTCCACTCATGGCGGCATTTCTTCTGCTCCAAAATAACGCAGATCATGGACGGCGAGAAGGTGGCCAAGGTCAGCGGGCATCTTTCGGAAGGCGTGTTCAGGAAATACGCATCCCACATCGAGACGAAGAACATTCGGGATGTCGGAAATGCGGCAGCCGAGGCTTTCGGGAACGTCCTGCCGTTTAGGAAAGCGGGGTGATTTGTGGGAAATTCGGGGGGTTGCTTAATTCCTTGCTGCACAAGGAATTAAAGCGTATTTTCTCCGGAAAAACCCTCAAAACGCGGGGTTGGCTCCGTTGATACGTGCGGTGTTTTGGGCTAAATTATGGGTAGGAGTGGATTATGACGAACAAGACGCTTTTTGCCGGGGAAAACGCCGTGCCGGACGCTGCCCCCGGTATGACGGATGTTGATATTTCTAACGAAAGAGTGACAATGGCAAACACGTCAAAAAATATTGGCACATCCTACATAAGGCAGGAAGAAATAGGCGAGGGTGAGTTAATGTGTTTAATTAAAGAAACTCATATCCAGTATGCCGATGCTTTAAGAAGGCTGGCAGAATAAGGTGGTTAGGTTTCTCGAATTACACATGGTTTTGCGAATTCACAAGGAAGGTATAGAGGATTTTGGCGGTATCCATGGCACCCGTGATGAAAACATGTTGGATTCGGCCATAAACGTACCTAGGGCCATGTTTGGCGGGGAATACCTGCATAAGACAATCCCCGCAATGGCCGCCGCATACGCATTCCATATCTGCCAAAATCACCCATTTCTGGATGGGAATAAAAGAACCGCTTTGACAAGTTCCGTGGTGTTTCTAAAAGCCAATAATTACAGTTTTACATGTGACAACAAAACGGCCTATGATAAAACATACGGTGTCGCAAGCGGAGCCATTGGCAAGGGGGAACTGACAAGTTTCTATGAGGAATTCGCCGTCCCCCTAATGCCCTAGTTCCCCAAAGCCCAAATAGAGCAGGTGCCGCCTGGTGTCCCGGCGGGCCTGGATTGACCCCCCTGGCCCCCGTTTCCCCCCCTTAAAATAACCCCCCCACTTGATATGACCGAGCCG
>Ga0209755_10005015_pt1 | contig 15303 bp, 15 predicted proteins | sample TergutCo191P1_FD_187301 | JGI IMG/M metagenome (GOLD analysis project Ga0209755, IMG submission 187301) | Cornitermes sp. P1 segment gut microbial communities from Petit-Saut dam, French Guiana - Co191P1 (SPAdes) (version 2) | ecosystem: Host-associated > Arthropoda: Insects > Digestive system... | reverse complement strand
AAATTTTACCGCGCAGTTTGCGTCGGTTAATCAATCGGTAGCGAAAAAGAACGACCAGTTTATCGTGCCGTATCTCATGTCCAGCCACCCGGGTTGCAATTTGGATGATGCCATCGCGTTGGCGGAGTATCTGCAAAGCATCGGCGCACAGCCCGAAGCCGTGCAGGATTTTTACCCCACGCCGGGCACGCTTTCTACCGCCATGTATTACACCGGACTTGACCCGCGCACCATGAAACGCATATTCGTTCCCAAATCCCAACGGGAAAAAACGACCCAGCGCGCACTCATACAATACCGCCTACCCGCTAACTATGAAATTGTGAAGGCAGCACTACTGCGCGCAGGCAGAAAGGACTTGATTGGTCATGACCCCAAAGCATTAATACGCCCGAAGAAAAGTGAGAAGGGCGGAGGCAAGAAGAAATAGAATAAAATTATCTATTCGCGAAAGACAACTTTTACGAATAATTACATATAAAAGCCCTAGTAAAGGATGAAAAATATGCCCAAGATTCTCATTGCCGATGACAACCATCAAATAGCTTCGGTGCTGGAGGCGTATGCGAAAAAGGACGGCTACGCCGTAACCTGCGTATACGACGGCGAAAGCGCGCTGGACACTGCCCTTTCCGAAAACTTCGACCTCATTTTGCTGGATGTAATGATGCCGAAAATAGACGGCTTTGCGGTGTGCAAAACTATTCGCAAAACTTCTAGCGTGCCGATTATTATGATTACCGCGCGGGGCGAAGATTTTGAGCGCATCATGGGGCTGGATAACGGCGCGGATGATTATATTGTCAAGCCCTTTTCCCCGGGGGAAGTGATGGCGCGGGTGCGGGCGGTGCTGCGGCGGCTGGGTGGCGGCAAGTTGCTGACCTTTGGCGGGCTGCGGGTGTCGATGGAGCAGTTTACGGCGCATATCGATGACGTGCCTGTGTCGCTGACCAAGCGGGAAATTGAATTGCTGTACACGCTGGCGTCGAGCCGCGACCGTGTTTTCTCCCGCGAGAAATTGCTGGACGCGTTGTGGGGGTATGATTACATGGGCGACGCGCGGACGGTGGACACGCACATCAAGCGGCTGCGGGCGAAACTGGACGCCTTCCCCCACCCTGCCTGGGAAATTGTCACCGTGTGGGGCGCGGGGTACAAGTTTGAAACGAAGGACGGCAACGCGTGAGGACGCGGATGTTCTTGTATTTGATTCTGCCGTTTTTGGCGGCGTTTATTTTGTTTACGCTGCTCGTGGCGGTGGATGTGGACAGCGGCAACCATTTGCTAATTTTCAGCGTGGGGGCGGGCATGGTGCTGTGCTTGTTTAAGGTAATTGCGGTGTCTTTTCGGGTTACGAAGCCGCTGGATAGGATGAAAACGGCGGCGCTGGGCATTAAAGAAGGCGATTATACCGCGCAGACGGGGGTCAAGCAGTCGGACGAGATTGGGCAGTTGGCGGCCATTTTGGATGACATGGCACAGCAACTGGGCAAAGCATCCGACGACAACGCCGAGGCGGAGAAACGGCGGCGGGAATTCATCGCCAATATTTCCCACGAGTTGCGCACGCCTATTACCGTCATGCGCAGTTCGCTGGAAGCGCTGCTGGACGGCGTCGTCACCGACCCAGCGCAGGTGGCACAATTTCTTCGCGAAATGCACGCGGAAAGCTTGTACCTGGAGCGGCTGGTGACGGATTTATTCGAGCTGGCGCGGTTGCAAAGCACGGAATTCGCCATCGAATTTGAAGAGGTATGCGTGCGTGACGCCCTGCGGGACGCGGTACGCACCATGACCCCCATTGCGGCGGAAAAAGGGGTGCTTCTCCCCTGCCCCGATGCTAACGCTTCCTATTATATACCACCCATTATGGGCGACTACGGACGGCTGAAACAATTGTTTATTGCGCTGATGGACAATGCCATCAAGTTTACCCCGGCGGGGAAAACGGTGTCGGCCGGTTTGACCGTGCTGGACGGGCGCATCTCCGTGGTGATTGACGACGAAGGCGGCGGCATTGCGGGGGAGGATTTGCCCCGGATATTCGAGCGGTTTTACCGCAAGCAGTCGGAGGATAACCACGGAGGCACGGGGCTGGGGCTGCCTATTGCCAAGGAAATAGCCGACCGCCACGGGGCAAAGATTTTCATTTCCAGCGAAATTAATCACGGAACAAAAGTAGAAATCATATTTTATGAAGGATGATGAGCATGGAAATTTTACGCGAATTGGCGAAACAGTATGCGGAGCTGGCGGCGCTGCCCGTCAACATCCAAAGGCGAAACCGTGCACAGGGCATAAACGACCTGCAACCCGCGCGCCCCATTGTGTGGCTGCACGAAATCCCGTGGCATGAAATGAACATAAACAACGAGCTGACGCTGGTGTGCGAAGGCGCGTATGCACGGCAAATGGAGTGGTTCTTCCGCGAGCAATTATACCGCTGGAAATATATCCAAGCGGACATGGTGCTGACGAATCATTACCCGATTTACAAGCAATGCATTTCCACGGGGAATGGGCTGGACATTCACGAAAACGTGCGCGTTACGGATGACAGCAACCACATCATCTCTCATGTGTATTTAGACCAGCTGGATACGTTTGAGAAAGTGGCGGCACTGCGGCAATCGGTCATCACCGCCGACCCCGCCGAGGACGCGCGCCACGTAGCATGGGCGCAGGAAGTGCTGGGCGACATCCTCCCCGTGAAGCTGCGCGGGCACACCATTTACCACGCCCCGTGGGATAACATCCCCCGTTACCGCGGCACTGCCACGGTGTTTAACGATTTAATTGACAATCCCGACTTGCTGCACGCCACCATGCGAAAATTCACCGACCACGCGCTGGCGCAATGGAAGCAGATGGAGGCACTGGGCTTGTTCGACCCCGACCCCGAATCGCTGCACTGCACCCCGGCGTACACCACTTCCCTGCCCCACACCGACCCCGCGCCATTAAAAAATATCTGGTATCGCGGCATGGCGCAGATGTTTGGGGATATTTCCCCCAAAATGTGGCAGGAATTTGAGCTGGACTATGCCATGCCGCTGATGGCGGAGTGCGGGCTAGTCTACTACGGCTGTTGCGAATCGCTTAACCATGTCATCCCCCTGCTGAAAAAAATCCCCAACCTGCGAAAAATCGGCGTCAGCCCCTGGGCAAACCCCGAATCCTGTGCCGAGCAAATAAAACGCGATTATGTATTCGCCCACAAGCCCAACCCCGCCCACGTATCAGGCACTTTCGCCAAAGAAGCCGTGCGCGCCGAAATTGAACGCATCATCAAAACATGCCGCGCCAATAATTGCGCTTACGAATTCGTGCTAAAAGACATCAGCACCGTCACCTACAAGCCGCAAAACCTGATTGACTGGGTCAGTACGGTAAGCGAAGTCATTGACCGGCATTATTAACGGCTATGTGCCACACTTTTGACACATTTTTAAAGTAATATGCAAACAAATCAACCCAAGGAGGTGTGATTATGTACTTGGTCATGTTTGGCGTGGGGGTTGGGTTTGTAGTCTTTGCGCTGTTAATTGGCGAATTTGCCAACTTGGAAGGTACAATGTTCGGCTTTTTAAAGCCCTCGCTAATTGCCATTTTTTTAACGGTTATGGGCGGGCTGGGGTTAATTTTAACGCCGTTGTTAGCCGGGCTGCCGCTGATTGTCATGCTGATTAGCTTCATGGCGGCGCTGTTTGTGGCGGGGGTTATCGACCGACTGGTAATAAAACCACTGCAACGCGCGCAAAATACCAGTGCCTTTCACATGCAGGACACGATTGGCATTTCTGCCACGGTCATCTCCCCTATTCCGCAGGGCGGGTATGGGAAAATACGGTATAACATTTCGGGCTCGGTAGTCACCAGCCCGGCAAAAAGCGAGGACGGCGCAGGCATTAAAGCCGGCGAAGTCGTAAGCATTGTATATGTAGAAAAAAATACCTACTTCGTGCGCCGTGCCGAGGACGACACCGCGCCAAGGAGGAATTAACATGTGGGCAATATCTATAATGGCGGCAATTTTCAGCCTATTCTCATGGCTAATGACGTATCTTTGCCTGCGCGAAAAAGGGCTGAATGTGTATTTGGTGTCAGGGTATATGACCATGAACAAAGCCGACCGCGTTAAAGAAAAAGCAAAATATGACGTAATCGCCATGAACCGCTACAGCGGGCGCATGATATATTGGCCGCTGTCCGTACTGCTGTCCATGCTTGTTCCCCTACCCTTTTTGCAAACGGTATGGTATGGTGTGCTGGTGGGCATTGGTTCGATTATTGTCGTAGTGATGTGCTTTATGGCGTTGCCCAAATTATTGGGCACAAAATTTGAAATAAAAAAATGAGATAAAAGGGAGGAAGTAACATGGAGTGGAATTTGTTAATCATCGCAGGCATTATCTTGGCGGTCATCTTCTTGGTGATTTTCTTGGTACTGGCCCTGTGGAAGCGCGTACCGCAAAACAAAGCGGCGGTCATTACCGGCTCGCGCAAGCGTGTAATCAGCGGCGGGGGCGGCATGGTATGGCCCATTATCGAGCGCTACGATGTCATCTCGCTGGAAAACATTAAAATTCCGTTGGATATTGACAATTCCATATCCAGCCAAGGCGTGCCCGTAACGGTCAAGGCCGTAGCCGTGGTAAAAGTTAAGTCCGACAACGAAAGCATTTATTCCGCCATGGAGCAGTTTTTCCGTGGGCATACGGATAAGACTGCCAACGAAATCGCTACTCAATCCAGCTATGTGCTGGTGGGTAAACTACGTGAAATCATCGCAAAAATGACGGTAGAAGAAATTTATCAGGATAAAGATAAATTTTCCAGCGAAGTGCAGGAAAACGCCGCCATTGCCCTGGCGGAAATGGGCTTGGAAATTAAGGCATTCACCGTAATGGCTATCGACGACCCCAACGGCTACTTGCAAGCCCTGGGCAAAAAGCGCATAGCCGAAGTACGGCGCGACGCCGACATAGCCGAGGCAGAAGCCCGCCGCGAAACCATCGTCGTAACCGCCGAAGCCGAGCGCCGCGGAAAAGAAGCCAAACTGCTGGCTGACACCCAAATTGCCGAAGCCAGCAAAGAAATGGAGCTGAAAGTCCAATCGTACCGTAAAGAGCAGGAGTCTGCCAAGGCGATAGCCGACAACGCCTATCTCATCGAAGAAAATAAAGTGAAAAAAGAAGTTACCGAAACCGAGCTACAAGTAGAGCTGCTGCGCCGCACAAAAGAAACCGAGCTAGCAGAGCAAGAAGCCAAGCGCAAGGAGCAAGAGCTAATCGCCACCGTAAACAAGCAAGCCGACGCCGACCGCTACCGTCAAGAGCGCTTGGCCGAAGCCCGCAAATTCGAGCAAGTAACCAAGGCACAAGCCGAAGCCGAATCTGTCAAGCTGGAAGGTGTGGCACGCGCCGAAGCCATCCGCGTGCAGGGACTTGCCGAAGCCGAAGCCATCCAACACAAAGGGCTGGCCGAAGCCGAAGCCATGATGAAAAAGGCCGAAGCCTTCAAACAATACAACGATGCGGCTGTTATTCAAATGCTAATCGAACGCCTGCCCGAAATTGCCAAAAACGTGGCAGAGCCCATCTCCCGCACCGAGAAAATTGTCGTTATCGACAACGGCGGCAACGGCCAAAACGGCCCCAAGGGCGCATCCAAGGTAGCCGGCTACGTAACCGACATCATCGCCCAACTGCCCGAAACCGTAGAAGCCCTGACCGGGGTAAACCTCATCGACGTATTAAAAAATGCCACCGGGGGCGGCAGTGTAAGTAGTGATATAAATGTAGTTTGATTATAAAAATTTATTGAATGTGTAGATTAAAATACCCCCATGCCAGCCATTCGGCACGGGGGTATTTTATTTAATATTTCAAAAACCGGTCTGCAATTTGAGCATAGACATCATAACAAACATTTTCCCCATCCACGGTAAAGATATGCGATTCTTCTCCGCCGTGGTGAGAAGCCCAAAGATGCGTGTAACCTATCCTGTATAACCTTGTTACTTCGCCATTTTGCATTGAGTATATACGCGCACCACTATAATTGCCCCCAAAGCCACCTGCAAAGCTACTAACCACCAATACATATTCCGAATTTTCTTGGTCATACCCAAATGTAACGAAACTCCCGCCTATACTTCCCCCTGTAGTAAATCCGTTTAATAATAAAAAAACTTCTCCGTCCCTAATTGTAGCAAATCCGGTTATTGAACTTGACCATCTTGGTGAAATAAAATCTTCTTCGCCCGATACAGCCCTAAACCAAAGGTCAATCACGCCATCGTTGTCAAAATCGAATAGGCGTTTATCGGAAATTCTCCAATTATCGCCATTACTAATTGGTAGAAAATATCCGCAACATTGAGGACACCACATCAGCAACCAGTAGTCCGAATCTAAAAAGGCTACATATAGTAACTCCGAATCACATTGTATATAAGTATTTTCTACATCATTAGCTGGATTATTTTCATTCAACAGAACCTGGGATTGTGCTGTAGCTGGAATAAATATATCGCCATTATCAGTACAAGCCACCAAAACGGCAAGTGATGCCAACAACACTACCACAGCAAGAATCTTTTTCATAAATCACCATCCTTATCAGACATAACGCCATGCAAAATAGCCGCTTCCTAGATTGTATCACATGGGAGCGGTTTTGCCATTGAATGTATGGACGACAGTCGGTTATAATCTTGGTATATAAATAAATTGAAAACGTAGGGGATGGCATCCAACAAAGCGATAATATTGTTGTCATGACAAGACGAATAGTATAGTATTAATTTTCAATTTATTTAACTATAACTTTGCGCTGGGTGATTACTCTTGAAATTCAAGTACATGTGGAAAAACGAATGCACCGCAGAAGTCAAACTATCTACGAAAGAAAAAATAAAAACCATAGTTGACTTCATGGTCAACGAAACCGGTCTCACAAACTTTGGCGAATGGCTAACTGCATTACTGGAATTTGACCAACTAATATTGAATGAAGATAGACACCCGCACAATATCGCTGTTATCCGAAAAACTGATGGCACGTATAAATTAATGCCCTTTTTTGACAACGGCGCGGCGTTTTGCTCGGACACCACAAGGGATTATCCCCTGTCTATGCCGTTGAATGTATGTATGCGCAGTGTAAAGGCAATGCCGTTTAACAGCAGTTTCCAGCGTCAAGTAAATGCGTGCAGAGAACTTTTTGAGCGGCAGTTGGTTGTACATTTAAACCCGCAAGATATAACAAAAAGTATGATAAAGGAATTTGATTGCTATCCACCAGAAATAAAAAATCGCGTAATAAATATCTTAAAAATTCGATTAGATTAGGTGCATTATGAGAATTTCAAAAGAAGATGCGCGGCAATTTCTTATTTGCCACCAGTATTTAGATGACGCACGTTCACTTCATGGCAAAGAGGGTATTATGCAATACTTCAAAAGGGTGGGTTGTGTCCAGTACGACCCGCTTAATGTGGTTGGGCGCAATGCCGACCTTGTGTTGCAATCACGCATAAACAACTACAAGCCCGAAATGTTAAAATCGCTGTTGTATGATGAAAGAAAGCTAATGGACGCGTGGGATAAGGTAATGTCCATTTATCCCACGGAGGATTGGCCTTATTTTCATCTTGTCCGTGAACAGCGGGGCCATGACGTTATGGCTACATTGCAGCACCGTGAATCGGCTCACGCATTGGATTATATAGACATTGTGATGGACACACTGGCAAAAAACGGCGCAATGCAGCCCAAGCAAATCGGCAAGGGTGCGGCGGGCAACGGCTCATGGGGGCATAGAAACATTTACAATGCTACGATGGATTATTTGTTCCACGTCGGTAAACTGGGCGTATCTCAAAAAATAAACGTGAATAAAGTCTTTGACCTTATCGAAAATATTATCCCGCCCCACGTCCTGGATGCGCCCGCTATCTTTGAAACAAAGCATGATTTTTTCAAATGGTATGTGTACAGGCGCATTGCCGGCGTAGGAATGCTGTGGAACAAAAACGGCGGCGGTTGGTACGGTACGCTCATTCCCGATAAAAAGACCCGTGCGCAAATTTTTGACGAACTTATGGACGAAGGCTTGGTCGTTGCGATTGAGGTTGAAGGCGTTGCCGAAAAATTTTACGCACGTTCTTCCGATATTTCTGCTGAAACAAACGCGCCGGTCAGCAATCAAGCCGTGAAATTCATTGCCCCGCTGGATAATCTCATTTGGGATAGGGATATGGTGTCAAAGATTTTTGGCTTTGATTACACTTGGGAGGTGTATGTTCCCGCGCCAAAAAGAAAATACGGTTATTATGTGTTGCCCGTGCTGTGCAGCAATCGTTTTATCGCTCGCTTCGAGCCTGATAAATCAGCTACGCATTTGCGCATTAAAAACTGGTGGTGGGAAGCGGATATGGTAATTACGGACGAATTGATTGACCGCGTTATGCAAGCAATGGAACGATTCGCCGTATTCCTTGAAAAAAAGGTACACGAAAGCATATATAAAAAACTACGAAATAAAGAGCGAGGGCAAAAACATGAGTAAAATAAAAAGGCATGGCATAAGCGAGGAAAACGCATTGTCAGAAATGGTTGAAGCGGGCGATTTTGTTTTCTTGTCATTTTGCGCCGGGAATATTGGGCAATCCGTTGAAGCGCAAGTAAACGGCGCACTGGATGATATGGCGGCTCGATTGGAAAAGGTTGGCCTGTCGCTTGAATCTGTTGTTAAAGTTGATGTAATGATGAAAGACCCTTGGAATATTCCGACAATGGAAAAAGTATTCCAAGAGCGATTCAAAGGTGCTTATCCTGCGCGAAAGACTATAGCTACTGACTTTGCGCATAGCGGCGGCGAAAGTGGCTTGCAAGTACAAATTGATGCTGTTGCATACAGAAAATAAGCAGATTTTCTTCACCGAGCGCGCTTATACAGCGTTAAATAAAAAAACGCCCCACACAAACAACCATGGCGTGGTCGTTTGTGTGGGGTGTTGCAATTTACTCATACTACCCGCGTTGTATCTTCTCCCGTTTGTTCCATACTGCACGCGCTTGCAAGGGGCTGGCAACCTGTGCTATTTTTTGCCCCAATATATTTGACCATGAACAAGCAGGGGTTGCATTCATCCCACAGCAGCGGGAAAACTTCCAGCGGTTTGAAGCCCATTTGTTGATAGAACAGACGCGTTTTTGCGTAGTAGACATCGGGATTTTTTTCGTCCAGTGTTTTGACGGTTAGGAATTCGATGTTTTTTTCTTTGCAAAAGTTTACGCAGTGGTTGATTATTTTTTTGCCCAGTCCTTGGCGGTGGTGGGTTTTCAGTATGCCCATAACGTATATTTCTGCGGTGTGGGGGTTGTGGATTTTTAGGGATACAAAGCCGATGGGGGTTTCTTGGTCGAATAGGGCGTAGAAGGGTTGGGGCTTTACTTCTTCGGTATAATCGGCGATAGATTCGGGGATGCCGAACCAGTTGGGCAGGGCACACAGGATTTGATTGCATAGGGCAGATTTTGTTTCGGGGGCGGTTATTTCGCGTAGCTCCATTATAAATCGCCGCCTTCGTTTGTGATGTAATAACCGTTGTTGCCAAGTAAGTAATTAAATTTGCTTCTGTCGCCGGATGGGGGCTGGCGGTTGTTTAATTCTAGGGTGATATGTCCGGGGTTGGTTTCGCGGTTAATGGTGTATTTGAAATAGTTTAGGACGTTAAGACCGAGGATGATGGTGTCTTTCCATGACTTTTCATTCAATCCCGCTAATACGCGAACATCGGAAATGGTTGCGCTTCCAAGTGTAACTTGTGGAATTACTACGGGTACAACGGGCAAGGTTGCTCCCATTAATCGTATTTCAGATTTTTTTCCAACAACAGGAAGCCCCAGTGACATTGCCAAGTCTAAAGTTATTATTGTATTGGGTGAACCCGTGTCGAGCAAAACCCGATACTTCATTTTATTTATTAAACAAGTAAAATATATACGATTTGTATTTGCGTGAAGAACAATCGTATTCATAAAATTTTTCCCCTTTAAAAATTTTGCGATATGCAGAGCCATTCCCCGGCGAAAGGGTCGTCGGTGTTAATGAAGCTTATTTCACCATTGTCAGGGTCTTGCATTAAAACGTTTTCAAAGTTGCGCAATTCCCTATAATCCTCACCCCCATTAACCTCCGCCGCTGCTACATACCCCGCTTTAGTAGCAAATTGTTCTACTTCACATTTAATCATTACCACCGAATTGGGGTGGAATTTTTTTTCGGCTTCTTCTACAGTCATGTATATGGGGGGGTCGAATATTTTTATCATGACGCCGCCGCCTTTCGCATTTTTTCAAAGTATAGCATAGGGTGTCTGTAATTTTCCACAAATGATTATGCAAAAATCTTTGACCTTTTATGCAAAGTATCATATACTCTGTGGTGGGTGATAAATGTGAAAATCGCTAGGGGTTTTGCACTGTTGTTGTTGCTCGCGTCAGCCGGCTTGTTGGTCGGCTGTTTTGCGTTGCCAATGGAGGGAAGTTACATACAGCCGGCCACGTTTGACCTGCCGGACTTTCCTGCGTGGCGCACGTCGGAGGTACGGCGGGGCAATGTAGAGGTATTTTCAACGCTGACGGCGCGGCATGACCCCGCGCTGGAGGAACGGCTTTTCTTCCCGGTGGCGGGGGTGCTGATTACGGGCGTTTACGTGTCGGTGCGGGATGAAGTGCGCGAGGGCGATATTATTGCCTCGTTAGACCGCTCGGGCGTGGCGGACGATTTGGAACGAATGCAGCGGGAAGAGCAGCGAATGCGCCTGCGCATTGCCCAATTGGACGAACGGCACGCGCATACCCTGTGGATGGCCGAAATGAGCGGCGTGCCTGTAGATGATTCGTTCTACATTAACCAGCGGCGCGATTTGGTCGAGGACTTGGGGCGGCTTCGGCTGGAGCTGGAGTATTTGCAACGGCAATACGAAAGCCGCTTGGTGCGCGCCACAAAAGACGGCACGATTTCCAGCGCCATTATTTTTACCGAGCGGACTACTTCCGGTACGACCGACCCGGTGGCTATCATTGCCGACCAGCACATTACCTTTTTCGTGGTTACGGCGTCAGAGGCGCGGTACTTGCGCCCCGGCGACCAATTTGAATTGAGCATGACGGGCACATATTTCCCGGTGGAAGTTATTGACCCGGAAGAATGGGGTATCGAACGCCCCGAGGTGGCGTGGGACGAGGCACTGCTGGTGCTAATAGACGGCGGGCTGTTTATGCCGCGCGCCATCGGGCATATACGGGCAGTGTTTGAAGCGGTGTACGATGTATTGTATCTGCCCAATGTGGCAATTCATCGGGTTGACGACCGCGAATTTGTGTATGTATTAGAAGAAAATGGCCTGCGCCGTATTCGGGATGTGCAGACGGGCTTGGTAGGTTCAACCCATACAGAAGTTATTAGCGGCTTGGTGGAAGGCGAGGTGGTGGTACGATGAAGTATCTGCTGGCTGTGCTATTTTTGGCCGTTATCTTATCGGCGTGCGGGGTGGCTGCGCCCATGGGGCACTCCGACGGGCCGGATTTGCTTGTGCCGCTTATTGGGCAAACCATTCCGGCGGTAGTTGACCGCGGCAACGTGGTAGATGTGGACGTTTTCCCCGGGCGGGTTGCCGTGGCTTCACAGGCGTTATTTTTTTCGGCAGAAGGGTTGCCGTTTGATGCATTTCACGTGTACCCCGGCGCGCGGGTGCAGGCGGGGCAAGTGCTTGCCAGCCTATACACCCCCCACCCGCGTGAACAAGTAGCCAACCAAGAAATAGTCGTTAATCGACTGCGCCGCAACCATGCGCTAAATGCCGAAATGTGGGATATTGATTTTGAAGTGTTGTACCTGCGTTACATTGCACAGGTGCGCCGTGCGGCAGAAACGTTAAGCGATGCAGACATGGACGAAGCCCAGCGGCTGTACCTCGAAATGAACCGAATGCGCCTATTACGCGAGCAGGATTTGGAATGGCAGCGGTTAGAACGCGCCGATGCCGACGCCCGCCTAATCGAGCTGCGGGAAAGGCTGGAAGGCACAGACATCATCGCCCCGTTTGATGGGGTTATTACGTATATTACGGATTTGACCCACGGGGGGTCGGTTGGGCCTACCACGCGGGTGCTGTTCATTGCCCCGGCAGATGCGCCCTTGTATGTAGAATTGATACAGGAATTTATTCCCAACCGTTCACGCGCGTATGCTGTCATGGGGGAAATTAACGGGCAGGTTGTGCCGTTGGAATACATCCCCCGTTCGCAGGAAGAAATTGAATATGAATCATTGCATAGCTTTCCGCGGCGCACGAATTTTGCCTTGCCTGCCGGGTATGATTTCCCGCTGGGCGCAAGCGTGCGCATTTTTGTGTACATGGTTTATTTAGAAGATGTGCTGCGCTTCCCCGCCAGTGCTATGGTGGGTGCGGGCTTGGCGGCGTATGTGTATCGGCGTGAAGGGGGATTGTGGATGCCCGTGCATCCTGTCTTGGGCGCGGTTACGCATACTTTTGTAGAAGTGTTAGAAGGCTTGTATGAAGGGGATGAATTGCTTGTTTAAGCTTTTATTATGCGCGGCAGGGTTGTTTTTGCTGACGGCGTGCGGCGGGCAATTGGCGATGCAGCAAAACGGCACGCTGGCGCAGGCATTGGCAGAAGGCGTCATTTATATGTCCGATGTTGAAGTGGCGGAAATTGTTTTTGAAACGGCACGCGTGGTACAGCGCGATATGACCTATAACCGCGTCATGACCGTAACGCCGCAGTTTTTAACCATGCGGCATTTGTATTTTCAAATTCCTAACCGCGAATTGGCGGCCGTGCATGTTGAACGGGGCGATCGCGTACAAGCAGGCGATTTGCTTGCGGAGTTAGTACCGCTGGACGCCGAAGAACACGAGCGGCTATTTATTCAGGCAGAAAACGCACGCATTGAATTAGACCGCTTCGAGCGGGATTTTATCCAGCGGCGGGATGAAATGCGGCTGGATATCGCCATTGCAAGCAATGCATTGCAACTGGCCGATGACGATGACTGGATGCACCAAGCCCTTGACCTGAACCGACGGGACGTTGCCTATCGGCAATTTATCCTAAACAGCGAGCATACCCGCGACAATTTAAGGCGCCAGGTTGAAAACTTTGAAGAAACAATTCTGGGCTATCAAATAATTGCCCCGTTTGATGGGGTTATTATCTTCCGCGCGAATACGCAGGTGGGGACTTCCTTTGTGTGGTCGCCGCGCATGTTTACCATTGCGTCGGAAGAGTCGCTGCTGTTTGCTACGGCAACGACGACTACCACCGCTCGGTTGGTGTGGGGCGGCTACTATTATTTATACCGCCACGGCGCGGTACTGCCCATGCTAATGACCGTGCCCGGCGAGGACGGCTTCCGTTACGAATTCTACGGGCATATTGTTAATGACACGCGCGCGACCCGCGGCACGGGGTCGGTTTCGCATTTGTTTGCGCCGGTGGATAAGGACAGTCTGCTGGCGGCGTTTGCCTATCACGAAGTGGATTTGTCTATGCCCGGCGGGCCACGTTTTTATGTAATGACCCGCGCACAGGTGTACGATGTGCTGGCTGTTCCATCCAATGCCATCTATTTCACCACGGTGGTGCTGTACAACCCCATGGGGGCAAATGTAGTATTAAATTTCGCCTCGGTATATGTGCATGACAACGGCGCACTTAGCCGCCGCAACGTTGAAATTGGCGTAACAGACGTAACCGCCATGGTTAATTATACAGAAATTATTTTTGGCTTGTATGAAGGGCAGGAGGTCATCATCCAGTGATTAGCTTTCTACTCCGCAAATTGTGGAAACGGCGTTGGTTAATGCTGTGCTTGCTTATGGGGAATATTTTGCTGGTGGGCACGGTGTCCGCCACGTTTATGTACAACACCGCCACCATGACGCGCATTTTGCGCCGCGATATGTTAAGCGCACAAATTGAAGAGAACCGCTACCCTGCCCGCATTGAATTTGTGTACGGCTTTAACTACGTACCCGACGGCAGGCAGGTAGAAGGCTACTGGGCAAACCGCAATACCTGGTTGCCCAATATGTTAAACGATGTGGGCATTCCGGTGTATCGGACATGGATTTATTACACGCTGGGGCTGCGCGTACCCATTGACCCTGTGGTAAACCGGGACATACGGCCGGTGCGGCGCACGGGCATGTTTATGGCAATCAATAACTTCGAGCAACTGGTAGAAATTACTTACGGCCGCCTCCCCTCCCCTTACCTGGTGAATGGAAATACCATCGAGGTGCTGGCGTCTGAATTATCGCTGTTTGGCACAAACACGCTAATTGACGAAACATTGCTGCTGTCTGACATGCACCAGCATAACGCAGACAGGCAATTGTATGTGCATATTGTAGGCATTTTCGCCCCGGCAGAAGGGTCGGAGTTGACGTGGTCGTCTATGCGGGTCAACCGCATGGCAGTTAATCACCGCCAGCTAATGCTGTTTCACCCGGATATCGTGTACAGCCGTTTAATTCCGTACAATGTAAGCTATTATCGGCTGACTGCCAATTGGCTGTTTGCGCTGGATTATGATGCGATGTCATCAACCCGCACGGATGATTACTTGGCGGCGCTGGCACATTGGGGCGGGCTTTTTTCTGCGGCATTTACAGAAAGCATCACCGGCCATATCGAACGCCATATTGAACAGGCGGGGCAGCTTTCAATTACTTTGCTGGTACTGCAAGTGCCCGTGTTTATTATGCTGGCGCTGTTTGTGTACATGGTTAGCCGCCAAATTCTAACGCTGGAACAAAATGAAATATCGGTGATAAAAAGCCGTGGCGCAAGCCGTGGGCAAATTTTGGGCTTGTATATTATGCAGGGTATGTTTATTGCGATGGTGGCATTGCCGGTGGGGCTGTTGCTGGGCTTCGGTATATCGCGGATGCTGGGGGCGGCGAATGGCTTTATGGAGCTGGTGCAACGCGCGCCGCTTTATATTGAATTGACTGCCGAAGTCTTTATTTTCTCCGGTGTGGCGTTGTTTTTTGCCTTTTTGGTCATGATTTTGCCCGTTATTCGCTTCTCGAAAGTAACGATTGTTACCCACAAACGCACCAAAACAGGCAAGCCGCGCAAGCCGTTATGGCAGCGCTACTTCTTGGATATCTTGTGCCTGGGCGTGTCGCTGTATGTAAATTGGAATTTTACCCAATTTGCCGACCAAATGGCGGAAATTGCTACGGCCGACCGCACC
>Ga0209755_10005014_pt1 | contig 15304 bp, 14 predicted proteins | sample TergutCo191P1_FD_187301 | JGI IMG/M metagenome (GOLD analysis project Ga0209755, IMG submission 187301) | Cornitermes sp. P1 segment gut microbial communities from Petit-Saut dam, French Guiana - Co191P1 (SPAdes) (version 2) | ecosystem: Host-associated > Arthropoda: Insects > Digestive system... | reverse complement strand
GTCTGCAGGATATCCGAAAGTTGACCTGAGATGCGAAACTCCTCTAGGGTCTGGATTAGGCCACAATCTTGGGGCAGCATTCTCTTCTGCACCAACCAGCATATCATCCATGACTATAACATCCGTTGCAAATACATCAATGTTTGCTATTACTAAAGACGAAATAACAAAATCTATGGTTTCTTGTGTGTTATTTTCAGTGATAGTATCAGGTTGACATAGCATTAGCACATCGTCAACTGAAAAACTTCCAGCATATACAAGATGCTGTACATTGTCTTTAAAGCCGAATGCATACATGCCTGATTGCGTTAATTGCGAAGCGTAGGTGTACGTTTCTGTCATTCGGAAAAAGAATATATTTCCATCCGCTTCATAAATTTGTTCTTGCAAGCGTCCGTACTCGTCAAAAACTTCATGATGAATAATACCAGCGGATACTGATTGTGCCATTGCGAAACCTGCGGTTAGTTGAAATACAAATACGACTGCAAGCATCAGGCTTATAGCTTTGCCTAAAAGTTTTTTGATTTTCATTTTTTGTCACCTTTCCTGTATTATTAGTTGATTTTTTAGTATACGTCCTAAGCTGACAAAACCAACTAAACCAGCTTAAGAGTGTTATTTTGCACATACTGTCCACCATTTGTCCTGCTGCAGTCAAGGTCTTGTTTGGGTATTGTGGGTGCATGTACATAATACATCAGGTATTGGGCTCTTCGCAAAAACGTCCGAAACTACTTACACCTTTGGCCAAAGTGTTTTGTCTGGCCGATATGTTTCTGCCCGACAAGAACATGATAAACCACCCGCAACAAAAAAAACATGCCGACCTCTGCATATTTTCATATGCACAAGTCGGCATATTTTTTATTACAGACAATGTGTATCATTGTGCCAAAAGATTTTTCAAATTTTTGATAAGGGGTGCATGTACATGAAGAAATATTTTGACCTAGAATTGGCAGACTTGAGATTCGCAGTATACGATCCGCTTGGGCCTCGCCCCAAACCTCCGAACGGCAATTAACATTTCAAAATCAACCCAAATCAATATCAAAGCATTTCTTAATATATTTTTTTATCGCCTCTTCGCCTGCGGTGTATCCCATCAGAGAATCCACATAGCAGGCGGCAACAAAATAAGAAATGCTTTTTTCCTTTTCACCAAATGCATCTAGGGCACAAGCTTTTTCGGATAAAAAGCCGGGCATTAGTTTTATACCCCTGTGCTTTAGGCATAGTTCTTCGCCATTAACAGCAATATCGTAGGTTTCCCTATGCCTGCCCAGCAACTCTAATTCGTTACAGTAGCCACATAGCACAGTCATGTACATACGTATTCTTTCAGACTCGTCTACATAAAATTTTTCCAAGTTTGTTACCAGACTTTCATAAATGCGAACAGCCTCGCTACCTTTCCCATTAGCGGACATGTTGCCTGCTATTTGGTTAAGTATAACGATTTCATAGTTACTAAAGCGTGTTTTGGCTATGTCATGCGCATCGTAGGTTTCAAAGTCGTTTTTTGTCATAGCCCATGCTTCTTTAAGCATATTCAAGTGATTTGCGTCGTAACCAACAAGCCCAATATGAATGGTCGCTTCTTCTATTGCAATAAACTGCCGATTAACACCTTGTTGATAGTGCTTGTGGTTTTTAAGTTTTTCCAATTGCACTTTGGCCTCTTTATATCGCATACTTACAGTCAAAGCTCTAACCTCGTCACGCAGCTGCTTGCCTTCGTATTCGTCCCTGTCTAAAAACGTAGTAAAATATTTGTTAATATCCCTGCCAAGCCTTTGCATGAATACTTCCAAGTGGTAGACATTGCCTTGAATTATGTCATCTGTTTCTATGCGGCCCAAAGTGCTTTGGCTACACACACCTTTGCATAACTCTGTTTGCTTTAGTTTAGCATCGTCACGCAACCCATAAATCAAGTCCCCAACACTTTTTGCCGGTATTGGCTTACCGTGGTCAAATTTAACATCTGGCATGTTGTACGGCAAATTTTCTACTCCGTAGGTTTCAAGTTTTACCCCCAGTTTTTTTGCAAAGTTCAACACTTTTTCTGCTTCTTTACGCTTACGCATTACTATAAATCCACAGTATACAGGCATTAAAAGCTTGGCTGCTGCTTCTTTTTGCCCTTGTATCGTAAGTATTACTGCCTTGTTGTATACAAAACACGGCACATGCTTTGCTTTATCCCGCATTAGTGATGTGTTAAAGCCCCTATCGCAAATTTCTAACGCCCGCTTGTAGTCACCACTTTCAACCAATAGCTGCGACAAGTCCAGCAATATAGGGGGCAGCCGCTTCTCCTTGTCTTTACTGTCGCCGGGGAAGCACTCTATCCCCTTTATAATTTTTTGTAACAGGGTTATTGCAGCATAGGGGTTGCTTTTAGCTAATGACATGGCTTCACAATGCATTAGGGTGGATTCTTCAAACAACAGAAGCTCCCCATTGTATTCATAAAGCTCATATTCTGGGTAGGTTAGCATTATGCCTTCCCTGGCCATGGCAATTATCTCGTTTGGGTCTTTTCCTTCAAGCCCACATATCCTGGCCTGTATGCTAAGTATCATTTGGCGGTTAATACCGTCGGAAAAGTCCCCCATTGTCTGCATTTTGTCAAGCAGTGTTTTTGCCTCTTCCAAGTACAGCGGGAATTCTTCTGCAAAATCAAGGCAATGCAGAATATGGTCCCGCATATCATAAACAGCCGTGGTCACATTTTCAAGGAACGGGTAAAAAACCGAGTTGACAGGCATCGTTAGCTTTTGCATAAGGTCAGAAAATGTATTTAATAATGGATCTTGCCCGCCACTTTCTATCCTTGAGACTATATTTTCCCCACGGGTATCGTCCAGCAGCATGTTTTGTTTAAACCTCTTGCGCAGCCTAAGCTCATATATTAAAAATGCTTTTGCCAAGCTAGACATGGTAACACCTCCCTTCAATTAACATTATGCAACAAAAAGCAGTAAATTTCAAGGAAATATCTAAATTAAATTACATGGTATAAAACAATTATTCGCATCTATTGGTATTACTTCCTCACACATACATATGATACCGCCGCAGCCTTGCTGGATGGATGCTTTGTCTAAAACACTAAATTTCTTAATCTCTCGCCTATCGGGGTTTGCGGACTTCTTGATTTCCAACGGGTGTATCATGTTAGTATGCTCAACAAAAATGTCAATCTCCTTTGCGTTAGAATCGCGATAATAGAATAAGTTTGCCCTGCTTTGAGAGTAGGCAAAGTTTTTAAGCATCTCAATAACAACATAATTTTCAAAATAGTGTCCGCTGGCAGCCCCGTTCATAAGCGTCTCTTTGGAGGGCCACATAGATAGGTATGCGGCCAGGCCAGTATCGCAAAAATATAATTTAGGCGTTTTAGTCAAGCGTTTTAACGCATTATTGGCATAGGGCTGTAATAAATAAATTATTCCCATGCCCTCCAAAAGCTTTAACCACTCTTTTGCGGTTGGTTGGGAAATTTCTGCAGTCTCTGCAAGGGTTTTGTAGTTTACCTGCCCGGAAACAAGTGCTGCGCAAGCGGTCAAAAATTTATTGAAACGCAGCGTATCGGTAATACCGCCAAGTTCTGCTATATCACGCATCAGATAAGTGTCAATATACGTGTTGAAATATTCTTGCAACAGCTCGGCGTCAGCGTTGATTGATTGTGGCATACCGCCACGCCAAATGTGGTCGAAAACATTAATTATGTCATTTTTAGAAGTTTGTGCTTGCCGTGATTGTAAAGTTAGAAAAGAGAAGTCCTGAATATTATCAAAAAGTACGCCATCTTTTTCGTTTTTTGACAGACTGTACATTTCTAAGATTCCAACTCTACCGGCGAGGGTTTCGCGTACGTTTTTCATCAATTTGAACTGTTGTGAACCGGCAAGCCAAAATTGACCGGTTTCTTCACTTCCGTCACAAAGTATCTTTATTTGGCTAAACAATTCTGGGGCATGCTGCACCTCGTCAATAATAATAGGTGGTTTATAGGTTTGAAAAAACAAAACAGTATCTGTTTTGGCAAGATTGCGAGCCATAAGATTATCTAAAGTTACATATGTTCTGCTTTGTCCATTGGCTAAATGCCGCAGCATCGTAGTTTTACCCACTTGGCGCGCTCCAGTTACCAAAACAGCCTTGAAAAAGCTGCTCATTTTGGTGAACTTGCGCTCTGCATGTCTGCTTATATATTCCATAACACATCCCATTTCTATGACAATATAAAGTGTATATTATTTTATCATGGACGAATGGACAAATCAAGATACTAATATTTAAGGCACAGGGCATAACTAACACAATCATATAAGCAATCGTATGCGCACTACAAAAACCTTGTAATTATTGCAATGAAACAGTATAATGCTATTGACACTATACACAAACGGGAGGTATTTTATGAGAGTTTATTCGGCAGACGAAATCAGAAACGTAGCAGTAATGGGACACAGCGGTTGCGGAAAGACTTCACTAATGGAAGCAATGCTGCACGTTACTAAAGTCACAAGCCGTATGGGGCGCGTAGAAGACGGAAACACGGTTTCTGACTACGACCCAGAAGAAGCAAGACGCAGAGCATCTGTTGGCGCATCAGTTATTCCAATTGAGTGGAATAATACAAAAATTAACTTCATGGATACGCCCGGCTTTTTTGACTTTGTTGGCGCAGTAAAAGAAACGCTTAGTGTTTCCGACATAGCGCTAATTCTTGTATCCGCAAAGTCTGGTGTAGAAGTTGGTACCGAGCTTGCGTGGGAACATGCGCAGGAATTGCCGCGTATCCTTTTCGTAAATGGAATGGATGACGAACATGCCGACTTTTCAAAAGTAGTTGCAGACATGCGCGAAAAGTTTGGCCATACAGTGGCACCTTTACAAATTCCATTTTCTGAAGGCGGCAAGGTTGTAGGTTATATAGACGCATTCACAGGCAAGGCATATAAATGGAACGGCGCGGAAACAATACCATGTGATGTACCGGCAGACATGGTTGACTCATACGAAGAGCATCACCAGTTCCTACTGGAAGCCATTGCGGAAACCGACGAAACCCTAATGGAAAAATTCTTTGGCGACGAAGAACTTACAGATGAAGAAAAAACCCGCGGCTTGCGTTTAAGCATTGCAAACGGGAGTTTGTCACCGGTACTTTGCGGTACGGCAACGGGCAAAGATATGATTGGCGTAGCCGCCATGTTGGATATGTTAACAACCCTTGTACCACCCGCGGCAGAACTTACACGCAAAATTTCCGTTGACAAAGCTGGCGAATTGGTATCTATTCCATGTTCGGAAGCGGGCGGCGTTTGCGCGTTTGTATTCAAAACAATATCCGATCCATCTGTTGGGCGCATAAGTTTGTTCCGTGTATTTAGCGGCGTTGTAAAACGCGATACGCCACTGTACAACACTAATCACGAAAATTCAGAAAAATTTAGCACATTGTTTACCATACGCGGCAAAGATAGAATTGACGTGCCGGAAATTAAGGCCGGCGACATTGGCGCAATTCTTAAACTTGATACCACCAACACCGGCGACACCCTTGCCACCAAGGCCGATCCCTATAGAATCTCACCAATTAAAATGCCGGAGTCATTGTACTCACGCGCAATATCATCTAAGGGCAAAGGCGACGAGGATAAAATGTCATCCTCGCTATCAAAACTTTTGGCAGAAGATAAAACTCTTGTTTTTAATATCAATAAAGAAACAAAGCAAACAATTGTGTCCGGCATTGGGGAAGCCCAGCTTGACGTACTTGTTAACCGCTTACGTTCCCGCTATAAAATTGAAGTTGAACTTTCTACCCCGCTTGTGCCTTATCGCGAAATGATTAAGGGCAAGGCAAGTGTACAAGGCAAATTCAAAAAACAATCTGGCGGTAGCGGCCAATATGGTGACGTACGCATGGACTTTGAGCCAAGCGGCGACCTTACCACTCCATATGTATTTGAAGAAACGGTTGTTGGCGGCAGTGTGCCACGCCAATATTTTCCCGCTGTAGAAAAGGGAATTCAAGACTGTGTAAAAGCCGGCCCAGTAGCGGCGTACCCGGTTGTTGGCCTTAAAGCCCGCTTGACAGACGGCAGCTACCATGCCGTAGACTCTTCCGAGCTTGCGTTTAAAATGGCGGCAATCCTGGCTTTCCGCGACGGTTTTATGAAAGCGAAGCCAACTTTGCTTGAGCCTATCATGAAAGTGGTTGTTACCGTGCCAGACGATTACACCGGCGATATCATGGGCGACATGAACAAACGCCGCGGCCGTATTCTTGGTATGGAAGGCGTAGGCAAGAAGCAGGTAATACAAGCAGAGGCACCACATTCCGAAATGTTAAAGTACGCAATAGAATTACGATCTATGACACAGGGACGCGGCAGTTTTACCATGGCATTCGAACGCTACGACGAAGCACCAAGCGACGTACAAGCAAAAGTAATTGAAGCCCGTAAGAAGATTCTTGAGGAAATGAAGGATAAAGATTAATGCACAAAATATACGGAAGAAGACACTTCCTAAGGGTTTCGGCATTTGCCGTAACCCTTTTGCTTATACTTTGTATGGGTATGATAAGACCGCTGGCCGCATATGAAAATGAGGGCGAGCGACATAATATCCCTTGGATATTTGCCGTGTACGAAGCACCGGATTTTCAATCGCAAATGCGAGGCTTTTTTAACCCGCAACCCGTTCGTATTTTGCAGCAGCAAGATGATGGCTGGGCGCAGATAAGCACCTACAGCGGCAATTGGTGGGTATATCTAAATGCGAACATGCGTTTTATTCCAAACACGGTACCCATTATCGACAACTACAGCGGCCAAGAAATTGGAGCCCTTTCCCCGCAGCTGGTGCGCATTGTTGCACAGGAAGGGGCATGGCTGCAAATTGCAACATGGCTTGGATACCACTGGATAAATTGGGACAGGGCATTAAATGTCCGACTTGTAGCATTAACATTTGACGATGGCCCAAGCCACCATACCCTGCGGCTATTGGATGAACTTTATACCCGCAATGTACCCGCAACATTTTTTGTGCTGGGCAACCGTGTATATAGATACCCGCATATTGCACATCGCATAGTTAACGAAGGGCATGAAATTGCAAACCATGCATTCTTGCACCACAGGCTAACCAACCTTAGCAGGGACGGGATACACTACCTGCTTGTGCGAAACAGCGACGCAACTTACCACGCAACCGGCACACGGCCTGCGGTTATGCGCCCGCCATATGGTGCGCACAACCATACCGTACTTGATGTTGCATACGAAATGGGATACCCTGTCGTTCTTTGGTCGGTAGACACCCGTGACTGGCAAAACCAAAATGTAAACGCTATAATGAGACATATAGTAGACAATAACGGCAACATCCGTATCCAGGATGGCGATATTATTTTAATGCATGATATCTACAGCACAACCGTAGATGCCGCAATACGCATAGTCGACCTGCTTCTTGCAAATGGTTTTAGATTTGTAACCGTATCCGAGATGTTGGAACATAGACATCGCGTACCGGTGGCAGGGCAAATATACAATTAGTAATTAAGGAGCGCTTTATATATGAAAAAAACCATTTTTAGCGGAATTAAAGCAACAGGCATACCTACATTGGGCAGTTTTCTTGGTGCCATTAAGCACTGGGAAAAGCTTAGTGCCGACTATAACTGCCTATACTGCGTTGTAGATTTGCATTCCATAACCATACGACAAAACCCCGAAATTCTGCGCGACTATTCACGCCAGATGCTTGCGTGGTTTATTGCGCTTGGTCTTGATCCTGCAAAAAACACTTTGTATTTCCAATCCCATGTTCCCACCCATGCAGAACTTTCTTGGATATTAAATTGCTACACATATGTAGGTGAGTTAAACCGCATGACACAGTTCAAAGATAAATCTGCAAAGCACGAAGATAATATAAACGCCGGACTGTACACATATCCTGTGCTTATGGCGGCAGATATTTTGCTGTTCCAAGCCGACCTTGTACCTGTTGGCGAAGACCAAAAACAGCACCTGGAGCTGTGCCGCGATATTGCGGGGCGTTTCAATAACATTTATGGCGATATCTTTACTATACCAGAGCCGTTTATTGCCCCTGTTGGCGCAAGAATTATGGGATTACAAAACCCCGAAAGTAAGATGTCAAAATCAGATGATAATGAAAATGATACAATTTTACTGTCCGACGCCCCAGCCGCTATTTTGAAAAAATTTAAGCGCGCTGTAACAGACTCCGGCAGCGAAATTAAAGTGGCACCGGACAAGCCCGGCGTCAGCAACTTACTAGCAATTTACTCATGCATAACCGGTAAAACGCTAAAAGAAAGCGAAGCCGACTTCGAAGGCAAAATGTACGGACACCTAAAAACTACCGTTGGTGAAGCCGTGGTAGAAACCCTAAAACCCTACCAAGAAGAACAAGCTCGCCTTATTGCAGACGTTGCATATTTAGACAAAGTGGCGGCAGAAGGCGCGGCAAAGGCCGCAGAACTTGCTGCACCTACGATAAAGCGGGTTAAAGAAGCAGTAGGATTTGTTGCCCAAATTCATTAATAATAAATTAGGCTGTTGCAAGCGGTATGCCCCGTAAGCAACAGCCTTTATATTTGCTAACGCTGCAACGTATAATTTCGTGGATGACGGTGTCCGTCGTCCCATTCGCCTGGGATGGTGAGTACATTATCTTCTATAATTCCATTGACTGTTGTGCCACCTTGAGTAAACGAAACAGTCGTTACCCCATCGGTAGTAGCTTCACTAAAAGTGCCGCTTCTTTCAACACCATGGGGGAGTGAAGCTCTAAAAGTACTATCTGTATTAAGTACCACAGAATTACGGCCACTGATAAAAGTGCGAGTTCCTCTTTGTTGAACCTGACCAACAATAATCAACACAACTATTGTTACAAGCACCGCACCGCATACTGCCGCAATAATACGCTTTTTACGCTTGTCCCGCTTCATAGCTTCTTGCCTTCTGCTGCCCTTCATAATACATGCCTCCTATATTACATAAGAATCTTGCGCAATGCATCCACAGCAAGCAGCACAAGAAACAATGCGATATTCATTAAAATTATTGTTGTTGTTACCGGAAGTTCAAATAATATCGAAACTAAAATTCCAACCAAAGAACAAGCGGCGGCGACAATAGCGGCAAATATTATTACTGCCTTATATGCCCTAAATATGCGCATTGCCGAAAGTGCCGGAAAAATAATAAGCGATGCAGTAAGCAGTGAACCCAGAAGGTTCATAGACATTGCTATAACCACGCCTGTTATTGCAGAAAGCAATAACTCGTAAACTATTGGACGCTGACCCGTCGCTTGCATATAGTCAACATCAAAGGTAACGGCAAAAATTTTGTGATAAAAAAATATGAAGAATAACAAAACCACAACTGTAATGCCAACGCTCTGCCATACATCGGGCATACGCAATGTCAAAAGACGCATACCACCAAAAAGCGTTTCACTAACGTCGGCAGTAATATTGCCACGCATAGAAAATGTATTGATGGCAAAATGTCCGATAGCAAGGGAGCCGACAGTTATCATTGCAAGGGAAGCATCGCCGCTAACCTTTTTGAAGCGGTTGCCAAAACCAATTAGCAAAATAGTTGCCCCCACAGTTAAAGGCATAACTATTGCCAATGAATTTGTAGCATCAATTACAATTGCTAGTGCCATACCCATAAAGGCTACGTTTGACAGCCCAAAGCCCATAAACGAGTAGCGTTTTAATACAAGTGGCACGCCTATTAAAGACGCGCATACCGCCATTAAGGCAGAAACAATAAGCGCGTATTGCACAAATGGAAACCGCAATAATTCAACTACGCTCATTTACTTGCCACCTCCCTTTGGGAAGCGCGAGTACTCATCAATTGTGCCAAAAAAATAATCATCCGCTTTCAAATGCAAAACATGCGTTGCATAGTTTATGGCACTTTCTATATCATGAGTGACCATTACAATAGTAACGCCATCATCCTTGTTTATTTTTTTTAGTAGCGCATAAAAATCTTTTGTGGCGTCGGGGTCTAGTCCTGCTGTGGGCTCATCTAAGATAATAAAATTTTTAGCACCTATCAACGCCCGCGCCAACAAGACGCGCTTTTGTTGCCCGCCAGAAAGCTCGCGAAAACACTTGCCTTTTATATCTGTGATATTTGTTTTATCCATGGCCCAAGCGATAAGTTCTTTATCTTGTTTGCGATAGAATGGCCTGTACCATTTACCCTTACTTAATGCCCCTGTTGACACAATTTCACTTACAGTTGCAGGAAAGTCATTTTGTACTGCGGTTTGTTGCGATAGGTAGCCTATTTCTCGCCGTGGCACGCCAAAACTAATTTCCCCAAAAATAGGCTTTTGCAAATTGGATATAGTTTTGAGCAGTGTACTTTTACCTGTACCATTTTCACCAACAATGCATAGATAGGAGCCACCCTCTATACAAAAATTTATGTCATCTTTTATGGATACTCCGTCATAGCCAATACTTAAATCCGTAACAGTTAAATTCATGGCACCCCCCTAATTTAACGCTACGCGCAGCGCTTCAAGGTTTTGTTGCATACCATACAAAAAGGTTAGCCCCTGTCCAATATGATAGCGGCTTACAGATTGAAAATCTTGCAGTTCTACTATCTGCAACTCCCTACCCGCCGCATACGCAACAGCACTAGCAACCAAATGGTTGTCAATAATCAAAATTGTGTTTAGGCTCAGGCTATTAACCGCGTTTGCCAATTCCGCCTGCCTTTGCATACTTATTTCGGTTGCGGCGAAGCAACCATCAAATGCCGAAAAAAACTCTAAGTCATAGTCAACTGTCAAATACAAAAACGGGAACCTATCCACAACAAGTATGGTACGCCGCTGTGCAAGTTCGACCATTTCTGCAAATTGACGGTTTAGTTCTTCAAGCTCGGCTATATATGCCACCGCATTTGCAGTGTAATAAGCTTCATTGTACGGGTCCAGAATAATTATTTCGTCACGAATACGCTCTACAAAACGCATCGCAAAAGGTAACGAGAGCCACACATGTTCGTCATGGGTTTCGCCGCCGCAGCAATTTTCGCCGCCAATATCCCCAGGTATTACGCCATCTACAGGGAATACTTGTGTTTCATGAATGCTAAGCATTCTCATAATTGGCACATTGCGGCGATATTGGTTTTGGGGGTTAGCCATTGCGTTTAACACCCATGCATCCGATTTACCGCCCACCCACAAAAATAAGTCGGATGTGCTTATTGAGGCTATATCGCGAATTGAAGGCGTGTAGTTGTGCAAGTCAACACCTGTTTCCAACAAATACGTTACTTCGATATCGGCAGGGTTGCTTCCTAGAACTTCTCTTGTCCAGTCGTATAACGGGAAAACCGTTACAACAATATTAGCGGTATCTTCGTCTGCATTGTGGGCTGTATTACAGCCCACAATGCACAGACTTGTGACAAGTATAACCGCAAAAAGTAGCTTCTTAACCATTATTATTCAACCACAATCATAGTGCCGCTTGCCACTAAAAGTTCCCAGCTATGAAAATGATGGTCTATATCCGGGGTTTCAATAGCGAAAGTCAGTGAGTAACCACTTCTATTGTATTCATCTTCCCTTGTTGGCCTGGCGGTTGCTACAATAAACAGTTCGAGCTCAGAAATATCTTGTATTGTTTCGCTATTTAGCCTAAATGTATATTGTGGAGTGTCTCTCACCAGACTTAAAAGACCATCGTGATGGCCGCCCATTGTTGCTTCGGTACGCCCTATACCGTCTTGTATTAAGTTGAACCAATGACCATTAGCTGGGTTTTGCCAAAGAACCAAAATTTCTTGCGGGTTTATGCCAGCAGCATGTGCGGCAATTCTTTGGGGGCGGCCGTGGTCAAAAAATTGGTAAGCAAAAACTACAAGTCTTGCAAGATATTCGCCATCGCCGTCATAACTCATATTTATTGCAGCGGGTACTGCGCCGCCGCTTAATAGTGCTTCAGATGTAATTGGCGTCTCTACGCCGTCAAGCATAAAAACGTATTCAAAAGTTTCGTTGCGGTGTAAATCATATTGACTGTTCCATACAGAAGCCGTATCCCCATTTATGTCAAAGGAAACCATTGGGCTTATCCATTTTACTGATTCAGGTTCGTCTTGACTGCATCCTACAAATGCTACGCTCATTACCAGAGCCAATGCTAAAATCGTTATAAATTTTTTCATTTTCATATTCTCCTTCATAATTAGGTTGTCCAATTCAACGCAAAATAAGCGCATACCCAAAAATGCATAACAAAAAAGGGCGCAACGCTTTACAATTTAGAAAAATACGATATGTTTTAATTATTCATTCTCACTTTTAAGGCAACAGGAGAAGAAATACTTCCCCGCACTAAAAAACTCCTATAAGTTATACATACTGCAAGCAGATACAGGAAAATGCTCACATTGTTAGAACAGGCAACTATCGCAATAGAAATCTTTGCAATGTGAATGCTGATACAGATTATACAACAAATGCTTGTAACATTATTTAGCCGATTGTCCACACTATACTCGCCAGAGCAGCAAACATGTGTATGGTTGGTATTCACCAAAATAAAACCAACAGGAAACAGAAGGGATGCTGTAAAACACATAGCCAAAATAAGTGTAAGAATTTTCTTGCGTTTAGATTTATGTAACATTCTACGCCCCCCTAGCTATTTCTTTATAGCGTGCATTGTAAGCGTATTGTATCACGTTAGCTGATTAAATTCAACGTTAATAACGTCATAAAACAAACCACCTGCAAAAGTTGGAATGGCCATTGCAGGTGATTTGTTCATTTTTGCAGAATTTTTCCGTCCTATTGCTTGCATGTCATTGTTACCTCATACAATTTCCCCGCGAAGTTTATACATGTTTTCGCGGGAGTAGGGCGGTTCGCAGTTCTCCATAACATCTGCATCGCTAAAAATTTCGTAAAAATCGTCTAAATCGTTTTCGGTAAAATCTCTGATAATTAATCTGCTTGTTTCCAGGTTCATAGTTGCTTCCAAGTTTTTTTTAGACATACTATCATAATCCCCCTCTGCTTGTCATATGTTTGATAGCAAACGGAAGGGGCGTTGTCATGGCATTAAATAAAACTATCCGCGCATTCTTGGGCACAGGGGTTGCGCAACATATGCAGCGCGTAAGCACGGCACAATTCGAAAAAATATCCGAGATTAGGCTGCGGGCAAAAAAGCCATTGCTGCTTAAAATTGATAAGCGCGATTTTGCAATTGCAGACACCGGCCTTGCTTCCATAGGCGTTGCCGACACATTAAAAAATGCATATTGTCCAACTGCCGACGATATTTACGAAACAATGGAGCGTATTAGCCGCCATTCGTTTTATGCCTTTGAGTCGGAACTTTCTATGGGGTATATCACTTTGCCAGGTGGCCACCGCGTTGGCGTAGCCGGACAAGTTGTACTGGAAAACGGCGCGGTACAAGCCTGGAAATATATAAGCGCAATAAATATCCGCATTGCACACAGCGTACCCGGCTGTGCCAATGGGGTTTTGCCGCATATCCTTTCTAACGGGCAGCTTATGCATACAATGATAATTTCCCCGCCAGGTTGCGGTAAAACCACTTTGCTGCGCGACATTGTACGCCAAATATCCGACATCGGCATAACTGTGGGCCTTGTAGACGAACGGTCGGAAGTAGCCGGCTGCTTTCAGGGCATACCGCAAAACGACGTTGGCATACGCACAGATGTACTTGACGGCTGCCCAAAGGCAATTGCAATGATAATGCTGCTGCGTGCAATGTCGCCCGGTGTTATTGCTGTAGATGAACTTGGCGGCCAAGAAGATGCATATGCTGTAGCCGCCATCCTTAACGCCGGCGTAAAACTTTTATGTACTGCCCATGGCGTAGATGTTGCCGACGCAAAACAAAACCCCGCCCTGCAAAAACTGCTTGGACGGGGGATATTTGAACGATTTATTGTGCTTGGCGCAGAAAACAAAGTAGTTAGCGTTTATGATGGGGATGGGAACAGCCTATAATTTAATGCACAACTATCGCAGGTTGAATCTGGCTGCCCTCCAGCGCGCATTCCATAGAGTCTATTAAACGAGACAAATCCGCCGTCAAGCTTGTGGGTTTTTTCACCGGGTCATCTTGCCCAAACGGCACAAAATAAATGTTTTTTGTGTTGTATAGTTTCATTATATTTGTACCGTTCATGCCCAACGCGTCATTTGAAAACAGAGCCAGCAGAATGGGCCTGCCGTTCCGAATTGTAGCTTTTGCGGCCAATGTAACCGGCCCGTCCGATATACCATTTGCAAGCTTGGCGATTGTGTTGCCAGTTGCCGGGGCAATTATCATAATATCCATTTGCCAGGTTGGGCCAAATGCTTCGGCCTGGGTTATTGTATTAATTACATTCTTACCACAAATTTCGGATATTTTTTGTATATATAAATCCCTGTCATGGAAACGCGAACTAAGGCTGTTTACATTTTCAGATACTACGGGGTAAATATCCGCACCCAAGTCTTTTAACTTTTGTAGTGGCTCTAAAATGTCCAATGATGTGCAGAAGGATGCTGTTATCCCAAACCCAACTTTTTTGCCCTTTAGCGTCATCTTAATCATCTCCTTTATTTTAATACTGCCAAGCCCCGTCGCAGAAGCGGCGCAGCCGCTTTTAAAAATAAACTCTACATATTCGCCCAAGGCTTCCCCCGCGGTTTGCACAGCATGCTTACCGGGAATCCCCGGCAACAATGCGGATCGGTTATTCAGCTTTTTTGCAATCTCTATATCGAAACCATAGGGCGCAGACGCGATGTCGATTAGAAGCGAACCGCCCACACGTTGCAACACTTCATTCGAAAGGACTTGCGCCGGTACGGTGTTGACCATTGCGTCAAAACCGGATAGCATGGACTCGCAAAAATAAATTGGCGTAATGGAGTCCGCCTGCGCAAAGCATTCTTTTTCACGGTTCCTAACAAGTGCGTAAACGCTTGCCCCAAGCGCACGAAGGCGCAGCGATAAATCCCGCCCGCAGACACCGTAGCCAATTACTAAAATGCGGCTATTTGCAATGGTACGCTGCAAATTGTGAATAAGGTAGGCAATTACCCCTTCCGAAGTTGGTACTGCGTTTTTAACGGTGGTACCTATGTCCTCCATCATTACGTGATAGCAGAGGCCGTGCATTGCACATTTTTCTGCTAAATAGTT
>Ga0209755_10005013_pt1 | contig 15304 bp, 13 predicted proteins | sample TergutCo191P1_FD_187301 | JGI IMG/M metagenome (GOLD analysis project Ga0209755, IMG submission 187301) | Cornitermes sp. P1 segment gut microbial communities from Petit-Saut dam, French Guiana - Co191P1 (SPAdes) (version 2) | ecosystem: Host-associated > Arthropoda: Insects > Digestive system... | reverse complement strand
CATAGCTTGATAAACAAAAGCGCGCACGGAGAGCGGATCGCGGATCGCCCCTCCCAGGCAAGTTGCAGCTCCTCCGAAAGGTTCTATCTCTGTTGGATGATTGTGCGTTTCATTTTTAAACATGAGAAGCCAGGGTTGTTCCTTGCCGTCAACATCAACATTAATTTTTACAGAGCAAGCGTTTATTTCCTCTGATTCATCTAAATCATTTAATAAGCCTCTTTTTTTTAATGCTTTTGCCCCGATAGTCGCAATATCCATCAGTGTGACAGGTTTATCATCACGGTTTAATTCTTTTCGCAGTTCAAGATAATTATTAAAACTTTCGCGTAACAGTTCGTCATCAATATTTATTTCATCTAAATGAGTTAAAAATGTCGTGTGACGGCAATGATCAGACCAATAAGTATCAAGAACCCTTATTTCTGTCACTGTAGGATCGCGTTTTTCTTCATCGTGGAAATATTTTTGGCAGAATTGTAAATCCGATAAATCCATTGCAAGGTTCATCGTTATACGCAATTGCAAAAGTTCGTCATTGTTAAACGAAATAAAATTATTAATATTTTCAACTTCTTTGGGTTCAGGATATTTTTGAAATAAAGTTTGAGGTTTATCTAAAACCGCCTGCCTGCTTTCTACAGGGTTTATAAGCCATGCTTTAATGCGTGAAAAATCATCATCGCAAATATCACCGTATATGGCAAATATTTTTGATGTGCGGATAATAGGCCTTTCTTTTCCTGTTGCAAGAGAAATACACTGCGCGCAGGAATCGGCTCTTTGATCAAACTGTCCCGGAAGAAACTCAACTGCAAAAACCCGCGCATCATTTAGAGAGGGCAATGTATCGTAAGTAAGATCAACAGGAGGCTCTGAAAAAACTGTATTTCTTACTTTTTCAAAATCTTCCTGAGTTATATTTTCGGCAAAATAGCGGTTTATTATTCTTACAAATTTAATTGTTTCAAGCTGTAAACCAAGCCGTAAATCAGAGGCGGCGGCAAAAGCTTCCTCTGCGTATTTTTCTTTTTTTTCAACGTAAATTTCAAAAACACTCATAATTATTCCCCTCAATCTTTATTATATTAAATTTAATATAATTATTAAAGTATGGATGACAATAGAATAATGTTTGTAAATTAGCAGAAATTATATTGTCAAAAAAAATTAAAAGCTATAAAATGATCATTATGAAGAAAAGTTTATTTTTATTCATTTCCTTATTCATTTGTATGTGTCTGCAATCAGAGTTTGTGTTTTCACAAGTTCAGAATGAAATGATAAGGATAGAAGGCGGAACATTTCTAATGGGAAGCCCTGAAGATGAATTCGGCAGGAGTATGACCGATGAAGAGCCTCAGCATCGGGTCACTGTAAAATCCTTTTTCATTGCAAAATATCCTGTTACGCAAGCTGAGTATCAGGCGGTAACGAGTGTCAATCCAAGCCAGACTAAAAATCCGGCTCATCCTGTCGATTCGACAAACTGGTTTGATGCAGTCAATTATTGCAACAGACGAAGCGCGGCAGAAGGTTTAACTCCTGCATATACCGTTAACGGCGCTCAAGTGACTTGGAATAGGGAAGCGGACGGTTACAGGCTTCCTACAGAAGCGGAATGGGAGTACGCCTGCCGGGCGGGAACGGTAAGCCCTTTTTATTCGGGCAACACGATGCATGGCGCAGGTTGGTTCAATGAAAATTCCTTCACAACTGTAAACGGTTTTTGGAGCCGCCATACACACCCTGTCGGGCAGAAAGAACCGAATGCCTGGGGTTTATACGATATGCACGGGAATATTCTTGAATGGTGTTGGGATTGGATGTCGCCGTACACAGCGGAACCCAAACATGACCCTATAGGCCCTGCAACAGGTCACAGGCGTATATACCGCGGAGGTTGTTTTGATTCCGGTTCTTCGCAATGCAGAAGCGCGTATAGATTCGGACAGACTCCCTATCTTGGTATGTTTTACATGGGTTTCCGTATCGCTCGTAACGATTTTTAATTTAATATTTTCATGAACTCGAAAAAAGAAAAAATCGCCGCGCTGGAAAAGCTGATTTTAAAATATCAAGCTTCTTACTACAACGGAGAAGCTGAAATTTCTGACAGCGAATTTGATCTTCTATGGGATGATTTAAAAAAAATATCTCCTGAAAGTGAAGTGTTAAAAAAAGTAGGAACAGGTATAGATGTTGACGGTTTCCCAAAAGTAAAACATTTAATCCCTATGGGAAGCCAGGATAAAGCTTCTAACCCGCAAGAATTTCTTTCTTGGGTAAAAAAACAAATAACAAAGAGCGATGACAAAAATACAACGTTAACAGGCGAAAAAGAGAGGTTAACGAAATTGTTTATCGTTCAGTTTAAATTGGACGGCGCAAGCCTTGAACTTCAGTATGAAAAAGGGAAACTTGTCCGAGCAGTGACCCGAGGAGACGGGCTTACAGGCGATGATATTACTGCAAATGCGTGCCGCATGTCGGGTGTAGTTCAAAAAATGGACCTATCTTTTACAGGCGGAGTTCGCGGTGAAGTAATCATGACACACGAGGTTTGGGAAAGTAAATATCCAGACAAAGCCAACTGCCGCAATGCCGCCAACGGGATTATGCGGCGCAAGGACGGCGAAGGCTGCGAAGATTTACACCTGATAGTTTATGACGCATCAGTTATAGACGATGATCTTTTTTTTAAGGATGAACTTCAAAAACTAACTTGGTTAAAAAACAGGGGCTTTGAAGTTTCAGAGTATAAGTCCTTTACAACAGCAGAAGAAATAATTACTTACCGCGAAAAAATTGCAAAGACTAGGGAAAAACTTCCCTTTGATATTGACGGCCTTGTTGTAAAGGACAATGAGACAGATATGTCCGATTTACGCAAGGCGCGCCCTGAAAAGCAGATTGCCTTTAAATTTGATCTTGAAACCGCTTACAGTGTATTGCGTGAGGTGATATGGAGCGAAAACGGCGCGACATACACGCCTGTAGGGCTTATTGATCCTGTCCGTCTTGCAGGGACTACGGTAAAAAGAGCAAGTTTAAACAATCCAGACATGATACGCGCAATGGGCTTAAAAATTGGCTCTGCAGTTTCTGTAGTAAAACGCGGAGAAATAATTCCAAAAATTGAAGGCTTAGCGCACAGACAGGGTCTGCCTAACGAGGATACATCATCAAATGAAACAACAGAAATTATTTTCCCGCAAAAGTGCGGCACATGCAATTCAACTCTTTTAGATGCAGGGACAAGGCTTTTTTGCCCGAACCCCGAATGCCCTAAACGCTTATTACACCGTCTTGAAAAATGGGTATCGGTTTTAAATATAAGAGAACTCGGAGAAAAACTTTTAATTCAATTATTTGAAAACGGCGTAAATCAAATTCATCAATTATATAATATTAAAGCGGAAGAACTTGCAGAGTATGACAGAATGGGCGAAAAATCCGCAGTTAAAGTTATACGACATATTCAAACAAAGAGAGAATTAACACTCTCTCAATTTATTGCAGGTTTTGATTTTGAAGGTATCGCAGAAACCACGATGGATAAAGTAACGGGAGCGGGTTTTGACACCTTAGAAAAATTACAAAAAGCAAGTGTTGACGATTTATCCGCTGTATACGGGTTAGGTGAAATTACAGCGAAAATAATTGCAGACGGATTAAAAGAGTGCTCAAAAGAAATTAACGAAGTTATAAAAACAAAAATAATCTCAATTGCAGCCCCTCCTTCAGAAGAAACTCAGCCTTTACGCGGTCTTTCTTTTTGTTTTACAGGCGAATTAAAAACAATGAAAAGGGGAGCGGCAGAAGAAAAAATAAAAACTCTAGGCGCGCAGTCAAAATCATCCGTCGTAAAAGGTCTTTCCTATCTTGTTACAAATGACACAACTTCAGGTTCATCAAAAAATAAAAAAGCCTTAGAACTGGGAATACCTATTATTGATGAAGAGCAATTTATAAATCTGATTCAATCAGCCCATCAAAAAAATGATAAACCCGTTCAAGGGGAATTGTTTTAATAAAAAAAGAATTTCTCGTAAAGGCGCAAAGGAACGCTAAGGAAAGCGTAATAACGCTGGAAAAGTCTAAGTATCAGGAACCGGGTGTGTATATAAAAATATACTAAATTGAAATACTTTTATAATGATGATATATTGTTGTATATGTATGTAATAATCATGCTCTGATACTCACATAGAGGAATATTATGATCACATAGATAAAATGCCGTATGGCTTTTATAATAAATAGGAGGTTTTTTAAATGAAAAACAGACATCGGACTTTAGTCCGCAGGGCTTTTGCCCGTAATTTAGGGATTATTGTTTTATTAGCGGTAATAGTATCTACAATATTTTCATGCGCATTTTTAGAAGCGTTCTCGATGCTATGGCTGTGATATTAACCTTCCCCTTAATTATGGATTTATTTTAGATACAAACTTATTACCCTTAATATAAAAACGCAATTCCAATTCTTTTCCTTCCGTTAACCCAATTCTGGTACTTGTTACAATTTCAGGTTTTATTTTGCTGTTTAGAATTTGCAAAGGTCCGTCCGTTAAATTTAAATTATTATGTTTTCGCGTAATGCCGAAAGCCTGAGTTAATTTACCCGGACCATTACAAAGATTCTCTGTCTTTTTTGTTTTTCTTCTTCTTTGCATAAGTGAAATCCCCTCGATAGGTTCTAATGCGCGTAAAAGAACAGCTTCCCCTTCGCCTTCTTTACCGCTTACTATATTTAAACAATGGTACATCCCGTAAATAAGATAGACATAAGTATTTCCCGCTTTTCCGAACATCGGCTCATTTCTAACAGTCATACCTTTGCTTGCATGACAACCCGGATCGTCTCTGTATAAATAAGCTTCAGTCTCAACTATCATCGCTTTTAATTTTCCAAACACTAAATATTTGCCTAATAAATATTTTGCAAGATCAACTGTTGATTTATTAAAGAATTTTCTTCCAAGAAACATATGTTTTTATATTATAATAAAAAAATATTATTATTTCAAGTTATTTTTTTTGCCTGCTACACGGTAAATTTTTCTCTGTTTACTTTTTTTTAATAATATTACATAATCAACTTTGGAGAAAACAATGTACGATTACAAAAAAACATGGAAAGAAAAAATTACCTGCGCGGTAAATGAAATTTTAAACGAAGCGGGAATAAACGAAAAAATTGATGAAACTCAAATAACAACAGAAATTCCGCCGAACCGCGAGATGGGAGACCTTGGATTTCCCATGTTCAGTTTTTCTAAAATTTTAAAGAAAGGACCGCCTCAAATAGCTCAAATATTGTCAGAAAAATTAAATAAATCATTAAATAGAGATGAAAAATCAAAAATCGAAGTACAGGGACCTTATTTAAATATAAAGATGGATAGAAGGCAAACTGCAAAAGAAATCATGGAAATGTTTTTTTCTTTTAAAAACGATGTGTCAGAAAGTTTTTCATTTGGAAAACCCGGCACTTTGAAAGGTCAAAAAGTAATGGTAGAATTTTCAAGCCCTAATACAAATAAACCCTTGCATCTGGGTCATTTGCGTAACAATGTGTTAGGTGAAAGTATATCGCGCATCATTAAAGCCTGCGATGCAGAGGTAAGAAAAGTTTGCATTATAAATGACAGAGGCATACATATTTGCAAATCTATGCTTGCTTATAAAGAGCAGGGAAAAAATACAACACCTAAGTCAGAAAATTTAAAAAGCGATCATTTTGTCGGCAAATGGTATGTTTGTTTCAGTAAAGAACTAAAAAAAGAAACGGAAGAACTTATAAAAAACGGAGTTCAAAAAGAAGAAGCTGAAAATCAAGCGCCAATGATGAAAAAAGCGCAAGAGATGCTTCGAGGCTGGGAAGCAGGAGACTCTGAAATAAGAGAGCTTTGGAAAAAAATGAATAACTGGGCTATCGAAGGAATGAAAAAAACTTATGAGCGCACAGGTATTTCTTTTGATAAGTTTGATTTTGAAAGCGAAACTTATATGTTAGGCAAGGACGAAGTGCTAAAAGGGCTTGAAAAAGGAATTTTCTTCCGTCAGGAAGACGGCGCTGTTGCAGTTGATTTAACCGAAGAAAAACTTGATAAAAAAATACTTTTGCGAAGCGATGGCACTTCGATATATATAACTCAAGATTTTGGTACAGCGATAAGCCGTCATAAAGAATGGCAGTTTGAGAAATTAATTTATGTGGTAGGCTCTGAACAGCAATATCATTTTAAAGTATTATTTATCCTTCTTGAAAAATTAGGATTTGATTGGGCAAAAAACCTGCATCATCTTTCTTATGGAATGGTAAATCTCCCAGAAGGAAAAATGAAAAGCCGCGAAGGAACTGTGGTAGATGCAGATGATTTAATCGACTCGTTACGTGACATGGCATTAGAAGAAATCCGAGAAAAGGGGAGGGAAGAAGATGTAGGAGATCCAAGCGAAGTGGCGGAAAAAATCGCGCTTGGCGCGCTTCATTATTTTTTACTTCAGCCAAACCCTGTAAAAGATATGCTTTTTGATCCAAAAGAATCGCTTTCCTTTACCGGTAACACAGGTCCATATTTACAATATATGGGCGCCCGTATTTCTTCGATGCTGAGAAAAAGCAAAGAAATTGAAAATAATGCCGCGATTGATTTTTCGCTTTTAATTTCTGATCCGGAGTGGGAATTAATTAAAATTCTTGCGCAATACCCTCATGCAGTAAACGAAGCGGCTGTCTCTCTTGATCCTTCGCATCTTACAGGTTTTTTATACGAATTATCAAAATCATTCAGCCGCTTTTATCATGAATGTCCTATTCTTTCATGCGAAGACAAATCATTATCAAAAGCAAGATTAGAATTATCCTGCGCTGTTATGATGGTTTTAAAAGACGCATTCCATTTAGTATGTATACCTTTTTTGGAAGTGATGTAAAAATATTAATTTAAAAACGCCAATGAAACAGAGCCGTGATTAAAATATAATTCACCCTTTTCATCATCGGTTTTTATAATACATCTTCCAATCGGGTCTATACCTATAAAAATGCCCCGCGCTAAAATTTTTCCTTGTTTTTCATTAAAATTATCATCTTTGCTCTCAGGTTCAAAAACAGCGGTCTTCGCTCCTATATTATCTGAAAGTGAATTCCATTCTTTAGCAAGATTTCCGTTTCCCTGTGAATATGCGGCATTTGATTTAAAAAGTTTTTTTATTTCATTAATTTCTTCTAAGATTTTACATAAAACCTCTCTGCGTGAAATTTGATGCCCTAATATTTCTTCGCAACTTACAGCTTTTACAGAAGGCGCTTTGTTATTTACATTGATTCCTATCCCGCCTATAAGCCATGAGATTAAATCTCCTTCACCGAATATTTCTGTTGTAATACCTGCAATTTTTCGCTTGTTAATATAAATATCATTTGGCCAGCGAAGATACGCTTTTTTTCCGCAAATAACAGAAAGGCTTTTAACAACAGCAATTTGAATTATTAGAGAAAAAAGGGTATAATCAGCTATTGTTAATTTAGGTTTTTCTAAAATTGAAAAGAAAAGCCCGCCCTGACGCGATACCCAGGTCCTTCCGTATCTGCCTCTGCCCGCGCTTTGTTTTTCAGCGGAAACGACAGCGTTTTCAATACCTCGGAAAGCTAAGTCACGCGCCCTGTCCATGGTACTGTCAGTTTTTAAAAAATGATAAAATAACGATTCTGTTTCTTCTAAAGAATTTTCACTTATTTTTAAATTAGCAAGTTCCCAGGGATACAGAAAATCTTTTTCATTTTTCGGGTTTAGCAGATAACCTGATCCTTTTGTTTCGATAGCGTATCCCGCTTCAATTAGGGATTGAACGGTTTTCCAAACAGCGACACGTGATACCCCCATTTCCTTTGCAAGAAAATTTCCGCTAACAGGTTCTCCGTTTTTTTTTCGTAATTGTGCAAGCAACTTCGCCTTGCTTGAAAGTTTATTTTCAGTTTTCATCTTACCTCCTTGCTTCTATCGCTCTTGCTTTAAGGGACGCTCTTTCAAAACTTAAAGTAATTAATATAAAAAGAAGATTTTTAATTTTTTTAAAACCCGGTTTACCGCCACGCGCTTTCCATGAAAGATCAATACTTGACCATATTTGAAAAATTTCAGGGATAAAACAAAGAAAGAGAGAAATACTTTCTGTAAAAGATAAGTATAACTTACTTTTTTTTCCGAAAAATAATAGGCCTTCTCTTATTTCAAACAAGCTTGTAGTACGAAAAAAAAGAGCTGATAATTGAATAATCAATATAAGCCTTAGAACGATTCGTAAAAAATCTGGATACGGAATAAAAATAGAAAGTAATGAAGCATTAAATGATAATAAATTAGACCTATTATCTATTAGATTTGAAAATATCGATAAAGAAAACATTAATATTACATAAAAAGCGGCTGGTTTAAAATCAATTAATTGTTCTTTTAATGTTAATTTACAAAAGAATGATAACAAGATCGTTAATAAAATCCCAATGAACAGCCATAAGGAGGGCAGTTTTATACAAAGAAGCGATAATATTATTAGTATAAAAAGTTTGAAAATTGCAGGTAATTTATGAAGAGGCCCTTTTACTGTTTTGTAATTAAAAACCGCTTGCTTTTTTACCACAGCAGATCCTCCAAATGCTGAAGATTTTTTTTCAAAGGATGGTGAATCCCCCAATCTTCAAGATTTAAAGTAAGAGCGTCAGATACTTTGCCGTCAAAAACTTTTTTCCCTTTAAATAAAACAATAAAATGATTAGCAAGCGCCAAACACTTTTCAAGTTCATGTGTAAGAATGATAAGCGTTTTTCCGTCCTCTATTAATTTTTGAAAAAGATCGTTTACTTGAACTGCTCCGGGATAATCAAGGTTTGCATAAGGTTCATCAAAAATGATAAATTGGACATTCATTGCTAAAACGCCTGCCGCCGCAAGACGGCGTTTTTCTCCGCCAGAAAGAGAACGCGCAGGAAAGTCCGCTCTATGATCAAGCCCTGTTTGCTTTAACGCATCCTCTACACTAGAAAGTATCCGTTCTTTTGAGAAACCTAAATTCCGCGGACCGAAAGCGATATCTTCCCGCGCAGTTTCCCCAAGTATCTGCGAGTCAGGTTCTTGAAAAACAAGCCCGACTCTCGCGCAGGTTTCCACAGTCCCGCTGTCAGGCTCTTCAAGACGGGCGATAATCGACATTAAAAGACTTTTCCCGGAACCGTTAGCTCCTGCGATAATAAGGCATGATCCTTCTTCGACTTCAAGAGATATATCATCTAAGGCGTAAAATTTTCCATTACGAATTTGATCGTTCGCTTTTTGTTCATAAACAGGAAAATGTTTTGTTATATTTTTAAGTTTTACTGCAAAATTACTCATTTATATATCTTGCGGCAATGGGGCGAAGTTTTAAAGCCAGAGGTATGCAGATTGCAAGTTTTATGAAATCGCCGGCTAAATAGGGCAGAGCGCCCGCGATTAAAGCGGTTGTAAAAGACATAGAATTAAGACGCATCATGTAAAGAACCCCGCAAATTATTATAAGGCTAAAACCTAATAAAGACGCGGCAATCAATCTTAGCAGGACAAATGCGTTAAAGTTTTTTTCGCTTGTTTTAGGTAAACCGCAGATTAAGCCCGTAACAAGGCTTGCTAAAAAGTAACCGATTATATAACCGCCTAAGGGGGTTGAAAATACCGCAAGACCGGGGATCACAAAAACCGGTATCCCTAAAATACCTGCAGTGATAAAAATAAGAACTGCAACTGCGCCGTAGAAACTGCCCAGGATTGCGCCTGCAAGCACTATAAATAGATTTTTTAATACTAAAGGGACAGGAAAACCCGGAAGGGGGATTAATATAAAACTTGAAACTGCGATCATTGCCGCAAAAACCGCTGTAAAAACAAAGCGGTTTCGTATAATTTTTGCCGGTTTTTTTGTCTCGTTAACCATGATTTTTTATAGGTTAACATAGAAATAATATATAGTCAATACAAATCATTTTTAATTTTAATGACAAGCTGGAAATAGTCAATATATCCTGTTATACTTAATTAAATGGAAACAACTCAAGATACAAACCCTGATTTTGCGGCGCAAGCGGCAACATTCGAGCGTCACAGCTTCAAAATAAGCGAATTTGAAGGCCCGCTCGATTTATTATTGCACATGATACGAAAAAACGAGGTAAATATTTACGATATCCCTATAGCTCAAATAACAGAGCAATATATCGACTATCTGCGGGATGTTGAAACGATGGATCTCGATGACCTTACCGCTTTTCATACAATGGCGGCTCAATTGCTTTATATAAAAAGCCGGACTTTATTGCCTGTCGAAATGGAAGATGATTATGAAGACCCGCGTTCTGAACTTGTTGACCGTTTAATTGAATATCAAAAATTTAAAAAGCTTTCGGAACTCATGGAAGAAAAAGAAAAGGAAAATGATTGGGTTATCGAACGCAAGAGGCTCCAGCATAACCTCCCCTTTACAGATGATGATATTTGGGAAAAAGCAGATATTTGGGATTTGGTAAAATCTTTCTCAAAATTAACTGTTAATTTAAGCGCGGAGCGTATTATCGATCTTTACGAAGAAGTAAGCGTAAATGAAAAAACCACCCTCCTTGTCGAATTATTGGAAAAAAAAGGGCAGTGCCTTTTTACAGAATTAATAATTCATCAAGGGCCGATGGATATAGTCTGCGCTTTTCTTGCCGTCTTAGAAGCCGCAAAAATGCGTATGATAATCATCTATCAAAACCGGCTCTTTGGTGATATACTCATAAAACCTAATCCTTAATCGGAGAGGTAAGATGATCCGCGGATTTTTTACGGAGTTTTTTTGTGACAGAGAATATTGAAAAGGAAACAGCGCTTGTCGAAGCGATTCTCTTTATGGAAGGGGAAGCGCTGGACGAAGGTACAATTGCAAGGATAAGTTCGCTTTCAAAGGAAAAAGTGACAGAAGCTCTCAGGAATTTGGAAGAGCGTTATGCGTCAACAGACAGCGCTTTGGAACTTTCACGCATAAGCGGAGCTGTGATGCTTTCTGTTAAACGGGAATTTTGGGATAAATTAAGGGAGCGTTACGGAAAAAAAAGCGAAGCGAAAATATCAAGAGCGGCGATGGAAACACTGTCTATCGTTGCTTATCAGCAGCCTGTAACAAGAACGGAAATTGAAAAAATACGAAGCGTATCAGCGGATAATATGATACGCCTCCTTCTTGAAAAGAGTTTAATCCGCGAAGTGGGAAAAAAGGATATTCCGGGCAAGCCTGTTTTATACGGCACTACAAAAGAATTCTTAAAAATTTTTAATCTTAATTCGATATCGGAACTTCCAAAATTAAATGAATACGATATAGAAAAATTTGAACTTGAAGGGGAAAAAGATTAGGTTACAGGTTTATCTCTCTCATGCAGGCATAGCTTCAAGGCGCGCTGCGGAAGAAATTATCGCTAAAGGAAGGGTTTCCGTAAACGGTGTTATTATCACTTCTCAAGGCACAAAAGTAGAGGAGGGCGATACCGTCCTTCTTGACGGAAAAAAGGTTTTTCTTGAAAACCGTAAATTATATATCGCTCTGAATAAACCGCCTGCGTATATTTGCAGTTCCCATGATCCTCAAGGCAGGCCCTTAGCTTTAAGCCTGCTTCCCCCTGTAAAAGAAAGGCTTTACAGTGTGGGGCGGCTCGACTACCTTTCCTGCGGTTTAATCCTTTTCACTAACGACGGTGATTTTGCAAGCAGGTTAGGCCATCCCGGTTCCGCTCTGGAAAAGGAATATATAGTTGAAGCCACAAACGTAATCGGAGAAGAAACAGTAGAATCATTTAACCGCGGGATAACGATAGAGGGGGAATATTACAAAGCAAAATTAGCGGAAAAGACAGGGCGCAAGAGTATGCGTATAGTCCTAATCGAAGGCAAAAACCGTGAAATAAGAAAGGTCTTTTCCCACTTCCATTTACATCCCACGTTTCTTCAAAGGGTTAGAATCGGAAAGGTATTATTAGGAAACCTTGCCGAAGGAAACTCAAGAAATCTTACCGAAAAAGAATTATCTGAATTATAATAGAGTTATAAAGAAATTTCAGTTTTTGAATATCTTCCAAAGAAAAGGAGATGAAATGGTAATAGCGATTGACGGGCCTGCCGGTTCCGGGAAAAGCACTATAGCTAAACTGCTGGCGGAAAAGAAAAATTTCACTTATATTAATTCCGGCAAGCTCTACAGAGCGATAACCTTAGGGTGTCTGCGTTTAAAAATCGATATAAATGACAGTGAAAAAGTGATAGAATTTGCAAAAAATATACCAATTTCCTATGAAAAAGACCAGGTATTTCTGGACGGCGAGGATGTCACCCCCTTCCTTCATACTGACGAAATTGACCGTAATTCTTCCCCGCTTTCGTCTATTGTGCCTGTACGGCACATAGTCAACGATTTAATACGAAACCTTTCAAAGGGACGCGATGTTGTGGTGGAGGGCAGGGATATGACCACTGTGGTCTTTCCTGACGCGCAATACCGTTTCTATATTGACGCTTCCGCGGATGCAAGGGCGAAAAGGCGCTATGATCAGGGGGTGTCCGCCTTAAGCCTTCAGGCGATAAAAGACGCGATAATACAGAGGGACAGCTTAGACAAGAACAAACTTGAAGGCAGTTTAAAAATAGCCGACGGAGTTGAATATTTAGATACATCGGACTTGACCATTATTGAAGTTTATGACAAATTAATAGATAAGATAGATTAATATTTTAAGGAAAGAAAAAATGGCAGAAGAGAAGGAAGTGGCTCCAGACACTGGTTGTGGAGAAAACATTCAAACACAATTACAGGAAGAGTATCTCAAGACTTTGGAACAGTTGGAAGAAGGGCAGCTGGTTGAAGGCAAGGTAGTACAAGTTACCTCAGATCAGGTATTTGTAGATGTAGGCTACAAATCAGAAGGCAAAATACCGCTTTCGGAATTTTCAGAAATTCCGAATATAGGCGATTGCGTACCTGTCATCCTTATCGCTAAGGAAAATAAATACGGTGAAGTTATCGTATCAAAACAAAAAGCGGATGCAAAACTTTTTTGGAAAAATTTAAAACAAGCTTTTGCAGAAAAAAAAGCAGTAGAAGGAACAGTTGATAAACTGGTTAAAGGCGGCTATGAAGTAGTGTTAGGCGCTGAAGCAAGAGCGTTTTTACCTATCAGTCAAGCTGATACGCAAAAACCTGAAAAACCGGAATCTCTTTTAAATAAAAAAATTCTTGTATATGTTGAACGTCTTTATTCTGACGGAAAGATCAATATAGTTGTAAACAGACGCAAGTGCATGGAAGAAGAACTTGAAAAAAGACGGAATAATTTTTTTGAAAACACGCCCATCGGCACTGATATCACAGGCGTTGTAAAAAGTTTCACCTCCTTCGGCGCATTTATAGACCTCGGCGGCTTTGACGGTTTGCTTCATATCAATGATATGAGCTGGGGGCATGTTACACGCCCTAAAGACTTTGTAAAAAAAGGTCAGGAAATTAAACTTAAAGTAATCCGCATAGACAAGCAGGAAAAAAGAATTAATCTTTCTTTAAAACATTATACAGATGATCCTTGGGTTCACTTTGAAGAAAAATATCATGTGAACGATGTTGTCAAAGGCAAGGTGACAAAGCTGACCGAATTCGGCGCATTCATCGAACTTGAAGAAGGCATTGAAGGGTTAGCGCATATTTCCGAATTTTCATGGTTAAAGAAAGTTCAAAAACCTCAAGACCTTTTAAAATCTGGAGACAATGTTGAATGTATGATCCTCGGTTACGATCTTCAGGCAGGCCGTGTTTCCTTAGGGCTTAAACAGGTTCAGGAAAATCCCTGGGATAGCCTTGCAGAAAAATACCCTGTAGGGACCAGAATCAAAAGAAAAGTGGTTAAAGTAACAAATGCAGGCGCTTTTATAGAAATCGGGGACGGAATTGACGGTTTCCTTCACAGCGATGATATTTCATGGACGGCAAAAAAATCAAAGAACTTAGGGCTTTCTGTCGGGCAGGAAATTGAAGTAATGGTCATTTCAATTGATGCAGACAACCGTAACATCAAACTCGGTATAAAACAGCTTTCAGAAAATCCTTGGATAGAGTTCTGCAACACTTATAAAATCGGGTCTTCAGTAGAAGGGGAGGTTGTTAATATTCAGCCTTTCGGCGTTTTTATCCGTATATCAGGCGGGATAGAAGGGCTTATCCCGAAAACAAATTTAACGGAAAACCGTGAAGATGACGCTGATGAGACTATGAAAAAATACAAGGTTGGAGATAAAGTAAAAGCAATCGTAATGGAAATCCAACAAGATAAGCAAAAGGTTACTTTCTCCATACGCGATTATCAGAAGAAAATACAAAGGGATGATATTTCCCGTTACATGGCAAAAGAAGAATCTTCTGATTCCACTTATACCTTGGGCGCTGTTCTTAAATCAAAAGCAAACGACTCTGAATAAGGTCTGCAAGAATAGCGTGCTGTCGAAGATCGATTCAAATAAATTCCATACTCTGATAGAGATTAACTCTTTAATAAACTCAAACTATAAAGATGTTCACGGTCTTTTATCGCAGATAATGGAATCTGCAACACAGTTGTGCGACGCTCATGCCAGCAGTCTTTTATTAATGGATATAGAAAAGGACGAATTATATTTTGAGGTCGCTCTGGGAGAAAAAGGCGGCGAAGTAAAAAAATATACAGTTAAAAACGGAGAGGGTATTGCAGGCTGGGTTGCGTTTAACAACAAATCTTTAATCGTAAATGATGTTGCAAACGACAAAAGGCATTTACGAAATATCGGCGAAGAAATAAATTATATCTGCAATACGATAATGGCAGTCCCCATGAGGGTTAAAGATGAATGTATCGGCGTATTGGAATTAATAAATAAAAAAGATAATCAAGGTTTTATCCAGGAAGATATGGAATGGCTGGAAATTTTTGCAAACCAGGCGGCATTGGCAGTTGTCAATGCGAAAAGCATGGAAAAATCCCTGCGCGAAATTAAACAGCTTCAGGATAGAATAAGCGATGATCAATATCATACGATAATTACAAAAAGCCCTGCAATTCTGGAAAAACTTGAAATAATAGACAGGGTAGCGAAGACCGATTCTTCTGTCTTGCTTTTAGGGGAAAGCGGTGTAGGAAAAGAACTGTTTGCAGAACAAATTCACCTGCGAAGCGCGAGACGCGCAGAGCCTTTTATAAGGGTTAATTGC
>Ga0209755_10005011_pt1 | contig 15308 bp, 11 predicted proteins | sample TergutCo191P1_FD_187301 | JGI IMG/M metagenome (GOLD analysis project Ga0209755, IMG submission 187301) | Cornitermes sp. P1 segment gut microbial communities from Petit-Saut dam, French Guiana - Co191P1 (SPAdes) (version 2) | ecosystem: Host-associated > Arthropoda: Insects > Digestive system... | reverse complement strand
CAAATTCAGTGCGCTTGTCGGATTGTATGGTAATTGGTTTTCTATTTTGTAATAAGGATTTCAAAGCCGATATGATTGAAGTACCAGTCTTGTCTTCTAGAGGCACGCTCCAAGCATACCGTGAAAATATGTCTATAACGTTTAAGAGTTACTTGTAATTGTCTTTGTATTTCGAGAGGGAACTTATATCCGCATTCATTTCCCATACATCATCAGTATTAGTTACTGTATAAGGATTACGCGGGAATTTCTTTCTAACCGGCTTGTGTAAAGAGTACGTGTTCTGACCCAACAGCCAATCTGCAACATACCTTTCCTTATTTTTACTTGCTTTTACTACCTTTGCTACTGACCCGTACCCTACGTGATATATAGAATCGTAATAGACTTTACCCAGAGACATTATTAAGTCAAAGATTCCCAAGGCACTTCCTTTGTGTTTGTAAACATTTACGAAATGAAGCCCATATATTTAAGTACTTTCTTTGCCTTGATTTTGCCCGAGGGTCTATAATTCAATCTATGCGCGTTAGATTGCAAGAGTATTTGCTTATATGCCTGTCTGTCCTGTTGAGCGACATCGTTTATATCAGGTCGTGATTGGTTTAGTAATTCCCACAAACCTTGTGTTGCATTGTATCTCTTGCCATCTACAAACACGTGTTTATTCTTATACTTAAAACTAGACCGAACTATTTTAAATGAACCGTCAATATCATCTTGGCAATCACCGAAATTTGATTCGTGTGATACTTTACGGGATAATACGTTATGAATGTACTTCGATTGCGTGCGTGAAGTATCCGTTTCTGATTCAGATTCTCTTTTAAACAGAGGCACTGAACCAACTATGCATTTCCGTTTAGGCTTTGTTTTAAAACTAGCTATGGTACTACCTGTTTCAATAATGGAAATGGGTTCCCGTTTCTGTTTCTCGGTTTTCAAGTATGGATACTGATGCAAACTTACTTGGGTCCATTTATTATAGCTATGATCCTTACCTTTTAGTATTTATTTAACTGGTGGCGGTAGTTCCTGGGTACGATTTTCCCACAGTTCCGGCGGAACTAAAATCTTACGCTGCTAGGCCATCTTAATTGTTATTAATCAGTGATCCTATTACACCCGACAAAACACTTGCGATTAGTGGAAAAATAAACCCTTCCTTTTGAACTAAATGTTTACGTTTACTCTTAAAACTGATTTTAGAATTAACGAGTGCTGGTAAACGATTTTTATATGTATTTAGCTTGCCCTTTTCGTCTGTGGTTAATTTATGGCTCCGTTTAATGCATTTATAGCACACTCGACAATAGTTTTAACGAGCTTGTAGTCTGCAGATTCAAGTAACGCTCCTGTGGCTTGTGGTTTAGCGTCTTTCAGGACGTGGAGAAAGTGTTATGACTTTAACCGTTCATTACCCTCTACAGGTGCAAAAACCTCACAAATTTCCCCTGGAAATATCTTTGTTATAATGTTAGTTAATCGTTAATTAATTGTGTTAGATCCAAGAATAAATAACCGTGTGGGTCTTTTTTAGGCTTCAGGTATGTATTATGAAAACTGGAAATGTTTTCTGGGTAGACGTTTCGAGCCAAGTGCACAATCTGAATTTTGAGTCTCGGATTTTTAAACACGAATGTATACTTGCTGTTTACAGAAATGTCACATAACGACGGAACTTGGTTAAATAAGTTCTGTGTAATTAGAACTAAACTAATTTTGCGATGATGAGATCCTTTAGTAAATAATTCGCTCGCTTTTGTGGAATAAGCCGAGTCCATTAGATCACCCAACACTATCAGTGTAGGTACATTCTCAGGATTTTCAAATTCTGGTACACATTTAACAAATGATACGTTTTGCAAGTGATGCGGAGCGTTGTTCTAAGTATGACACCTAACTATATTTTTAAACCCAATGGCACAAAGCTGCTCTTTGCATTCCAATAATATAATTACAAACGCGGATTTGCTACAACTACTCGGTCCTGCGACGATTAAAGTAAACGTGTGTTGCAGCTTGAGTGTAATACTCTAAACTGAAATAAATTACACAATAGGGCCTCTATTTATTATACTTTTCCCGACTAGAATAAATAAATAGATAAATAAAATTTTAGCTCTGAATAGAATAGATTAATCAAACCCATATGGTAAAGAGTCAAAGTTGTCAAGTCGGCGATTCTTAAAAACAAACTTGTACTCCATTGTTTCGGGTTCGGATACGACTCCGCCGTCTTTTCTCTTCATCTTTTTTGGATTATGTACATGCATTGGGGCGGTGTCGATCAGAATCCTATCTCTCAATGTGGTGATTTTTACAACTTTTGAATTTTCATGCTTATGCCCTTTAACTTGTATTTGGTCGTCCGTTTTCCTGTCGAGGGGCAGAACACAGAAAACGCGTAGTTCTTTCGTCCACCCGACACAAATTCTTCTATAAACATTTGAGTGAAACACTACTCCAACTCGTCTGTGAGGTGACCCAGATAATCACCTGTTTTCACATTTTGAAATTTATTTACATTTTGAGTAAAAATAACAATGTCTCTATCACAGTACAGGACAGACTCCCCCAAATGAGTCAGCTACTCGTATAGATTGATTCGAGCTTAGGTCGTTACGTAGGCAGCAACAGCCACGTTAACGTTTTAACGTGCGGCTATGTTATTCTCTGAATGTTTCAGGGTATCCGTACCACGTTATCATTCGGGAATATGAGGTTTGTAACCTCAGTACCCGGACTTGTCATAAGCTCGTAAGACTCCTTCATTGAGGTCACAATTTTTGTCTGGTTCGTGATCTGGTTTTGAGCTCATTTTCCCCACATCGAGTTTAAGTTTAGGTTCGCCAAATTCCTGTGCCCCGCATTTTTGTAAATTAATGCCTTGTCTAAAACAATTCCTTCCGCGCGCCAGTATTCCTCGTTGTACTTGTCCTTGTCAGCATCACTCTGAACCCAGGGTGGGTAGCCCTACGTTTTCTGTTGCAATTTCAAGAACATATTAACATACTCTTCAAAGTGATCTCCTGAATTGGTATGTCTGTCAAAGCATGTTATTTCATATTCTAAAAACTCAAACACGTTCATCAAATCATAATCCATCTCTATGGCAATGCGAACCTCATCCACTACCCAAATTTCAAATATACATCTCTCTTCGTCTGTGTGTGTACAGTTGCAATGGTCGGCACAACTAGAACACAATGGGAACAACAGTTTGGAGTTGCTCTTATACGGAAACACCGGATGATACAGTTTCTCGGGTTGTAGAACTTTACATTTTATTACCCCCTTCCATTCAAACTGTGAGGGGGACGGTCTGCACCCACATACACTTTCGGGTGACCTACAGGCAATTTGCCGTACTTACATATGTAGAGGTACAGACTGATACATTCACTTAACGGATTTCTTCCCGCTGATTAATTCTGTAGTATGTCTTCGTGGTCTCTGTTCAACCACTGTACAAGGCTTCTCGAATATTTAGTGGAAATGCTTTACATAGTGGTGCGAGCAAAGTTCGTTTTGTAGGCCTTTATTGTCACACAAGATTTTCTTAAACTCGCACCCCCATATCGAAACAAATATATAACCAGCAACCTCGCTTGTGTCTCCTCATACCGACTCAGCAGTTTCGTTGGTTTTGCCGATGGGCTTATGTCTATTGGGTATAAATCTACACCCGTGCGAAAAAAACCCCAGGTACACTAAGACTTCTCTAGTCTCTGCACAGTTTCACACTAGGTACCACAGCCAAATGAACCACACTTCCATTACCGACATGAGTAATATTATTCATTGTCCGACCTATGTATGCTAGCCAATGAACAGTTTCAACAGACTGGCGATTTCCCATTCGGTACACTGCATTTGGGATAACACATACAGTGTCTGGTTTCAGAAACATTGTCCGGAATACCTTATTCCATATGGGCGATATAGTGATAGCCTGCCAAAAGGTCTCCATTTTGACCAATTTCAAAAAAATTGTAAAAGCACAGCACGCCTGCTTCATTACATTGACATCGTCCATACAGTAGGCCATGAGACCCTGGTTATTGAGGAAATTCTGTCTTTTTGCTCCTCATATCCTTCCAAAAATTGGGCTTGCTCGTCGCCTGACATGTTGTGTGCCCCAGAGAACTTGGTTTCTAGATAAGGGCCCACGTAGTCGAAATTGTTCGCCGTGTTAAAAAATTGAGGATATTACACCTTGTTGCAAGTGAGATCAAATGATTTGGGCATGCTTTTTAGACTCATAGGTAGAAAATTAAGAGAATCCAAATAGTGCAGATTCTCGACAATTATAATTAGAATTTTGGCACCGTCCATTATTAGTTGGGGTTTCCATCTCAATTTCAGAAACTTTCGAATCATAAACTGTGCGTCGTATCCACGAAAGTTGTGTGAAATGACATATATCTTGTCCGCGAACTGTCTAGACTGCCGGAGATAGTCAATAATTTTACCTTCGGGGTCTTCCGCCCAAAACACGTGGGTTTGCGTATTAAACTGCTTACAATCACACTCATGTCATCCACCACTTCACATTTGGAACACATCTGCCTAGCACATATGATGTTCCGAAAATGTTCAAAGGATCCATCGTGCTTTTGAAAGTCCTGTTTGCATTCCGTGTCAAAGAAAACATACATAAACCGGACTGTTAGATTGCTAGGTTTCAATGGAACCACATAGCAAAAATTGTCAGAAAGTTGCTTTTATTACAATAATTGCAAAATCTCTTGAAATATTCGTGTTTATTATCATCTGTTACTGTAAAACTACAATTTCAGCATACTTGGCTCCACTAACAGAATAGCTTGGATTTCACTTTATGAGTCAAATTATTCTGAATTCATTTTTCACTCAGAATCCACCTGTTGCATGTAGTACAATAATTTGACCGATCTTTGGTGCAGGGTTGTATCGCTGTACATATGGAACAAACACTGTCGCACTTTTTTGTATTGTCGTACAATGTGTCACACGTGTTACATATGTGCTTCGTGGCCATTCCTGCTTAGAGATTCGTAATAACATTGTAGTGTCCAGAATCATATAGGTTACAATTTCTTGTTCGAAAGTGAATTTCCACTGAAAAGGACCACATCAGGGCTTACGCTATCATACACAATAAATTTATAGTCCGAAAAATAATTTTGAAGTTGTTCAAGTTCCTTAAAACACCCGCCATTTGTCAAATCAACACTAGAAGCGCTTGAAAGATCTTGAACAGGTTGTTTCAAACTATAACCATTTCTATATGATTTATACTTGGGATCCGCATTTACCTTGGACCAGATTAATGAGTGAGCCAAACACAAGAATCCCGCCTTCACTTTAACAAACCCCTTTTTAGTAGCATTCATGACATCTAAGGACCTCCCTTTCATCTTCTCACGCCCGTTTCCATCAGGCATCCTAACATGGTCCAAATGAATTTCCAAACGGTCGCTCATCCCGAATCTAGACTGACCGACCTTCCCCAGCACACCCAAACCACATCAAGCTTTAGCTTGGTCAAGGCGTCGGAGTCTTAAGCCCACCACCTTATACTGGACTTTCTGTCTGTGCGAATTATTAGACCCACCAAATCTCTATATCGAACATCGCAAACTAAGTAATTAGTCAACGCAGTAATGCACTCCTGTAAATAAACAGTTGTTTCGACGTGTTCGGCGGGGGACTAAACTTAATCAACAAACTGCGTCATGTTGTATTGAATTTTGGAGAAGATTTGCTAGACTCATCCAAAATTAAGTAGGGTAGCTTTTAACTTATTTCAAACACAGAACTGTTTCTGCTAAAGGAAGCTACCTCCGACTCAGGCTCCTCCCTGCTAACAGACGGAGCATGGGCAGTGGGGATAACTCACACTCTCTGTTCAAAAACAGTTTCTTAGCCATTATAAAATTTTGATTCGATGTATACCACATACTTGTTACCACATAAACCAGTCGTTGCTATTAAATATTCTGTGGTAAACTGGTAGATGTTAGCGCAGTTAATCACTGAAGTTGTAGCACGTATATCTATCTATCTAAGGCTAGTAAGTTGGAAAAGCTGTTGTTGTCCGTTAGCAAAGATCTCAATTAGTAGTACTTGTATCCGCACTGAAGGCCTAGAGAAGAATATACAACACACAACAAACTCTGCTATAATATACCAATCCCTCTTAACGTGTTCTGACATATTCGAGTTGAAACTGTTCATAATCGCACATGTTTCTTAATATCGCTTAAAGGATTTTGTAACTTTTCGTCATTTTCAGAGCATGAGTCATAATCCTTTTAGGATCGTAATTTTATTGAAAAGGTAAATCCTTCGGACCTCTCACGTGTTTCCAAAAGTCATAAACCATTTAGAACGGAAAGTCTAAGTGTGAGGGGTAAATTCTTTAAACACCTGCACAGTTGAATGTGTCATAAGCTTTTAACAGATGAAAACTAATGGGTGGGGAATAATTTTGCTATATTTAAGGTCACGCTAACAGAACAGTGTAAGTTTTCATCGGAGTCTGCAGCCATGCCTATGTTCGCTGAAACCCTTGTGCGTTTAGTGTACCAGCCGCCCCAATTACACCGCTACCACAACTATACTTAAATATGAAAATTGAAGGAGATGACCATCTAACGTTTGAAAAATGGCCGTTAACCTTCATGGATAAGAATAATGTAGCTGAGACAGGGATTTACTAAACAGACAACAGTAATGTAGTGTGTTGTGCATTTTGTGTGGCACAAATAGTTCTTTGGTAAAAGGAGATGATGAATTTAAGGAACACCAGCGCTTGAGTCCGAATTGCGAGTTCATTGGAGATATATCTGTCGGGAACTTCCCTATTTTTTCTTCCGACCAGCCTACCGCATCGTCTGAGCAGCTTTCCAAAAGCCGTGAAGTTTGGGGTTATCATTTTCAGTATAGATACAATTCACATCCAGAAAGATGTAATTATACCTGCTTGTTTATTCTTTGTCTAAGTGTGCAGCTTTTATTGTCCTGTCAACGTTCGTTTTTAGCTACCAGTCCCTGAATTTATAAGTACATAATAAGACGGCACTACTGCATAGATTGGTATCCTCCTCTTTATGCATGGTTTATAACACTTTAGGAGCTAATGCAGTCTTTTAACACAATGCCTACCTTCAGTAAACATTCGGCTGAAAGCTTTAGCGAAGCTGGCTTTTTCTATTCATGTAAGCACATTTAACATGAAAGTGTTTATAACAGTTAAAAACTCATACACATGTGTAAAAATGGTTCTCCCTTACAGGATATAATTTAATTTGCTGATCACACTGTGGGTTGATCATATCCGACTGGGAAGAACTGCCGTCTCCTTTTTACAACATTCTAAATTATCGCCGACTTGCGCTTAATTGCAACATGTCAATGCAAACAGTGTGTTTGTGACAAGATGAAAATAAAGTGTTTATTCCTTTTTCTACAATTGGGGTTGGAAATTCTAAAACAGTGTGTGTTAGCGTCCATCAATATTCGCACAAACATCTAAATTAAAGTGCTGCTGTTTGTCTATTCTTCAGATAAAGGGTGAACGATATATGCCTGTAAATATCTGTTTTCGTCATTAGGGTTTGTAGTCGTCTTTTGTCTAAGAACGGGTCTGCCCTAATAGTTGAGGGAAACCCGACAGGTACCGGTCGCGTGAAAATTGAACATCCCCGGTGGACTAGGGCTCTATCTCTCTCTACCGCTAAGGCATCTTTCAGTCTACCTGGTTTCAAAAGTGGTCTGGTGACGTACAGTCTGTAAGGATGCTGAATTTGTCTATGGTTCAAATACGAATGCGCTAACTTTCGTAAAATTAAGTAATCATTTTAACATTAAATAATTTATTACGTGTGCAGTGTATGTGTGTGCGGTGCAGAAAGGTGTCTGTTTAAGTATTCTTATTTTGTTTATCTGTAAAAGTATTTAAATTTTCCCGTAATTAAATAATTGAATTTTTCGGATTCCATTTCTGCAGTCATAACTGAAAACAAAATTAATCTATATATATATTTTTTGTATATGTGCATTTCGCGTAATTCGTAATAGTGTTTTCATAAGTGCGTAAATTATTTCGTGCGTGTTTTATGTAATTGTAGATTATTAGTATTGTCACATACTGTTTTCATAAGCGCGTAAATTATTTCGCGCGTATATTAATGTACGTTTCTGTTTTCATTAGTGTGTAAATTGTATTACCACGTGTTAATAGTAAGTTCAAATATGTTTACAATTATTTGCGTAAACCTTTTCATTAAATCGTAGTATTAATTTTAAAGTTTCGTAACTTCTTATATATAAAACCATTGCGTGTCTAAACTACTTCTTTAAAAACAGCTGTTTTCTTGCGAATCGTCACGACAACACATAGCAGGTAACGAATATCACTCTTTGCAGGCAGAATCAGTAAATATCCTATATTCTAAAAGAATTCTATGTGAAAATCATTGGCTCATACACACTGTTCTAAAAACATTAATTTGATTTGTATGCCCATTTAAAATGTATAATTCTATATAATCATTTATTGTTTGTAATGATAATAAAATTGTATTTTCATAACCTATATAGTATAAATTAATAAAAATTGGATGTAATTGTAAATGTGTGTATTTAATATCCTTAATACAACATACCTGGGATAGGATCCTTTAAAAAAGAGATGGTAGAGGAGGTGGGATTCGAAAATAGAATCTTTCAATTATGATTCTAGTTTCCTACGACTCACCCATGTTTTTCTAGAATAACAAAAGTTTAAACAGTTTCAAAGTATCCGCCATATTGTTGAAAAGTTAAAATATATTGAAGAACAGCGCCTGGCGGCCATATTGTAAAATGGCGGCTATCCAAATGGCGACCAAAGAAAACAGTTTGGCGCCACACTGTCTAGACTAAAGTAATTTGCATTATAATTAGATCAATTTCATGCCCTCAAGGCCGTATGAATATCAATTAGTTAATTTGAATATCAATCAAGGACGTATGAATATCAATTAGGTAATTTGCATATCAATCAAGAACGTATGATTATCAATTAGGTAATTTGCATATCAATCAAAGATGTATGAATATCAATTACGTAATTTGCATATTAAGTAGGCCATTTGCATATTAATATGTTGGTGAGGGAGGTAATTGACACACTTCCGTGTCGGTAATGTAGCGCGCTTTATTATCGGCTGCCATTGTAGATGCCTTGCTACTATGCCCACGTCGGGTTTAAAGACACTACTTTATAACGACATAAATAATTCCCTCTCATGCCGTTATAACCTAGTTCGACTTTATTTATTTCGGCCTTAATAGAGCTAAATTGACGGATACCGGGCGCCATTGCAGACGGGGTCTAAATTTAGTACCGACGGTAGCGCCTTTTATTTTTGGGTCCACATTTTGGAACTTGCTTCATGTCACTTTTCTGACGTTTAGCATTTCGAGGTGGATTGTAAGTTTCTGGAAAATTTGTGCACCCCTATCTGGGCCAGTTATAATATCAACACGAATACACAAACGCGAAGCTGCAGCACAATTACACAAGCAAACGAAACACAGAAAATGGAAAATATGAGTTAAGTTTAATTGCTGTATCAGCATCGCAATGCAATTGTATCAAATTTTATTAAGAAACAAGAGCAACACAAGTGAAGTTGGCCCAAATTTCAGGTAACGAAAATGCCACTCGTTTCATGGAAAAGTTTTGATGGAACTCCCTTAACACTATAATGAGTCAGCTGCGCGCGTTGTTAATGTGCGTTGAATATTTTGGATTTGATTTCGAATAATTTGTAAAAAGCAGTACGTAATTAAAAAATTGACATCTTATTTAAGCCGATTATCTGACTTTTGGGACATTCTGTATATTGACACACAAAATATAATTGAACAAGGCACAAATGAATACTGGTGTTTAGAGTCATGCCGGTGGGTTAAAGGAAATTCAACCACTGACATATCCTGTGTGACCAAGTATAATCAACTTCAGTTCTCCCTCCAATTTTTCATGTCACTTCTCTAACAGAATGACACTTTTATAAGTAGTTTTAAACTAAGACAAATATTAGGCCGGTAGCTCAGTTGATATAGCGACTTACTATTTGATGGACGGTCGGAGATCGAATTCTGATGGGGACGAAATTTTCCGCCCGTCCAAACCGGCCCTGAGGCCCACCCAGTCTCCTGCACATGGTTACCGTTTCTTTCCCGGGGTTAGAGGCGGCCGAGGCGTAGGGCTGATCTCCTCACCCCATCCAGTGCAGAAGGTCCTAGAAAAGTGTAGAGCTATACCTCTACTCACCCTAAGGGCTTGCGTGACGAATAAAAAGTGTGAAATCGTACCTAACTAAGACAAATCATGCTGTTCGATTTATGTCATTTAATTGACCGTTAGAAACCTATAAACTAAGTCCCATGTGTTACTTTCTTGCCGGTCCCAGCGGCCGCGCTGTCGCGTAGGTCTGCAGCCGCTCGCATACTGAGACTGTGGTTTCGAATCCCGCCGCGGGCGTGGATGTCTGTCGTTGTGAGTGTTGTGTGTTGTCAGGTATAGAGGTCTCTGAGCCAAGCTGATCACTTGTCCAGAGGAGTCCTACCGAATGTGGCACGTCGTTGTGTGTGATCTAGAAACCTCAATAATGAGGAAGCTATGGACCGCGTTGGGCCGTAGCGCCATAGGCTTTGTTTCTTGCTTTATGTTGTTTATTTTACTTAATAAATTTTTATTTTGAAAGAAGTAAGAATTTTTATTTTCATCTTCGTCCAAAATAATTATTGATGTGGACTGACGAAGAACATCAGCTTAATCTTACTTGACAACTTACGGTAAATGAAACCCCCTTAGCAGTTACGTGTATGAATCTTGCGAACCCACAAATACTACCCATCCCTAACACCACTCTCTCATCTGCAGGCCAAGATATGTCCTACCGATCAAACTCCATCCATGTGTTGTTCCTTGCCGCTCACTTGAAGGCCGTTGTTCTACTATGAGCCTAATCTGCAGGCCTCATCTCGTCGCTCACAATGTATAACAAGGACGAACCCTTCAGAACGTTCTATGAACTGCTAAACACCCGCAGTTACACGGCTGGTGTTGTCAAGAGCTCGGCAGCAATCGTCTTCTTCAGCGCAGCAAGAAATTCTATCATTTCTAGTGCCTTCCTCCCAGGTCCGCAAGCCCTGAAATCGGCAGTTATTCTTCCTCGCGAATCTTATGTGGGTGTCCTCATGTTACGGTTAATGGCATTGCTTACGGGAAGAATTGCATAAACATAATTATTATTTTCATTTTTATGCCGTGCAAGAAAATAAGATACAAGTCAAACAGCCAATTACTTGCACTAGTGCGTTTTGTTTTTAGAGATAAATTTGTAAAACATATTCACATATATGTACCAGACTTAACGGCAAGTGACACACACTAACAGGAGGACACTGGCATAACCTAATACACAATGCATGCTCCCACATCACTTACAGAAGTTTACATGTTATGGTACATAGCGTAACTTTAGCAAGGATTGACGTACTCCCTGACGATGGTCCTACGGTGACCGAAACACGTCGGATGTTTTATGAAATTTTAGCACCTTAATATGTGTGAATATGTTTTAGAATTTTATCTCTAAAAACAAAAGTTACTAGTGCAAGTAGTTTGCTGTTTGACTTTGTATAATTATTACTATTATTCACTGTAATTGGGATATCACTCGGTGGCATTAGTCCTTACACTAGTAACAAAAAAGAATAAATATACATAAAATAAACAACACAGAAACACAATAAATACAAGTACACTTATTACCAAAACACTCACACAATTGTCAAAACACCTACACATTACAAACCCCACGCGTACACACACCCACACGCACACCAAAACCCACACATACATTTACCCACATATTACAAAGCCAGTTTAAACAACCACAGTACCATACACACACCAAATAAAACAGTCATTGTACTATCATTTATACTCAGTATACGGTCACCATAATGTACACGGTACTTTTATCCCCAAGAACTGTTATGAACTGTTATAGTACCCTTCGATATTTCGCACCATCTGAATATTCTTTATACACAACTGTAACAGAATTACAAAAATGACAATATTAGTAACTAACAATCTTCACAAAACTTTCACCTACAAAGCTAAAGTTGTCCCTGACAGCGCTACATAGTCATGTAGTGTGAGCGGAGGTTTTGCTCCGCTTATTCATAACGTTAGGACTGGATGAACTGAATTATCAGTTTCAAGCCCAGCCCAAATTACCTCAGAGAAAAGAATCCTGGTACTCACCGAATAGGAGATTTAATGAGCCACTTGGGCCTGTCTGAACGTATTGCAGGGAGGTACTTTACCTTTGCTGGGATTTGAACCTCAGATTTGAACCTGTATTCTAGTCGCTACACCAACAACAATTATCCCCAACTGCATACCGAGTGTATCTAAAACGCTTGGACAATCTTCGGGAATGAGTCCTCAACACCAAAAACAGAAAACAGCTCATGTCAGTATTAGCCCTCATACAGTTTTCGAAATAAGGCACAACAGGGCCACGGGTCTTTTGAGAGGGTTCGACAGTCCATGATCAGACGTGTCCGTACATGCGTTGGTTCAAGTGGAGGATTTTTTTTTAGCTTTTTTGTGAGAACTGTGGCTTGATAAACAGTAATAACTCAACAGTTATTAAACTGGGAACGTTCAGAGTGAATTTATTATTTCGGCTGTAAGTGCAGTACTACAAACTTCAGATGTAGTTGCAGAACATAGTATTCTATTGTAACTCAACAAGCACTCATTTCTTGACACACGATTGTTTGTATAGTCCTTTGTTCTTTTTTACGACAATAACTGAACCTTGAATTTAGTCCAAGTATTTCATATACCTACATTAACAATTATGATATGATATGATATGATATGATGCGATATATATGATATATGATGTGACGTGATGTGATATGATATTATATATGATGATATGATATGATATGATATGGTAACTGATATATATGATATATGATACGAAGATGTGATATGATATGATGATATGGTATGATACGATATGATATATACGTTAACTGCAACCGGGTGGCAGTAGTACAGCACACATTTACATACAAACAATACATAGAAAAACACAATTGACACAAAGAATACCTAGAAAAACACAATTAACTAATTGGGAATGGTGCGGGCCATACCCCGTTTTTGCGAGTTATACCATGACGTTTGTCTTACAACTGAGAAAAAAGCACGGAAAACCTGAGTCAGGGTACAAAAACCTCGGGAGTCATATATGCATACGTAAATTTTATTACATGAAACATGTTCTTCAGGGTTAGTAGCTAACTATGAATGATGTATGTGAAAACAGTCTACAACAAACTAATAAAAATGTAGACAATTTGCCGTCATAGCTCTGTAAGTGTAGTGACTCCGCTACGGTTTTTACAAGCACAGGAATCCTTTGTCAGTCCCCTAAGACGTAAATACTGTTCCTCCCTCTCCAAAGCTTCCTGTTTGGTTTCTATGTAAAAGGAACAGGTGGTGATTCTTAACACGCACATTCATACAGTACCGAGGTTAGGAAAGAGTGGAGCTCTGTCTGCTTTGTTGCGTTCAAAATGTCAGCACATGGATGATCTTAACCAAACAATGGACAAGAACTTAAGTATTTGACAATTTGAAATGCCATTACCTAATATTGTAGAAATTTGTCGTGGTTTCCTGCCTATCTTCCACTACTGAGCTATAGGCGCAGGAAATGGAAACATTTATTCTAAAGCAGGACACCCACGTGTTTGTCAGGCAGCATTTGAGTTGTTCCTTTTGTTTTTTAACCATAATCCTGCTAACGTGGAGAATATGGTGAGATCCTAATAACGCCAGCAATTGGCAGATGTTATTTAACTCGACGTTTATCTGGTTAATTCGTGTTATTTACGATAAGTAAATAACGCACATATAGCCTTATCGATAGTATTGTCTGAACATAACCGTGACGTTGTTTACACTTCCGGACAAAATATCGAATGGTTCACACTCCATCCGCAATCAAATATTCAGCTTCACAAAATGATCGAAAAGGTAACGATTTCTTGTAAATTTGTGAAGATTTCGAAAATTTGCTTGAGTTCTTCATATATTTACTATTCTGAGCTTGATTAATAACTCATCTTTCCTGTCTTTATGACCTAAAATGACTTCAGAGTCATCGTTCTTTGATCTGGACACCTATAGTAAAAAGGATTGTACGAAACTCCTAGCAGTTGAGCTTTTCATTAGACGTTACTGGTCACCCAATAAGTGAAAACTTTTTCACTTTCGATTTTAAATTGCGTAGCGTTGTTTTACTTGCGAATAATAACGAAAATGGTAAAATATTTTACTGAATATATTAAGGAGTCCTGCTACATGACGCCGTGTCACTGGGTAACAGTTTTCGCGAGTTCAGCTCATCAGAAATGGCATCCTCAACTAGTTAGTGGACCTTCTGGCTACCACGAAAAGAGTTAACCTTTGCATCGCCTTTGCAAAGTGCAGCCCATACAAGGACGTTATAAACCACAAGTAAGTAGTAACGGTGAAGTGCTATGGGATACAAGAGAGTGTCAACTGGTAAATGGCTACCAGCGTCCCATGAGATTTTTTGCCTCCATCTTGAACTTCTTAAACGTTGAGCATGGACGCATAAACATTCACTGAAACATAGCTAATTCACACAAGTCGACACGTGGCCGTGCCCCAGACAACATTATTATCATCTTCTCTATGATAAACTGAGATCTTTCAAGGCACATTTATCACCTCATGTAACAGTACATATTGGAATATTTTTCGGATGCATTCGAATCTTCGTTCCTATTTTTGAATCTGATTCTCATTTCTTGCTTTAAAGCGCCAGCTGCTGTCTAGTGTCATAAAAACAAGGAAAGCAACCATACGCGTCGAAGAACGGGCAAATGGCTACGATTTGTATGGTCCGCGGTTCCAATTCCGATGGAGGCAAGATATTCAGCAGCTCTCCACAACTCTCCAGGTGTCCACCCAGCCAGTTAGGCCGCCACAATTGTACCCATGCACCCACATCACCCACTCTACTCAACACACACGAGATCTCGTACCCCCATCCAACCCAAACCCCCCTCCACCATACACAAGACGCATGCCAAAGTATAGCTGCTTTCAATTTTGTTGTCAATCTATCAACCTGAAGATGGCCATGAGAGCCGAAACATGTAGTTTATACCTATGTAATAAACAACATATATCTAACCACCAG
>Ga0209755_10005010_pt1 | contig 15308 bp, 13 predicted proteins | sample TergutCo191P1_FD_187301 | JGI IMG/M metagenome (GOLD analysis project Ga0209755, IMG submission 187301) | Cornitermes sp. P1 segment gut microbial communities from Petit-Saut dam, French Guiana - Co191P1 (SPAdes) (version 2) | ecosystem: Host-associated > Arthropoda: Insects > Digestive system... | reverse complement strand
ATTTATCGGTCAGGGCCGCGGTGCGGCATCCTTTTTCCATACCTAAATACTACAACAGATCCAGCAATAATACAACACAAAAATACGCTCTTTCCTAATTCAAAAAAGTACGATACTATACTAGATAAACAGGAGAATTTATGAACGGAATAGTAACCATGAAAAAGTTCGGTATCCCTTATCGATTTTTATACATCGCCGTTATAGCGGGACTGCTGTTTTCCGCCCCCCGGCTTACAGCCCAAACAGTATACATGCAGGAACTGCTTAATGTGGGGCCTGTGGAGTTTATCAACTTTGAAGGCCCCCCTTTAAGGATTGACACCCGGGATCAGATTCGCGGCATAGGTTATTCTCTGGGGCAGGCTGTCCGGGAAGGGGTCAGCCAGCCGGGTGCGCTGAACCGCTACTTTGTTATCCACTCGGTAAGCCCTGCAGACGGGGACAGGCTGGACGCGGATATCTTTGGTATCGGGGTGGATGCGGCGGTCGACCATATCCGCAATGTGCGGCTTATCATCCAGGGCTATCTTGAAGGGGCCTATGGTTATTCGGAAAGTGATGCTGCGCTCCTTGCGGAATTTATTACCATTTATAACGCCGTTTACCGGGGGGACTGGGACTTTTTCGTTTCGCGCTACAAAGACCCGGTTCTTGGACACCTGGTCAGCGAAAGGACGGGGATTTCCATCCGCTATGATGAATGGCCGGGGCAGACCCTCATGGTTATCCCTTTGGGCACCGGTCTTGGCGGGCAGTTAAGTGCCATTGATACCGGCGAAATCACCGACCAGCGGGTTATCGACCATTTCCGTCAGGAGCCTGATATGGGCCTTGAACAGCGCAGGGACATGGTGGAGTTAATTGAGCGGGAAGCGGACGCGGCGGCACAACAGGCGGCCATTGCCAGGGAAGCCATCCAGGAAGAAGAAGAAAGGATAGCCCGCGAAAGGGAGGAACTGGCGCGGCAGCAGGAACTCGCCCGGCAGCAGCAGGAAGAAGCGGCGCGCCAGCAGGAACAAATTGCCGAAGCGCGGCAGGAGCCCGGCGCGGATCAACAGGCTTTGGACCAGCAGGAAGAAGCACTTGCACAGCAGCAGCAGGAAGCCGAACAGCAGCAGCAGCTCGCCCAGCAGAGGGAAGAAGAACTGGCCGAGCAGGAACAGGCGCTGGCCGAACAGCGGGAACTTGCCGAAAGGCAGGAAGCCTTCGCCGAACAGCGTACCGAAATAGCCCAGGATCAGCGCCAGCAGATCGCGCAGGATCAACAGCAGATAATCGACGCGGCCCCTATCCCGCAGTTCATCGCGGACGGCGTTTTGGGCGTCACCATTATAAGCCAGTCTTCCGCCGCCCTGGGCCGCATTGTCCGGCTTGACGCCGATACCGGCAGGGAAATACAGCGCTCGCCCCTTACCACGGTGAATGTGCGCTCCATTGTTTACGTGAACAACAGGCTCCTGGCCATAGCCGGGGAAGAACGGGCCGGCTCGGCAATACGCCTTGTGGAAATAGACGTGAACACCCTGGAGTTGATGCGGCAGGGCGATAACGACATAGCGCCGGGGAGCCTTCTTTGGCTTAACGGGCAGGACGTTTACGCGATAGTCAATACCGGCGGCAATCCCTACATGGCACGGTTCAATGCCGACCTGGTTTTGCAGGCGCGTTCGGCCATAACCGTTCACCCCTCCGCGTCAGTGTTCTTTGTCAACGGAGCCGTCCTGACACAGCGTGCCGATGGTTCGGCGGTATTGCTTAACAGGGACATGTCCGAAAGAAGGTAGCACGCGACACACGCGGCACGAAAAGAACCCCGCAGTCAGGCGGGGTTCTTTTTTGGGAATCAGGGCATTTCCTTGATGCTCTTTGTCGGGCATTTGCGCACACATTCCATGCACAATGTACATTTTTCATAATCAACATGCGCGATATTATCTTCCACGGTAATGGCACCCTGCGGGCAAAGCTTCTGGCATATTTTGCAGGCCACACAGCCGGCACGGCAATGCGCCCTGACCAGATGTCCCCTTTCCCGCGAGTTGCACAAAACACGCACCCTGCTTTTGTCAGGCGCTATTTCAATCAGACCCTTGGGGCAGACCGGCACGCATTTTTTACATGCCGTACATTTTTTTCTGTTAATGACAGCAACGCCGTCGCTTATTTTTATCGCGCCGAACGGACAGGCGTTTTTGCAGCTTCCGTGTCCTATGCAGCTATACGTGCATGACTTGTTCCCGCCTGTGGCAAGCTGGGATGCGGACACGCAGCTCCTGGGGCCGTCATAAATATAATTTCTTTTTATATTGTCGTTTGTTCCGTAGCATTTAACAAAAGCGGCTTTCCTGTTTGCGGGGCTTGCGTCTATCCCAATGTACTTCGCAATCTCGGCGGAGACTGCCGCACCTGCGGGGGGGCAGCCGTTATAACTGGCCTCGCCGGACGCGACACGTTCGGCAAAAACAGCGCAGCCCGGATAGCCGCAGCCGCCGCAGTTGGCTCCGGGTAAAACATTGATGATGCGCTTTACGTTGGGGTCAGACTCAACGGCAAACTTTTTCGCGGAAAAGCCAAGGATTATTCCAAAAACAAGCGCCAAAGCGCCGACAGTAAGAACCGGGTATAAAATGCCTTCAAGCATAACGCCTCCTTAAATAAGGCCCATGAAGCCCATAAACGCGATACTCATAAGCCCCGCGGAAAACAGCGCAAGCGGAAAGCCGTTAAACAATTCGGGAACATCGGGGTTTGCTTCATACTTTTCCCGTATCCCGGCCATAAGCAGCATCGCGAGGGTAAAACCGGCCCCGGCACCAAGGCTGTTCACCACGGCCTGGATAAACGTAAACTGGTCGCGTATGTTGATAAGGGCGACGCCGAATATCGCGCAGTTTACCGTAATGAGCGGGAGATAAATCCCGAGCATTGAGTAAAGGGAGGTAAACATTTTTTTCATGAACACTTCGACAAACTGCACAATTGAAGCGATGATCAAAATAAACACAACCGTGCGCAAAAACGTAATGTCCAGCGGCACCAAAATAAACCGGAAAAAAAGGTAGGTCATGATTGAAGAAAGCGTCATGACGAACATAACCGAAAGCCCCATGCCAATGGCGCTTTCTGTCTTTTTGGAAACGCCGAAAAACGGGCACATCCCCAAAAATTGCACCAGCACATAGTTGTTGATAAAAACCGCACCGATTAGTATTAAAAAAATATCCATAGTTATCCCTTTGTGCCTCTTTCCTTTTTATCCTGAAGTTTTTTCATTCTTGTATGCTTGAGTATCAAAATAATAACCCCAAGCGTAAAGAAAGCCCCCGGCGGCATAATCATAATCAGCATGTGATACGCCGAATCATGCAGCAGTTCAAAGCCCAGGACAGAGCCGCTGCCCAAAAACTCGCGTATGACACCGATGGTGAAAAGCCCCAATGTAAACCCAAGCCCCATGCCAAGCGCGTCAACGCTTGACGCAAAGGGATTGTTCTTTGACGCGAAAGATTCCACACGCGCAAAAAGAATGCAGTTAACAACAATGAGTGGTATAAAAATACCGAGGGCTTCGTTTATGTGGGAAGGCGCGTAGGCTTCCATCAAAAACTGCACAACGGTGACAAAGCCCGCGATAATAATAACCGCCGCTGCGATGCGTATTTCGCCGGGGATGAGTTTGCGTACGATGGAAATCGCGGTACTGGCGCAAATCATGACAGCGGTAGTCGCAAGGCCCATCGCAAGGCCGTTTGCCGCCGAGGTTGTAACGGCAAGCAGCGGGCACAAGGCCAGGAGCTGTACAAATACCGGGTTTTGGTGAACAACACCGTCTTTTATAAGCTGGAAGTACTTCATCGCCCGCCCCCTTCGCCGGATCTCGCGGCCCCGTACCAGTTAATCGCCTCGTTAACGGCGTTTGTAATTGCCCGCGTCGTAATGGTCGAGCTTGTGATAGCGCTTATTTCATGCTCGCCGGGGGAACTTCTGACAACGGTCAGCGGGATAAGAGGCCTGTTGTCAAAGCGGCGGTAAAAACTTTCCCGTGCCGCAAGCGCGCCCAAGCCCGGCGTTTCGCTGTGCCGCAGTATTCTCACGCCGGTAATTTTTTCATCCCGCGCGGAAATCCCGACCATGAGGTCAATGTTACCGCTGTATCCCACGGGGGAAAGCGCCAGAACATAGCCAAGCAGCTGCCCGCCGCTTGAGGCTTCAAACACGGCGACAATGCTGCCCTCGGCCCCTTCAAGCGCCAGTTCCCGAAAGTCAGAGGCGGCAGGCAAAACAGCCCGCATCGCGGTTTCGCGTGTCCGTCGCGCCTGGCGTTCGATAGGCTCAAGGGTAAGACTGTATACTACGCTTACCGCGGCGATGGTTATTACGGCGGTAATGAAAAGGGTAGCCGCCGGTTTTAAGATATAGTTCATGCCGTCCTCCCCTTGCTTTTCCCGTAGACACGCGGGCGCATGTACTTGTCGATAAGCGGCACAAAAAGGTTCATAATGATAATCGCGAAACTGACCCCCTCCGGGTATCCCCCGTAAAAGCGTATAACAACGGTCAAAAAACCGCAGCCGATTCCCATGACGATCTTGCCGTTAGGGGTAATGGGCGATGTGGCGTAATCCGTTGCCATAAAAAAGGCCCCCATAAGCAAGCCGCCCGCCAGGACTTCGAACAGGATATACCCTGAGAAAAAACCTGTTCGGCCAAAGATAAATGCGAATAACGCGAAACTTCCTATATAAAAAACAGGTATCCGCCAGTTTATGACTTTTCGCACAAGCAGATACACCCCGCCAATAATAAGGGCAACCGCGCTTGTTTCGCCTATACTGCCGCCGACTTTCCCGAAAAGAAGCGCCATGTAATCGGAGAGTTCCGGGGAGAAAGCCGGGTATGCCCTTAATATGCCCAGGTATGTAGCGCCTGAAACAGCGGTAGCGCCGCTTGTGGCCTCAGGCAGTATCCAGTTCGTCATCTGCACGGGGAAAGAGACAAGCAGAAAGGCCCTGGCTGCAAGGGCGGGGTTCATGAAATTCGCGCCCAGGCCTCCAAATAACTGCTTGACCACGATTACCGCGAAAAAACTCCCGACAACCGGAAGCCAGAACGGGGCGGTGGGCGGAAGGTTAAACGCCAGCAAAACCCCGGTAATGGCGGCGCTGAAATCGTTTATCGTTGTGCCCTTTCCCTTGATTCTCTGGAACAGGAACTCGGCAAGCAGGGCCGAAAGAACGGATATCATGACGATAAAAAAGGCCCTGAAGCCGAAATGGTATACCGCCATAACGAAAGCCGGCAGCAGCGCAATCAGCACATCGCGCATGCGCTTTTCGATAGTGTCCGTTCCGTAAATATGGGGCGGGGAAGAGATTGTCATTGTTTGGTTTATAACTATTTTCACTGCGCAGGTACTCCCTTCTCGTTATTCACTTTTAATTTTTCCTTTTGCTCTGTTGTTTTCGAAGTTCAACCCTTCTGATGGTTCGGATTGCCTGGGACAGACGCCTTTTCGCGGGACAGATATACGAACAGCTCCCGCACTCAATGCAGTCAAGGCCGTTGTGTTTGATAAACGCTTCGCCGTCTTCTTTTAGAATGTCAGCGTTCAGTTCTGTCGGGATTAATCCCGAAGGACAATACTCCACACAGCTCCCGCAGCGGATGCAGTTTCTTTCCGGGGGAATATCCGCTTCTTCCTCGGTAAGGAAAAGCACGCCCTCGGTGGTTTTGACAACGGGGACATCCGTGTCAAAAATCGCAACGCCCATCATCGGCCCGCCAACGACAATCTTTGCGGGGTTTGTTTTAAAGCCCCCTGCCAGCTCAACCAGGTCGCTCAGTTTTGTGCCAAGGCGCGCCTTATAATTGCCGGGGTTTTTGATAGCGCCGCCGGTGAGCGTAACAACCTTGCGCATAAGCGGACGCCCGCGGACAAGCGCGCGGTGTATGGCTATAACGGTGTCAACATTGTTCACGATGCACCCGACATCTATGGGAAGCCCGCCTGAGGGCACTTCCCGTTTTGTAACCGCGTTTACAAGCTGTTTTTCACAGCCCTGCGGGTACTTGGTCTGCACGACCACCAGTTCTATGTTCGGGATACCGGCGCAGCTTTTTTTCAGTTCATCAATGGCTTCCGGTTTGTTGTCCTCAACCGCGATAATTCCCCTGGCGTTTTCTATCAGCTTAAGGATTATCTGCAAACCGGTGACAAGGCGTTCTGCCTCTTCGATCATGACCCTGTTGTCGGTTGTAAGGTAGGGCTCACATTCACAGCCGTTTACGATAACCGTGTCGATATTTTTCCCCGGGGGAGGGGAGAGTTTTACGTGCGTGGGAAACCCCGCGCCGCCAAGTCCGACAATCCCGGCTTCCCGAATCATCCCCAAAATCTGTTCTTTTGAAAGGTTCTCGTAACTGCCGCCCCAGTCCTGATCGTTAAATGACAGGAGGCTCTCATGGACTTCAAGGTTTCCGTCATTTTCGATGATGATTGATTCAACAATCGTGCCTACCGCGGTCAAATGCGGGCAAATGTCCTTCACAACGCCTGACACGCTTGAGTGTATGGGCGCGCAGACAAAGGCGTCACTGTCGCCGATTTTTTCGCCCAGCAATACTTTCTGTCCCTTTTCGACAAGCGGCTTACAGGGGACGCCCAAATGCTGAACAAGGGGAAAAATCATTTCACTTCCCGCAAGGGGAAGCAGTGTGTTAATGGGGACACTTTCCGTGTGCTGTTTTTCCTCTTTTGGGTGAATTCCCCGTTTAAATGTAAAGATCAAAGCTTATTTTTCTCCTATCCATAATTATTCATGCCTTCCATAAAATAATTATAATCCCAGTTTTCGGAATTTCAATTGATGAGCAAAAAAATATCCGCGATCAGTATCATTTTTCTAAAGAAACCAAAAAAAATTGAAACATAATCAACATTGACAGCTGCTTCTGTATGAATGATACTTATTAAATGAAATAAACTATCGAACGTCGCAGAAAGTCATCACTCTCATTTAACCGCAGGAGGTTTTATCAGTATGACCGCCGGAGAAAGATTTATCGAAGGGATAGCGCTTTTGCACATGACGTTCCCGCATTTTTTGATGCTGCTGATTTCCATGCTGCTTTTTTATCTGGCCATCAGGAAAAAATATGAACCGCTTTTACTTTTGCCCATAGCCTTTGGGATGATGCTGGCGAATCTGCCCATGCCTGAGTTCCTGGGTATACCCGGCTTTTCGGCCTATGATGAGGGCGGCCTTTTGTTTTTCCTGTATCAGGGAATTGTGCTGCTCATTTACCCGCCCTTGATCTTCCTTTGCCTTGGCGCAATGACGGATTTCGGCCCCCTGTTGTCAAGGCCCAGCAACGCGTTTATAGGAATTGGCGGCCAGCTTGGGATTATCAGCGCCCTTGCCATTGCTTACTTCGCAAGCCCCCTGCTCACCTACATTATTCCCGGTTTCCAGCCCTTTACCATTCAGGAAGCCGCCGCCATAAGCATCATCGGGAGCTCAGACGGGCCCACCGCCATTTTTATCGCCAGTACCCTTGCCGAACCGCTTTTGCCCACGATAGCCATTGCCGCGTATTCCTACATGGCCCTGGTTCCCATTATCCAGCCGCCGATTATGAGGCTTCTTACCACCCCGGCGGAGCGTGTCATTGTAATGCCGGAGCCCAAAAAGGTAACGCAAAGGCAAAAGATTATCTTCCCCATCGCCCTGAGCATTACCGCCATTCTGATAGTTCCGGCCGCCGGAGCGCTCATAGGCATGTTCATGCTGGGAAACCTTATACGGGAAAGCGGCGTTGTTGACCGTTATTTGGATACCCTGAGGAACGCGCTTATCAACATCCTGACCATACTTATCGGGCTTTCCATAGGGGCGACAGCAACCGCCGACAGAATTCTTGACCCCAGAACGATAGTGGTTATCTGCCTTGGGCTTTTGGCGTTCGCGTTTGGAACGGTAGGCGGCGTGCTTGCGGCGAAAATTCTTTGCAAGGTTTCAGGCGGGAAGGTAAATCCGTTAATCGGGAATGCCGGGGTGTCGGCAATGCCCATGGCCGCGCGTGTTTCCCAGAAAGTGGGGCAGGAATATAACCCGCACAATCACCTTATCATGCACGCCATGGGGCCGATTATCGCCAGTACAATCGGTTCAGCTTTGCTGGCCGGGTTTTTTATCGCCATGTTCGGCTGATTGTCACGGCGAACTGTATATGTGGGACAGGCCGTGGAGCAAATCCATGGCCTTTTCCTTGCAGTTTCCGCACCCGGTTCCAATTTTGGTGGCCTTTTGAAGATCCTCCCAGCTGCGCGCGCCTTTCTGAAAAGCGTTTTCGATGTCTTTGTCAGTTATGCCCAGGCACTGGCAGATTTCCGCTGCCGCCTCAACAAGTTCGCCCGACCTGCCCTGTTTTGTCAGGTAGTCGTCAATGGCGGCCCTGAGGGCCTTGTCCCCAAGCACCGAACAGTGGATCTTGAAGTCGGGAAGCCCGCCGAGTTTTTTCACCAGGTCTTCGGGCTTGACTTTGTAGGCCTCGGCGATGTTCATCCCCTTGATGATTTCGGAGAGCATGCTGGTGGAAGCAATGGCACTGGCGCAGCCGTAGGTTTTCCAGCGCACGTCAGTTATGACATCGTCCTTTATCCGCAGGAGCATCAGCATCTGATCCCCGCATTTGATGTTCCCTGTCTGCCCCCTTCCATCCGCGGCGAAAGAGGCTTCCCCTTCCATAAGTACGTTCCGGGGGTTGGTAAAATGGTCTTTTACTGTATCTGAATAAAGCCAATCTGACATATATACGCTCCTTTTCAGGCAGGTTGTTCTATAGTGGACATTGCCCTGAGCCTTTCGATAATGGGCGGCAGGGTTTTTATGATATAATCCACATCTTCTTCGCCGGTGTTCCAGCCCAGGCTGAACCGTATAGAGCCGTGGGCAAGTTCAGGGCCCAGGCCTATGGCCATAAGCACATGGGAAGGTTCTATGCTCCCGGAGGCGCAGGCTGATCCGGTAGAGGCCGCTATTCCCGCCATATCCATGGAAAGGAGTATGGACTCTCCCTCTGCGCCGGGGAACGAGACATTCACGGTATTGGGCAGCATATCAACAGGGTGCCCGTTAATCCTGATATTCGGTATTTTTTCCAAAAGGCCGGTCTTTAACCTTTCCTTAAGGGCAAAGGTTTTTCTTTGGTATTCGGGAAGATCCCGCAGCGCCAAGTCCGCCGCCTTGCCAAGGCCAAGGATGCCAATGTTGTTGTAGGTTCCGGCGCGCAGGCCGTTTTCCTGATGCCCGCCGTGGATAAGGGGGAAAAGCGGCGCGCCGTTTTTCACATAAAGCGCGCCGACTCCCTTGGGCCCGTATATCTTGTGGGCCGATATCGTAAGGTAATCCACGCCCAAATCCGCCACGTCCACCGGAATTTTACCCACGGCCTGAATCGCGTCGGTATGCATATAGGCCCCGGCCTCTTTTGCAAGGCGGCTGATTTCCTTTATGTCCTGGACAGTGCCGATTTCGTTGTTCGCCATCATCACCGACACAAAAAGGGTTTTATCGCCCAGCGCGGCTTTGAGGGCGTCCATTTTTACTTTGCCGTACTCGTCCACGGGAATGAAACGCACTGTAAGCCCCAGTTCTTTCGCGTGTTCCGCCGAGTTGAATACGCAGGGGTGTTCTATAGCCGTGGTGACAAACTCGCAGCGTCCCGTTTTTTGACCGGCGGCGAGGCTTCTCATTGTCGCGAATAAGGTATTGTTCGATTCGGAGCCGCTGGAACTAAAAACAATCTCTTTTGCCTGGGCCCCCAAAAGGCGGCCCACAGCGGCCCTTGCTTCCTCTACCCTGGCATGGGCCAGGCGGCCCGCGCGGTGCATGCTGGAAGCGTTTCCAAAAATATCAAGATCGCTGATCATGGCGGCCTTGACCTCGTCTTTAAGCGGGGTGGTCGCGTTATAATCAACATATACTTGCCGTTCTGCCATTCGTATCTCCGTTCTGGATATATCCTTATTTAATAAGTAATATAACCCATTTTCCACAGTTTGTTAAGTCTTCCCTATTCCCTATATTCCAATAAACAGATATACTAAGCGCTCATGGATTTGGAACTGGACGCAGCCCTTTCGCGTATGATACTGTCGCCCTCAGGCTGGCGGGGGATTTTTGCCGAAGACGGCGATGAAGAAAGCGTTGCGCCGGGCATTACAGAAGCGCACAGGGTAATCGCGGCGGCGGCGGCAAAGGTCTTTGCGGACTATGCGCCGCCGGGGCTCGTCATTGTCGGCAGGGACACCCGGCCCACCGGGGAAGCGCTTGCCGAAGCGGTACTGCGCGCCCTGCTTGCCGAAGGCCGGGAAGCAGGGTACACGGGAGTCGCGGCGGCCCCGGAGATTATGGCTTTTGCCCGCTCCGCTTCCGGCGCTGATTTTTCCGTGGCGGGTTTTATCTACATATCCGCCAGCCACAACCCAATAGGCCACAACGGCATCAAATTCGGCCTGACTGACGGCGGTGTCTTGCAGGCCGAAGAATCCATCCGGCTTGCCGCGGCCTTCCGCTCTTTTTTGGCCTCTCCCGGCCTTGAGGACTGGGCGCGGCTTGAAGGGGCTTCCCCGGCAAAACTCGCCGAAGTGCACGCCGCCTCCGCGGCTTGGAAAAAAGCCGCGCTTGCCGCATACCGGGACTTTAGCGGCGAAGTAATCTCCGGCCTTGCCGATCCCGCCGCCCGCGAGGATTTCTTCGCTGTTTTGCGGCAGGGCATTGCAAAGCGGCCACTTGGAATCGCCGCGGATTTTAACGGCTCGGCGCGGACGCTTTCCATAGACCGGGATTTTTTCCGTTCCCTGGGGGCGGGCTTTTTCGCCATCAACGACAAAAGCGGCGAAATAGCCCACCGCATTGTCCCTGAAGGCGAGTCCCTCTATCCCTGCCGGGATTTTCTGGAGGAACTTCACCGCAAAGACCCGGCGGTGACACTGGGCTATGTGCCGGACTGTGACGGCGACCGGGGCAACCTTGTTGTGTGGGACGAGGTGCTAGAGGGGGCAAGAATACTGGAAGCCCAGGAAGTTTTCGCCCTGGCCTGCGTGGCGGAACTTTGCTCGCTGGTCTGGACGGGCGAACTGGAAATCGGCAGCGGAAAAAGCAAGGCTGCCGTAGCAGTTAACGATCCCACATCGCTCAGGATCGACCGCATTGCTCAGGCGTTTGGCGCAAGCGTGTTCAGGGCCGAGGTGGGGGAAGCTAACGTGGTGGGCCTTGCGCGCAGGCTCAGGGAACAGGGGTACATAGTGCGGGTACTGGGAGAAGGAGCTGCGGGCGGAACCATCATTCACCCTTCGGCGGTGCGTGACCCCATTACGACCATAGGGGCGCTTTTGAAACTGCTCGCCGTTCGGCAGCCGGGACGCACCGGCATGGGCCTTTTTGAAATCTGGCACCGCCTTTCAAACGCGGACAAAGCCTTTGGGGAGAATTTTACCCTTGCGGATATTATCGCCTCCCTTCCGGTTTTTGTAACAACCGGAGCCTACACGGAAGACGCGCTGCTGGAAGTAAAAACGCCTGACCACAGCCTTTTAAAAGAGCGGTATCAAAAAATATTCCTTCGGGAGTGGGAAGAAAAAAAAGACGCATTAAAGAAGGAATATGGTATTTCAGGGTGGGAAGCGATAGCGTATAATGGAATAGAGGAGAGGAGAGGCATTTCCCGGTTCAGCGATGCCGGACGGGGCGGACTCAAAATTGAGTTCAGCGGGATGCCAACCCAGCGGGAAAACGCGGTCGCGTGTATATGGATGAGGGGCTCGGCAACAGAACCAGTTTTCCGGGTTATGGCTGATGTGTCGGGCGTATTGCCCGCGGGTTCTGCTCTGCAGCTGGAACGAACCCTTATTGAATGGCAGCGCCACATGGTGCTGGAAGCAGACGCGTACAACAACGCATAGTGTTTGAGAACACTGAGGAGGAATTATGGGAGTTCGTGGAGAACTATTTTCGACAAAAGTTTCGCTCCAAAACAGAACTTATTTTTTCAATGTAAAGGAAAACCGTTTGGGGGATCTCTACCTGAACATGGTGGAAAGCAAGAACCGGGATGAAGGCGGTTTTGAACGCCAGTCAATCGTGCTTTTTGCCGAAGACCTTCAGGAATTTTTGCAGGGCTTTGACGAATCCTTGCGGGTGCTGGAAAAATCGGCCCGTGAAAAACGCAGGGGCCCGCCAAACAGGGAAGGCCGCCCCCCGCGCCGAAACGAGGATCGACCGCCGCGTCCCCCGCGCTGGGAAGGCGGCGATTCGAACGGGCACAGGGAACGCCGCTTTGAAGAGCGCGGTGAACGCGGCGAGCGCCGCTTTGACGAACAGCCGTTCCATTCCCGTCCGCCCCGCCGCCCTGATTCGGAGGGGCGCGGCGAGCGCCGTTTCAGGGAACCGCGGCCTTACTCCGGCGAAGGCCGCCCGCCCGCCGGAGGATTCCGCGGAGGACGCGCCGGAAGGGGCGACAGGGAAGGAAGGGGCCCAGGCCGTCCCGGACGGTTCGGGGATAAACCGGGGCGCAGGGGCGAAGGCCGTCCGCCCCGCGAAGACCGCAAAGATCGGGGGGACAAACCGCCCTTCCTGTCCAGAAAGCGGATGGTAGTAAAAAAGCGCTGATATGTGGCTTACCTTGTCAGAGTCCTCATTTCAAGCCGTGCCTGCCGCATGGCTTGGGGGACATCGTAAGAAGAGGCAATGTTTGTAAGGAGCCATATCCCCGTGCCGCTTAAGGGCGGGCCTGAAAAGCGGCACAGGGAGCCTATGGCCCCGGCAACGGCGGTTAAGACAACTTCGTTCCGCAAAGGGGAGGGGGGTAAAATCGCGTTCGCGAAAGCGCTGAGGGCAACACCGCCGGGGTCTACGCCGATTCGCCCGATTGCGGCGGCGGCGGCGGCCCGCACCAGGGGTTCGGGGTCGCGGTTGAAAAGGTCTGTCAAAAAGGGGATTGTTTCCCGTGAGCCGATAAAGCCCAAAAGCCGCGCGGCTTCCATGCGGTGGCGGGGGTCGGGCACCTGGCTGCTCGGGCTGCGGCGCTGGAAGGGCGTTACCAAAAGGCTGCCGGCGGTTTCCATGAGCCAGGCTTTGTATTCCTTTTCGGAGGGCCCTACCTGACCGTTTCGTATGGCTTGGCGTATGGCCTCAAAACGCATTCGCAGTTCCCGCTCTTCAAAGCGGAAAAAATAATCCGCCCATGAAGAAGGGCCGGGGTTCGCTGTCCCATAGTCGCCCCGGGGCAGCCGCCCGTAAATCTGGCGCTCCTGGGCCCTGACCCGGGTTTCCAGGCGGTAGGCGTTGAGTACCCAGTCTGTGCCGCCGGAATAAAGAATCCCGTCATCCCCGAAAGAAGGTATATTCGCCGCCCCCCTTAACTGTACGAGCCAAAGCCGCCTGCCGTCGTCCATGAAGCCTGAGGCCCCTGTTCGGGACAGCACGTAAATCCCCCGCTCATCGTAAAAAAGGTTTAAGTCCAGCAGCCCGGGCCGTGCGGGGAGTTCCCCGGCCCTGATGTGGCTTTGCGAAGTCCAGCGGATTTCCTTCCGCACCGGAGAATTGGCCTCCCCGTCCGGCTCAGGGGCAATAAGGGCAATGCGCCCGTCCCGCAGCAGCACCGCCGCCTCATCCCCCCTGCCAATAGCGGCAAGCGGGGGCGAAGGGAGGTTGAGCACCCCCCTTTGGACTTGGCCTGATCTCAAATCGTAAATAAGCTCCATGCGCCAATCTTCGAAAAGAAGGAGTATGGCATGGCCGCCATCAAGGTTGAGCGAAGCCACAGCCGCCGGAACAGTACCGGCGGAATGGGAAAAGACATTGCCGAAAGGGTCAAAGCGCAGGATTTCCCCGTCTTCCTGTACCAGGATGATCCCGCCCGCGGCGTCCTTTATGGGGGGGAAAACCGTTTGGGTTTCCAGTGTCCGTGACCAGAGCATATAGCCGGAGGCGGTCAGGCAGATAACCCTCCTCTCGGTGAAAACAAAGAGCCTCCCATCCCATCCAATCAGAACCGGGGAAACAAGGGGGCTTCTGAGATTGACCTGCCAGAGTTCCCGGCCCACACGGTTTACCGCGATAAGAAGGCCGTCGGCCCTGCCAATATACGTGACCCCTTCCATTGATCTGCTTACAAAGGGCGTAAGCCTGCCCCGCGCGAAAAAGTTCCACAGGGGCCTTCCCTGCGAAGAAAAGGACAAGAGGCTTCCCCCGTCAGTTGCCATCACCACCGATTCCACCTGGGCCACAGGCGGGCCAATCACAGCCCCGCCAAGCGCCTGACGCCACAAAGGAGCGCCCGTGAAGATGTCTTCGCTCTGGGCGAAAAGGAGCTGCGGCAACAAGAGTAAAAGCGCTATGGGGAGCACTCTAGCGCGCATGGCTGCCCTCCCGGGTAAAAAGCGCGAGGCTTTCGATGTGGGCGGTTTGAGGGTAAAAATCATACAGGGTTAGCTCCTTCAGCGTGTAGCCGCCTTCAAGCAGAAGGCGGCTGTCTCTGGCCAGGGTTGCGGGATCGCAGGAAACGTAGGCTGCCAGAGGGGGGCCGTTTGCCGCGAGCCACTTTGCAAAAGGGCCGGACAAACCTTCGCGGGGCGGGTCTAAAACCATAAAGCCCCAGGATTTTTGCCTACCGTTTTGCTTATCGAGGGTTTTGACCCAGGCTGTATCTTTATCGGCAAAATAGTTGATGTTCTTTCCCCGGACGTTCTCGCGGGCCAGGGCCAGGGCGCGTTTGTTTTCTTCAACGAGGTCGACAGCCGGGAACTCTGCGGAGAGGAATGCGGCGAATGTCCCCACGCCGCAGTAGATGTCCGCAAGGGGGAGATTCTTGTCGGCACTTGAGGCGGCTTCCATGAGGTCTTTGACAAGCAGTTCCAGCATGGCGGCGTTGCTTTGGAAAAAGACATTCACATCCAGCGCCAGTTCCCTGTCCAGAATGGAAACACGGCCTTTTTCGGTTTGGCCTTCAACAAGAAAGGTCTTTCCGCGGGAATAGACGGTAAAGCGGTTTTTGTGGGGGGATTTAAGGCCGCCTTCCCTGAGGGCTTTCCGTATGCCGCCTTCGGCAACGGGGCAGTCGTCAAGGGCGATGAGCCGGGAACTTTTCCGTTCCATAAAGCCGCAGTTTCCCGCCCCGTGCGTGTGGAACTGTACGCGGTTGCGGTATTCAAGGGGGGGGCCGCCGCGCAGGCGTATACGCGGCGGGGTAAAGCCGCCGATACGGGTAAAGGCGTCATGAAGTATGGCGCTTTTCGCTTCGAG
>Ga0209755_10005009_pt1 | contig 15308 bp, 10 predicted proteins | sample TergutCo191P1_FD_187301 | JGI IMG/M metagenome (GOLD analysis project Ga0209755, IMG submission 187301) | Cornitermes sp. P1 segment gut microbial communities from Petit-Saut dam, French Guiana - Co191P1 (SPAdes) (version 2) | ecosystem: Host-associated > Arthropoda: Insects > Digestive system... | reverse complement strand
TGAAATAGAACGAGATAATCATATGTTTAGAATGGAATTTTGTATGAGCAAATGCTCATATCACAAATACTGTCGTACGGAGTTTGAGCGATTCGTGGTATATATTAAAACTCGACATTCGGCCTATCCAATTGTTGTGGCTGTCTTCAAAAAAATCGTGAAGTCGTCCAGCCTCAATAAGAGCTTCGCGGCCTGTTTCAAAAACGCTTACAATAAAACTTTTGAAAACAAGTCCATTCATGACCACAAGCATAACGTTATTATCGTTCACAAAAAGAGATGCGCCCATACGCTGAAAACCCGTAGGAACTGGACGGTCTAGCTTTGAAACCGCTTTTTCGATAAGTTCAGCGATAGTTGCCTCTCGCGTAAAAGCTGGCAGAGCCACCACCGATAAGAACAAAGCCACCACGATTAACTTTTTCATGTTTTCCCCCTTATTGCTATCAATTTTGCACGGTTTAAGGCTGGTTGTAAAGGTTGAAAGAGCATGGGGGTGGTATTTTTATGGTTTTGTAAACCTAAGCGGCTTAGGTTCCCCCCTTGTAGAAGGCTCTTTGAGGCTGGTATACTCTGACAGCAAGGAGGAATCTGTGCCACGAGTTCAGGTACTGGTATTGGAAGGACAAGCCAAAATCAGCTTTGAGGCTCTTTTAACTTAAAAATGGATAAGTTGGAGGAATAATAAAAAATGATTAAGCAAAAGTCTCTACAGCATTACCTTGCTGTGTTTATCAATGGTCGTATTGAGAAGCAAGAGCAAACAAAAAAGGGTCTTTATGAGTGATAATACCATTTCAATTTCAGCTGCTTATTCTTTCTTAGCTGCATTAACAGAAAATAATAATGATTTATATAATCATGTATATATCCCAATATGCAAACGTGCTTTAAGTTACTACAACAAAAAATATGGTAGCAAAGCGGGGTTATGGTCAGACATTAAGGAAATAATCCAAAATGAATATGGTATTAATGTGCCACAAGTAATTGTAAAACAATTAATAAATTCCACATACAAGGCGTTTTCAATCAATGAAAAAAGAAAAGCCGGTTTTGAAATATACAATAATGGTGAGAGCTTTCAATTAAAAAAATACACATTTATAGCGCTAGAAGAAAAATATGAAAGAGGAATTCGTGAAGCTAATCTTTTACAGGAAGCATTTACCGCTTTTCTTCAAACGTCAGACTTTTTTTCAGATACTATACCATCTTTTTATGAATTTCTTGAGAAAAACCAAAAAACTGTTGCCGCTTTCTTTAGTAATTCTGAAGCTGATATTCTTATAAACAGGTCATATTTTAACCATTTTGAATTTCTTAAACACATTGAGCTTAAGAATCATAATTTATATAAAACTGCTGAAAATCAATATATTGGATCTTTGCTGGCTGGTTATTTTGAAGCAGGCTTATCATTGGATCCAAAGTTCGCTTCTAAAGAGATATATTATATCGACACATCAATAGCATTACGGGCACTTGACCTGCAAAGGGAAGAAGAAACAGAAGCCGCGAGAGAATTGTTAAATTTGATTTCTAATACTGGTGGAACAGTAAAAATATTAACAATTACACTTGATGAAATAAAAAAAATTATCGACAATGTTATTAATATTTATGATAATTCAACCCCCACGACAACAATCAATGAAGCGTGTATACGTTTAGGAAAAAACAAAACTTGGTTAATATCTTTTGCTTCTAAATTAGAGGAAAATATAAAAGCAGGATTGAATGTGGCGGTGGAACCATTACCTCCATCATTTATTGCTAAATTCAGAAACTACAAAGATGTGAAAGAGCTCCAAGCAACAAGAGTGCGCCAAAGGAATGCTTTACATGATGTTCTTTCATATATGTACATCAGGCAGTTACGAGGAAATTCGATTCATTCATTTCAAAAAGCAAAAATATGGTTTTTAACCACAAATAACGAACTCCATAAATTTAATATAAAACACTTGGTTGGCGATATCCCAGAAATTGTTACAGCAGATTCATTAACTAGTTTATTATGGCTAAAAAATCCATCGAAACTTGTAAACTCAATTAAAAAATCCGGGCTGGGTATGTTATTGGCAACAACCTATAATGAAGAATTTGCAAGCAGGGAATTAATTAGTGAATTTAGCAATACAATAAAGAGTATAGAAGGAATCTCAGAAAACGAATATAGAGAATTATTAGAATCTATTGCACACCAATCTGCAAAGAATATAGATTCTATAATTGATGTTGCAAAGACGGATAGTTCTAAAGCTAAAGCAGGAATGTATGGCATTATTGAAAAAGAGCGTGCAAGAAAGCATAGAATTAATGAAGATCAATTAAAAGCAAAATCCACAATAGATAGCGCCAATGCCCAGAATGCAGCACTGATGGAAAAATTGTCAAAAATAGAAGGCAAGTTGTCAGAAATTGAAACATCTTCAAAGAAGAAAGATGAAAAACTAACAATAAAAGAGAAAAGGTGGAAAAAAATAATTGTTTCTTTGAGTATTCTAGTTGTTGTTCTAATATTAATTATCACTAATATGATATTCTCGTTTGTTCCATATTTTATTAATTGGGCAATGGGTGCTGGGGGATTGCTTCCTTTCGGCAATTTTATTATTAATCTTATTAACTTATTACGCAAGAAATAACCAAGGAGCCGCCCCATGCCTAAAAAGAAGCCCTCCATAGACACCAGCAAACTCAACCAAATAGACGCATACTCCTACCCCGAACACGACCGCGCCAATATCCCGCCTGTAGGCATGGCTCGCTATGACACAGTAGCCTCCCCGGAAACAAAATACGAACACGACCCTCACATTGACCCTTCTCTTAATTGGGCGGGGAAAAAAGAAGGAACCTCGTTTGAAGTACCAACATCATCAATACACATTCACGAAAGCATAAAACCCCATAAAATAATCCGTTCTGTGCAAACAATGGGAGACGATTATCAAGACGAACAAGGCTGGCTCTTCGAATCCGATGCGGATATTGCGAAAAAACTGAGCAACAAATTTGAATTCTACCAGCATAAAAACAGATGGACAAACCGCCTTATCGCGGGCGACAGCCTTGTAATAATGAATTCCATGCTTGAAAAAGAAGGAATGGCAGGGCAAGTCCAAATGGTCTATATTGACCCTCCTTATGGAATAAAGTACGGCTCAAACTTTCAGCCATTTGTAAATAAACGCGATGTGAAGGATAAAAAAGATGAAGACTTGAACACAGAGCCCGAAATGATAAAAGCCTTTCGAGATACATGGGAATTGGGCATACATTCATATTTAACATATTTGCGGGATAGGCTTCTTTTGGCAAGAGAATTGCTTTCCGATACCGGCAGTGTTTTTGTGCAAATTAGTGATGAAAATGTACATTTTGTAAAATGTTTATTTGATGAAATTTTTGGCATTAATAATTACCTTAATATCATTCCTTTTGTAAAGACAAGTGGAGTAACTACAAAATTTTTACCAAGTAGGGTTGATTTTTTAATTTGGTATGCAAAAAATAAAGATACTTGCAAATACCATACACTTTATTTACCAAAATCGCATGATGAAGGAACAGCAGATACTTATACATGGCTAGATTTTTCAGATGGGATTCGTAGAGGAATGACTCAACAAGAAAAACAAAATAAAAAGTTGATTCCTTCCGGTGCTCGTATATATAAAGCAGATAATATTACTTCACAGGGAAACCCATTAATAGCATTTACATATAATAACAAAACATATACCCAGCCTTGGAAAACTAATATAGAAGGATTAAACAATTTAGCAAAAAATAATAGACTTCATATTGCTTCTAATAGTTTACAGTATGTTAGATATTTAGATGATTTTCCTGTTATACCCATCACGCAATTATGGACAGATACTGGAACTGGCAGTTTTACAGAAGATAAAGTCTATGTTGTTCAAACTTACACAAAAGTCATCCAACGCTGCCTCCTCATGACCACAGACCCCGGCGACTTGGTACTCGATATCACCTGCGGTAGCGGAACCACCGCCTACGTTGCCGAGCAATGGGGCCGCCGCTGGATTACCTGCGACACTTCACGCATTGCAATCACGCTTGCTAAAAAACGGCTAATGACAGCGACATATGATTACTATAAACTTGCCTATCCGGAACAGGGCGTATCAAGCGGTTTTGTATATAAAACTGTTCCGCATATAACATTAAAATCCATCGCAAATAACGAACTGCCGGAACAGGAAACCCTTTACGATCAACCAGAAGTCGAAAAAAAGAAAGTCCGCATATCAGGCCCTTTCACCGTTGAAGCCCTTCCTGCCCCAGTCGTCAAACCGCTTGCAAACGAAGATGAAAGTCCGGCTCCATTCTTCCACGAAAACACCGCCAAGAAGCAATCAGATTGGATGCAGGAATTAAAAGCAACAGGCATATTAGGCAGAGGCGGGGAAAAAATTAAATTCATAAGAGTAGAAGCCCTCGAAGGGACAAAATTCCTGCAAGGTTCGGCAGAAACAGTCGAACCTTCGGTTCGCGATAGCAAACACGCTGTAATCTGTTTTGCGGGTGAAACGCGACCTCTTGATGTCCGCATTGTAGACCAGGCATTGCGTGAAGCGGAAACCATCAGACCTGCACCTTCTTATATCATTTTTGCGGCATTTCAATTTGATCCCACAGCGGCGAAACTTATTGAAGAAACAAGATGGCCGGGAGGCACGGTACTTAAAGTCCAAATGAACACCGATTTAATGACCGCTGACCTAAAAAAGAAAAATACATCCAGTCAAAGTTTCTGGCTTATCGGACAGCCAGACGTTGAGCTCATAAAAATTGAAAAGGGCGAAGATAAAAGCAAGTACAAAATTAAAGTTAAAGGCTTTGACTATTACGATGTCAAAAAAGGCATTGTAGAATCAGGCGGCACAGACAAAATAGCCATGTGGATACTTGATACCGATTATGACGGAATGAGCATAGAACCCAAACAGGTATTTTTCCCGATGGAAGGAAAAAATGAAGGGTGGGATAAACTGGCAAAAACCCTTAAAGCTGAAATTGACCAAGACTTAATCGAAAAATACCGGGGTATAGAATCCCTGCCATTTACCGCTAAAGAAAATTCATCCATTGCGGTAAAAATTGTCGATGATCGTGGTATTGAGTGCTTAAAAATAATCACCATAGGTGGACTAAATGGCTAAAAATGTCTCAAATACTATTGTTGTAACAAAACAGGATAGGCAATTCTTTGCAGAAATTGCCGCTATTCTGCACCAAGCCAGAGACACCGCTTATAGAGCCGTTAATACAGCGATGATACAGACAAATTGGCAGATCGGCAAACGCATTGTCGAACATGAGCAAAAAGGCAAAAACCGTGCTGATTATGGCGATTATCTCATTGTTAATTTATCCCGCTATTTGACAGATATTCTCGGCAAAGGGTTTTCCGAAGCCAATATTTGGAACTTCAGGCAATTCTACCTTACCTTTCCCAATGGCGTTCAATTCTCTACACGCCGTGTAGAGAATTGCAATAATATTTCTGATGGATCCCAATTCGCTACACGCTGTGTAGCGAATCTTGAAAATTTAACATGGTCGCATTGGCGGCTATTAATGCGTATTGAGAATGAAACCGAACGGGATTATTATATACAAGAAACCAGCGAACAAAATTGGAGTGTAAAGGTACTTGAGCGTAATATCAGAAGCGATTATTATCGCCGGTTGCTTTCTACGCAGAAAAAAGCCCTTGCGATTACTGCCAGTAAAAAAGATAAACCGTTGGATTTCATAAAAGACCCGTATATCTTAGAATTCCTTAATGTGTCGGAAGATATAACAGGGAAAGAAACCGAATTAGAGGCAGCCATAATTAACAATCTTCAAAGTTTCCTGCTAGAATTAGGCAGAGGCTTTTCTTTTGTTGCCCGTCAGCTCAGGATAAGCACAGAAACTACCCATTTTTATCTTGACCTTATTTTTTACAACTATTTACTCAAATGCTTTGTAATCATAGACTTAAAAACAACAAAACTTAGCCCGGAAAATGTTGGGCAAATGGAATTGTATGTCCGTATGTTTGACGCGCTAAAACGGGGCAAGGATGACAACCCAACGCTTGGAATAATCCTTTGTACCGAAAAAGATGAAACTATAGTAAAATATTCTATTTTAAGCGAAAACAAGCAAATTTTCGCATCAAAGTATAAAACGATCTTACCTACAGAAAAGCAGCTTGCGGCAATGATAGAAAAGAAAAATTTGAAATTATTGCGGGATAAAAAATGGCAACACAAATAGACCAACTAATTATCAACTCCCCTTATGAAGAACCAAAAGAACACTGGCAAATCGACCGCAATACCCAAGCCTTTAATCGTGTTCCAGGCCGACGTTCCGCAGGATATTTTGTTGCCGGGCAGGGAAGCAACCAATACAACGACTTGGGCGAATTTATACAATTGCCAACAGTCAATGAAATTCGTAATAGAGTAAAAGTATGGCGTGATAATAAATACCCCGGCATAACAAGCATCACAAGAAAATTGCTGGAACATTGGTATTCAAAAGAAGTTCGCCGTTTTCCCTTTTTCTTCTGCCAATTAGACGCAATTGAAACAATAATCTGGCTTGCCGAAGCTCCCGACACGGAAAAGACCGGAATTGACCTTAAAGGCGATGGCGGAGATTTTAACCGTATATGCACAAAACTCTGCACAGGCGGCGGCAAAACAATAGTAATGGCTATGCTTATCGCATGGCAAGTTTGCAATAAAGTTTCTTATGCTCAAGATAAACGATTCTCTAAAAATGTATTTATAGTTGCTCCTGGCTTGACTGTCCGTGAACGCTTGCAAGTTTTGCAGACAGGAGGAGGCAACAATTATTACATTGAGTTTAATATAGTTCCCCCTTCATTGCTCGACAAGTTGTATCAAGGGAAAGTTTTAATCACCAACTGGCAATCCCTCGCATGGGATGATGAAGAAACCCTAAAAAAGAAAAAATCAGTAGACAAACGTGGGTCGAAAAGCGTTGAAGCCTATGCCCGCGAAGTTTTAGGATCTATGTCAAAATCAAAAAACATACTCGTAATAAACGATGAAGCCCATCACGCATGGCGTGTGAATACTGCTACGCAGTATTCACTTGGGAGTTCTGCTTTGCAGAACTCCAGTAAAAAAAATGTAGTAAAAGAAAAAATGTTCGGTGTGGACAAAGAAGCCGAAAGGGAAGCCACGATTTGGGTTAGCGGCCTTGACCGTATTCACAAAGCCCGTGGCATACTTACATGCTATGATTTTTCTGCTACACCCTTTGCTCCATCTGGCAAGAAGAACGACTCAGAGGCTTTATTTACATGGATAGCCAGCGACTTCGGCTTGAATGACGGTATAGAATCAGGGCTGGTAAAAACACCCCGGATTGTAGTCCGTGATGACAACACCCCCGATGCGAAAACTTTCCGTTCCAAACTATACCATCTGTATGTTGATGACAATGTCAAAGACAATGTTAATCAGCCAGCATCGCCTGAAACACCGTTACCAGACCTTGTAATACAAGCATATAATTTATTGGGCGCTGACTGGCTTGATACTTACAAAACATGGAAAAATAAAAAGTCTGATATTCCGCCTGTAATGATAAGCGTTGCAAACCGCACAGAAACAGCGGCACGTATACAATACGCTTTCCAACATAAGCATATAATCACCAGTGAATTATGCGAACCAGAGCACATCATTCATATTGATTCCAAAATTCTTGAAAAAGTAGAACTCGAAGCGATAGCTTCCAGTTCTGCTGAAAGTCTAACGGCAAAAGAAACACCTCCCGCCGAGGATGAAACCGAAGGCAAAAGAAAATTATCAAAGAAAGAGCAATCCGCCATTTTAAGGGAAACAGTAAATACTGTCGGACAAATGGGAAAACTCGGTGAACAAATACGCAATGTCATTTCTGTTGGAATGTTGACCGAAGGATGGGACGCAAAAACAGTAACCCATATATTAGGCTTGCGGGCATTTTCAAGCCAGTTGCTATGCGAGCAGGTAATAGGCAGAGGTTTACGCCGTTCTTCTTATGATATAGGCGAAAATGGTTTATTTGCTCCCGAATATGTAAATATATTTGGCATACCGTTTACGTTCCTTCCCCATGAGGGAGACGGCGGCAGTGGACCGCCCCCGCCGCCAAAATACCCGATACAGGTAAACCCCACTAATGCACAATATGAAATATCATGGCCAAACATCATACGCATAGACCATGAATTAGATCCGCACCTTCATGTTGATATTTCAAAAATTGAACCTTTAACCCTTGATGCTTCAAAAACAAGATTAAGTGCGGAACTTGCACCATTCATAGACGGACACCCCGACCTTACTAAATGCTCTCTTATCGACCTTGAAAAACTTGAAAAGCATTTGCGTATGCAGGAAATAATTTTCAAAACATCAGCCCGATTGTATGAAGCAATGAATTCAAATTGGAAAGACAAAGGAACCCCATACGCCCTGCTTGGTCAGGTTTTCCGTTGGGTGGAACGCTATCTTGAAAGCGGAAAAATAATAATAGAACCCGCTTTGTTTATTGGAGATGACTCGTCCATCGGTGATGGACAAATAAAACGCAAAATAATGTATATGCTCAACATGAACCAGATAGTACAGCATTTATGGAAATTCATTACTTGCGAAATGACAACAAGCCTTGTTCCGTTTTTTAATCCATCAAGCAAAACCCACTCCACAGGTGATATGCCTACATGGTGGACAACTAAATACCGTGAGCCGTTAAAAAAATCCCATATCAGCCATTGCGTATTTGACAGCACATGGGAAGCCACCGAAGCTTACAAACTCGAAAAAAATCCCCACGTAACCGCTTTTGCAAAAAATGATCACTTGGGCTTCGGAATCCTTTATACATATAACGGTGTTCCCCGCTATTATTACCCTGATTTTCTCATTAGGCTTGATAACGGAAAGACCCTTGTTCTGGAGACCAAAGGACAAGACAGCCCGCAAGTTCAAGAAAAACGTAAAGCCTTGGAAGAATGGATTGAAACTGTCAATTCGCTTAAAGAATACGGTCAATGGTGCAGCGTAATTTCCTTCAATGTTGCTGACGTTGACGGAATTGTTAGTGAGTGTATATAGTTGCTCCTTCATGCTGGAGACAACGGGCAGTGGTGCTTTCCTGATCCTTCACTAAAAAACGCAAAAAAAGAGCCTGACTGTTCAAACAGTCAGGCTTAATCGCACTGACTACGCCCACTTGATAAAGCCCGTGCGGTACGGATGCACCAAAGCTTCATGTTTGGGCAAAATGCGCACGGTGTGGCCTTGAAAGCCCGTGTCACCGCACTCAATCTTGACTTGATAGCGGTATGCGTTTCCGTCTTGCCCTGCAGCTTTCATTTCCGAACGTCTTGCATTTTTGATGCTGGCGGTGCGGTTGGAAACTGCGCCGTGGTAAAGTTCTACCTGCACTTCTTCAGGGGTGAGCGGTCCAAGTTCGATGCGCGCCGTCACCGTAAGAATATCGCCGCGCTGCATCACAGGTCTTGCGGTGGACTCGATCTTTGAAATGCTGATACCATCCCACGCCTGGCGCAGTTTGGAAAGGTATGAGGCAAGCGCTTTGGATTCCTGATAGTTGTCTTTTTTCAGGCGGTGGTAATTTTTGAGCGCGGGCAGGTAGAACTTGTTGGAATAGTCAATTAGCATCCTGTGGCTGGACATGGACTGACCAATTTCCCGCATACAGTTTTTCATCATTCTGATCCACTCGCGGGGAAGACCGTCCCTGCCCCTTTGGTAAAACATGGGGATTATTTCCCGCTCCAAAAGATCATAAATCGCGTTGCTTTCGATTTCGTCCTGTAAATGCGTGTCTTCGTATTCCTCGCCGCGCCCAATCGCCCAGCCGACTTCGTTCGTGTACGCCTCGTCCCACCAGCCGTCCATGACCGAACAGTTAAGCACGCCGTTCATCGCCGCTTTCATGCCGCTGGTTCCTGAAGCCTCAAGCGGGCGGCGCGGTGTATTAAGCCACACGTCTCCGCCGGAAGTAAGGTACTTCGCAACGGTCATGTCGTAGTTTTCGATAAACACGATGCGGCTTGTCACGTCATGTTTTTCGGCGAAGTGAACAATATCGCGGATAAGATCCTTGCCGGGCAGGTCATTGGGATGTGCCTTGCCGGCAAAGATGAGCTGCACCGGAAAGTCAGGATCGCGCACGAGGCGGAGCAGGCGCTCAGGATCGCGAAGAAGCAGGTTGCCGCGTTTGTACGTGGCAAAGCGGCGGGCAAAGCAGAGAGTGAGCGCGTACGGCGAAAGGGCATCTTCGGCCTGGCGAATGCGGCGTTCGGTGGCTCCCGTCCGCTTGTGCTGCTCAAGAATGCGCTCGCGGGTAAAGGCCACAAGGCGCTCGCGGCGGCGTTCGTGTGTGCGCCATAGTTCCTCATCAGATATGCGATCCATGCGGTTCCAGATCGCCAAATCAGTTGGTGACTCATCAAAGTTCGGACCGAAGTAACGATCCAAAAGATCACCCATGCTCGAAGAAACCCACGTTCTCGGATGAACGCCGTTGGTAACGTGCCCGATTGGTACTTCATCAAGCGGAAGTCCCGGCCACAGCGCCTTCCACATATCGCGGGAAACCACGCCGTGTAAACCGGCAACGCCGTTTGCATAAGCGGCAAGTCTTAAGGCAAGGACGGTCATGCAGAAGGTTTCGTGATCGTCATACGGGCGCTCACGCCCAAGGCTTAAGAAATCACGCCACGAAATGCCTAAAATCTGCGGCCATGTGTTAAAATACTTTTCCAAAAGGGCGATGTCAAAACGCTCGTTTCCGGCGGGAACGGGAGTGTGCGTGGTGAAAATATTTGTAGGCCACAACGCTTCCCGCGCTTCTTCAAAAGTGAACTTGTGCTCAAGCATAAGTTCGCGGATGCGCTCAAGTCCCAAAAAGGCCGAATGCCCCTCGTTCATGTGAGTTGCGGCGGGGTTGATTCCCATCGCCCGTAAAGCGCGAATTCCGCCGATTCCCAGAAGAATTTCCTGCTGCATACGGCGCTCTTTATCCCCGCCGTACAAAGCCGCGGTGATATTGCGCAAATCCTGGGCATTTTCATGGATATTGGTGTCAAGAAGGTACAGAGAAGATCGCCCGACCTTGACTTCCCAAATCTGGGCAATCACCATCCGCCCCGCCATTTCAACCGATATTTTGATAGCCTCGCCGTCTTTGTCTGTTTTCAGTTCCACCGGCATATTGTACCAGTCGTTTTCAGGATAACTCTCCTGCTGAAAACCATCGGCATTCAGGTACTGCACGAAGTAACCCTGGCGGTACAAAAGCCCAATGCCAACCAGCGGCAAGCCCATGTCCGAAGCTGTCTTCATGTGATCCCCGGAAAGGATGCCCAAGCCGCCTGAATAAATCGGCAGGGAAACGTCCATACCGTATTCCATAGAGAAATAGGCAACCACATCTTTTCGGGAACCCCGATACCACGTTTTGCCCTTTTTATAGTGCATGAAGCGGTTGTAGGTCTCTTTAAGAGCCGCAAGGTACGAATCGTCCTTTGCGACCTCCGCAAGCCGCTCCTGGCTTACCATCCCCAGTGCACGCACCGGGCTCTGTTTGGATTGAAGCCAAACATCATAATCCAGGCGGATAAAGAGCTCAACCGCGGCAAAATTCCATGAAAGCCATAAATTTCTGGCGATCTCTTCCAGTGGTTTTAATTGAGTAGGTAGTTTTGGTTTTACGGTGTATGTTGAAATGTTCATAAAATAAAGGATATGCTCCAAAGTGACGGTTGTCAATGCATATTATGGCGACAAACGAAGTTTTTTTCAACATTTATCCGGCTTGGGAGCCCTTGAAAAAGGGCTTAAAACTGCTTTTTCCGCTCATAATGAGCCATAATACTGTCAAGAATGTCCTTCAAAACGGCAATTATGGGAATTGCGGCAATCATGCCAAAAATACCTGCAAGCGCGCCGCCGACAGTTATGCTGATAATTACAAGCAGGGGGCTAAGCGAAAAAGAGCCGCTCATCAGCTTAGGCTGAATTATGTTTGCGTCAATTTGCTGGACGGTAAATAACGCGGCGGCGGCAATCAGCCCCATGGTAAGACCTTGCGTGAAAGCAACAACAATCACAGCGGCAAGCGTGCCAAAAATCGATCCGAAGTATGGAATATAATTTACAACGCCCAGCATTAAGCCAAGCACCAGCGCATACGGGGAGCCGAGAATTAACAGGAGAACTGTTGCAAGGATGCCGAGTATTATTCCGTCAATTGTTTGAGTGCGGATATATTGCCTGAAATTATGATTAAGCCTTGCAAAATGTTCGACAATCATATCTGATATTTCGTTGGTGGTAACAAGCCTGATCAAGCGCTGGGCGAAGATTTTGAATTTGTCTTTTTCAAGCAAAATATATATTGAAGCGATAAACGCAATGATCCCTGAAAAAACGGTTGCTCCTGCACCGACCAAAATATTTATTGGGCGGGAAAGATTTTCAATTCTGAATTCGCTGAAAAAATCGCCGATTATAACAAGCAATGCATCAGCGCTGATATGCCAACCGAACAAATCCATTTCGTTAAAACGTTCAACAACACGCAAAACACTTTCCCAGTATGCGGGGATATTTGCGATGAAAAAAGCGACACTTGAAATAATCGCGGGAACTATCAAGTTTATGATAAGCGCAATGAGCGCAAGCAAAAAAAGGAAAGCGACAAGTATGCTTAATTGTTTTTGCCTTTTTAGAATAAATTTGGTGTTTGTTTTTGCCAGTAAATTTTGAATTGCGCTGCGCGGAATGTTGATGATATACGCAAGCAAAAAGCCATAAAAAAACGGGGCAATTATTTCCAGTGCCCGCCGTACAATGTTTGCGAAAAAAGCCATTTCGCCTGAAATTCTGTAAGCTGCGATAATCGCCAGCCCAAGCAAAAAATATGGCAATAGCGCCCTGTATTTTTTCTCCTGCTCTTTATTCATACCGTTAATTATTCACCATGTTTCCAGCAAATTTAGATGCTAAAGCTAAGTCTTCGGCGTTTGGTCTTCCGCGATGCAAAATAGCAAAAGATCCCCGGCAGAAAAAACGCTCAGGCGAAACCGGGATATTTTTTTTCATAAGTTCTTTCTCCATTTTTTTATATGGTTTTAACGCAATTGCTGATGTGCCGAATAACACAACTGACTTTACGTTTTCCGGCTCAAGGTTTTCTATAAACTTCTGGAGGTTTTTATCAAGATCTCCTCCATAAACTGAACCGCCAAGAAAAAGCAAATCAACTTTGCCGTCCAGCGGTGAATTGCAGCTTTCTGCCTGTGTACCTAAAGCGTTTGCAATCGCATTGCCCAACTTTTTGGTATTTCCTGAACGTGAGAAATAACGAACCGCGATTTTCATTCTAAAAGTCCTTTATTGGTTTTTGGTTTTTGCCGCTCTTTCGGCGGCGTAATAATTTTCAGACTTCTATGCAGATTTTCTATTTTTATTTCCGCATATTCCCCGCCAAAATCTCCATCCAATGTCCATGCCACAGGTTCCGCAGATTCAAAGGCAATTTTTTTCGCTTTACGCATAACAAGTAAATCCGTTTTTTCTTCATGTGTCAATAACGAAGAAATAATTTCCTGTTGATCCTTCAATGTTTTCGGCTGCCGTATCAGAATGACTTCAAATAAACCGTCATCCATTTGCGCTCCCATTTCTTTTGGAAGTTTAATTCCCGCGATAAAGCGCGCGTTTCCGATAATGCCAAGAATATAATCACCTGAAAACTTTTCGCCGTCAAGCGTAATCACGCAGTGAGAAGGCCCGGCAGAAACAAATCGCCTGACTCCTTCCAAAAAATACGCAAGTTTCCCAAGCAGGTTTTTTATGTTTTGCGGCGTTGCGTACGGCACATCTGTGAACATTCCAAAAGCGGCAACATACGAAAAATACTTATCGCCGAAACGCCCAATATCAAACTCGTTTGGCACCCCGTTCACAATAAGATTTGCCGCCCGGCGAATGTCTTTTGGAATGCCAAGCGAAGCGGCGAAATCGTTTACTGTGCCTGATGGAATAATTCCTAGCGTAGGAGGTTTTTCAAAAGACAAAAGCGCGTTCACCGCTTCGCCGATTGTGCCGTCTCCGCCTGAACAAACAACGCAGTGATAATTTACGGCATAAGAAGCGATTATTTCATTGACTTCACCCGGAGATTGTGTTGGGTAAACGGTTACCAAAAAGCCTGATGCTGTAAATTTGTCCACAACATCAAAAAGGCGGCCGGGGAAATTCCGCACACCGGAGTGAGGATTAAAAACTAACAATATGTTTTTTAGGTAACCCAAACAACATTCTCCATTTTCTCTATTATACCATGTTTGTAAACTATGTTTGCAAGAAACTTAAACTTCCGTAACAAGCGCTCCGCTTTTTCCGTCCCGCACGTTTTCCAAAAGCGCAAACTCCCCAGCCGCCCCCGAAGGAAAGTCCGCAAGCCGCCTTCTTCCGCCGCGCGCCAAAACCAGTCCCCGCTCGCTGCAGCCGTATCTGCCCCAAAAATCCCCCGCCGGAAATTCATCCGAAATAACGCGCACTTTTAGCGCTTTGCGGTTTTCCGCCTTTTTGCCGTCGGTCGGGCTTAATTGCCCTGAAGCGCCTGAAAAGACAAAACTCAACACAGCCCGTTCTTTGGGAATTCCTGCGGCGGCGGATAACCTTTGCAAAACAGAAGGCGCATCTTCAGTGTCAAAAGCAAAATGACACCATTTGCCTTTGCCGCCTTTAAAGTGAGTTCCCCGCCGTCCGTTTTCATTAGTAGAGCTTAAAAGCATGGGGCAGGGTTTGTTATGAAGGCAGGGCGAAAGCGGGAAACGGCTTTCATCCATCAGGCTTTGTCGCAAAAGCGCAACAAACTGGCCGCTTCGGGGAATGCCAGGTTCCATCACAAAAACAGAGCCGCTTGGATCGGTGAGGGACGAAAGCGCACCTGCTGACTTTTCGGCAAACGCCAGAATCCCTTCAAAATCAAACGGGGAAAAGTTCCAGTAAAGTTCGTTATAAACATTAACCGCCGTTGTAAGGGCAGCAGGTTTGCCTTTTATGTGCACCGAAAGAAAGCCGCTTTTTTTGATTTCGCCGCGTATGGTTTTAATTATCCAGGGACAGGACGCGCCGCCGCTTCCGTCCGCTTCGGCAGCCGCCAAACCGGACGCTTTGGCAGTCTCGGCAGAAAGAGCGGCAAAAAGTTTT